>ENA-UOYA01000202-UOYA01000202.1-activated-sludge-metagenome-genome-assembly--contig:-NODE-202-length-82302-cov-10.661021_pt1 | contig 82302 bp, 61 predicted proteins | sample MGYA00238163_ERZ764804 | MGnify/ENA primary metagenome ERZ764804 (study PRJEB28919, sample SAMN05720223) | activated sludge metagenome | isolation source: Anaerobic digester | place: Hong Kong...
GCATTTGGTATGGTTAAAATTGAATCCAAAGAAATAAAACCACCTTGAGGGTTTCTCCATTCGAAAATATAACCTGCCGTAGAACCAGTAACAATCGGTGTTATTTTAATATCTTGAGCACCAGTAGTACAACTCATTGCATTGTCCGAAATACTGATAATTTCTGGTGCTTGCTTAATATTTATGAATTGTGATGAGAAATTAGAACATCCACTCGAAGTAATGATCGTCAATGAATATGTTCCTTGCACAGGATTAACTTGTGGATTATAAATTGGAGCAATCTGACCCGATGGTCCACTCCATACATAAGTTACATTCTGAAAATTATTAGCTGTTAATTGAATCAAACTATTTGTACATCCAGGATTTGGATTCACACTAAACGTAGCATCTGGTTTTGGCACAACATTATTTATATCAGAATTTGATACTTGCGATTTACAGCCATTCTTCACAACATACATGGTCCAAGTGCCTCCATCTGAAGGTTTGGAATTATAAATTGTTAACTTAGGCGTAATCGTTACAATCTCAGTAAAATCAGGTCGAATCCAATGATAGGTATCTGCATTCGTAATATTTGTAATCAATACAATACTATCTCCAGCACATACCGTTCCATTTGAGGTTAGTATAGGTTTATCTGGTCTTGGAGTTACCACCACAGTTGTAGTAGCTGGATTTGAAATACAGCCATTCGGTGAAGTTACCAATAAAATATATGTTCCAGCATTTTGCAATGTTGCTACTTTAGACGGAGGATTTGAGCTCGATGAAGTAAATCCATCTGGACCAGTCCAGCTATAGGTATAGCCAGTTCCTAAATTATTTGTTCCTAAAGTGAATACTTCTCCTTCGCATATTTTTATTGTATCATTATAAGTTACAGCAATTGGTGCTGTATTTACCACAACAGAAACTGGAATTGATGGATTTGAAACACATTTATCAATTTCAACAATTACATAATAATTTCCTGATATTGGATTATTAATCGAGTATGTAGGGATGTTAGTTGAATCTAATAATATGCCAGAATTAGGCGTTCCTTTATACCATTTATAAATTACATTATTTCCAAAGTATGTCTGTGTACTCAGTACTAATGGCTTATTATTACAAATTGGAGTATTTAATGCAGTAATAGTGGGTACATTGTTCTGAGAATCAATTATTACTTGAACCGATCCAGTTGCTTTACATCCAGTAAAGCCTTCAATTTCAACAGTATATGTACCTGACAAGCCAGCTTTAAATGCTGGATTTTGATCAGTAGAGGCAAAATTACCAGGTCCAGTCCATTTATATTTGAAAGAAGTTCCAAATCCAGGTGGGTTTGCAAATAATTTCACAGTATCTGATCCACAAAATCTTACATAAGTTGGTTTTGGAGATGCTATTTCTATTTTAATAGTAGAAGTACATTGCGAAGTTAATCCTGCACCATCTGTAACGGTCATTGTTACTGTCGTAATTGTTCCAGCTTGATTGCAATTGAATAAATTTGGAGTAACGGAATAACTTTTAATTCCACAATTATCATAACTTCCTGCATCTATCTGGCTTCCTTTAATGGTATCATTTTCTCCAGATGCATTAACAAAAACAAAAGTATTGTTGCTACATTTTGCAACAGGCGGTATATTGTCAGAAATTGTAACACTATAAGAACAAGTGGCTTTATTTCCAACACCATCTGGTACGATATAAAATACATTCGTTACTCCACTTTTGAAATTCACAAAAGCATCAAAACTTGGAGTTGGGAAAGATTTGGTAGCAGTTACTGTAGCACCAGTTGTATAATAATCAATAAAAATAGGATTGTAGCTCAATGTTGCAGTTAACTTACTCGTACCATCATTTTGTCCATTTGCAGTAACAGAATTATTGCAAGGGTTGATTCCTCTACCTGGAATAGACGGAGGAACTGCAAATGAAATATTCGAAATTGCTCTAAAAGTAACGATTCCATCTTTAGCCCATAAATTAAAGGAAGATGTTGGAATAGTAAAGTTTATGAAACTTGGTGAATTACAATTTCCTGCAATTACGTTTGCTTGACCAACTTCTGTCGTTCCAACAATTGAATTATCTTCTGCTAAAATTGTAAAATATTCACCAGAACTTTCCACATCACCAATAAGATTTAATGATAAGGTAACATTGCTTCCATAAGCATTTGCAGTCAAGCCACTAAAATTGAATATTTTATTATCTGCCAAATATTCTAATAAATTCGGATTATAGGTATATGTCAGCAAAGCATCTGATTGATTAGTTGGCTGTATTTGTGTATATGTAGATAATCCACAGTTATCAATTATTGTTGGAATTGACAATTGTAAATTTCTAGAGCAACTATCTATCGGAGTAAATAAACTTAAATTTGATGGGCATATCAGATTTGGCTTTTCGGTATCATTTACAACAACTATACTGCTACAGGTAGCACTATTTCCAGCACAATCTGTAGCATAATAAGTGATTGTATGAGTCCCTACAGACATATTAGCAGTGGTGGAAGCAATTGGCGATACCGTAATTTTTGATCCTCCATCAATACTATATTGATATGAAATACCTGTAACTGAGGTAGTACCATATTTTAAAACTGCTTTAACATTTCCATTCGGACAAATTGGATTAATCGCATATCTACCTGGCAAATTTGCTGGAATATTTGGAATTAATTGAAATTTAATTAATCCATCAGCTGCCCATGTATTAATATCGGTCACTGAAATTGTCAATAATGTTTCACTATGTCCACATTGGGTTGGGGTATTCACAGTTTGACCAAGCAATGTGCCATCTTCAGAAAATATATTATAATATTCTGTCCCCTCTTCGGCATCCATATTATTCAAATCAATTCTAAATGTTGCTGCTGTTGTAGCTGAAATAGGTGGTGGTGGAACATTGAACATATAATTGATAGTACCAACCGGTATTTCTTCACTATTTGGAAATGAAGGAACTAGACGAATGATAGAGTCAGCATAAAACGATGATCCATTTGCACATCCGTCTGAAATAGAAGGCGGCAATAATAAAACATCTGCCGAACATTGACCAGGGTCATTGGATACAGTCAGATTTTTAGGGCAACTATTGAATAATGGAGGAGTATTGTCTTGTACATAAAATGTCGCAGAAGTAACACTTACATTATTACACTTATCAACTATAACGAAATCTACTTTTTCAAATCTATAAATACCATTTAGTGGTGAAGGGCAAGATGCTGCATTCAATCCACCAGCATTTTGTGGAAAAGTAGAAGGATTGTTTAGATCAATTGTAGCTGGGTTGTATGTGCCAGGCACAGCAGCGAAAACAGTACCAATTCCACAATTATCAGAAAATACAGCTCCACCAAATTGCGAGACCCAAATAGCAAATGCACTTTCTGCAGCACCATCTGTAGTACAATCTATCGTTTTATCACTTGATTGAGTAGTAATTACTGGATTTTTAGTATCTACCACTACAATATTCTGTGTTGCAGAATATGTATTTCCGCAAACATCAGTCGCAACCCAAGTTCTAAGGATAGTATAGTTATTCTCACAAATACCATTTTGTTTGCTATCTGAATGATTTATAGTAAATGGTGCACAATTATCCGAAGAATTTGTTGGTACTCCTGTATCGCCTGGGTCATTTGATGCTGTACATTCAATCGTTACATTTGAAGGCAACACAAAAGTCGGAGCTTTTGTATCTTTAACAGTTACGGTTTGAGATTGTTGTACAGAATTACCACAATTATCGGTTGCTTTCCATGTTCTTGTCAATGTATAATTATAATGTCCACATTGATTCACATCGCCATTTTGTGTCGAACTTTGGGTATATTCAATGGAAACATTTGTATCACAATTATCATTTGCTGTTGGAAGTGCTGGGTCAGGAATTGCATTACATTCAACAGTAATATCTGAAGGTACACCACTCAATGTTGGATTTTGAGTATCAACTACTGTAATTACTTGAGTGCCAGTAGTAGAATTTCCACAATCATCGGTTGCTGTCCATGTACGAGTTAGTTTGTAATTATCAATACAATTACCGCCAGTATTAACTTCTTGGTAAAATACATTAACCGTTGTAGCACAATTATCAGTAGCACTTACATTAGCTTTTGTTGGAACAGCATTACATTCCACAGTTATATCTATTGGTAAGCCAACTAAAGTGGGAGCTACATTATCTTTTAATTGGAATTTTGACTTAGTAGTAGATTGATTGCCACATTCATCAGCAACAATAAATGTAACTGATACTTGATAGCTACAATTATTAGTAGGAGCTACAGGAGGATTAGCTTTAGTTCCAGAATTTCCTAAGTTATCAGTCCAATTATAGCCAATCCAAGTAATTGAGCCACATGGGTCAGATGCTGAAGCACCTCCATTATTATTTAACCAGTTTTGTAATTTATCATTATTTACTGTAGCAGTATTTTCACAATCAACTACTAGGTCACTGGATGTAGGGTTAATTTTTGGCGAAATATTATCGACAATGCTAAAAGTTGCTATTGTTGGCGTAGTTGTTTCATTCCCACAACCATCTATTGCATAAAAGCTAACGGAAACTGAGCCTGTATTTCCGCAATTTGTAGCTTGAGAAGCTGCCAAATTAGCAGAAGCAGTTGCAAAATCTGGAACACTTCGATAACTAACATTCGAACACCCATCAACTGCTGTAGCTCCTCCTCTACTATTATACCAATTCTGAAAAGCCTGACTAACTGTTGGAACTGTATCGCATTCTATTTTCAAATCACTTGCATTCACCGTAAAACTTGGATTTACGGTATCTCTAATTGCAAAAATTGCATCTGTAGTGGATACATTCCCGCAAAGGTCAGTATAGGCAAACATCACTTTCACCTGTCCAACAATATTATTAAATGTTGTACCGCCAATAACAATGTTATCTTTACAACCACCTGCTATTGATGCATCTAAAGCAGCTCTTGCCCCAGCTTCATCAACAGTCGATCCATTTACTTGCAAAGTAAGTTTGATGGCACCAAGTGGCGTACAAACATCTGAAGCCATACTTCCAGCCCTAGCTGCGATCCAATTAGAAAAATCAGTTGTATTTCCAGAACCATTACATTCAACCAGTTTGTTTTGAGCACCGACAGTAATATTTGGTGGGTTAATATCTGTAATTGTAAATGAAGCTCTAGTAGTATCCGTATTGCCACAAATATCTTTTGCAACAAAACTAACTATTGATCCTTGGTTTCCAGAACATCCACCAATACTCGGATTAAGCGGAAAATAACTCCAACTAACTGTTCCACAGTTGTCCGTTGCTACAGCACCACCATGTGCATTCAGCCAATCGTCCAAGTCTTTTAATGGGTCGCCGCCATCACAAATTCTGATTGTATCTTTTGCAGGTGTCGTTATGTTGGGTTTGATATTATCAAAAGTAGTAAATGTAACTTTAACATTAGCCGTTTTACCACAAGTATCTGTAGCTGTAAAAGTTACTTCTACACTACCACAAGTATTTGAAAAAGTTGCTGGTGCATTATCTGTGAGCTTCAGCCCACTACAATTATCAGTTGCTTGAAATGCCGCTCTTTGTGACGCTAACCAAGCTGAATAATCAGCTGCATCACAAGAGACAGAAAGGCTAACTGGGAATCCTGTAATAACTGGTGCTGATGTGTCAGCCAACATCGTAATGGTCTGTGCTACAGTAGCAGTATTTCCTGCACTATCAGTTGCTGTCCAAGTTCTGATTACCGTACCGCCACTGCAAACCGACCAACTGCCACTATCACTCATAGAGATATTCAGATTGCTACCACTTGAGCAATTATCTGTTGCTTCGACAGAAGAAGGCGATGGTAAAGAACAAGTTGCAGTTAAATCAGCAGGAGGAATAACAGTAAATACAGGTGCAGTCTTATCAACTATCACTCTAAATAAACCATATTCTTTCATGGTTCCACCAGTATTTTTCGCTAAATATGATATTTTTATAGTGTGGCCAGATGGAATTGTATCTCCATTTTGAATCATATTTCCTGTCGTGACATCGAGGATGGAAACAATTTTAAATTCAGCAATAAAGCAAGGAGTTCCACTAGGCTTTACAATCAAAGTATCTTTGGGTCCATTGTCAAAACCGATCAGGGAATATTTTCCTTTTTCATTTATACCACCTGTCCCACCAGCAGGATAAGAATATCCAGATAAAGTTGGGACGTGAGAAATGTTTAATACAACTTTGCAATCATTACCGACTATAACTGTATCTGTTCCTCTTGTATCCGTAAAAGTAATATCAGATCCGCACTGACTATAGCTTACTAAAGGAAAACTTAAACAAAAAAACAAAAACGCTATAAAATAAATCTTGGTAAATCGGTTTTTCATATTTTTAGTTTACGTGATAATTTTTTTTAATATTTAATTGTAAATGGAGTATTGAATTATTAATCAAACTTTATGAAGTAGATAGTTTTGAAAAAGGATACAATATACAATTGATATCAATGTCTGAAAGGCATTGTTTTGGGACACTTACTTTATTGTAAATATTTACAATCATACTTATCGGTTTGTATATCAACACAATATGGGAACTGTTGATATAAATTTACTTATAATCCTAAAAAACTAAATTAATTCAAGATGCAATATTATTAAAAATAATGAAATGAATCAATATAAATATTACAACTTTGAATTATATATAAATTGCCTAAAATTAGATTAAGCAAAAAAATATTTTCAAACTATTGGTTTTCAGAACATTATATACTAAGACGTATTTTACAAGATATTTGTTGCAAATATAATGTTTTTTTATATTTGAATTTTAATTATCTAATATATTTTGATTTATGTATATAAAATAGGGTACATATATAACTGTGAAAATTGGTGATTTCAACTTACAGAGCAGTTAGTGCATTCCTATTTTTTAGATCTATATTGACAATAATAGCAAGTGCAAGAAAGAAAAAAGCACCTACTTTATCCGTTTCAATCATATCATTGATCAGATTAAGGATAGCAATTATTATCAATGAAAGTATTGCTGCCATCACAAACCTTTTATCTATTTTATTAATGGTTTTGTGGTATATTTTTTCACCATAAATTAAAGCACCAAATAGAAGAACTATAAAAAATAATAACCCGAAATAACCTTGATCGATGATCATCAATAAATAATAACAGTGAACACTTGACTTTTCAGGGTTATCGCTTACATAGGTTTTAAAATTCGATATAGTGTAGGATTTATAAAAATTATAGAAGTTTCCAGGACCAAACCCAACTATCGGGTGAACTCTTGCCATGTGAGCACCAGCAACCCAACGGTAAACTCTTTCCATTGTGGAAATATCCTCCATTTTATAGGTAGCTTCCACCAACTTATCAAAATTTTGTTGGGTAATAGCCTTATTGAAATCAGGAGCATAATCCAAATATTTATTGTTCCTTACCAACGAAAACACTAATATTATTATTGAAACTAAAGCTATTGCTAATGTAGGTTTGATAAATTTTAATTTGACTACATAATAAGCTCCAAAAGCTGCAAATAATGCAACATAAGCTGCCCTTGTATAGGAAAATTGAATGCCTATAATGAGCAAAACTGCTATTATTATCCAAAGCCTTCGCTTAATTGTCCCTTTTTCATAACAACCTATTATATACCAAATATAAGGTAGGAAAAGTGCTAACAAACAGGCATAATTCACATGATTGCGGTAGAATGGTTCCAATATTTTATTTACATCAACAAAAGAAAAACCTACAATTGAATGTCTAATTAGTGCATATATCACAGTGAAAACCAAAGTAGTGGACGCATATTTGACCAATAATAATTGATCTTTATGTTGTTTTATGAAATGTCCAGACATGAAAAAAAACACAGTGACATACCAAATCTTTGATAAAAAATATTTGAATGACACTATAAAAATATTAGAGGTTATCATGGACAAAAATATCCAACTTAGGTGCATTAGTAATAGTAATGTCAAAGGATGCCTAAAAAAAGATAAATTCAAACTTTTGCCTTGCTGTATCAAATAAACCAAATAAGTGAACATCATTATGATAACCAATGGCTCATCAGGAAAATCTAGGCTGATGCCACCTGGCAAATCCAATTCTGTGGAAATTGGGATTAAAAACCAAACTAAAAAAAATAATGGTCTAAAGTCTGATACTAATTGGTAGGTAAATAAAAGTGCTATTGGGAATAACAACCATTCAAAACGAACTGTTGCTGCTGTTAAAAAAACTGACAAACAGGCAATGATGGAAAAAACAAAAAACCATTTTTCCTTCAAATTCAATTTTCCCAAATTAGCAAATTGCATTTAGGCTTGTGTTATTTGTTCGGGTAAGTCCTTGTACCTTTCCAACAAAAGTACTCCGATACAGCTAAAAAAGAAGGCAGCTAAGCCTGCAACTAGAATAATTATCGATCTTTTAGGTCTGCTTTTTTGAACTGGCTCTATCGCTGTTTCAATTAAATGTATAGCAGATATTTTGTTGTCATAAGCAGCTTTTAGTTCTCCAAGTCTATTGATGTCCCTACTCAATTGATCTCTAACTGATCCGTGCATTTGTGTAATAATCGTTACATGTGAAATTCCATCATTAAATCTTTTTATATTAAAATTAGACTTGCTTGAATCCGCAGTTAAACCAATAAGCTCCTCTTCATACCCTTTTGTGTTTGCTCGAATCATCGCTAATGTATCCTTTTTTACATGTGGATCCTTCTCGAGTACTTTCAATCTTGCTTTGCTCATATTATAGTTGGACTCTGCCTCAGCTACTTTTCCTGCCAACACTTCACCAGAGCTCAAATCGTAGATACCATACTTTTTTCTAAGAAAAGAAAGACTATCTCCTAATACAATTAAATCTTTTTGCCTTTGTTCAATGTCTTTATTGACAGATTCCATCAGTTTTTCTTGGCTATTTTTAATCAAACTTTGAGCTATAATGTCTATCTTATTTCTAGCTTCATTTGCCATTTCAGCTGAAAACTTGCTATCTACATCTTCTACGCTGAGTTCAAGGGCATCATATTTGGTTTTCTGAATATTGTATAATTCAAAAAATCGTTCCTTCATTTTGAAGGAAGCATTCTTTTTCGTCGAGTCGATATCGTAGTGAGCATATAGATTGAAGTGTTTTACCATATATTCTACCAACTCATTCGAATTTGCAATCGTCAGCAATCGATCAATATCAGAATCCGATCCATAATAATCCACACTTTTATCCCCTCCAAAAAGTTGCTCTGGCTTAAATAAATCTGGGCTAGCAGCATAAAAAATGGTAGATGACTTATAGTAATTATGTAAAAAAAAGGAAATCAACGCAGTGCCTAATATTGCTATCACCACAACTCTTGCAATCTTCTTTCTCCATTGCCACAAAATCCTCAGCGTCCCTACTAAATTTTCGTTATTTGTCATTACTTACTTTATCTTTTTTGCATTTTTTGAAGCAAACAAGTTGCAAAGGTACAACTTTTGACTTTAATTTTATTTGTAAACAAATTCAACTTATTGAACGATCTTCTTCGAACCTTTGCTGCCTCAATCCTATTCAATGACTAAGCATAAAACAAAACTTTTTCAATAAAAATATATTGATTACATTTTATGGATAACTTGCTTTTTAGCAAAGAGTTCTATTATTTTTGCAACTCAATTTTTCAAGGTGAAAGAAATCATTAAAAAAATTATAAAATCATTACCTGTTGCATTTACTCGAAATCAGCGATATGATCAACTCACAAAAAAAATAATAAAATCAGTATGTAAGCCTGATAGCAATTGTGTGGATATTGGTTGTCATAAAGGGGAAATGACAGATTTGATGAAAAAATTCGCCCCAAATGGCAAACATTTCGGATTCGAACCCATCCCAGATTTATATGCCGATTTAGTAGAAAAATATAAGGATACCAATGTTAAAATCTATGATTTCGCTTTGAGTAATACTTACGGAACTGCTACTTTTAATTATGTGGTTTCCAACCCATCTTACAGTGGCTTGATTAAACGAAAATATGACAAACCTCACGAAGAAGACACCTCTATTGTAGTGAAAACAGAGAAATTAGATACTGTAATACCATTGAATACAAAAATAGATTTGATAAAAATTGATGTAGAAGGTGGAGAATTATTAGTTTTGGAAGGTGCTACTGAATTGCTAAGAAGAGATAAGCCTGTGGTGATATTCGAACATGGAATTGGAGCTTCGGATTATTATGGTTCCTCACCAGATAAGATACATCATTTGTTTTCTTCTTGCAAGATGAAAATATTTACACTCGAAAATTTTCTAAACAAAGGAAAACATCTGAATCTTGCTGAATTCGAAAAACAATATTACAACCAAATTAATTACTATTTTGTAGCTAGTGCTTAACTTTCTTTTTTGGTCATCAGGTCTTGATAAAAATTTTTGATAGGCAACATTTTGAACAAAACCCCAACTATAAATGTACAAAAAACAGAAGTGATCAATTGAATTTTCCAATCCAGATGAGTTCTACTCATCAAATATGGAATAATGATGGCAACTACTACGAATCCAATTATTAAAATTGGTGATATTGCAACTTTTATATCGATTTCATTGAAAGCCAAGATAATCAATAAAATCGTGACAATTGATTGAGTGATTAGGGTAGAAATTGCTGTACCTCTGGCTTGATAAGCATAGATTAACAAAAAATTCAATACAATATTCACACCTATACCAAATAGAAAAATCCGATTCATTTTATGGACAGAATTATTTGATGTTAGAAGTGTTCCGAAAACATAATTCAATGCCACGGGAACAAAACTCCACATCAGCCAACCCAAGACATCGCCCCAATAATCAGTTGCATCGCTATACAAAAGCCTAACGATGGGTTGACGAAAAATAAAAATATTGGAAGCTAAGAGCAAACTCCCAAAAAATAATATCCTGAAACTATGATCCACCAATTCAGAAACCGATTCCCTTGTTTTGAGCAAACGAGCAAACATGGGCAACAAAAGCGAAGCAAATAGAAATCCTATCATATTCGAAGCATCCAATAGCCGATAGGCGGCAGCATAGATTCCTACTTGTGCATTTCCATCAACTAGCAGCTTCCCGAGCATCAATACATCAATTCTAGTATAAAGCGTCATCAGCAAAATTACTATAGCGAAAGGCAAACTTTTCTTGAAAAAAAAGTACATTTTGTTAGCATCAATAGATAGTTTTATTTTGTAATTACATAATTTCCAGACGATTAGAAATGAAATAATGGCAACCAAAGTTGTAGAAAACATCTGAGCAATTACGAACCATTCTATTTTAAAATTTGCCTTGAGATTAGGTTGAAAAAAAATTATACTGAACAAAACAATAACTATAATTTTATCAGATACTGACAAAATACTATCAATCCGATATTTTCCCATGCCCGAAATATTGCTTCTCAAAAACAATATTAATGATACCATAACTTGATTGATCGTCAGGGCAACCAACATCGAGAAAGCACTATCATACCCAAAAAATATACCTGTTAGAATTGTAATGAAAAAATAGACTACTACTAAAATCAATTTTAAGGAAAGTAGTGTTGGAAAATATTTAGACAATAGTTGACGATGCTGGGAAATATATCGATTATTAAAATTTTGTAAGCCAAAATCGCTAATTATTTGTACTAAATAAGTGATATTCAGCAAGCTATAATACAATCCATAGTTAGATTCTCCAACTAGGTTTTGCACATTTCGATCAATCCCAAATATATAGATGGGTTTTATCAACACATTGATAGCCAATAAAAATAAAAGGTTGATCAGAAATTCACGTTTCATGTGGTAAAGATAGGGATTTTGACGATTGGACGAAATTTAAAAGGACATTAGTATTTATAGGTGATGAGATCGAATTCTAAATAATAAAAGTTTCAAAATTCATATAAAGTCTATAATTTTGTACAATTCAAATCTATTAAATTCAAAAAATGCAAATTGTTCGCTTCACTTTATTTTTCCTATTTTTATTCATTCATTATCTTGGGAATGGGCAAGTTATTTCAAATCCTTCAGGGTTTGAAATAATTGAAGATGATAATAATGTTTTAATAAAATCTAACTTAAATAAAAAAACCTTCAATGTTATTGGCAATAATCCTTATAAGCTAAATTTTTTAAAAGTTAATACCACTATAAAAAGTGGTTATTGTCCTATTTATAATTATGATGAAATTGATATTGATAAATTAATAAAAAACTATCCCTCATTAAACATTGATAGAAATTATAAATTTGATTGTGCAGGAGTACAGTTTAATTATTATTGTGGACTTAATTACACACTTATTTCATATAGTGTTAGTTTATATAAATACAAAGATAATGAAGGTTTTAAAATTGGTTTAAAATCAATCTTTTCTATCGTTACATTAAACAAAAAATTAACACCTATATGGTACAATAATTTGGATCTTCATACTGACAATATTTGTGAATTTGTAATTTCTTTAGATGGCAAATACTTTATTAAAAAAGGGGTTATATATGAAAATAATTTAGAATCAAATCAAATATTTCTATATAGTCTAGTAGAAAAGAAAATATTATACAATTATTTACCAAGTAATCCAATTGAAAATATAAAATATAATTTGTCTTCATTTTGTGCTTCTGAAGATTTATTTATTGTACTAGACAAAAAAAATGAGGAACCCAAAAATTATTATTTTAACATAAGAGACAAAAGTATTTATGAAGTTGTTGAATATGTTAATTATGAAAGAAATATTAGTTATGAAAATTTAGATGAAGTTTGGGATGCTAAAAACAAAACAATGCAATTTTATTCTAAGGGTGATAAAAATAGAAAAAAGACAATCAAATCAATAATCTTTAAATTAATCAAAAAACTATAGAAACATGAAATATTTAATTATTAAATTATCACTCCTTTTGATCTTTTCGATGACTTGGGAGTTAGGATATGGGCATAAAGACATTCCTAAAGGATTTATTTGCGTTAAAAACCAAAACGAAGTGATTAAGAAATTAAAATATTTTGACGAAAAGACAAAAACTTACAAAATTCTTGACCCTTTAAAATTGTCGCCATACCACAAGTTAAAATACCCAATAATAAAAGAGAGCCCAAACTCAACAGGTTTTTTTTATGATATATCCAAATCAAAGGATTTAGGCTATTTCGTAGGCAAGAGCAAAAAATCAACGAGCAGAAATATCCCTAAAGCAAAGGTATCAATGCTTGGTGAGTGCATGACTGAAGCTTACGTTGATTTCCATGTGAAAGACGGAGACTTATATGCATTATTTATATATAATGTGATTACTTTTTCAAAAACAGGGGAAATTATGGGTATGAAAGGAACAGCAGAGATATATGATTCTCGAGGAAAGCTGGTTCATAAATTAGAAAATTTAGACCACAATATTGGTGAGAGTTCAATTAGCAGTGATGGCAGATTTATTGGTATGACTTACGGAGGGTTATTGGATGAAGATACTCAACTGTCCGACCCGGGAATAAAAATATACGATTTTAAAGCCAAGAAGTACATTTTTGAATTTTCCTCGAATGAAAATAGGTATAGCATATATCATGCTATTAAATTTAAGGATGGATTAAGATTTGATATAAATGACAAAACCATTAACAACTCTATTACTTTAGATGGAACAGGCAATATAAATATTTGTCAAATACCCATCCATTTTTTTAAAAATGGTTTAATTAAGGAATACAAGCAAAATGGCGTTGTGGTTAAAGAAAACAATATAGAAAAAACTATACCTTCAAAAAAATATTTAGCAAACGATAAAATATTGAATCATGACAAATAGAATATTTGATATGAAAAAATTAATTTTTAAATTTTTACTCTTATTGATCTTTTCGATGAACTGGGAATTGGGATATGGGCAAAACTTTCCAAAACCCGACACCATCAATGGCATAGTCGTTGTATGTAGTGCATTTCTGACTCCCATTTGCCACAATCCCGAATTTTCCCAAATGAATTCAACGATTTATTCAGCGAAATCCCCTGGTAAAAAATTCAATGTGTTGGACAACAACCCTTACGATCTGTATAAAATTAAAATTGACCCTGTCGCCGAGATTCCTTACAACTGTGGACGAGGTAACACAAACTTTGACTATATTCACCGCATACATCCAAAACTCGCATTAAGTCAAAATGATTCGTTCGATTTCCTAACTTTTTCATATGAAATAGTAAGAGGTACAGCGTTCACCATTGTGGCTTATGGCTTGGTTGCCAATGTAGGACTAGATGAAGGTGACTATGTAGCCAGAAAAGCGATATATACTTTTGCGGTCATCGATAAAACAATAAAGTGAAATGGTACCGCGATATCAGTATTCCTACAAATAATTTCAATATCTCTTATTCCAAAGATGGTAAATTTGCAGTGATACCAGGTAGTAGAATTGAAAAAGAGACTATACTCAATCATATCTATCTTGTTAGCTTAGAAGACAAAAAAGTTATTTACAACTTTTTACCTAATAATGAAGAAAGTTTAGAATATGATATGAGTTTATTTTTTGATGAAAGAATGCGAATTAATAAAAAAAAATTAAAAGACACAGATGGGGTTGATTACTATTTCAATACTAAAAACAAAACAATATATCAAAAAGAAAATAAAATTAACCTATCTCCAATATCAAATATTTCATACGAAGATACTATTAATGTTTGGGACGAAAAATCAAATAAAATGCTTTACTATAGTAAAAGTGACACATTAAGACTAAAAGTTTTATTTTTTGATACTTACAAAAAAGTTATAAGTTTAAATAACTAAAGTTTTAGTACAAATCCTAACTTTTACTTGTTCGAGCATTTTCGTCAATTCATAAATTAAAAAGAGCAAATTAAAAGAACAATTTTTCAAAATAAATTAAGTATAGTAATTGAAATCTCGGATAAAACTATATAAACTATATCAATAAAAAAATAATCATCCTTTTATCAAAAACAATTATCCATTTAGGAAAATCTACGTCATATAGTATAATTGAAATAATTTTTATGAAGTCGGTCGAGTAAATACCAAACTTGTACTATCTTCGTTATACGGAAAAATATTTTTTAACAAAAAAGCAATTTTAGAAATGAAAATGAATGCTCAAAGAGTTGTGGCAATTTTTGCATTTGCTGCTCTTTTCTCTAGCTGTGGTCCGAAATTAATGACTGAAGCTGAGATGAATAAAAAAATTGATGAGGGATATGCAAAAAAAATCGAAACATTAGGTGCTCAGCTCGACCAAGAATGTTCTTCGACTATGGATGCAAAAGTGAAAGCTAAAGCTGATGCTCTTGTTCAAGAAGCCATCAATGCTGCTAAAAGCACACCAGCTGTACAATAATTAGTACCGCAATTTTATTATTATTATTTATTTCAAAAGAATTAAATCAAAAAAATTATGAAAAAAAATGCTTTGTTCGGGTTGGCAATAGTGGCTATTGCTTTCTTTTCCCTTACTTCGGCTGATTATAAATCATTAGAGGAGCAAAATGCTGCAATCGAAAAAACAATCAATACAAGAGTAGATGAGTTCGTTGCTAGCAAAAAAGCTGAATGCGAAGCGATGATTGAATCTAAAGCAAGAGCTATGGCTGATCCAATGATTGCTGCTTTGCCAAAAAGTACTTTCGATAAGCCAAAAACTGTAACACCAGCTCCTGCAAAAAAACCAACAAAACCTGCTCCTAAAACTACACCTAAAGCTGTGAAACCAGCTCCTGCACCTGCTCCTGCTCCTGTAAAAAAAGAGAATGAGGTAAAAAATGCTGATCCACTAAAGAGAGGTGAAAATAAAAACAATACACCAACAAATGTAGAACCTCCTAAAGTTCAGGAAGTTAAGAATGCCAATCCTTTAAAAAGAGGTGGCGGAGGAAGAAAATAATTCTTCATTATATATATTAAAAAAAATAGGCATCCATTTATGAATGCCTATTTTTTTATACATATTTATAATAAGTCTATTTTTTCAAAACTTCTTGTGCTGTAACTTTTACACATCCTGAAATGATTGTATAATTTAATTTTATACTATCAGGTGTAAAAGTACCATTTCCTACAACTTTAGCAACGTCTGTACCACTAGTAACAGTCATAGTATCAAATGTCATAGTATTATTAGTTGCGTTGAAAGTTCCAACTCCAGTAGCACCATAAGCTGCCCAGTTTCCAGCTGTAAACTTAGATATTGTAGAACCTGCACCAAATGTAACTTTGTAATTTGTAGGACAATTATCAGGGTTTGCAGCTAATATTTTACCACAAGAATCGATAGCACAAGTAGCTGATTTTACAGTCCAAACACCTAAAATTTTATCCCTGGACACAGTTGAACAATTCACTCCTTCATATCCAGCATCGCATTGGCAAGTTCCATCAACGCATACTCCATTTGTACCACAGTTAACAGTTTCACATTTGTCTGTAGATCCACAAGACATTACAAATAAAGATACACAAACCATTAAGGCTGCTACAATTAAATTAAAATTCTTTTTCATACTTTTTTAGAAATTTTTTTGATTTTAAAGAATAAAGTAAATCGAAATCACTGATTTTTGAAAATATATTTTTTCCTATTTTCAAAAATATTATCGAAATTATGGCACAAAATTATATTATTTTTTGTTACCAACTTGAATTATGACGAAATTTTATACATTCAGTAACGTTATTGCTAATTTTTACTACATTTGAATTCAATTTTTTAATTTATAAAACAATATCCAACATGGATTTAATGGAATTACTAAAGAGCCAACTTAGTGGCGGCTTGATGGATCAATTGAGCAATCAAATTGGTGGCACTACTCAGCAAACTGAATCAGCTACGGATGGTATTTTGAGTACTTTGATTGGGGCTATGTCTCAAAATGTGGCAAAACCTGGAGGAGCAGATGCCTTAGCTGGTGCTTTAGATCGTGATCATGACGGAAGTATTTTGGACAATATCGCAGGATTTTTAGGAGGTAATTCTTCTACACAAAACGCTTCTACTACTAATGGTGCAGGCATCCTAAGTCATATCTTAGGAGACAAATTGGGAAGTGCAGTACAAATGATAAGCCAAGTATCTGGGTTGAACGGCGATCAAACAAGTTCTTTGATGACTACTTTAGCTCCGATTTTATTAGGTGTTTTGGGTAAAACTAAGCAACAAAATGGCTTGGATGCAAATGGAGTAGCTGATTTGTTAGGAACGACTACAGAAACAAATTCTGGAAATAATCCATTTATGGGTATGGTTTCCAAATTTTTAGACCAAAATAATGATGGTAGTGTCATGGACGATATTGTCAATATGGGAATGAAGTTCTTTTCAAAGTAAAATAGACGACATTTTGTGAAATACAGAACGATTTTTGCAACATTGCAGCAAAACGTTCTGTATTTTTGTATTATGAAGAAAATATATTTTATTTTATCTTTTCTTGTTTTCGCATTATTTGTTTGGAGTTGCAAACAAAATGGCGAGCAACAAAATGCCACAACCTCTACTGGCAATAAAGATATTGATGCTATTAGCTCAAAAATAAATGAGAACCCTAGTGATGCTTCTCTTTATGCTAAGAGAGCAGAGTTATACTTTGGTGCAAACTCATACGAGTTAGCTATAAATGACATGGCAAGTGCAATGAAAATCGATTCCAATAATATTGATTATCATTTACTTCTGTCTGATATTTACATGGAATCTTTACAGTCCAGATTGGCATTGGCAACATTAGAAAGAGCAGTAAAACTCAATCCTGATAAAATATCTACTTTGCTCAAGTTATCAGAGCTACAGCTCATTCTACAATTTCACAATGAGTCGATGGAGACCGTAAATAAGATATTGTACCGCGACCCAAGTAATGCCGATGCTTTTGTGTTAATGGGAATGAATTTTAAAGAAACTGGCGATACCACCAAAGCCATTGTTGCTTTCAAGAAAGCTTCTAAATTAAATTCTGAACTTACTGATGCTTGGCTTAATGTCGCAATGCTAAAAGGGGCTAAAAACGAAAGTGATGCAATTGACTATTTCAATACAGCTATTCGTTTGGACTCAACGAACACCGCCATTCTTCATGCCAAAGCCCACTATTTGCAAACTAAAGGACAAGCAGATGAAGCTCTTGCAATATATCGACAAATTGGAATTTTAGATCCACATTATAAGGATGCTTTCTTCAATTCTGCTTTAATTTATATTGATAAAGATTCTTTAGATAAGGCTCTAGAATTATTGAATATTACTACAGAAATTACAAATATTTATCCAAAGGCATATTATTATCGTGGCTATATATTCGAAAAGAAAAAAGATCTGGAAAGTGCTAGAAAAAATTATCAACAGGCTGCAAATATGTCACCAGCTTATAAAGAAGCACGAGATGCTGCCGACAGGCTCACCAAATTGTTGAAAAATAAATAATTCATTCTAAAATTAACAAAGCCCCTGCCTACTTTAAGACAAGGGCTCATCCCAAAAACTGATTATAAGTATGTTACTTTAGATTCCTATCGTAATATACTGGCTAATAGCCATTTATAATCCAATAGTTGCTCTGTATAATTATTTTTAATAATATTTATTGTTTCAATATTCTTTTCAATTTGGATACTTAAGGGAAATTCGATTCATAGCATTAGTTAGTTCTATAATAATAAAACAAACTAAAAATGAACATAAATTTACAATCGGCAATGGAAAATCTGACAGTTATAAAAGTAGTCAGATTGTAAGGATTGATACTTAGGAATATGGTTATCGTTTTCAACGGCGAAAATAAAACGAATTATAACAATTCCATAAAAATTAAGATAAATTATTATGTGAACCATTCAATAAGTTTTCCACATTCGATTAAGTGACAAATTAAATTATTGAAATCTCCAATAATTTATTACATTACCATACAGTAAATTTCAAAAACTATAATAACAATATGTTAAACATATTGAAACTAAGTCGAATAAATAAGCAGGATAATTTTAATTTAGGAGCAAATCAAAGAATTGATACAGTGATGGGTAATTTTGCTGCAATATACAAATTTTACATATATAAATAAAATATTTTTTGTAAATTTATTACCCCTGAACGTAAATCAAAAATTTTTCGTCAAAAAACGGATCATCAAACCATTTAATCAGTTTGTATGATTCTGTATATTCTTTTTTACCTAAAGTTTTAATTTCATCTTTTACATTTCCACCTTTCAGAGTGATTAGTCCATTAGGTATAGTATGCTGATGAGTCGAACTAATGAGCCTTCTTGACCATCTTAACAATTGATCCAAATCCGTAACAGCTCTGCTGAGTACAAAATCGTATTTACCTTTATGTTCCTCAGCTCGTTGATGCAAAGGCACTACATTGTCCAAATTAATAGCGTTGGCAACCTCCTCCACCACTTTTATTTTTTTCCCAGTTCCGTCTATTAAAGTAAATTTACTTTTTGGAAAAAAGATAGCCAAAGGAATACCCGGGAATCCTCCACCTGTACCCAAATCCAAAAAAGTTGCACCTGGCTTGAATGTAATGAATTTTGAAATAGACAAGGAATGCAACACATGATGCAGATAAAGATTTTCAATATCTTTTCTCGAAACAACATTTATTTTATCGTTCCATTCCTTGTATAATGGCAATAAAGCCTCGAATTGTTGCTTTTGCAGATCCGATAATTTTGGAAAATATTTTAATAATAATTCCATTTCAGATTTTAGGATAATTTAGATAACACTTCTTTAATAGCGATGAAATTCGGAATATCAGAAGCTTTTTCTAATACTTCAGCATATTGTATCACCCCATTTTTATCCACCACGAAAGCCGATCTTTTCGATACTCCTTTCATTCCAAAAACAAATGTATCATAGAGCGATCCATAAGTTGTACTTACTTCTTTATTAAAATCAGATAGTAGTGGAAAATTCAAGTTTTGATCACTTTTGAATTTATCTAATGTAAAAAGTGAATCTACAGAAATTCCTAATACTTGAGCATCAAGGTTATTGTAGGAAGCAATATCATCTCTCATACTGCACAATTCTGCCGTACAAGTGCCTGTGAATGCCATTGGAAAAAATAAGATGATCACATTTTTCCCTGAAAAGTCTGACAAAGATACTTCTTGCTTGTCTGAAGAATACAATTTAAAGTCAGGTGCCTTTTGTCCAATTTCTAACGACATAGTTAATTTTTTTTTATTGTTATTGAAAAACAAAGGTAAAGAATATTATTGAAATACCTTTAAGTGTATATTTGTTCAAAAAAATATAGATGAATTTAGAAAACGAAAAACCCACACCTGCTAGAGTGGAACTAGAACCAGGATTATATTCGTGGTGTACCTGTGGCTTGAGTCAAAAAAATCCGTTTTGTGATGGTTCGCATCATCAGGCAGATGGAGTTTTCAGATCCTTAAAATTTGAAATTACAGAAACCAAAACAGTTTCGCTGTGTACCTGTAAGCTCACTTCGAATCCGCCCTTTTGCGATGGCAGTCACAAAAAAATATAATGAAAAGGGGCTAAAATATTGATTTTTAGCCCCTTTTGATTATGCATCTATTTTAGCATATTTTGCATTGGTTTCAATAAAATGCCTTCGTGGAGGTACTTCGTCACCCATTAGCATCGAAAATATTCTATCAGCTTCTGCGGCATCCTCTATGGTCACTTTTCTAAGTATCCTTGTGGAAGGATCCATGGTGGTTTCCCACAATTGTTCTGCATTCATTTCTCCAAGACCTTTGTATCGCTGTATTTTCACAGAGTCGTCACTTTTTCCAGCAGCGTAAGATTCAGTTGCGGATTTTCGTTCTTCTTCATTCCAGCAATATCTAAATTGTTTTCCTTTGCTCACTCTATATAAAGGTGGTGCAGCAATATAAACGTAACCATCTTCGATAAGCGGCTTCATATATCTGAAGAAAAAAGTAAGGATTAGCGTTGTAATGTGGCTTCCATCTATATCTGCATCACACATCACTACTATTTTGTGGTATCGCAACTTCAAGATATTCAATATTCTTTCCCCATCTTTATCTTCGATACTTACTCCTAGAGCCGTAAAAATATTTTTGATTTCGTCATTTTCATATATCTTATACTCCATCGCTTTTTCGACATTCAATATTTTTCCTCTCAGAGGAAGTATTGCTTGAAAATGTCTATCTCTTCCTTGCTTCGCTGTTCCACCAGCCGAATCTCCCTCGACCATAAATAGCTCTGATTCGGCAGGATCTTTAGAAGCACAATCGGCTAATTTACCAGGCAAACCACTACCTGTGAGTACATTTTTGCGCTGAACCATCTCTCTTGCCTTTTGGGCAGCGGCTCTAGCAGTAGCAGCCAACACCACTTTTTCCATTATTTTCTTGGAAAGGTTGGGATTTTCTTCTAAGAAATATTTCAAGACATCGCCAAAAACTCTAGAAACCACTCCAGTAACTTCCGAATTTCCTAACTCACCTTTTGTTTGCCCTTTGAACTGTGGCTCTGGCACTTTTACAGATACAACAGCTGTTAAGCCCTCTCTAAAATCCTCTCCTGAAATGTTGGTTACTTTCTTAAAATATCCATTATCGTCCCCATATTGTTTTAGGATTCGAGCCATTGCCCTCCTAAATCCATTGACATGAGTACCGCCCTCTTTGGTGCTAATGTTATTTACAAAAGAAATTACATTTTCAGTATAGCCAGTATTATACACCATCGCTACTTCTACTTCGATACCCTCTTCTTTTGATTTTACATAGATTGGTTCTTCCAAAATTCTTTGTCGGCTTTCATCCAAATATTTTACAAATTCGACCAATCCTCCTTCAGAATAGAAAGTTTCGGATTTGAAAGATCCATCTTCATTAGATTCTCTTTCGTCGGTAAGTACTAGTCGTAGCCCAGAGTTCAAAAATGATAATTCCCTAAGGCGATGAGCTAGGGTTTCGAACTTATATACTAAGGTTTCGAATATTTCAGGATCGGGTCTGAAAGTAATAAAAGTACCTGTATCAGAAGCATTTCCGATAGTTTTCACATTATCTAATGGCTTTCCTTGACTATATTCTTGCTCAAATACTTTGCCATCTCTATGAACCTCCGCTCTGAGATAAATAGATAATGCATTCACACAAGATACACCCACACCATGCAATCCACCTGAAACTTTATAGGTATTTTTATCGAACTTTCCACCAGCATGCAATACGGTCATTACCACCTCTAAAGCTGACTTTTGAAGCTTTTGATGCAAGTCAGTAGGAATACCACGACCATTATCTTTTACCGTAATTGAATTGTCTTGATGAATAAAAACATCAATGTCGGTACAATATCCTGCCAAGTGTTCGTCGATGGAGTTATCTATTACTTCATATACTAAATGGTGCAATCCTTTGCTATCGGTGCTACCAATGTACATTCCTGGTCTTTTCCTTACTGCCTCTAATCCTTCTAGTGCGGTGATATGACCTGCATCATAATTTGAGGAACTGGGATTTTCATTAACTATTTCTTTTTCTAATTCTTCCATTGGGTAAAGATACGAATTATATTATATTTAAAATAAACGTAATTGATATAAAACTATTTAATAATTTTATAATCAATTACTTAAAGAGATATAAATTATAACAAAAGATAACCTATAAAAGATTAAAATAAAATCATAAAACTTGAGAATGAGCCAATTTTGATTGTATTAACGATGCGAAGATTTGCAATCCATCCTTATTTCCCAAAATGGATTCAGCAGCCCTTTCTGGGTGTGGCATCATCCCAAACACATTTCTATTCAAATTGCAAATTCCAGCAATATTTTCCAAACTTCCGTTTGGATTAGTCGAATCGGTAATATGACCATTTTCATCACAATATTTGAACAAAATTTGGTCGTTTTCATTTAGAGCTTTCATGGTAATCGGGTCAGCATAATATCTTCCTTCGGCATGAGCTATTGGGATTTTCAATACACTTCCTTTAGGAATTTTTTGTGTGATGGGTGAATTATCAGTCATAGTTTTCAACCAAAGATTTTTGCAAGAAAACTTTTGATTATCATTAAGCAATAATGCACCAGGCAATAATCCTGCTTCACAAAGTATCTGAAATCCGTTGCAAATTCCAAAAACATAACCCCCATTATTTGCAAAATTAGTCACAGCATTCATTATTGGTGAAAATCGGGCAATTGCACCGCAGCGTAGATAATCGCCATAGGAAAACCCACCAGGCAAAATTATACAGTCCTTTTTGTCAAATCCTTTGAGTTCGCTTTCTTTGTGCCACAATTTTACCACATCTGCCTTAACAACATCTTTCAAAACATGAATCATGTCGTCATCACAATTTGACCCTGGGAAAACAACTACTCCAAATTTCATCTGTACTATATTTTAATTATAATAAATATTTAATATATTGAAAAACAATAATAAATGTGATAATTATTAGATGCAAAGCATCAGCCCATTGTTTTTTCATGCTTAAAAACACATAAGTAAGCAAGAATGAACTGGGCAACATGAACATTAATAAATAATCTATGTGAACTTTTCCACCTAACATCAATCCAAATGGGATAATCAGAATCCACCAATAAAGCAATTTCTGAATTTTTAAAATTTGAATATTTCTTTTAATCCCTAATCGGTTAATATTAATTAGAAAAATAACCAACATCAAACACACAATTCCTATTTCGATGAAACTGCTATTTTTGAATTGAAAATCAGGCTGGAATAACTTTAGTCCATTTTCAAATTGCATTTTTTTAAAATAATCGAGGCTATCATTCCAGTAGAAATAGGTAAATAGCAAATAAAATGGAACAAAGGCTCCAATCAAAATCATTAAAGCTTCTTTGATCGTAAATGTTCTTTGAATTCCTAATCCAACTAATGCAAAAAATATAAGAATAATGGCAGGAAAATAAAACAATGATGCTATTCCGATGAAAAATCCAATATTAAAAATAGATCCTGCACCTGCTTTTTTATCGTAAATTTCAAATAATTCAAACAATGCAAATAACAGGAATGTGTTTGCCATCAGTACAGGAGAAAGCCACAAAAACTCTGGAAACATGCTGCAAAGCATCGCATAGAACAATCCACATAACTGGTTGGGCTCATCAAATATTTTGAATCTACCGCAAATAATATTGATAATCAAAGATTGGAAAAAAATAAGAAATAAAGCTCCAATATGAGCATATAAACTATTTAATGGCAATACTTGATAAACAAATTTACTTAATATTCCAGAACCCACATCTGTGCCAATTAATGGTTCGGTAAATGATGAAATCCTTATTAAAAACAAATAAGGAAGGATCAATAAGGTGAATAAAAGCTGATTTGTCCTAAATATTGATAACACAATCTTAAAATAAGACACAAAGTTAGTAAAATTGTGAAAAACACATAAAATATTATAGTAACTTAGCAACTATGTATAAGGAAAATAAATCTTTTGACATCAGCATTATGCGTTTGGAATTGTTATGGTGGTTAGTGACAGCTCTTGTTTTGGCTATAATTCTCGTCCCTATTTATCTAAATATTCCCTATTTTGATTTCTATATTTTTAATATAGTGTATATTATCGTTTTTATCACATTCACTAGATACGTGTTTTTGATAAAGTATAGTTGGTTCAAAAAATCTCTTTGGCCCAAAGTAATTATGGCATTAATCTGTCCATTAATGATATTAATTATGATGGATGGAATGAATCAATTTCAACTTTTTCTGGATGAAAAAGGTATAGAGGCACTCATGAAAGATGTCCCAAATGAAAAATGGGATAGTTTCTATAAGTTTATCCGAGCCGAGTATTTGTTATTTGGCGTTGGTGCTGTCATTATTTCCGTAATTTTTCCAATAAGGATGATTATTTCTGTTTGGAGAACGAGAAATTCAGGAACATATTAAATCAATAGTCATGAAAACCCAACTCATATATATTGCTTTAATTTTGATAGTAGGTTCAATAAAATTGAATGGGCAAGAGATAACAATTTCAGATGGAATAGATATTCAAAATGCACTTTCGTATGACTTTTTAGGAAAATCTAATAACAATTATTTTATTTTTTTAGAAAAAGATGAAGCAAATCAAGTAATTGCATTTGATGAAAAATTAAAAATAGATTGGACAAAAGAATTAATTCTCGACAAAAGGAGACCTGAAGTAATTGGTGTGATTGGGCAAAAAAATTTTTTTTATCTGTTTTATGTTTTCCAAAAAAAATCCTACAGAGCTATCAAATTTCATAAATACGATTATAGCTGTACGTTGATTGACTCCATGACCATCAAAGAAATTAGCAACACCACTTATCTTGGCTTACCATCCATGATTCTTTCAGAAGATAAAAATATGGTATATTTTTTTAGTAAAAAGACAAGTCAATACCAAATGATGGATGGATTTGTTTTCCAACTAGATAGCCATAAAAAATTATGGGATAAAATTGTTTTTTTGGAGGAACAGGAAGAGGAAAAAAGATTTAATCCAATATTATTGAATAATAATGGCACAGTATATTTTATTTCAGAACGAAATAGTCAAAAAATAGAGCAACATAAAGTCGAAATTGTATCCATTGATGCAGAAGCTGTCGAAAATAAATATTATATCCCATTTGACCAATTCTATACCTTTGATATCAAGTATGTTATTGACAATCTGAATAATAGGCTTCAAGCAATCGGTCTTTCGGGTGACAAAAGCCTAAATAGAGCAAAAGGAATTTTTCATTTCACGATGCTCCTTAATGATACTTCTCATCAATTTCTTATCAATCATTACCCATTCTCTGATAGCTTGTCAAGTGGTATTCAAGGTAAAAAAGTTAATAGAAACAAAGGTGTACCTGATATAATTGTAGATCAAATTATTTTAAGAAAAGATGGTGGATTGATGGGAATAATCGAACAAAGAAAAATTGTAGAAAGGAGAATTATTGCCAATAGAAATCCTTATGGTAGCAGTCAGTATATGCCCATTTTTGACCACTACAACGATAATCTTTTGCTCTATTCTTTCCATCCAGATGGTAGAACACATTGGTATTTGGTTTTAAATAAAAGTCAGTTTTCGAGTGAAGATGATGGCATTTATAATTCCTATTTTTTGATGAAATCGCCATCCAACCTAAAGTTAATTTATAATGATGAAATAAAAGACAATACCACAATTAGTGAGTATTTGGTTGCACCAAATGGAAGTTTTGATAGAAATAGTATTTTATCTACCGAAAAAAGAAATATCAAACTGAGATTCAAAGATGGAATACAATTATCTAATAGTGAGTGTCTTATCCCAAGTGAAAATAGAAATAAACTAAAAATAGTTCGATTCAAATATTAATCAACGATCATGGTTTTGACATTCAATGATTGTTCGATAGACTCCTTTGGTAGTTCTCGATATTCATATTGCTGATTGCGGAGTTGAGGCTCAAAACCAGCATCTTTAATAGCTTGTTGGATACCAGAAGTAGTGAAACGAAAGGCTGCCCCAGCAGCACTCACCACATTCTCTTCTATCATAATGCTCCCAAAATCATTTGCTCCTGCATGGAGACAAATCTGGGCTACCTGTTTGCCAACTGTCAACCATGATGCCTGAATATTGATGATATTAGGTAACATAATCCTACTCATTGCTATCATCCGAACATACTCATCTCCTGTTACAGTATTTCTTGCTCTTTTTATTTTTTTCAAAATGGTATCTTCATCCATAAAGGGCCAAGGGATGAATGCCAAAAAGCCTTTTGCATTTGCTGGTTTTTCAGCCTGCACTTCTCTCAGAGCAACAAAATGTTCCATTCGCTCCAAATTTGTCTCAATATGACCAAACATCATGGTTGCCGATGTTGTCAGATCTAACTGATGAGCAGCTCTCATTACATCCAACCATTCTTGTCCACCACATTTTCCCTTTGAAATTAATCGACGAACTCTATCATTCAGTATTTCTGCACCAGCACCGGGCAAAGAATCTAGTCCCGCTTCTTTCAATGCTCTAAGTACCTCATAATGAGAAAGTTGATCAAGTTTTGCTATGTGTGCAATTTCTGGTGGACCTAGTGCATGAAGTTTTAGATTTGGATATAATCTTTTCAGTTCGCTAAATAAATCGCAATAATAGCTCAATCCCAAATCAGGGTGATGACCGCCTTGCAACAAAAGTTGTTCGCCACCAAAAAGAAAAGTTTCATCTATTTTTTGTTTATACTCCTCAATAGAAGTAATGTATGAATCAATATGTCCTGGTCTTCTATAGAAATTACAAAATTTACAATTAGCAATACAAACGTTGGTTGTATTAGAATTTCTATCGATTATCCAAGTCACTTTGTTATTTGGGACATGATGTTGACGAATTTGATTTCCCACAAACATTAAGGCTGCTGTTGGGGCATTTTCAAAAAGAAACAAACCTTCTTCTGCTTGAAGAAATTCCAAATTTAATGCCCTATGCAAAAGTTCATCAACATTCATTCCTATTGACTTTTTTTGATATTCAAATAATAAAACTCAAAAATAAAGTCAATGTTTTGAATTTGTAATTTTAATCTAGTTTTTTATGGAAAATATTAAAGTATCGCAGTAGCTTCTATTTCTACCAACAGTCTTTCATCAATCAGTTTTGATACTTGAACCATTGAAGTAGCTGGTTTTATATTTTTAAAAAATAGGGCATGAGCTTTGGCAATCTGCTCCCATTGTGAAATGTCTGTAACATAAATTCTGGTACGAATTACGTTTTCCAATGATGCTCCAGCTAATTGAAGAGTGTTTTCAATTTTTTCAATTATGAATTTTGTTTGTTGGTACACATCTCCATCTCCGATTATTTCATCGCCGTCAACTGCTGTTGTTCCGCTGATTTCGATTATATTTCCGATTCGAACTGCCCTTGAATATCCAACTATATTTTCCCAAGGTGCCCCAGATTGGATATTTTGTCTAGTATTCATTATTCAGGAGTGTCGGTCATCCGAAAACCAACTCCATGAATATTGGTGATTTTGATATTTTCGTCGTTGATCAAATATTTTCTAAGTCTTGATATGAAAACATCCATACTTCTTCCCATAAAATAATCATCTTCGCCCCAGATTTTCTCTAACAACTCTGATCGCTTTATGACTTCATTTTTATTAACAATCAAAAGTCTTAACAGATCGGCTTCTTTTTGAGTTAAAGTCCTGCTTTCTTGCTCAAACTTCAGTTCTAGATTTTTATAATCAAAATTATATTTTCCTATCTTATAATGCTGATCCTGAATCTTTTGTCTTTCTTCATTAGAAACAATCTTGCTTCTTCTCAAAAACACATCTATTTTCAATAATAGCTCTTCGATGCTAAATGGCTTAGTCATATAATCATCCGCACCGAGCCTCAACCCTTGTAATTTATCTTCTTTTAATGACTTAGCACTTAAAAAAATAATGGGAACTTGAGTGTCTTTATGCCTAATTTCTTGAGCTAGAGCAAATCCATCTACCTCTGGCAACATTACATCTAGCACACAAAGGTCGAATGATTGACTTCGTATTGCATCTAAAGCAGATTTTCCATCAGGGCAATAAGTGATTTTATAACCTGCCAATTCTAGATTATCTCTTGTGACGAAGCTAAGGCTTTCATCATCTTCTACATATAGCAAATGAGCTTTCATACTTTATTGAACTTTATCACCCCGTAATATACGAAAATATTTTCTTGCATCAATAGCAAATGTACTATTTGAAAATTCGGTAAACAATTTTTCATACAAAGATTTTGCTTTGTCCTTATCATTCAATTGCAATGGATTGGCATAAAGCCCTGCTAATGTGTACAATGCATTGTCAGCCCTAATTTCTTCTTTGTAATCTGTAATTATTTTCTCCAACAAAGTTGCTGCTTTCAAATAATCTTTTTTCTTAATATAAATTTGTGCTTCTAGCCAAATCACATCATCTTCTAAGCTATGTTTTGGAAATTTTTTAATCAAAGAGTCCAACTTTTCGAATGCTTCTTGAAATTTATTCTGGAACACCAGTAACTCTGCTTCAGCATATATAGTCATTGCTGCTTCACTTGTATCCAAGCCAGTATTATCCATTATAAAAACACTCAAATCAATCGCATCATTAGATATCAGCTTTGATGTAGATGCCTTTAAAACATCAAATTGTGATTTTGCCCATTCGAAATCTGCATTAAAATAGGACAATCTTGCATTTCTAAATCTTGCCTCATGTCCCAGAGTATCATCCTTGAATTCTTTATCCACTTGCGAATAAAGCAAAGTTGACTCCCATCGTTCTCCCTGCATTAAATATAAATCACCCAATTTGAGCTTTGCGTTTGCAAGGGTAATTCTATTTAAACCAGGAGTTTCGATGAGTTGCTGTAGCAATTGTGTAGCTTTGGGAAGGTTATTTAGAAAAAAAGTTTCTAAGTCGGCAAGATCAAGGATCAAATCACTTGAAATAATAGGGTTGTCATTTTCTTTGATATATTGCTCATATTCACTTTCGAGCATTTTTAAATCATCTGTTGTATAGGCAAACCCAACCGTTATTTTTTCTTTCCTACAATTCATTATCCCTCTTTTGGAATCAATAAAAAATGGAGAAGTTTTTCCTTTTTGGATAAGATATTCATAACATGCTATTGCAGCATCGTAGTCTTTTTCGGCAAATGCAATATTAGCTAGATTAAACACTCTATATCCATTTTCCTGCAATTTCACATCTAATGCTTTGGTTTGCCTAAAAGCATTTTTATAGTCTTTTTTCTGGATGAATGACCAAATCAATAAATCAATAAAACTAGTGTTATCTGGGTTTTCTTGGATTCTATTATATAGCTGAGCTTCTAATATATCATAATCATCTGGAGCTAAATATCTTTGAAAAACTGACTCTAAATAGCTGGCATTGTTGATGTTATTCACAGTATTGTTACTTACATACTCTAAATAACAATCAATCATTTTGGGCTTATCGTTATTTAATAAATAAATTTCAGCCATCTGAAAAGCATACATTTGCTTATACTTCTTCGATAGCGAAACTGCTTTTTCATAAACCTTTAGTGCATAGTCATTCTTTCCTAAAGTTCGATAGGCATTACCCAAACTCAAAATCATATAACTATCATCAGTTAACAATTCGATGGATTTCTGATAATTATTTTCAGCTTCTTTGGGTTCACCTGCCTTCTCATACACGTAGCCTATGCTGGCATACAAGGTGAGTTCTTTGGGTCTTTTTTTGATTTGTTTCTGGATAGTTGTTTTTGCTTTATCATATAATTCCAATGAAGTATAGCAATCAATTAACTTATTAAAATATTCATTATTGCCTTCATTTTCCTTTACAAGTTTCTCATATATCGTAATGGCTTTTTCATACTCTCCATTATTATAATATTCCTTTGCCAGCTCAGTATCTTGAGCCACAATGTTTTGCACACAAAATGTGGATAGCAATAAAAAACAAAAAATGAAATTGATTTTTTTAAACATTTATCATTTATAGTTTTCTTCGAAAAAGATTTTATAGTTCTCCAACGACTTTTCTTTTAATATTTGTCGATAATTGTTTTGAGTAACTGGGAAAATTTGATATTTAAAAGAGCTACTCAAAAATGAAGATTTATTCTCTTGAACCGCTTTGTAGTAGTTCATCGAAATATTCTTTGTATCAAATTTACGAACTAATATTATTGGAACATTTGTATCGCTACCTAAGAAAATATTTGAAACTTTCAATTGGTCGAGTTTGAAGAATTGTTTATTAAAATCAGCAATTTGTGCTTTGGCATCATCAATTCTTACATCTTGACCCTCTAATACAACTATTACATAATGCAAACCCTCATTCTCATTGATAAATAAACTAGTATTGATAATGGTTTCTACTGTATTTATTTTCTTAGAAGTATCGGCAGCTGCCATATTGCTATCTAAAAATCTTAATATTTCTTTAGCTCTTTTTTGCTCAGGTGTTTCAGGATATTTTGCCACCACTTCTTTCAATGCTTCAATATATTGGGCTTTTCCTTGCAAATTACCTACACACAATGCTGTTAATAATGAAAATTTTGGAAGTAAAGGAGTTGCTAATGTGCCAAACAAATTGGTAGCTTGTTTCGACCGATCATAAGCTTCTTTGTACTGTCCATTTTTGAAAGCAAAATAAGTTGAATCGTAATAATATTGAATTTTCTTTTCTTCTTGTTTCGATTTGGCTAAATAATCTGGGTCTTGCAACACTTTTGCATAATTAGATGTAGGATATTTCCCAACTATCTTATCATAATATTCTTTAGCTTTTGCTGAATTATTCAAATCCGTATAAGATAAATACAACAGATACCAACTATCCAATTCATGTTTTGTACTTGGGTATCTGGTCAATAGTGTTTCTAATATGGCTGCTGACTTATTTGCATTTTGCAACCTATCTCTGTAAAGACCTCCAAGTGCAAACATAGCATTCATGATTTTATCATTTGCAGCAGCTATTTTGTCGGGGTTGTCTGGCACATCCTTCAAAAAATCCGCTAAGTCTTTGTCTGTCACGTCATTGTCGCTATCACTACTAGAATTGTCATCAGATGCAATATCGCCAGTACTCTTTTTATTAGCTCTTCTCCAATTATCTTCCAATTTTCTTGTGCCAAATTTTCTTTCAAAATCTGATTTTCCTTTCTTTACTAGTTTTTCGTCATAGGCAAAGAAATTACTTTTGCTAAAAGCTGGTATTGGAGCTGTGGGTTGAACATTATTTCTTGCTGCAAGAATTTCTTTTTCTTTCTTTTCTTTCTCCTTTTTCTCTTTAATTATTTTCGAAGCGAATGACCTTTTCTCTTTATCAGTCATATTTGATATTCTCAAAACGCTATCTTGCGTTTCTATGATTGTGATATTCTTTGCAATATCTGTCAAACCATTACTGTAGGTATATACTTCATTATAACGATCTTCTGTTTTTGTTATTAGTGTTAAAGTGCTATCATAGTAAGCTTTGGACTGAACATATTTATCCATACCAAAATATAATCGAGCAATAGATAAATACGATTCCAATTTGATCGGTTTGTTTGTCGTATTATTCGCTAATGCTTTTTTGAAATAATCTATTGCTAAAAGATCTTGCTTATTTTTCAAAGAAAGGTTGGCAAGTGTAAAATAGATTTGATCTTGATATTCCTTATTTTTGGCATCTTTGAGCATTCTATTTAAGCTCTTCTCAGTTTCTTCTATCGTTGATTTTCCATTAATCCAACCATTCAATGCCATGTTCAATTTTGCATTGAACTCCATTTCGTAAGCTGGATGGTATGCTACTACTTTTTCAAAATTCTGATATGCCTCGTTTCCTTTCCCTTCTAACTGGTGCAATTGTCCTAAAATAAATGAAAACCTAGCTTTTTCAGATTTCGTCTTACTCATTGCCAAAGCAGCAGTAAGTGGTTCTATAGCCTGATGATATTTTTTCTGTTTGATATAAAAATGAGCAACAGCAGCCATTGTCTGTGCTTTTACTTCTGGAAAAGTAGTGGAACTGTTGATTAAATTATTGAAGATGGAAATTGCCTCTTCATATCGTTGACGTTCGGTATAAATTTTTCCTAAAAGCAACATTCCCTCTTGATAGCATGGCTTGTGTTTTAAAAAATATTTTTCAGGTTTTGGTTCCTTTGCTTTTGCATTTGCTATAGAATCTTCCTTCTCCTTATTTTCTGTTTTGGTGATAATGGATTCTGTTTTTTTAGTAACAGTGTCTTTCTTCTCAGTTGTTGGTGCTTTTATGATAGGTGTAGAACTTGTTTTAGGCGTTTTTATTCCTTTTTTTCTATCTTTTTCTCTTTGTTTTTTTTCTTTTTCTCTTTGTTTTGCAGCTTCTTTCTTTTGTTTTTCTTTTAATTTTCGAGCATCAGCTTTAGCCTCTGCTGCCGCTTCCTTTTCGTCCTTTTTTATTTCTTTTTGTTTTTCTTTTTCTGCTGCTACTTTCTTTTTTTCCTCTAGTTTTTTCTCTTTTTCTGCTTTTTTTGCTCTTTCTTTTTCGGCTGCTATTTCTTTTTTATCTTTTCCAATAATTCTCCCTTTTCCGTTTGGCTTAAAGGTTTCTTTGAAATATTCCATCGTTTCTTCAGCCGTTTCAAAATCTTGTTTCAAATACTGGCATTTCCCTATCATCAAATAACAATCTGGAACCCAATAGCTTATCGGATGAAGAGCCGCAACAACAGAAACTTTTTCTGTAGCCTTATCCAATTCGGTAGCTACAGATTTTGGATTACTTACATCCATATAAGGATAAACATTCAAGACTTTCGTGAAATTATCCTGATGTTGCAAATTCAATTTGTCAATACCCTCTCTAAGTAGTAAATTTGCATTAAAATACCCATTGTAATAAGCAGTAGTATTATGATAAAACTTCTTAAGCCACGATGCCTCAGATCTTTTTTTCTGAGTTGCACAATTTGAAAACAAGATAAATAAGGGCAAGACAAGAAATATTTTTTTGAAATATTTCAGACTATTTAGCCTTTTGATACGTTGTATGGTACGATTCATTATACTTTTACTGATAAATTGCAATTTTTTATTTGTATAAAAAAACGCAGAATTATTTATTTGTTAGCCAATTAAACTATTAAAACGCTTAAATTATTATACTCTTTCATAAAATTTAACAATGCCTAACGAAAATATTGAAGGAAAAAAACCACTAATGCAACGACTCAAAACAACTTATAGAATGGTTGTGATGAATCATGAAACATTTGAAGAAGTTCGATCTTTCAAATTGTCATTACTCAATGTTTATGTGTTTTTGAGTACTCTTATGGTTGCTGTTGCACTTTTGGTAGCCTCACTCATTATCTTCACACCCCTCAAAAGATATATACCTGGATTCGGAGATTTGAAAGAATATAAAGAAGTATTGCGATTATCCCAAAAGGTAGATGATCTCGAAGACGAAATCAAAGCTCACCAAACTTATACGGATAATTTCAAAAGAATGTTGACTTCTGATGTAGAAACTGAAAAAGAAGTTCCAAAAGAGTCCGTTGAATTACCAGATAGTGCTTATGTGATAAAAAGAATCCCCGAAGATGAGAAGCTACGTCAAAGCTTAGAGGTAGTAAGTGGCAGTAGCAATAATTCGCAATTAGTAAATGTATCGCCCAAAGATGTTCCGCTCTCTCAGTTCTATTTTATTCCGCCTTTGGTAGGTGATATCAGCAAAGTTTATGATTCAAAAAAACACCCAGCAATTGATATTTTAGCACCTAAAAATACTCCTGTTAAAGCAATAATGGATGGATTCGTTGTGTCAGCAGACTGGTCACTCGAATATGGGAATACTATCGCTATCCAACATTCAAATAATATTATTACATTTTATAAACACAATTCATCATTATTAAAGAAAACAGGAAGCTTTGTGAAAGCTGGTGAAGCCATTGCAATCATTGGAAATACTGGCGAACTGAGCAGTGGTCCTCATTTACATTTCGAACTTTGGCACAAGGGCAAACCTATCAACCCCATTGAATATATCAAATTCAATTAACCATCGTTTGCTCTAAAAATGATTTGACTTTTTCTACATTCAGTTCATGTTGATTACAGGAAAAAAAGAAATTATCATCTTTTAATTCCTCTGCCAAATATTCTTGTTCTGTTTGTCCCGGAGTTGGAATCAACAATGATTTAATACCAACTTTTGTAATATCCATTATGCTACTATACCCCGATCTTCCAATTAAAACCTTACTTTTTAGAATAGCATTATTGAAATCTTCTGCATTCAAATGCGAAACAATTTCTATCATTGCTGAAGTGCTTTTTAAAGATTCACCAAAAGGTTTTCCACTAACAATCAGCCATTTATAACACGTCAATTGGTTTGCAATATTCAAAATTATTTTTTCAAAATTTGTTCGTTGAGGCTCAGGACCAGATATTACAACTATTATGTCGTAAATTTTGAGGCTACTTTTAAAAGTCAATCTTGATAAAGGTTCAATATAAGTCACTTTAGGATGAAAACACTTTTGAGGATGAGATAAATCTCCAGCCAAACCTGGGTACTTTTCGTAATCTGGCACCCAAATCTCATTAAATTTTGATACTAATTTTCGTTGAAATCTATTTATTACGGATTGCATGAATTTTGGCTTAATATTCAAATTCAATTGATGGCTAATAAAAATATTATAACATTTTGAGTGATAGCAACCATACCGATTGTCTGAAATTATTGCATCTATTTGATATTCACTGACTATTTTATTAATAGCAGAATGCTCTGATATTGAAGCTCTAATAAGCTTAAAACTCTGCGAAGCAATATTCCAAAACATATTTTCGCTTTTATATTGAATATTATAACTTGGCAGTTTAATACAGTTTAGATTAGGAAATTCGATTTTTAATAAAGCTAGTGCATCACTATCTGACGCTATAAAAGGAATCATCCCATTTTTTTCAATTTCTCGAATTATTGGAATGCATCTAGTGGCATGACCCAATCCCCAACTTAATGGTGCAACTAAAATATGAATGGATTTTTTCGACATAATTTTGTATAGCAAATATACCATTGTATCTATTAATGCGTTATATTTGTAATAAAAGTGTTCAAAATGAAGCTAATAGTGAAATTAATTGCCGTAATACTAATTGCATCTGGTATAATTTTTACTCAATCTAGTTGCTCAAGTTCTAAATGCAATTGTCCTCATTTTCAAGCAAATGCAAATCGATAATCATTTTGTTTGATTTTTTTTCGGCACAGGATCGTAGCCATGACCACCCCAAGGATGGCAACTACCAATTCGCTTTAAACCGAGCCAAGTTCCTTTAAAAACACCCCATTCTTGAATAGCTTCCACCATATAATGTGAGCAGGTTGGTTGGTATCTACACTTCGGACCCAACATTGGTGAAATAGCAACTTGATAAAATCGAATAGGCAAAATGAGTAAGTTTTTAAAGAATTGGTTAATAAATTTTAAAATTGATGCCATCATTCATATTTTTGACAAGTTAAGTGTTTTCTTTTTCCATTTGTCTTAACTTTGATAAAAAAAATTTCATGCAAAAAAACAGCACACCTACCTTAATTGTTTTCATAAAAAATCCAATATTAGGAAAAGTAAAGACAAGAATTGCTGCAACTACTGGTGAAATTAATGCTCTAGATATTTACAAACAATTACTTGAATATACTCAGAAAACTGCATTAGCATTTTCAGGTGACCGTTTACTATTTTACGATGGTGCTGTCCAAAGTGATACTTTTTCTGAAGTAGATTTTCTTAAAATGTCTCAAAAAGGAAAAGATTTGGGGCAGAAAATGTATAATGCGTTATCTTATGCCCTTGGCTTTTGCGAAAAAGCTGTTCTGATTGGTAGCGATTGCCCATCGATTACTAATGAAATTATAGAAGAAGCTTTTACAAATTTGAATGATAATGATGTGGTGATTGGTCCATCTAAAGATGGTGGATATTATTTGATTGGTATGAAAATTGCAAATTGGGATATTTTTAATGACATTGATTGGAGTACAAATAAAGTACTCAATCAAACTATCGAAAAACTGAAAAAAACCTACAAAACCTATAAGTTGCTCGAAGAACTTAGCGATATAGACACAGAAAAAGATTGGGTAGAATTCAATAAGAGGATCAAACCAAATACTAAATAACCCATTGGTTATTAACCTTTTATTTAATTACATCCAAATTAAAATTCATTTGATATACAGCAATGATGGTTATTATCAATAACAAAAAACCTATGATAAAATACATCAAACAATATCCTTTTCTACCTGCATTTTGAACATCCGACATGGCTTATAATTTTCCTAAATTGAAAAAATGAAGTGCAAATATAATTGTTAATTTATCAATTACAAAATGACGAGTTTGAAAAAATAAATATGATCGTAACAAAAAAACTATCTCTTAGCTAAAATCAATCTCTGTATTATCTCCAATATTCAAACTTTGTTTCAATCCTTTTATTGAAGTATCACTTCCAATTACAGAATGGTGTAGCATCACCTCATCAATAGTTGCATAATTACCTATAATAGAATCTTTTACAATAGATGATTTTATGGTTGCGTTTTCACCAATTGTAACATGAGGTCCTAATATAGAGTTGCTAATATCACAATTCTCACCTATGCTTACTGGTGGTATTATTATTGTGTTTGAATAAGATTGAACAGGAGTTTTATGCTCCATCTTATCTAACAACATGGAATTAGTTTCCAAAAGAATCCCTTTTCTTCCACAATCGAACCAATTATTGACAGTATATGAACTGAACTGTACCCCCTTTTCAATCATGCACATTAGTCCGTCAGTCAATTGAAACTCGCCCATTGTTCGAAAATCATTTACAATATTTGTATTTATGCAATCGATTAAAGTACTGACTTCCTTTATTTTATATAACCCGACTATAGCTAAATCAGATTTTGGTATTCTTGGTTTTTCTACTACTTTTTTCACCAAATTATCATCTCCGAGTTCTACTACTCCAAATTCTCTTGGGTCATCCACACTTTTTACTCCTAAACATGAATGCGGATTTGTAATCATTTTACTAAGGTCTGCATCAAAAATAATGTCTCCAAGAACGATAAAAATTTCATCTGTACCGATCAAAGCATTTCTAGCAGTCCATATAGCATGTCCCAGTCCCATTCTTTCGCTCTGAAAAACAAATTCTTTATTCAAGTTTGGATAGGCTTGTTGAAGATAATTTTCAATTTTTTCACCCAAATATCCAATGATAAATACAAAATCCGTAACCCCTACCTCTAATAATTTATCTACGATAAAAGCAATTATTGGCTTTCCAGCCACTGGAATAAGTGGCTTAGGCTGAGTGTAAGTATGTGGTCTTAATCTAGTTCCAGCTCCTGCGACAGGTATAACAGCTTTCATAAATGGTTGTTATTTTTGTGTTATTGGTATAAAATAATTATTAAAATACATCATTATACTTAATTTTGTAAAAATCGTTGTTTATGACACTTCGCAGTTTTATAGAAATGCTTGGCAACAATCCTTTCTATCTTTTATTATATTTCGTTTTAGTTCCATTCACTGCTTTGCTGGCAGGTTTTTTTGGCAAAGGAGAAGGGCATCTTTCTCCATGGAAATATCTATATTCGATATTAATTTATTTGGCTTGTATCCCCGGTGTGTTTGCTATTGCTTTTAGTGTTTATTTGTTTTTATTCGAACGAAGAAGCATTTTTGATACGGATTTGTATATCCAAGTCGTACCAATCGTATCGATGTTTATTACGATTTTTAATATACGTAGCAATGTAAATTTTGATGCAATACCTGGTTTTAACAAAATATCAGGGTTAATAATGATGATTGCAGCCACATTGATTTTTATGTGGCTCATAGATAGAACCCATATCTATGCTTTTTCGTATATTCCATTTTACCAATTAATACTGATATTTATTGGGTTATTTTTGGTGATTCGATTCGGATTATCTAGCTTTTTGGGTGGAAATAGTTCAGAAACAAGGAGCAAAGAATAAAAAAAGCTAAAATATAAATAATCATCGGATGGCAGATGTTATCAATTTATTATCGGATGCTATTGCAAATCAGATTGCTGCAGGAGAGGTCGTTCAGCGACCAGCATCTGTAGTGAAAGAATTGCTCGAAAACGCTGTAGATGCCGGTAGCACCGAGGTTCGTCTATACATTAAAGATGGAGGTCATACCTTAATCCAAGTGGTGGACAATGGTTGTGGGATGACAGAAACCGATGCTCGAATGAGTTTTGAACGCCATGCTACCTCAAAAATAAAAACTGCCGATGACTTATTCCATATCCGAACAATGGGTTTTAGAGGAGAAGCATTAGCTTCCATAGCTGCCGTTGCTCAAGTAGAGATGAAAACAAGAAGAAAACCAGATGAAACTGGAACTTATATCTCGATAGAGGGTTCAAAACTAATCACTCAAGAAGTTTGTTCGACACCTGCTGGGACAAGTTTTAGTGTAAAAAATCTTTTTTTTAATGTGCCAGCCAGAAGGAATTTTTTAAAATCTCCTCCTGTAGAAATGAAACATATTTTGGACGAATTCCAAAGAGTTGCCTTAGCTAACCCAGATATTTTCTTTACATTACAACATAATCAAACCGAAATTTATCATTTGCCTTCAAGCAATTTAAGGCAAAGGATTGTAAATATTTTTGGAAAGAATAATAACGACAAAATAATACCGATAGATGAAGACACTGAACTTGTCAAAATATTTGGCTTTGTAGGGAAGCCAGAATTCAGCAAGAAGACTAGAGGAGAACAGATGTTTTTTGTCAATAATAGATTTGTGAAAAGTGGCTATTTGCATCATGCTGTAATGATGGCTTACGAAGATTTGTTGCCTAAAGAACATTTTCCTTTTTATGCCATATATTTAGATATTGACGCTTCCAAGATTGATGTAAACGTCCATCCCACAAAGCAAGAAATAAAATTTGAAGACGAAAAATTAATTTATCAATTGATCAGAGTTGCCGTTCGTCATGCTCTAGGTCAATTTACGATTACACCTCTGCTCGATTTCGATCCATCAAGTAATATTGACAATCGATTGAAGACAGAATCTTCACATTTTGCACAAAATATAACAAATGAAAGATATTTGGAGGATCAACCATCATATAAATCTAGTTCCTCTGTTTATAAAACCTCTAGTGAAAACTTAAAAAATTGGCAATCCTTATATGAGGAATTAACTCCTAATCAAGATTTCTTTTCTATTGAAAGCCAATCACAATTTGGAAATGAAAACCCAAAATCAATTACTATTCAAAGTAATATTGAAGTTAGTGATGATGCTGCAATTATATCTAAAAATGGGTTCAACAAACATCATAAAGAACCATATCAAATTCATAACACTTATATTGTTAGTCATATAAAATCTGGCTTTTTATTGATTGACCAGCAATTTGCTCATGAACGCATTCTGTATGAAAGATTTCTGAACAGTATTGGGTCTCAAAATATTGGTACTCAAAAACAATTGTTTCCTAAAGCTGTTACATTAAATGCAGCTGATGCAGAAGTGTTGAGATATATCGTCACCGAAGTTGAAGAATTGGGAATCGAAATTCAAGAAATTGAAGATAATCAGTTTGTCATTCACGGTTTGCCAGCAGACCAAAAGGAAGGAGTTGACGAACAAGCATTGATAGAAAGCTTAGTAGAGCAATTCAAATATAATTTGGATTTGAATGTATCTTTGAAAGATTGTATTGCAAAATCAATGGCAAAAAGTGCATCAATAAAGAGAGGACAATCCTTAAGTATCAAAGAAATGAATGCCTTAATCGATCAGCTATTTGCCTGCGAAATACCATACAAAAGCCCAAATGGACATCATTGCTTTATCACTTATGATTTAGAAGATCTTAAAAAACAATTCCTTAATAATTAATCATTTATTATGCCATCAATACCTTTAGTCACTAGGAATTTGCTGATTATCAATATTATATTATTTATTGCAAAACAATTTTTGCCATTAGATGATTTATTGAGTTTGCATTTTCCAACATCAGTACATTTCAGACCCTATCAATTCATTACTCATATGTTTATGCATGCCAATTTAATGCATATATTTTTCAATATGTTTGCATTAGTATCATTTGGAGGTATATTGGAGCAAGCCTGGGGAGCAAAAAGATTCTTTCTTTTCTATATTATTTGCGGATTGGGAGCAGCTATTTTTCAGTTAGGTGCAAATTATTATGAATATTATGGGTTAGTTCAAAATATTAAACATTTAGGAATTCAAAGTGGGCTTTTGAATCATATTTTCAATCTTGATTTAGGGAATGTTCGAACTGGTGGTGATTATTTACAAATGATAGAGCCATATCTAAAAAGTATAAATTTTAATATAGATTTAATCAATGAGCAAGATATAGTCTCAATGTTCAAAGCAACTAGTATTGTTCAAGGAGGAATGTTGGGAGCATCTGGAGCAATTTATGGAATTATGGTTGGATTCACTATTATGTTTCCAAATGCTGAATTGATGATTATGTTTATACCATTTCCAATTAAAGCAAAAATATTATTTCCAATAATAATATTAATGGATCTTTTTTCTGGAGTAACGGGAGTTTCACTTTTCGGTGGTGGAAATGTAGCTCATTTTGCCCATGTTGGTGGAGCCGTAACAGGTTTAATTTTGTTCTATTTATGGAAAAACAAAGGTTTGACAAATAATTTCAAACGATGGAACTAACTAAATTTCAATAAATTAGATAATAAATCTTGGCTGAAATTATGTTTAGATCAATATTTGATGACTTAAAAAGGGAATTTGCAAATGGTAATATGATTACCAGAATTATTTTTGTGAATGTTGGCGTTTTTATTTTTGTCAATATCGTAAAACTAATTCTCAATATCAGTTATGCAGGCAGGATCGAATCTTCTATATATCAAGATTTTATTTATTTCTTCAGTTCATCCACAAATATTTGGCACAATCTAACTCATCCATGGGTATGGGTTACTTGTTTATTCCTGCATGAAGATTTTTTTCATTTATTGTGGAATATGCTTTTCTTGATGTGGTTTGGTAGAATTGTTGGTGATTTTATTGGTAATCAGAGAGTTTTACCCATTTATTTGTTAGGAGGTTTTGCTGGTGTTTTATTTTATATTTTATCAAAATATATACTTCCTTATGGATATATAGCTCCTTATGCCTACGGAGCTTCGGCTTCAGTAATGGCATTTGTGGTGGCAGCTGCCAAACTTTCACCAAATTATTTAATCAATGTGATATTAATTGGGGATGTGAAATTGAAATATATTGCACTGGTTTTCTTCGTTTTAGATTTAGTTGGCATTGCAAATAATTCTAACACAGGAGGACATTTTGGTCACATTGGTGGTGCTTTGATGGGTTGGATTTATATTGTGCAGCTTAGAGAAGGTAATGATTGGGCTATTCCATTTAATAATTTTTTCGATTGGTTTAAAAATTTATTTAGTAATAGAAGTGATAAATTCATTAAAAATAACCCTAAAATGTCAGTCAGACATAATCCTAACATTACTAAAAAGCCAAATGCTACTTATTTTAATACTTATAAAGAAAACCAACAAGAAAAACTAGATGCAATATTAGATAAAATAAAAGTTTCGGGCTACGATAACTTATCTCAGGAAGACAAAGATTTTTTGTTTCAAATTAGTAAAAAATAATGTTGAAACTAGTCAACTATATATTGATTTTTCTTACTGTTCTCAGTTATATTTCACCATTTGTAACTCCTCATTCTGCTTGGCCCATTGCATTTATTAGTGTGTTCTTCCCTTGGTATCTCCTTTTCAATTTACTATTTGTTATTTATTGGGGATATAAGAAAAATAAATTTTTATTATGGTCGGTTATCACTCTGATAATTGGCTATCAACACATTATTGGTTTTATAAATTACTCTAAGCCAATAGATTGCAATGAAAAAACACTAAGGGTGATGTCCTATAATTTGGCAGGTTTGAGTCAATTAGATTCCAAAAACAAAACTGAAGAAATGATTTCATTAAGTAATTTTATTCTCAGCCAAAATTGCGATGTGCTTTGTTTTCAAGAATTTATTATTGGAGAAACTGCCGTAAAACAACTTGCTACAAAATTAAAATTGGATAATTATACTTATCGAAATTTTATCAAAGAAAAAGCAGTAATTATATTTTCAAAATTCCCAATGACCAATAACAATCAAATCTATTTTGATCCTCCTGGTAATGGTTTCATATTTAGTGATATTACATTTAATGGAAGTAAAGCAAGAATTTTTTGTGGTCATTTACATTCAAGCACAGTTAGTACTAATGCTAATCGGTTGGCTAATAATGCTGAAGACGGAAAACTGAATAGAGATATGGCTGTATTGGAAATGAAAGGAATGTTGGGAAAATTTAGAAATACATCAAAAATAAGAGCAACAGAAGCCGAAAATATTGCTTTCGAACTCAATAGGAGTCCATATCCAAATATAGTATGTTGTGATTTGAACGAAACGCCCCAATCTTATGCTTATCATCTGATTACCAATGAATTAGTTGATGGATTTAAAAAGGTAGGGTCAGGATTTGGAACTACATACAATGGCGTGATTCCAGCATTAAGAATAGATTTTGTTTTTGCAAGTCCAAAGTTTAAATTCTGCAATTATCAAATATCAAAAGTCAGTTTTTCTGACCACTTTCCTGTGATTGCAACGGTTCAGCTTCCTTAATCTGTCTATTTTGATATAAATTATTTATCCAATTTGGTACTACAAAAGCTCCTGCTAATAAATAGGAATAATATGTAAGTAATCGCCACAAAAAAGCAATTACTAATGCAGTAGTTGCAGGAATATAGTCACTTAAAAACCCTCCAAAAACTATCTCAGCTATTCCTGCACCACCCGGAGTCGGGCTAAATAATGTAACGATATACATAACTGCTACTCTTGCAAATAATAATGCTTGATCAAAAAGATCAAGTGGTGTGGTAGGTATGATTGCAATTATTAGACAATTAATCAGTAAAAAACGAGAGGTCCATGCTATAACCGTAGCTCCAAAACCTCCTAAATGATATTTCCAACCGTGTTTTCGGATTTCTTCAGAAGCCATTTCAATCTCTACTCCTAATGTATTTGCCCTATCCTTAAAACGGTTCAAAATTGGGAATCTAGTGAAAAAAAGAAGTAATTTTTTTATAGAGCTTGGTGCCAAAAACAATCCGAAAAAAAGAAGAATTCCTTGAGCTAACATTAATAAATATACAGTCAGGAAACTATATGCCCAGCCATCCATTTGCGACAAACTATGCAAATCTGGTCTTATTATTTTTAATCCAAATATTAAAAACAGTGTAGGTATTACTGTAATAAAAAATATACTATCTAGCAATACCTTGTAAATTACGATAGTAACAGTTTTAGCTGTTGATAATTTCTCTTGAATTAATACAAAAAGAGCAACTGCAGCCCCTCCAGTGCTAGTAGGTGCAACTGCTGTGCTAAATTCCCAAATGAAAATTAACTCAATACATTTCAAATAACTAAATCTTCTGTTTGCAATGATATATAGTCTCAACGAATAGGCTAAGTGCCTGACACACAACAATAAAACTGCAAATATAATCCAAATCAATGTATGTGTGGTCCACTTTATTTTTGCAAATTCGGTTGGGTCAAATCGCTTCCAGAGCAACCATAATACTGCTCCAATTCCCAATAAAATTGGTAGTATTATCCTAGATATTTTAATTTTTTTTAAAACATCTTGATTCTGAATGATTTGCACTTCGCCTTTGTCCTTACTTGACATTCAATTGATTTAATTCCTAAAATTAGGAATTCTTTTTTGGTTTGAAGTAATTTTATTGAACAAAAAAGCCATAAGAATTATATAACTCTTATGGCTTAAATATCAATCATTTACAAATTGACTAATATCTATAAGTATCTGTTTTGAAAGGTCCGTTTACAGTTACTCCAATATATTCAGCTTGTTTTTCTGAAAGTTCTTCAAGTTCAACACCTATTTTACTCAAGTGTAATCTAGCAACTTTTTCGTCCAAATGCTTTGGCAAAACATAAACTTTATTCTCATATTTATCGCTATTTTGCCATAATTCTAATTGAGCCAAAGTTTGATTGCAAAATGAATTGGACATCACAAATGATGGATGACCAGTTGCACAACCCAAATTAACTAATCGACCTTCTGCAAGAACTAGGATTTCATTTCCATCCACATTATACAAATCTACTTGTGGTTTGATTGTAGATTTAGTATTTCCATAGTTTCCATTCAACCATGCCATATCAATTTCGGTGTCAAAATGACCTATATTACAAACTATAGTTTTGTCTTTCATCAATTTGAAATGCTTTCCAGTTACAATATCTACGTTTCCAGTAGCAGTAACGATAATATCAGCTCTTGGAATTGCTTTGGACATTGTGGTAACTTCAAAGCCATCCATAGCAGCTTGTAGTGCACATATCGGATCAATTTCTGTAACAATTACTCTTGCTCCAGCACCTTTTAAACTTGCTGCTGAACCTTTTCCAACATCACCATAACCTGCTACTACTGCAACTTTTCCTGCCAACATTACATCCGTTGCTCTCCTAATTGCATCAACTAATGATTCTTTGCAACCATATTTGTTATCAAATTTTGATTTTGTAACCGAATCGTTAACGTTGATAGCAGGCATTGGCAAAGTTCCATTCTTCATTCGCTCATATAATCTATGAACACCTGTAGTAGTTTCTTCTGATAAGCCTTTAATATTCGCTACCAACTCTGGATATTTATCCAAAACCATATTTGTCAAATCTCCACCATCATCCAATATCATGTTAAGAGGCTTGCCATTTTTGAAAGCAAAAATCGTTTGTTCAATACACCAATCAAATTCTTCTGCTGTCTGACCTTTCCAAGCAAATACAGGGATTCCTGCGGCAGCAATAGCAGCAGCAGCATGATCTTGAGTAGAAAAAATATTACAAGATGACCAAGTAACATCTGCCCCTAACTCTATTAAAGTTTCGATCAAAACAGCAGTTTGAATTGTCATATGCAGACAACCTGCTATATTTGCTCCTTTTAATGGTTTGGAAGCTCCATATTCTTTTCTCAATGCAATCAAACCAGGCATTTCTGCCTCAGCCAATTGAATTTCTTTTCTTCCCCATTCAGCTAGGGACAAATCTTTTACTTTGTACGGTAAGGTAGTGATAGCTTGCATGCTTTTATTTTAATTTTCAAAAAACGGTGCAAAGGTACAAGATTATAAATTGAATATCAAGTTTTAATCTTGCAATTGCATTTGTAAAAAAACAAAAGGAATTGCCAAATGTTTAGCAATTCCTTTTTAGTATTATATTTAGAAATAATTATTTCGAAGCTATCTTCTTAATTTTCTTCTCTAACTCATCTTCATCGCCAGGAGCATATCCAGAATGTGAATAGACAATATTTCCAGATTTGTCAATTAAAAATGTTTGTGGGACATTAGGAAAATTTAATGTCTTTTTCAAATCGCTGTTGACATCAGACAATACAGTATATTTCCATTTTTTTTGAGCGACCATTGGTTTTATTTTTGGCAATGCTCTTGCATCATCAATTGTAATTGCAATTACCTCAACATCATATTTCTTTTGCCAGTCATCATAAACATCTGCAATATTATCCAATTCCTTTTTGCAAGGTGCACACCATGTTGCCCAAAAGCTAAATACAACTGCTTTACCTTTTTTTACATAGTCTTGAATATCTACAGTTTTACCTTCTAGCGTTTTAATTTTTACCGACGGAAGTGCTTTAGCACCTGATTGTGCATTAAGTGTTATTGAAAATATACCAATGAATAAGACAAAAAATAATTGCTTCATACTAACAAAATATTTTATTTGAATAAATTTTGGTACAATACTATGGTTTTTTTACCAAAAAAAATAGGGATTAACTTATCTTTAACCACTTTTTTATTACCAAATTTTTATACTAATGTATTTGTCTCACAAAAAGTTTTTGATAGCTTTTATCTGTGTAATGTTTGTTTTCAATTTTGCTTTTGCTCAAGAAGAAGTAAATTCAAACGAATCTAACCCTCCTGAACCTCAAAATCAAGGCGGTAGAATATCTGGTAGTCTTGAATCGAATGTGAATTTTTTCATGAAAGATGAAAAAATTGGCGCATCTGGCACCCCTCAATATGAAAGACAACAATTTGGCACCGACACTTGGCTTAATCTAAATTATAGCAATTGGGGATTCGATTTTACTTTACGTTATGATATGTTTAACAATTCATATTTGCTCAACCCGATGGGTTCCTATTCTGCTCAAGGTATAGGAATGTGGTCTATTAAAAAGAAAGTGGACAAGCTGGGTATTCAGATTGGATATATTTACGATCAAATCGGTAGTGGGATGATATTTAGAGCTTTCGAAGAACGACCTTTAGCAATTGATAATGCATTAGTTGGTGGTCATCTATCCTACGAGTTTAATAAAAACTGGAAAGCAAAAGCTTTTGTTGGTAAGCAAAAACAACAATTTGGGTATTACACTACATTAATAAAAGGAGCAGCTATAGATGGATTCGTAGAAGGGAAAAATGGAAAATGGTCTTGTGCTCCAGGTTTTGGTGTTAGCAGCAGACAATATGACGATGAAACTATGAACCAAATCGTTTCTGCCATATCTACATACACTCCTGTTGATTCCATTGGAGCTTGCTATAGTACTTATGCATTTACAGCATATAATACTTTGACTTTTGGCGATTTCACATGGTATGTAGAAGGTGCCTTAAAATCAAAGGATGTTTTTAATGACCCATTTGCAGAAAAAACACAATGGACAGGACAGCTTACAAAAGGAAAGTTGGTACAAAGACCTGGAAATGTTATTTACACAAGTTTATCTTATGCAAAAGGGGATTTTGGAATAAATTTGGAAGCTAAGAGAACTGAAAATTTCAATTATAGGGCTACACCTTTTACTAAGCTTTTTCAAGGAGCTATTAACTTCTTGCCTCCAATGGCTCGCCAAAATACTTATAGATTAACTGCTCGTTATCAAGCAGCTACACAGGATTTAGGCGAGCAAGCCATACAGGCAGATGTTCGATACAATATTTCTGATAAAGTTGGAATGAATGTTAATTATTCCTACATTTCAAGATTGAATAATGAGCAACTTTATAGCGAAGTGTATTCAGAATTTACGTATAAACATTCCAAAAAATTAAGTTTTTTGGGAGGATTACAACTCCAGTTCTACAATCAAGATATTTATGAAACAAAACCAAAAGTTCCAATAGTCATGACTATTGTTCCTTATGGCGAGATGTTATATAAATTCACTCGAAAAAAATCTTTAAGAGTTGAATTGTCTTACATGGATTGTCACCAAGACTATGGAAGTTGGCTTTATGGGTTAGCAGAGTATAGTATTGCCCCTCATTGGATATTTACTTGCTCTGGTATGTATAATGCAGTGCCAAAGAAAACAGCAGATATATTATATCCAACTATTGGAGCTACATATATTAAAGATTCCAATCGATTTGCAATCAATTATGTGAAGCAAGTTCAAGGAATTGTTTGTTCTGGAGGTATCTGTCGGTTCGAACCTGCATTTAGTGGAATTAAAATGAATATAAGCTCAACGTTCTAAAACATTAAAATTCAATTGACTATGAAAAATTTAATTTTTTTACTATTTTCAGTAATCATTATAAATGGTTGTGAAGAAAAATGTGCAATCATTCCACCTTTGCAACCACCAACTGTTGGAGAAAAAAATGTACTAATTGAAGAATTTACAGGGGTTCGTTGTGTTAACTGTCCTGAAGGGAGTGCTGAAATTGAAAATTTGAAAGTATTGTATAAAAACTTAATAGCAGTTTCTATTCATGCTGGCACTTTTGCAAAACCATATCCCAATCAAGATGATTATTCAATTCAAGATGGAAAAGATATATTAAATTATTTAGGTGAACCAATAGGCTATCCAGCAGCAGTAATTGATCGAAAAGTTTTTCCTGATAATAATGGAGATATTCAAACAGGCAGAAATCAATGGGCTGGATATATTAGCGATGAATCAAAACTAACTCCAAAAGTATCCATTTCAATTTCAAAAAATTATAATGAAGCGAATAGGAATTTAGAAATTTCTACTAATATTATTCCAGCAGAAAATATTAGTGATAAGTTAGCTTTAACTATTATGATTACTGAAGATAGCATCATAGGCAAACAATTACTACCAAGTCCTACTGGTTTGAAAGAAGATTATGTTCATAAACACATGTTAAGAGATGTTGTGACAAATTCGACAGGCGATCCGATAAATGAAATTACTACTAAAGGAAATGTAATTCAAAAGAAATATTCAATTGCCTTACCAGCAAATCTTGTAGATAAACATTGCCATATTATTGCTTTTGTGTCAAGAGTTGGATCGATCAAAGAAGTATTGCAAGTGGAAGAATTAAAATTAACGGATTAAAAACCTAGATAACTTTGAAAAACTGGATTTATTGTGAAGATTTACTAATATATATTTGGCAGCTTCAAAAATTTGATCATAGCAATTTAAAAACAACTGATGATCAAACAATTATAATACAAAACAAAGGATTTCGCAATAAGGACTCTGGACCTGATTTTGAAGCTGCCAAATTAATAATAGAAGATATACATTGGGCAGGAACAATTGAAATGCACTGGTTTGCATCAGATTGGGATTTGCATAATCACGAAATTAACAAAGCATATGATAATGTAATATTGCATGTTGTATATGAAGAAGACAAAGTTATTTTGAATAAATTTGGCAAAAAAATACCATGCTTAAGTTTAAAAAATAGGATTCCGAATCATATAATTAACAACTCCTCAAATTTGAATCCTGACAATTGGATTCCTTGCGAAAAAATAATTCATACTATAAATGACATTACCTGGTCACTTTGGTTAGATAGGCTTCTAATAGAACGAATTGAAGAAAAATCAGTTTGGATAAATAACCTATTACAAAACACTCAATGGAATTGGGAAGAGTGTTTCTACATAATAATTAGCAAATATTTTGGTGGAACGATTAATTCAATACCATTTGAAAAGTTGGCGATGCAAACCCCCTACAATATAATGTTAAAAAACAAATCAGATATTTTTGTACTAGAATCAATTCTATTTGGTCAATCTGGATTATTGATAGAAAATGAAAACTCCGATAACTATACACTTAAACTAATAAAAGAATACTATCACTTTAAATTAAAACATAAACTTAAACCCATTGAAAATCATGAATGGAAATTTCTGAGGTTAAGACCAGCTAGTTTTCCAACTATTAGAATTGCTGAATTGGCTGCTATAATTCATAAAAACGGTTCTATATTTAGGAAAGTTATTGAATCAGAAAGTTTACAATCCATTTATAAAATTTTCGATATTAAATTATCAGACTATTGGGATCATCATTACATTTTCAATGTTCCATCCAAAACTATCAAAAAAAAGATTGGCAAACAAGAGATTAATACTCTAATAATCAATGCAATAGTTCCATTTTTACATGTTTATGGAAGACAGATTGGCAATGAAGCTTTAGTTACAAAATCATTTGATCTGCTTAATTCTATATCCACTGAAAAGAATTCTATTATTAAAAAGTGGCAAGAATTGGGAATAACTTGTGAAAATGCCTCACATTCTCAAGCACTTATTCAACTCAATAAAAAATATTGTCAAAATAAGAAATGTTTGTCTTGCTCGATAGGACATTCTATTTTATCATCAAGCTAATTGATTAAAGTTCATCAATATAGCTTTTGAAATATTTTCAAATTCAATTGGATCTAAACTAAGCTTTGGCTTTGAGAAATTAATATCATTAATTTCATCTAAAGGAATCAAATGAATATGAGCATGAGGAACCTCTAAGCCGATAACTGTCATTGCAACTCTATTACATGGAATTGCTTTTTCAATTGAAATAGCAACTTTTTTGGCAAAAAGCATCATTTCAGCCAAAATAACATCTTCAATATCAAAGATATAATCAATTTCCAACTTTGGCACTACTAAAGTATGTCCTTTCTTTAGTGGGTTAATATCCAAAAAAGCATAAAACAAATCACTTTCAGCAACTTTATAGGATGGAATTTGTCCAGCAATAATTTTGGAAAAAATACTCGCCATGTCTAAAATGATATATTTAAAACTTCAAATTCCAAATTACCATTAGGTGTAACAACTATTGCTAAATCACCAACTTCTTTACCCAACAACCCTTTACCAATAGGAGAACTTACAGATATTTTATTACTTTTCAAATCAGCTTCAGCTTCAGAAACTAATTTGTAGGTTAGTTCTTTATTAGTTTTTTTATTTTTAATAGTAACATTTGATAATACAGTTACTTTCGAATCATCCAATTGGCTTTCATCTATTACTCTAGCATTAGATAAGATTTTTTCTAAATCATTAATTTTCAGCTCAAGCATACCTTGTGCATTCTTAGCAGCATCATATTCTGCATTTTCAGACAAATCTCCCTTTTCTCTAGCTTCTGCAATAGCTTTAGCAGCATCAGATCTACCAACTGTTTTTAATTCTTCTAATTCAGCTTTTATTTTTTCAAAACCCTCTTTGGTTAAATATGAATAATTTGACATTTAATTAAATATTTATAATTAACTACTAAAAACAAGAACGTTTTCACCTTCAAGATGAAAACGTCCTCTCTAATAATAATTTGCAAAATTAGGACAAATTACAATATAAACAAAATTTTTATTTTACAAACCAATTCTCAAACTAAGTGAATGTGTGCCACCAAATGGTGACGAAGTTAAATAAGCATAATCGATGCCCAACTTCTTATCGCTATCTTTTTTCATAGGAACATCTACTGACAAACCACCACAAACTCCAGAATGTAATTGAGCCTCAGCAGCTTGTCTTCCCATTTCATACTTATAACCGCCTCTTAAAGTAACCATATTCATAAATGAAAATTCAACACCACCGCCAATTTGATCTCTCGAAAACGCATTTGATGTAAAATTTCCTACTACAGTCAATTTGCTTTTTTTGTCAATAGCGATATCATAAGAAGCACCAATTAATAATTGAGAGGGCAATTCGAATTTTGCAGCTATTTGGCTATAGGTAAGATTATAATTCGATTCACTTCTTGGATTTCTCTCATTTACATTAAGTCCTTGTCCTCCAAAACGCATCGGTGTGCCAATGTTTTTTAATGCAATACCGAATTTGAACTCATCTTTAGCACCTGTCACATATTGAACACCTGCATCTAATGACATTCCAAACGCTGAAACCTCAGAAGTAGATTCAGTGATTCCTTTTAATTGAAAACCAACAGAAATTTTGTTTTCAAAAGTAAACCCATAAGCTATTCCAATATTTGCAAATGTAGGAGAAAAAGTAGCACCAGTACCTTCTGGTAATTGGTCGGTAGTTACATTAATACTTCCAAAATTAACTGTGTTTATACTAAGTCCTAAAAAACCACCTTTACTTCCAACTTTTGTACAAAATCCAGCTGTGTTCAAACTAATTCCTGTTCCTGAAAACAATCTAGTATGAGCCAAACCAATCTCCATTCCAGATATTCTTCCAATACCTGCTGGATTCATAAAAAGAGCATCAACACCTTTTGCATTAGCTGTTGTCATTGCAAATAAACCAGCAGTTCTTGCCCAAGGGTTTAAGAGTAGCTCATAAGCACCTGCTTCTCCTTGTCGATCTGGATTACCTGCAAACAATTGAGATACTAATCCTGAGATTAAAATTATTTGTAATATTTTTTTCATTATTAAGAAAATTAATAAAATCTAACAAAATGGAGAGGAATTGATATTAACAATTCCTCTCAAACTTTTTTATAATCCAGATGGATCAAATTGACGAGCAACACCAAACCATTTGATCACTCTTTCACCTAATCCTTCAGCATTTATATGAATTAAATAAACTCCACTTGAAATTGGAATTCCTTTGCTATTCTTTAAATCCCATTCTAAAGATGGTGTAATTTGTTTTGTAGCAATTGGTGCATTACTTCTGTAGGCATTCGACTCACCTACCTCATCTCTTGTATATTGCTTAATGAACTGTCCATCAAGTGAATAAATTGTCACTTTACATTTTGCAGGCAAATTAGTAATTTTAATTATGTTTTGGAATTGTGTATTTTCATATTGTGAATATCCATAATATGGATTTGGTACAACATTAATCATATCTAAAGCGCTGTTGGTTGTAGCTGGTGTTAATGCAATTGCTTCTTTATCCTTAATAGAGAAAATATAAGTAGGATAATTATTATTAGCACCAGTTCCTTTTTCTATTGCATAAGGATTATTTACTCTCATTTTCACAACTGCATCGTTTGGAATTAAACCATTTGCACCATCACCTAATGGTAATAAAGAAGTAGTAGGCAAGGTTAATGGCATACAAGTCCATGTAATATTCTTTAATTGACCAGCTTTTAAAGACTTGTTTCCACCAAGAAGTACTTTTCTTATAGTTTCACACTCATCATAATTAGTTTTAGTTACATAAATGTAATGTTGTCCACCAAAATATTGTCCATAAGCATTATTTCCTGCTAATTGATCAAAAATATTACTATTTGGATTCCATAACATATCAGCACCATTTTTTAAATTAGGATCTCCTACAGGTACATTAGAATTATAACAGGAGTTCTCACCAAAGAAAATATTTAATCTTTTACCTGTTTCTACATCAATTGCATAACCAGGGAACCAACCCATACCATATAATCTTTTGCCAGAAGCATCAGTTTGGTTGTCTTCATCTGGCAAGCCATCTTTATTTGAATCATTCTTCCCAACTGAGTAATTTCCTCTTAAATCAAATTGCAATGGAACTTTTCCATCAGGGTTTTTTACAGTTTCTAAACCTAAATAGAAATTTGTTAAAGGATTACTTGCATTCTTCTTGTTTGTGTAAAATGCATTAGCAGTTTCTACTACTACACATCTACTCCATTTCGATTTATCTGAAGTGAATACAATATCAACATTATTCAAATTTGATAAAGCACCTCTAGAGATTGGACCAAAAGTTGTTTCAAGCATCCATCCTGGAGTAATATAAGGTATATTTGATCCATTCGTCGCTCTTGCTCTATAATCACATAATCCATAAGGTTGGAATGGACCAAGTTTTGTCAAATATCTATTTGGGTCTAATAAATAATCTGCATCCAAAGGATCTTGATTTGCTATCGATTTAAATTGTGCTCCCCCTACTGATTGAACTCCTAAATTAATGGAACCATCCACATTAGCATTTAACCATGAGGATTTATTATTATCTAAATAAGATACACTACTTCCAATTGCTCCATTAGTTTTATCATTAATTGGATTACTTCCAGGTTCTGCTACTTGACCAAGAGCTATAGAGAAACCATATTTTGCTATTACTTGCTCATTAAATTTCTCAATTGTTCCATCCGATAAAACATAGTCTTGTGAACTAAATCGTTTTAATCTCCAGTATGCAGATTTAGTATCTAGTATTGTATCATTAATATTATTGTCTAAAATAGTCAATTCATAATCACCATCTTTAACATCTAGTGGATTAAATATTTTTAATTCAAAAGGTCCATTGCCTGCTGCATAAGTAATTTTATCATTATTTAATCCATTAAATATTGAATCTCTCATTCCATTACTGATATCTAAGAAGTTATTACCAGTACCTACTCCATCAAGTCTTGTAATTTGAACGCCATCATTATATTTAGCCTTTAATGTTTTATCTTCAATTGGTCTTGGAATAGGTGCATAGGTTTTAATATTTCTAATTCCTTGAATAAAAGGAGATTTTTGCCCTACACCAGTAGCTGCACTAAATGGTTCATAGCTATTATATCCATAAGCGATAGCCATATAATAATATTTCTTATTATTTATCAATCGTTTATCAATTGAAGCAAATTGATCCTCTGTAAACTGAAATATATGTCGTGTACCTTCATCTTTAGCTAAATTTAACGTTTTTTGACTAGGTGTCCATAAAAAGTTACCAGATAATGGATCCCTTGATGATGTCCAATTATATATTTCTTTAATACCATTTTTTACATCAACTTGAACAACAACTCTAGCTTTATCTGGGTCAGAAAGTTCCGATGCAGAATATCCTACAGATGCACTAGCCAACTGATATACTCTATATCCTTCAAAACGATATAAAGTATCTGTTGCAGTTTTAGGTGCTCCTAGTACTGGTTCTTTATAAGCCTCATAAGCATTATTTGAAATAATGGAGTCATTTGTCATTATCATTATTAGTTCATTATTTAACTCAATAAAATCCAAATCAGGAGCATCAGGACCAACAGGTAATTCAAAACAATTATCAAACAAACTTTGAGCTATATCATCTGCTTGTTGAATTTGTTCTATACATGGTTTTGGATGTTGCACATCTGGCACCCACGGCAATCCAATTATTAACTCATTCACTTGACCAGGTAATAATGATAATGGTCCAGTAGCTTGCAATGTTCTAAAATCTTGACCTGGGAAACTTACTGATGCCATTGACCAACCACTATTTAAACATGGTTCATCAATAAATGCAAAATTGACATATTTAGTACTTGTTGGATCGTACCCAAGTCCTCCATGAGTTAGTCTGGTACCATCTTTCCATCTTCCTGTAATATAATTATAATATTCTTGTGAAGAGCTAGGGTCTGCTCCAGCTGGTCCTGGAACTGTACCACCATTACTATAATAAGTAAATGAAGTCATTCTCCCAGGTGTTGTATCAATGGGATTACCAATTGAGTCAATTGAAATAATCAATGGTCCTCTAAAATAATCACAACCTAGCATAGGAATATTACTACAATAGGTTGGAGTTGATCCACAATTACAACCAGTTGAACCATCCTGAGCATCTTGATTATAAACATACATTAAGCTTCTAGTAGTATCGCAACCAATATAATCGTCCGATGCACAACCCAAATCTGGATCTAGCCACATAGCAAAATAACAATCACGAATCAAATCAGTAGCTCTATTAATTAACTTATATCTTTGAAAAGTCATATTATTCAACTCATCAGCAGTAGCATAAGCAAAAGCTTGTACTTGTACTTCCATGTGAATTGGTTCAGAACCTTTTGATTGAGTATGAACATTTCCTGCATCGTTATAAATCCAAAATATCATCTCACCATTTGAAGGATAAATATTTTTTGGGCAATCTCTAATTTCAATAATTGGATAATCGCCATCACATGGATCATATAAATCATCCCCATTTTGATCATAAAACGGTGCTAATCCTTGATTAGTTGAAGGCAATTCGAATTTGTTTAATTCAAAAAAATATGGATTACCTTTTGCGGGCCAACCTTTTACATCTAAAGGAATCTTATCACAAGAATAACTTTGATTTAATTTTTTTGCCTGTGTATAATTTTTAATATGCAAATCAATATTACTGGATAATACTCTCCAATGTTTATTCCAATTAGAACATACTGTATCATTTGTTGTTCCATCAATCGGATCTAAAGGACCAGGCCAAAAATCAGTACCATTAGTCCTATAGGTCATACCTGCAAGCTTAATGTTACCTACCCTATCTTTACCACCAATCCAAACAGCACCAGCAAATATAGATGATACCTCTGGTTGACCTAATGGAACTTTTGGTACTACATATTTAGCAATACCCTTTCCATCCCACCATACATCCCCACCACCCAATAATCTTGCTCTTACATTATTAACGTTTTGTTCTATTTGCGAAGTAGAAGGAACACAAGCAGCTCTTGAATTTATTTTTCCACCCCCAGTATATGGAATTTCCTTCCAGTTTATCGGCAATCCTGCCTTTGTTTCTGCCATGACAAATAGCAACATGATAGACAACAACAAATTAATTTTTTTCATAAATTATTTATTTCTAAGGTTTAACAATCATTTAAAAATTTACAGAAGCACCAATAAAGATTCTTCTTGGCAATGTATAATTTCCTGGATTAAGTAATGCTCTTTGGTACGATTGAAGATAAGAAACTGCATCTCTACCTGTTTCAGATATAGCTCTTACTGCATCTCTACCTAACCTAGAAGCCAAATATCCATCATCAGATGGTGAACCAGTAGCTGGATAAACGCCAATTACATTTCTTGTATCAAATAGGTTTTGAATTCTTAAAAACACATTCAAATTCATTGGTCTTGCAGCAGACTCTTTTGTTAAATGGATTGTTTTATCTAATCTCATATCCACAGTATATCTCCAAGGTTTATTCGATCCGTTAATCTCACCAACAGTTCCATCTCCACCAAACTTTGTTGGAGTTAATTTTCTTGTATATGGTCTTCCAGATGCAGTAAAGATTTGGAAATTGATTCCCATATTTTCTAAAACTGATTTCATAGCTCTTGGACCAGTATATTTTTTTCCTTCATCATACCTATAGTCGAGAGTAGCAGAGAAGTTATGTCTTTCATCAAAATTCAAGGGAAAAATATTTCTCAAGTTTCCTTTAGATGATAATCCTCTTTGAGAGTTTTCATCAGACCCTGTTCCATCTGCAAATTGCAATGTATAGGCTAAGTTCATTTGAAAATTATTAGTTCTTCTTAAATCATAATTTACTGTAAATCCTTTAACTGTTGCAAAGTCACGATTATCATAAGTAGTATATGAACCCAAAATAGGCACATATAAATATGTTCTTCTTTGAATATTATCTCTCAACTCCTTATAATATGCAGTCAACTTAATTGCAGAAGAGTTTGAAATTTTTTGTTGAAAACCTACTTCATAATCAACAGTTCTTTCTGGTCTTAAATTTGGATTGGAAATTGGATTATTTCCATCATCAAATCTACCAGGGGAAAAGAAATAAAAATAATCTAGAGCTGTTGCAACATTACTATTTGGTGGTCTTTGAGTAAGTACATCATAATGTGCAAAAAAGTTGGCATCATCAGATATTGGAAATGAAAATGCCAAACGAGGCATAAAATTCAATTTTGGCTTATAATCTGTGAATGAACTATTTGGATCAAATCCTCTAATCGTAATATCTGGATCTTTTCCATTTTGTTTTACATATTTTGGATTTACTGCCTCACCTCCAAATATCAACAATCCATCATTCGCTGCATTACCATTTGGATAATACCATTGTTCGCCATTTCTATAAGCTTTTACAGCGTCAGACCCAGCTCCTTCAACATAAACTTTATAGTCGTTACCAATATTCGCTGGTTTAGTAGTATTCAAATTATCATGAAAATCCTTTGCTCCTACAATTTGGTATAATGAAAAAGGATCTTTCATTACTTTAGTATTTGCATCAAATTGATCAACCCTTAATCCAACTCTAAAAATGATATCTTTATAAGTAAATTTATCTTGTACATAAAAAGCTGCATAATTAGGTTGATATGGAGCCACTAAAAAATCTCTTCTACCAGTTATTTTATTCTCAGCAAAAAAATCATTGAACTTCGTACTAGTTGGTAATGCATTTCCAAGATAATCATATCCAGTAAACCTCATATTCAAATCATTATAGTCAGTTAGTTCTTTTGGAGCAAACATATTAAGTGACAATTGATCAGGTGTAAGAATATCAACATTAAAATAATCTTTAATACTTACATTTCCATTTTTTGCTCTAACTGCACTATAAAAAAACAAATCTGGATCTTGTTTGACTAAATTTTGGAAATAAGCATATTCAAAAGAATCTGGCATAATAATATCTACACCTTGATATCGAAATTTATTCGTTTTTTTAAATCCTAAACAATCTGTAGTATCTAAGCCAACTATTTGATTATTAGCAGATTGTTGGGCTATTTGCCATAGAGCATTAGGGCTCAAGGAGTAAGTTCTTTCTATTCTTTGTTCATATAAAAACCCAAATTGTATTGAATGTCTTCCTTTTTCAGATCCACCTGGTAATAAATCAAAACTTACATTTGCATTACCAGTCATAATTTGAGTCCTAGATTTTGAATAATTATTATATACTGCACCAGTATTTGTAAAACCTTCTGATGTAGTTGAGTTCCAAACAGAACTATAATTGGAAGATAATCTACCATTTACTGCCCAAAATTTATCAATATTTGATTGATCAACATTCTTATTATAATTAGTTAAAAGTGGATTAATATTAGAAGGAGTATAATTTAAAAAATTAGTAAATACACCAGCTTGAGCAACTGGAACATCAATAGTTGTATTTGGTATTGTCAAAATAATTGGTGGGCAATTTGTGCCTTCGCCTGAATAATCCGTTTCTCCTGCTGTAATATCGTAACTTCTTTCAAACTTTCCAACATAACCATAATTAAACAAATTATCACCATGTCTTTGGTCACTTTCATTTTTATTTACATTTTCATATCCAGCTTGAATGGAGTACATAAGGTTTCTCAAAGTAGCTGATTTCTTGCTACCATCACTATTTGTGCTATTAGATCCTCCTATTCTATGTCTAAATCTAATATTACCTCTATATCTTGTTTCATATCTAAAAGGATTATATGCTGTGTTTAAATCTTGCCATCCACCAGGTGTAAATTGGTCTTTATTTGTATAATATGTTCCGCTTAATGTTAGATCTATATCTTTAGATAATTTTGCATCAAGTTTTCCAGTAATATCTATTCTTCTTGCTCCTTCATTTGGTCTCTTTTTTTGAAGTGTAAAATCACTAGTTCTTAAAAACTCGGCTTCTGATAGTTGTGTCGCTCCAACTTTTCTTATTGGATTTGCCTCTATTTTATTTACAGCATCTTGATTTGCCACCCAAACGCCATAAGCTCTTGGGTTGTCATCATCTTGTCCTTGATACTGACCAGAAAGTCGGAAGCCTAATACTGTGTTACCATTTTTCTTAATGATAGGACCACTAACATTACCATTCAATAATAAAAACCCATATGGATCTAAACCTTTTGATGTTTCAAACTCTAGTCCACCAGCAAAATTTTTGGATGGACCTTTTGAAGTAACAGATATCAATCCACCAGTTAAGTCTCCGTATTGAGCCTCTACTCCTCCTGTTACAACTTGCAATTGGTCAATTTCTTGAACTGGAGGTAAGTTTCCAAAAACTCTAATTCCATCTAAAAAATATTGTGTTGCATTTGCTCTTGATCCTTTTATGTTTGCATCACCACCATCAATAACCGATACACCCGCTGAAGCTGCTGCTATCGCATTAACATTTCTAGTTGGCATCTTTGCTATCTCTTCTGAAGTAACAGTCCTACCTCCAGAGGTGTTATCTTTTTGAAAGAGTGGAGCTTTATACTCAACTATTTCTACTAAGCCTAAGGTTATACCTTCATCATCATCTAAAGTAATATCTTGGAAGGTAGTTATCCCAGCTTGGATTCTAACATTTTTCATTAATACTGTTTTATATCCAGTATAAGATACTTCTAAGTCATAAGTACCTGGATCAAGACTAATACTATAGTTACCATCAAAATCGGTAGCTACTCCAGCTTTCAAAACTCCTCCTTTTAAGAGTTTGATGTTTGCACTAATTAAGCCCTCTTTTTTTCCATCTGTGACTTTCCCTTGTAGGGCAGTTTGTGCCATCAAAACAGATCCAAAAAGCAACCCGATGAATGTAAGTAAAAAACTACGCATCATAATAGGTTTTTTAATTATTAATTGATAATTTTAAATTTATTTACTTTTCAGTATTAATTCAAACGCAATGTTAAAAAAATTAACAGTTATTTCAAAGAAAGAAATGCAAGTTTGTCGGATTTTTTACATTTCTAATCGAAATACAGTTGCATTATTTGTTGGAAAAGTATATTAGAAAGTTTGAATTTTGACTCATTTGTCCACCCTGCTATATGTGGCGAAACAATTACATTGCCTTTGTTAAACAATCTTTTATACATCTCTTTTTCTTTTTCAGTGTAGGTTTCAGGCTTCTCATTTTCAAACACATCCAACCCTGCTCCAATAATTTTCTTACTTTCAATATTTTTTATCAGATCTTCAGTGTTAATTATACCACCTCTTGAGGTGTTTATTATAATTATGTTTTTTGAGAAGGATTGAAAAAAAGCATGATCTCCAAAATATTTGGTTTCTGCATTTAATGGCAAATGGAAACTTAAAATATCAACTTCATGTTTAATTCTTTCTAAGTCAACTAATTCAACATGATCTAATCCTTCCTGTTTTTTTATTATATATTTATCGTATGCAATAATTTTAGCTTCGAAACCGATTAGTTTTTTAGCAAAACTACTGCCTGTGTTTCCTAAACCAATTATTCCAATCGTCTTTCCCCCTATTTCAAAGCCTCTGTTTTTTTCTCTGTTCCATTCGAAGTTCTTAACTTCTTCATTCGCCACAATAAGATTATTGGATATTGCTAACAATAAACCAATTGCATGCTCAGCTACTGCATCACAGTTTCCTTTTGGGGAATTAAAAACTTTAATATTTCTTTTTTGTGTTGCATTATAATCCACAATTTCCATCCCAGATCCTAATCTTGCAACAAATTCAAGGTTTTTAGTTTTTGAAAGCAATAAATCTGATATGATTATTTTACTATTAAATATCAATCCATTATAGCTTTCTATTATTGTTTCAACCTCGGGTAGTGTTATATTTGGGTAATAATCTATTTCAAAACCTGCTGATTCCAAATTCTTAATTAATTGGGGATGCACATCATCAGTTATAAGAATTTTTTTAATCATCGGTGTAAAGATATAAAAGGTATTATCTACTTTCAAAACATAAAATTAAATTTGGTAGAATTGACGACAATTTTTTTATAGATATGTATGCTTCACGACAGATTTTACTATTTTATATTTATATAAATGAAGTTAAGCCTATATTTGAGCCATTAAATTATTTTAAAATGAAATTTTTTTCACTTATCAGTCTATCATTAATACTTTTAATTTCTTGCAAAAAAGATAATTCAAAGATTTATTCCAATTTTTATATAAGATATGATGATACCGATGAAAATGTAAAAGCTGAAGCTGTTTTTTTTGTTGGCGATACTATTGACAATGCAAAACCATATGTGCCAGAAAATGGAGTTTTCTTTGATGAAGGAGCAATGGAACAAAAAGACTTGGTCAATAGAATTGTTTTTAAGTCCGAAAGATCAACTGACGTAAAGCCATATTTTGAATTCAAATATAAAAATAAAAATAAAACATACGACAAATTTGAGTTGCCACTTCCTTATATATCTAGTTTCCATATTAATAATAATTCTATTAGTCTAGATTCTGGTTTTGTAGTAAAATGGGAAGGTAAACCATTGGCAAAAAATGAAAATATGGTAATTTTCATCACAGATTCAAAAAACTTGGATAAAAACATATTGTTTGAAGGACCAACTGAAAATTCTTCAATAAATGTCTTGTCAAACAAATTAATCGGATTATCTATTGGTGATGGAAGTATTTATCTTGTTAGAAAAAGTAACAATAACGAAATTATTGAAAATTTGAGACGCAGCAGTCAGGCTGAATTTTATTCAAAAGCTTCTGATATTCATATTTCAAATTAAATTATTAACCCATTTTTTTATTTGAAGGTGGTCATTTTGATTATCTTTGTCCTACTTTTTACAAAAAAATTTTGATTCATGGCTTCTATAGCTTATTTGCAACAAGTAGCTTCACAAGTACGAAGAGATATTATCCGTCAGGTTGCTGCAGTTGCTTCTGGTCATCCGGGTGGCTCTTTAGGATGTACTGACTTTTTAGTAGCTCTTTATTTCGAAGTGATGAAAAACGACCCAACCTTTAAAATGGATGGGGCGGGTGAAGATATGTTTTTCCTTAGCAATGGTCATATTTCTCCAGTTTGGTATAGTGTGTTAGCTAGAAAAGGCTATTTTAGTATTAATGAATTAGCAACTTTTCGAAAATTAAACTCAAGACTGCAAGGACATCCAGCCACCCATGAGGGACTTCCGGGGATTAGAGTAGCATCTGGCTCTTTGGGTCAGGGCTTGTCTGTAGCTATTGGTGCTGCTTTGGCAAAAAAGATGAACGACGATCCAAATTTCATATATTGTCTTACTGGTGATGGAGAATTGCAAGAAGGTCAAATATGGGAAGCAGTAATGTTTGCAGCATATAATAAAGTGGATAATCTAATCGTAACTGTAGATTGGAATGGTCAACAAATTGATGGTCCAAATGACAAAGTACTAAGTTTGGGGGATTTGCCATTAAAATGGACAGCTTTCGGATGGGAGGTTTTAATTTTAGAACATGGCAATGATTTGCAATCTATAATAGATGCTTTACATCAAGCAAAATTATTGGCTGGAAAAGGAAAGCCAGTTGTCATTTTGATGAAAACTGAAATGGGTTATGGCGTTGATTTTATGATGGGAACTCATAAATGGCACGGCTCTGCCCCAAATGCTGAGCAAACAGCAAATGCTCTTGCTCAACTCCAAGAAACTCTTGGAGATTATCCACTCTAATCTAATTACAATCGCTCATGTCAATTGAAATAATAAATACTGGAAACAAAGCAACAAGAGAAGGATTTGGCGAAGGCTTAGCCGAATTGGGTAGAATCAATCCAAATGTGATTGCACTATGTGCTGACTTGCTTGGATCCTTAAATATGCAAACATTCAAAGCAGAAAATCCCGATAGATTCATCCAAGTAGGAATTGCTGAGGCAAATATGATGGGAATTGCTGCAGGGTTAGCCCTAAGTGGCAAAATTCCATATACAGGCACTTTTGCAAACTTTTCTACTGGAAGAGTTTATGACCAAATTCGTCAATCCATTGCTTATTCCGACAAAAATGTAAAGATTTGCGCCTCTCATGCAGGATTAACACTCGGAGAAGATGGGGCAACTCATCAGATATTGGAGGATATTGGTTTGATGAAAATGTTACCAGGTATGACGGTAATAAACCCTTGCGATTTCAATCAAACTAAAGAAGCAACAATAGCAATAGCAAACCATCATGGACCTGTATATCTTAGGTTTGGGCGACCATCTTGGCCCAACTTTACACCAATTGGTTCATTCGAAATAGGAAAAGCTTTATTATTAAAAGAGGGCACAGATGTAAGTATTTTTGCTACAGGTCATTTGGTCTGGACTGCAATAGAGGCTGCTAATGAACTTGCAGAGCATGGTGTTAGTTGCGAAGTAATCAACATACATACTATTAAACCACTTGATAATCAAGCAATTTTGGATTCTGTTAGCAAAACAAAATGTGTAGTGAGTTGTGAAGAGCATCAAAGAAATGGTGGATTGGGAGATAGCATTGCTCAACTATTGAGTCAAAATATGCCAACTCCACAAGAGTTTGTTGCAGTAAATGACAGTTTTGGTGAAAGTGGAAAACCAAATGAACTCTTAGAAAAATATGGTCTTGGCAAAAAAGATATTATAGCAGCAGTAAGAAAAGTGCTAAAAAGAAAATAAAATGGAAAGAGAGCAGTTACTTTTACTAATAACTACACCGTTATACATTTTTGTAATTGGCTTAGAAATTGTATTAAGCAATTGGAATAAATGGGGACTTTACACTATTAAAGATACATTGACAAATTTATACCTAATGTTGCTAAACATGGGTTTAGATATTGCAATGCGTTTCATTATTGCTTTTAGTGCATTGCAATTCATGTATGAACATCGAATTTTTAATTTAGAACATAACTGGTTATATTGGGTAGGTTTAGCCTTAGGTATAGATTTTTTATATTATTGGTTGCATTGGGCAGATCATTATTGTCGTCTATTTTGGGCAGTTCATGTCACTCATCATTCATCAGAATATTATAATTTATCAACAGGATTCCGATCTTCTGTTTTTGAGCCTTTATATCGTTTTATATTTTATTTGCCATTGCCATTATTAGGTTTCGACGTTTTAGATATAATGTTTTTACATTCTGCACTTCAAATATATGGAATTTTAGTTCATACACAAAGAGTTCGGCATTTACCAAGATTTTTGGAGTACGTTCTTGTTTCTCCATCCCATCATCGGGTACATCATGGTTCGAATATAAAATATTTGGATAAAAACATGGGTATGACTCTGATAATTTGGGATCGAATGTTTGGCACTTTCCAAGAGGAAGATCCAAACGAACCTGTAGTTTATGGATTAACAAAAAACCCGGAAGATCGAGGACCAGTGAATATCGTTTTTCATGAATGGAAAAACATTTGGACAGACCTAAAAAAACCAGTAGGATTTATTACAAAATTAAAATATATCATTATGCCTCCTGGATGGAGCCACGATGGTAGCACACAAACCTCTTCACAATTGAGGAATCAAAAAAAATAAGAACTGAATGAAATTTGCAACAAAAACGATTCATGCAGGAGTCGAGCCAGATCCATCTACGGGTGCTATTATGACACCGATATTTCAAACATCCACTTATGCACAAGAGGGTGCTGGCAACCACAAAGGCTTTGAATATGCCCGTACTCAAAACCCCACCAGAAGTGCATTAGAAAAAAATCTTGCAGCTCTAGAAAACGGAACAGATGCAATATGTTTTGGAAGTGGATTGGCAGCAATGGATGCTGTGATGAAATTGCTTCAGCCAAAAGATGAAATAATATCTACAAATGACTTATACGGTGGTTCATATCGTCAGATGGTGAGAGTATATGAGCCATTCGGCATTAAATCAAAGTTTGTAGATATGTCGGATCCAAAGAATGTTGAAAAAGAAATAACCAAAAACACAAAACTTCTTTGGATAGAAACACCAACTAACCCCATGCTCAATATCGTAGATATTGAAAAAATTTGCAAAATTGCAAAAAAGAAGAACATTCTTACTTGTGTCGATAACACTTTTGCATCTCCATATCTTCAGAATCCTTTAGATCTTGGTGCAGATATTGTCTTACATTCCGCAACAAAATATATTGGAGGTCACTCCGATGTTGTTCATGGATGTTTAGTCGTAAAAAATTCTGATTTAGCAACAAGATTACATTTTATTCAAAATGCTTGCGGAGCAGTTCCAGGACCAATGGACTGTTTCTTAATCCTACGAGGAATAAAAACATTACATATTAGAGTACAAAGAGCTTGCGAAAATGCTGCTGTAATAGCAAAATTCTTGAAAAAACACCCAAAAGTAAGTTCAGTTAATTATCCTGGTTTCAAATCTCATCCAGGTCATAAAATAGCTAAATCTCAAATGAAAGATTTTGGGGCTATGGTTTCTTTTGATTTAAAAGATGATAATTTCGATAATGCCCAAAAAGTACTTTCTAATACTCATCTTTTCACTTGTGCAGAATCATTGGGTGGAGTGGAATCATTAATCGGTCATCCTGCTAGTATGACACATGCATCAATTCCGAAAGAAGAAAGGATGAAAGTTGGTCTTACTGATTCTTTAATCCGTTTAAGTATAGGAATTGAAGATGTAGATGACTTAATAGAAGATTTAGAAAAAGCACTTTCTCTTATTTAATCAAAAGATTTGAAGGTTATTAATTAATACTCAGTTTTGATTTGATTAGGATAATAAATATAAGATAATCAATAAATTAAGAGTAAGATAAATTAAAAAAAGGCTACTGAAATTCAGTAACCTTTTTTATTTTGTGGTCCCACTAGGACTTGAACCTAGGACCCCCTGATTATGAGTCAGGTGCTACTAACCAACTGAGCTATAGGACCTGCTTTTGGAAGCGGATGCAAATATATTGCATTATTTATTATTTTTCCTAAGATTTTAATAAAAATATTAGTTCAATGCATCATAAATTGCTTGATGAATCTTAACTCTTGAATCCATCTGTATCAATTTATTGTTGTTCATAGTTGGATATGTCCTGTTGGATAAAAATATATAAATCAAATTTTGCTTTGGATCAGCCCATGTGACTGTTCCTGTAAAACCAAGGTGGCCAAATGCTCCATCAGATGCAGATGCACACATATTTTGTTGAGCTTTAGAGTCCAGTTCTTTCATGTCAAACCCTATTCCTCTTCTTGTACATCCCATTACTCTAGTTGTAAACAATTTGATTGTTTCTGGTTTCAAATATCTCACTCCATTGTAATATCCATTATTTAGTAACATTTGCATGATACTTGCCAAATCAGTAGCATTTGAAAAAAGTCCAGCATGTCCGCTCACTCCTCCCATCATAGCAGCAGCCATGTCATGCACATATCCTCTTATTACTTCTTGCCTAAAATAATCATCTTTTTCAGTTGGAACAATATTGGTCAAAGAAGTTCTTTCTAATGGTTTATATCCAATTGTTCGCAAACCCATTGGTTGGTAAAATGCTTTTATAACATATTCATTCAGTGTCATTTGTGACACTCTCTCGACAATTTTTCCAGTAATTATCATTCCTAAATCGCTATATTTATAGCTTTTCACTTTTAACAAAGGAGATTGTATGATTTTTTGCCAAATCGTATCTAGATAATCTTTTTTCAAAAAAATATTTTGAGCAACAGGAACATTAAAAATAGAATCTTTTACTGAATGATAATAATATGGCGATGGAAAACCATTTTTAATGCTATCTGTAACCGTTTTCTTGTAAAATGGTATCCATGGCGTAAGACCGGCATGATGCGACATCATTTCTCTGATCGTAATAGATTCCTTATCCGTTCCTTTCATTTCAGGTAGATAGGTTGAAATCGGAGCGTCCAAATTTATTTTACCCTCTTCATATAGTTTCATCACAGCTAATGTGGTTGCCGCCATTTTTGTAATAGAAGCAAGATCAAAGACAGAATTAATGTTTAATTTTAAATCATTGGTGTCATAGGATAAGCTTCCAAATGCTTTTTGATATACGATTCTTCCATTTTTTGCAACCAAAACTACAGCTCCTGGAGCGGCTTTTTGTAAGATTACTTCATTTACTAAAGTATCAATTTTTTGCAACTTCCGAGATGAAAAACCAACATTTTCGGGAAAATCATAGGCTAAAAGTCTTTGTGGTTCCAAATTTAATCCTGAACCATAATTTGATGTTTTCGAAGCTGTTATTGGTAATTTTCCTGTGGTTCCTATAGCTCCACAAACGGCTTGAGCTACCACACTCTGTGCCATATCATCATTATTCCAACCTAAAATAATATTTTGAGCATTATCAAAACTTTTGAGAACGTAAGGATTGCCAAAAACACAAAGAATTACTTTTTGTCGAGTCTGTAATTTTTGAATGAAATCAATTATCGATGAGTTGATATTAAAATTTTGTGAAGGTTTATTATTCATGTCTTGTAATGAAATTACAACCACATCATTGCCATTCAATAAATTCATTAAACTATCTGATAGTACTTTGTCAATTTGCTTCGGCACAACTAATTGCATTCCAGATTGATAGCTATCAATTGTGTTTTGAAATGTAGTAAGATATTGTGATCCAATAGATATTGTAGCAATTTTCTGATTGTTTTTAATAGGGATTATATTATCATTATTCCTTAATGTTATTATTGCATTTTCATACAGTGTCCTTTTTAATGCAAAAGCTTCATACGTATTCAAATCTCCATCGATATGCTCTAAACTAACTGGTTTATAATCGTTTAATCCCAATCTGTATTTTGCATGTAAGATTTTTTTTACACTTTCCTCTATTCTTTTCCAGCTTAATCTACCATCTTCCAAAGCTGCTTTAATTTCAATAATAGAAGCATTTACATCATTGGGCAAACATAAAATATCATTACCAGCAATTAATGCCAATAACTCAATCTCTCCATTCCTATAATGCTTCGTGACCCCTTTCATTTCTAAAGCATCAGTAACGATTAAGCCTTCGTAGCAAAGTTCTTCTTTTAATAGATTGTTAATCACTTTCGATGACAAAGTGGTTGGCAAATTATTGGTGCTATCCAATGCTGGAACTTGAAGGTGAGCTACCATAATACTCTGAATATCATGCTGAATCAACACTCTAAATGGAAATAGCTCCAAACTATCCAACCTATTTCTGTCATGACGGATTATTGGTAAATCAAAATGAGAATCAACATCAGTATCGCCATGTCCAGGGAAATGTTTTGCACAAGCCATAACATTTCCATCTTGCAATCCCATCATCATTTGATAACCTTTAGCTGCCACGTTATACCGATCCTCACCAAATGATCTATCGTTAATTACTGGATTAAGTGGATTGTTGTTGACATCTATCACAGGTGCAAAATTATAGTGAACGCCTATTCTACGACACTCTCTTGCTATTTCTTTTCCTAAATCGTAGATTAACTTATTATCTTGAATTGCACCAAGTACAAGGTTTTTGGGGAATGATATTGTTGATTCTTTTAGTCGCATTCCAAGTCCCCATTCTGCATCCATTGCAATAATTAATGGAGTTTTTGCCTCAGATTGATATAAATTGGTTAGCTCAGCTTGTTTCTGAGGAGTTCCCTGAAAGAAACAAAGACTACCAACATTATATTTTTTTATTAGATTTTCAACTGCTGCAATATGTTCTGGACCTTTATCAGAGTGAGCTCTGATCATCATTGTTTGAGCAATTTTTTCTTCTGGTGATAAAGAATTATACACCGAATCGACCCAAGCATTTTCTTGAGGAGAAATGTGGTATGTTTTTTTCGGGAAAATTGGGTCATTATTTTTTCGATCAACTTTATCGACTATACTCAAAGATATACTCGAAAAAAAAACTAATAATGAAAAAAAACTATATTTAAGAAAATACATTACGACAACTATTACTTTATTAAAGCCTGATTGTTAGTTTCTTGCAAATTTTATTCCAAAGTCATAAGAAACTAAAATGGCTTTCACAATCAAAAAGGTTGTAAAATAGGTTAATTACCTAAAATTTCAAATTCTGTTCTTCTATTATTTTGTCTGCCCGATTCTGTTTCATTCGAATCTATTGGCTTGCTCATTCCATAACCTTTATAGCTTAATCTTTTCGCATCTGCCTGATGCTGAACCAGATAGTCATAAACCGATTTAGCTCTATTAGTCGATAATAATTGATTTGATGCTTCCGAACCTACATTATCAGTATGACCATTAATTTGAATTTTTAATGAAAGATTTTCTTTCATCAAATATAATAACTGATCCAACTCAATAAATGAGGATTCCAAAAGTGAGGAAGAACCTGATTTGAATAAAACGTTTTTTAAAATAATTGGTTTATAACTCGAAATAGAACTATTTGTTGGAATTTTTTTCAAAAATATTTCTCGATTATATGGCTCAATATTTCGTGATGTATCGAAAGGAACAACAAAATTATCTGAATAAAATAAATAACCTTCTTTATTTACTCTAAATCCATAATTTTTTCCTGCTTGAAGCACAACAATAAATGCTCCATTTTCATCAGTTGTATAATTATTAATAACTTCTTTGTCCTCAATAGAATATACTGAAATTGTGGCTTGAACAGGTAGTTTAGTTTCGTCATCAAGTACAACCCCTTTTACAAATGAAACAGGATTCGGTCGAAATTGCTTTGGTAAATCAAATGTGTATATATCTGTTTTAATTATATTAAAATTATGTTTGTCAATAGAATTACGATCAACTGTAGTGTCGGTATAAGTATAATAAGCTGTCTTTCCGTTGAAAGAAACAACCAAAGAACCTTCATTTGCCTTTGTATTTATTGGATATCCCAAATTTATTGGCTTTCCCCATTTGCCATCTTGCCTAAGTTTACTCAAATACAAATCATATCCGCCCATTCCCGGATGTCCGTTCGACATGAAATATAATGTATTGCCATCCTGATGAATAAATGGAGCTTGTTCAACGCCTTCAGTATTAATTGAGTCGCCAAGATTTACTGGAATTGTCCAACTCCCATCATTTTTTTGGTCGCTCACCCACAGATCCACAGCACCTTTTCCATCAATTCTCTTACTAGAAAAATATAATTTTTTCCCATCAGATGATAGGGATGGGTAGGATTCCCAACCTGGTGTGTTGATGGGTGAACCAATATTTTTAGGTTTCGACCATTTTCCCATTATCTTTTTTGAAATAAACAAATCCATTTGGCAATTATCTTTTCCGTTCGAAACACAACTTGCAAAAACCATTGTTTTCCCATCAGCACTAATGGATTGAGCTCCTTCATTATTCGGAGAATTCAACTCTTCAATTGGGGTTGCCAATTGCCATAAACCATTCACTTTCTTGCTAATATAAAAATCTTCGTTATCTTTTGCATCTTTTCTTGTGAAAACCAAAGTAGAATCATCGATTGATATAGATGGAATATATTCCATTAAATTTGTATTAATATTGGGTCCTAAGCTTTTTGGTGAAATAGAAACAGGGTGTTTTAGTGCATCAATAATAAATAAGCAATTTTCATAAAACAATTTCACCTCTTTTCGCATAGTTTCATTTTTGGATCTTGATTCCAAGAATTTCTTTGCCCATTTTGAAGCATCCAAATAGTTTTCTTTTTTCCAATATATTTGAGCTAAAGCATACATTGCTTTTGGATCATATTGCTCATCCAATTGCATCACTTTTTGAAAACCTATTTCGGCAGCATCTAAGGCTCCCAATGCATCTTGAGTTGCTGCATAATATATTTGAGCGTCTATAAATTTTGGTTCTTCTTCAATTGCTCTTTTGAAATTCCGAAGTGCTTTCTTCTGATCTCCCATGGATAAATCATCGATACCAGAGTCAAAATATTTTTTTATTTTGGGAGAAATGGTCTTTTTTGTAAAATAGTTTGAATTATTTTGGGCATTTAAAATTATTGAAATAAATATAAATGTGAAGAATAAGCAAGTTCGCATAATTATTCTATCTCTTTGGTTAATGCATCTGATTTGACCCATCCACTCCCCGTAGATAATTCCCATTTAGTAAAATCTTGATTTGATTTAAAATCGTAACCAAACATTTTTTCACTTGGTCGAGTAATTTTTACAAATTTTTTGGTGTAAATGGTATTATTGGCTTCGTCCCAATTCAGTTCTTCTGTATATAAGTTTTCTTGTTTGATACTGTGCCACTCTATACTATCCCTTATGATTACTAACTTTTCATTTAATTTTCTGGTTGCATTCTTCGCCGTCAATACACTTTGAGAAATTGCATTTGCATCAAAAAATTCTATGCGAATACCATTTGGAAATGTTTGCTTCTGTTCATTTTCGGTGTAGTTATACATAATTGGGGCAGTAATTTTGATTCTAACTATTGCTGAATCGCTATATAATATTTCAACATCTTTGCCAACTTCGACAGATACTTGATCTTTTCTAACCGAAACTTCATTATCAGCAATACCATCGCTGCAACCAAATATAAAAAATAATAATAAATAAGCAAATATCCTCAAAATCAATTATTTAATTATTGTAATATCTCCTTTATATGGCAATATTACACCATCAACAAATTCAATTTCCATATAATAGGTAAATACATCTGGTGGCAATTCTTTGCCATTGAAAAATCCATCCCAGCCAAATTTATCATCATTTAAAGGAATATTTCTTGTTTCATATACCAGCCCACCCCATCTATTATACACTCTCATCAATTGGATAGACTTGGCTGCTTGGTTTGAGAAAGCAGTAAACTTGTCATTCCAGCCATCATAGTTTGGCGAAAATGCATTAGGTATATAAATTGAACGCTTCTTTTCTACATTAACTAATACACTATCAATTGCAACACATCCGTTCTCATCTTTTAATAAAATTTTGAAATAGGTGGCGTTATAAGGCATTACTTCTGTTCGTTTACAATCCGAACATTTTGTAATAAATTCTATTGGCGACCATTTATAAGTAACTTCTCGATCTCTAGGAATATAATTTGCAACTAGAATAGTTCCAAACCCCAATTCGATTGTGGTATCCTTACCTGCATCCACTATTAGTTTCTCTGGCTGATTCAAAGTCATATAAGTATTTGACAAACAACCTATTGAATCTTTAATAGTGATAGTATATTTTCCTGCTTTTAAGTTTCTAAATAATGTATCATTCTGAAATGATTTTCCATCTAAACTATATTGATAACTTGGAGTTCCTCCCGACCCTATCACACTTAAGGACCCGATGCTATCACCAAAACACAATAAATGATAGGCATGAACAGGATTGATAAATAATTGTGGTGGTTGAATAATTGTCCCAATTGCTTTTGCTTCACACCCATTTGCATCCACAACTGTCAATGTATAATTTCCACTAGGAATTTTGTCTGCACTTTTAGTTGCTTTTCCATTATTCCACAAATAAATATATCCTCCAACACCTCCTGTTACATTTGCACTTAAGTTGCCATCAGACAATCCATAGCAGCTAACATTAATGGTATCAAGATCTATTGAAATTTTATCTGGCTCTGTTACTACCAAATCAAATTTTCCTTTACAACCATTAGCATCCAAAGCTTCTACTACATAAGTTCCTTTAGCAATATTATTCAGTACATTAGAATTTACAAATCCTTTTCCATCATTAAAGTTATATAAGAAAGGTGGCTTTCCATTTGCAATTACGACATTTATCTTCCCATCTGAATAGCCAAAACAGGTAGGTGGACTAATAACTTTCACATTCGGGTTTAATTCCAATTCTAATTCCTTCAAATTAATCGAGAGAAAATTTTGGCACAAATTGGCGTCAGTAACAGTCAATTGGTAGTTTCCTATTGGTAAGTTCGAAACAGTATTTGTTGTGTTTCCATTAAACCACTTGTACTTATAGGGTGGCACTCCACCAATAGTGTTAATTTCTATTTTTCCATCCTGCCCACCATTACAGGTAGGTTTTGTAAGAATAGTATCAAAAGTTATTTCAGGAGGTCCTTTAACAGTGTAATTAAAAACAGTATCGCAAACTTCGGTTGCAATAGTTACACTATATTGATTCTTATCTAAATTATTAATTGTACTAGAGTTTTGACCAGAATTCCAAAGATAAGCCAATATTGGAATTGTACTCGAAGCATTTAGGCTGATTGATCCGTCATGAATATTATTACATTTCAAATCAACAATTGTTGAATTATTTAGCTTTATTGAATTCTTGGTAGAACAACATGGATCTATCTTAAAGCTTAGTATTTTAGTCACTTGACAACCTTTATCCGATTCAACTAGCAAGGATACATACTTTTCACCAGGAGAATCATAACGTACAGGTATCGGTCCTGATCCTGATGCCGTGCCAGGAATAGCTCCTAACCCAAAATTCCATGTCCATTTTGTTAATGCTCCTAATTTAAAAGTAGATTTGTCTAAAACTGAAACATCATCTCCAAAGCAAATTGGGCTAGTACCAGCAATGCTTGTAATTGTAAAATCAGGAACGGGACCTAAAAACGTTCCAGTACCACCAAACTCCATTGAAAAACCAGTGCCTGTAGAAGTGAAATTATTAATCATCACTGCATAGCTTTTCCCAGAAACCATATCCAATGCTTTTACAAAAGCATCTTTGGGCAAATCCTTATTGCAACCAATTGATTCAGACAAATCGGTTGAGGTTAGACTAAGTCCTGTTGGTCCCATACAAGGGCTAGGAAAGCTAAAATCACCTGATGCCATACATCTCAATACTATTTTTCCATTACAATTCTCAACACCATTTGGCAATTCATATACAATAAAATCTAAATCGTCATCTTCTTTTAGTGGTTTTAAAGTAAATGTTAATGTCCCAGATTTATCACATGTCCAAGCATACCAAGTTGAATTCATTTCAACTAAAGTATTAGAACCAGAAAAACATGGTGCACCTTCAGCTTCTTTACTATCATTTCCTGAACCCTTTACTGACTTAACAACAAAAGGTGATTTATCACATAAAATACTTGCCGTTGGGCAATCCCCAGTTGGTTCTTTTGGCGGGTTATAATTTATCATACACAACTGAAAAGTACCCACTCCATTGTTTTTACCTTGAATACGAATAAAATAGGTATTCCCTACAATTAATCCACCTTGATACAATTGAGCAATGCCACTTGTCGAAGATTGACATTCTAATTCAGAAATCGTTCCTCCACAGATTCCTTGATATAATGCAACTTGAGGGCTTGCCAAAGTACCTCCTGCACCAATAACATTAATAAGACCTTTTACGACAATCGTTACATCTGTTGCTTGAGCTACAAAAGAAAACCAAACATCATTGGAGGAGTTCGTAAAACAATTAGCAGGACCATAACCAGAGGGTGTTGCCCCTACGTTGGTAAATTCACCAGCCTTTGAACAATAGTTGGTTGGGTCTGATATTAATATTGGTTTATCGCAATTATCATTTGAAACTTGAGCAAATAATAATTTACAAATTAATACTAGGACTAATGTAAATTGGTACTTCATAAAACTTTGATTAATATTTCATAACGACAATAAATGAAATATAGTTTATCAAATAAAATTTTTAATATCTAAATAACTATGCAAAAATATAGAAAAATAAGTATTCAACAGTATCTTAATTTTAATACTATTAAAGTATAGAAATTATTGCAACAAAAAAGCCATCTAGATGATGGCTTTCTTTTTATTTTGATATTGAAATCTTTTCTACAAACTGATAATTGTTATCCTTATTGAATACTCGAATGTAATACCAACCTTTCTCTAGCCTATCAGATGTACGATAAAGTTCCAATTTACTCTCATTAAGTTCGAACTGAGATTCTTCAATCAACATTCCACTAAAATTAAATATTTGAAGCAAATAGTTGCCAGTGCTAACGCTATTCAAACTTATCTTAAAATTAGAAGATATTGGATTGGGCGAGATGACCATAAAACCGTTAGCTGTTGTATAATAAACACTTGTAATTGAGCTATAGGTATAATTATATTTTTGATCGATTTCCTTAAGTCTATAATAGTTGTTGCCATTTAATGGATGAACATCTATAAATTGATAATTTAATGCTTTAGTACTTTCGCCAGCTGCAGCTTTAGTTCCGATAACTTCGAAATTCACGCCATCATTACTTCTTTCAATTTCAAAATAATTGCTATTTGCTTCGCTACTAGTTATCCAATTCAATTCTACTGTTGCTCCTTTCTTTTCAGCATAAAACTTAACTAAATCAACCGCCAAGGATGCAGAATATAACCCAAAATTGATATTATTCACATCAGCATTATTAACGGTTATATACTTTTCAATAGGTGTTGTTGATGAAAAACCTGGAGGCAGAATCGTATTTGTATCCGAAACAACATTATTTGTGCTATAAATTACTTTGTAATCGCTATTTGGAATGTTTACATCAAATTTATAAAAACCAGTAATTGGGTCAACAGTTGCCACACTGAATACTTTTTTACCAAACATTATTTTTGCATATAAAACCTGTGTTGTTCCATTTTCAGTGGTTTCTTTTGTTCCATTTTGATTTGCATCAAAAAACACATAACCCGAAACTGTATGAAATAAATTATAAGAACAAGATGCAGCATCAGTAGTAAATGTTCTTAAGCTTGAATATGCTTGAGAATAATTAATTGTTCCAATAGGTAGAGCTTTTTTATCTGGAATTCTTAATTTGTAAATTGTGCTAGAACTTCCCATAGCTATTAAATTTCCACTTTGGTCTTGCCCAAGAGCATATAATTTTTCAAATGGAAGAACTGGCTTGAATGATCCAACTAATTTCCCAGTAACATGAGTGCCTGACCAAGTGGATAAATCAATTTCAAAAAGTTTACTTAGTCCATCAATCATATAGAGTTTTCCTTCAGCAATCATGTGCACATCTCCATCAGAGTTAGAAAGGAATGGCACACCCAAATTATCCACTACTTGTGCTGTATCTTCAATACCTGTTGATATGTTTGATCTTCTAACGTGAAAGGGTGTTGATTCTGAGCCTGGCACAATAGAAGTAACAGAGTAAACATATTGACCGTCTATAGAAACACAAAGTCTTGGTCCACCAATTTTTAAGTTGCTATTTACCAATGGAGTATCCACTAAAGGGTTAGATGTAGTAGAATTATAAATTGAATAGAGTTGATTTTGAGTTTCAGGTGTATGAGCCATATAAAATTTATTTGCAGAAGGTGTAGTTCCTAAAGCAGATTGAAAACCAGCAATATCTGGTGTTACTCTTGTTAAATTACCATTATTCAAATCAAGTCTAAAAACAGCAGTTGGTGCTGTAGATACAAAATCAGGAGCAATAGTGACGTAAAAATAATCACATTGACCAAATATCAAATGACTTATTAACAATAGTAAAATAGTTGTATAAAACCTGTAACTCATAAACAATTCACAAATTAAATTTAATAAAAATTGCATTCTTATCAAGTGATGTTTATGTATGTTTGTCTTAAGTTTAGAATTGGAAATAAAAAGTTATAAAGTATTTAATATATGAGTAAACTTGTAAGACTGTATGATACGAAATAAACTGCAAAATTAAAACAACATTTCTTACAATCCAAATATTATTAGATATTTTAGAAAAAATATTTTTAAATTAAAGGAATAAGACCTGTCACATTGCAAGGATTTAGAGCTCATATACTACAGATACAAATTAAATAAAAAATTAATATTTGTTGATTTTACTAAAAAACACCATACATATCATACTAATTATTAGGCTTATTAAAGTGGGAAATCCAAAATTTGTAAAATTAATAAGGATTAGCCAAGAGCTTGTCCCTACCAACATACTCATCATTGCGCCTTCAGCATTTGCAGGTTTCCAATATAACCCAAATAATAAAGGTGTAAATAAACCTACTAAACTTAAAGCTGAGGATTGGCTAACCAATTCATAAATATTAGCATTTTGGTTAGCCATTATACAAGAAATACTTGCAATAGCAAGTATAGAAATTCTTATTATTTTCATTAATTGCCTATCCGATAGGTTTTTCTTATAAGGTTTGATAATGTTTTCACCTAAAACAGTAGCAGGAGCTAATATTGCTCCACTGGTAGTGCTCAATATAGCCGAAAGTATTGCCCCAAAAAAGAGTATTTTCATGAAAATTCCAAAATGTTGATTAATCATATTGGGCAACAACATTTGAAGATTATTTGATGCCAAATCTGGATACAATTGTTTGGCACACAATGCAATAAAAAGTGGAATAAATGCAACGGTTAAGTACATTATTGCAGATAGATAAGCTGCTCTAATCGAATCTTTCTCGCTTTTTGCTGCCATCACCCTTTGAAATATATCTTGCTGCGGCAATGACCCAAGCCCCAGTGTAATCCAAGCTGTCAGATATTCCATCAAACTTGAAAATGTTTTTTCTTTTGGAAAAAAATTGAAAAATCCTTCTTGCTGATTTGCTTTTGATATAACATTCGACAATCCCCCTGCATCTATTAATACAATAATTAATATTGCCAATAGCCCACCAACAATGATAATAGTTTGAACGAAATCCGTAATTGAAACAGCCCACATTCCACCAATATAGGTGTAAATTGTAACAACCGCCGCACATATAAAGATTCCATAGCTAATGGACAATCCTGAAATAGACTGCAATATTATACCCAATGCAACTAGCTGAGCAGCGATCCAGCCAAAATAAGATGGAATCATCAATATGGACGACACCAACTCTACTTTCCTGTTATATCTCATTTTATAATAATCGCCAAAAGTGAGCAAATTGAGCTTGTATAGAGGTTTTGAAAGTAGTCTTCCCGACAAAAAAAGACATAAAGCTGCTCCAAATGGGTCTTCGATAACGCCAATTATTCCCTGTTCAACAAATTCTGAAGAAGCTCCTAAAACAGTTTCTGACCCAAACCAAGTTGCAAACAAAGCAAAAGCAGCTACTATCATGGGTAAATTCTTGCCAGCAACTACAAAATCAGAAGTTGATTTTATTCTCTTTGAAGCCCACCAACCAAGAATAATTGTACCAACTAAATATAATCCAATAAAAATCAATAGATAGTAATCAATCAAATGAAATTTTAATTTTAATTAAAATGAAATGTATAAAAATAATAAATTAGTTTAATTTTGAAATAAGGAAATTATTTTTGCAAGACAAAAATTCGTTTATGGCAAAAGCAAAATCTCAACAATCTCAAATTGTTCAAAAAAACACTCCAATTGAGGCATCAAAAAAAAGCTGGTGGGAAATTCCATCTAATCATATTTGGATAATTTCAATTTTGGGATTTATATTGTATGCAAACACATTGTTTCATGATTTCACAATTGACGATGCTATAGTAATAACTGATAATATGTTCACCACCAAGGGGTTATCTGGCATTCCAGGTATTCTTCAGTACGATACTTTTTATGGTTTTTTTAAAGAAGCTGGTAAGGCTAATTTGGTGGCAGGAGGAAGATATAGACCATTCACTTTGATTATGTTCGCTATTGAATATCAACTGTTTGGGAACACTCCATTTATTGGACATTTCATTAATATTTTACTTTTTATACTCACTGGAATAGTCCTTTACAAGTTGCTACTGCTATTTTTTAAAGATAATACTAGTGAAAATAAAAATTTCATAGCTCTTATTGCAACGATTTTGTTTATGGTGCATCCAATTCATGTGGAGGCAGTGGCAAATATAAAAGGAAGAGATGAAATTATGGCTCTTTTAGGGAGCTTGTCATCAACCTATTTTGTTTTTAAGTATTATGATGAAAAACAATCTAAAAATCTATTGTGGGCAGGATTAACTTTTTTCATCGCCATAATGTCCAAAGAAAACACTATTACCTTTTTGGGTATTATACCTTTATCTCTGTTTGTATTTAGAAATACTAATATTTCAAAAATTATCCCTTCATTAATCCCAATAGTTGCTTCAACTGTACTTTTTTTACTCATTCGTTTTGCAGTAATCGGTGGGCAAGCTGGAGATTCTCCGTTAGAACTGATGAATAACCCTTTCTTGAAATACGATGGCACCAAATATATCCACTTCACTTTCGGGGAAAAAATGGCTACTATTATTTTCACACTAGGTAAATATTTACAGCTATTATTTTTGCCCCATCCATTAACACATGACTATTATCCAAGACATATTGACATGATGAGCTTTGGAGACATTTCAGTGATTATCAGCCTATTAGCATATGTTTTATTATTGGTCATAGGTATAAGATTATCTTTGAAAAAGAATATTATTGGTTATTGTATCCTCTTTTATTTAATTTCATTATCTATTGTTTCAAATATTGTTTTCCCAATTGGTACCAATATGTCAGAGCGATTTTTATTCATGCCATCAGTTGGTTTCTGTTTGCTATTAGCATATTTATTGTCTAAAATATCGAAAAGCACAGCTTATATCATTGTAGGAATAGTAGTTATAGGATTTGGATATAAGACAATTACCAGAAATATGGCTTGGAAAGATAATTTCACCTTGTTTACTACAGATATTAATGTATCAAAAAATAGTGCAAAATTGAATAATGCAGTTGGTGGTGATATGATACGAGTATATAATGAGAGCAAAGATGAAAATCTAAAAAAGCAAAAACTAACCGAAGCGATTGGTTATCTGAAAAGAGCTGTTGAAATTCATCCGATTTATAAAAATGCTTACTTATTAATGGGAAATGCATATTATTATCTGAAAGATTATGCTAAATCTGTAGAAGCTTATCAAAATGCCTTGAAAATTGACCCTCAATATAAGGATGCAAGAAATAACTTGTCTATTTCTCTACGTGACCTCGGAAGGCAATTTGGTGAGGTGAAAAACGATCTAAATCAATCCATATTTTTCTTGACCGAATCCTATAATCTCAAAAATGATGATCCTGAAACTATTAGATTACTCGGCGTGGCAAACGGAATAAAGGGAAATCATCAAGATGCAGCGAAATATTTTAAAAGACTTACTGAGATTCAACCAGATAATGCAAGAGCTTGGCTAGATCTTGGAACAGCAACTATGAGCATTGGCGACAAAGCAAATGGCGATATTTATTATCAAAAAGCACTAAAATTAGATCCAAATATTTTAAAACAAAACAAATAGATGAAAATAGCAATAGGTGGTGATCATGCTGGATATGATTATAAAGAAAAACTAAAGGCATTTCTAATCGATAATGACATAGAAGTGAAAGACGTAGGACCATTCGATAATTTATCTGTTGATTATCCAGATTTTGCACATCCAGTTGCAAAATTGGTTGAAAATGAAGAGGCTGATTTTGGAATTCTCATTTGTGGTAGTGGAAACGGCGTTGCTATCACTGCAAACAAACACAAAGGAGTTCGAGCAGCACTATGCTGGGAGGAAGAAATTGCATCATTAGGTCGTCAACATAACAATGCCAATATCATTTGTATTCCTGCTCGATTTGTTTCTTACGAATTGGCTGAAAGTATGACAAAAATATTTATTGAAACTCCTTTTGAAGGTGGAAGGCACGAAAAAAGAGTTGATAAAATTGATTGTTAAACTATTTTAAGCAATTTTATCCATCAATATTTTCACTTTTGTATAGTGATTCGGTTCGCTATCCAATGAAATATCCCATTGATGGGCATCACATATATTTTTCACATAATATAACCCCAAACCAAATCCTTTTACATTGTGAACATCTCCAGTCGGAACCCTATAAAATTTGTCAAAAACTTTATTTTGATATTCCTTACTTATCCCAATACCTTTATCTTCAATTGTTAATAAAAGTCTGTTTTTACTTTCATCTTTTGTAGATATTTTAATTTCAGGTTTGCCAATATTATATTTCATGGCATTATCTACCAAGTTGTGTAAAATGTTGGTTAAGTGTAGGTTATCTGCAAAAATTATCGGATGGGTTGCTTTTAAGTCAAGAGTAATACTGCCATTCAAATCCTGAACTTTCATCTCACAACTTTCATAAACTACATTCAGAAGTTGATGCAAATCCAATCTTTCTTTAGATAACTGAAGAGTTTCCTTTTCTATTTTTGTGATTTGTAGTACTTTTTCTACTTGATTATTGAGTCTATTATTTTGTTCTTTTATTATTGATGCATATTTTAATAATCTAGAATCACCTCTTATTGTATCGTTATTGACAAACACATCAGCAGCAATCTTGATCGTGGAAATTGGTGTTTTGAACTCATGAGTCATGTTGTTAATAAAATCTTTTTGCATTTCTGACATTCTCTTTTGCTTCAATATTACAAACATGGAATATAGAAAAAACATAATGGCAAACAACAAAATAAAGGTGAAAAAGATAGTTACTTTCATGCTATCGAGCATAAAACTATTCTTTTTGGGGAATCGAACACCAAAGTTATATGGGGACTTTTCGTATTTGGGCAAATAAGTGGTCTTTACAATTGTGGAGTCTGATTTATCAAAGCTTACATAATTGCCATAAACCATTGCATTGCTATAACAATCGTAAATTCCATATTCAAAATCTTCTTGAAGACCCGTAGAAACTAAGTTTTTGGATAAATAA
>ENA-UOYA01000203-UOYA01000203.1-activated-sludge-metagenome-genome-assembly--contig:-NODE-203-length-81915-cov-6.662387_pt1 | contig 81915 bp, 71 predicted proteins | sample MGYA00238163_ERZ764804 | MGnify/ENA primary metagenome ERZ764804 (study PRJEB28919, sample SAMN05720223) | activated sludge metagenome | isolation source: Anaerobic digester | place: Hong Kong...
CTGGTTTCCGTCCTTCAGGGTGACCGTGGTCTCGGTGTAGTAATCACCATTTGGCCCTTCATCCTGGGCCTGTACGATGGCCGAGTTTCCCATCCCGAAAAAGGAAACGAGGCATATGATCAGAAGCAACACGAAAAGAAATTTCCTGATTTTGAAATATTTCTGAAATTTCATGTCATCTCCTTCTCAATAGAATCGATTGAATCACACGAGTCAGATGACTCGGTATCATTCAATACGGAAGATTCCGGTTACCGGCGTAACTATTATCGAGTTGGGGAATGAATTTTTGGATCCAGTGACCACCTCCAATCGATTTTGAATAATCATTCGACCGGGATAATTGATATCCAGAATGAGGATTTTTACTGGCCACTATGAAAAATTGATTTACTTCCATTATGACACGCAGGTTTTACTTTTCAATAGTCAAATTTAGCTATTGCCAGATAGGAGTAACATCTTCTCATCATTGGTAATTTTCTTCCCCCGTTCCTGATTGACAATTCTCTTATCTCCCTCTACACTATTCTCATGCTTGCCAGCGTTAACGCCTGCGCCGTGATCGGCCTGGAGGGGGTCATCGTCGATGTCGAAGTTGACCTCACCACTGGTATTCCCAAACCCCCAATCATTATTGTTGGCCTGCCAGACGCCTCCGTGCAGGAAAGCCGCGAGCGCGTGCAGTCCGCCATCCGCAACACCGGGCTTGAGTACCCGCGCAAGCGCGTGCGCGTCAACCTGGCACCAGCCACCGTGCGCAAAGAGGGCTCTGCCTACGATCTGCCCATCGCGCTGGGCATCCTGCTGGCTAACCGCCAGCTTCCCCCCGAATGCCTGAAGGAAAGCCTGGTGATGGGGGAACTCTCTCTCGACGGCAGCGTACGCCATATCCGCGGTGTGCTGCCCATGGCAGCCGTCGCCCGCCAGCAGGGATTCAAGCGTGTCTTTGTACCCGCCGAGGACGCCGCTGAAGCCGCCATCTTTCCTGACCTTGAGGTCATTCCCGTCCATTCTCTTGAAGAGCTCTACCAGCATCTGACAGGCTTTGCGGTCATCCCCCCTCAACCTCCCATTGAGGTCGACCAGGTGGAAGTCGCCGTACAAACAGATTTCCGTGAGATCAAGGGGCAGGAGCACGTCAAACGTGCCCTCGAAGTGGCCGCTGCTGGTGCTCACAACCTGCTCATGATCGGTCCGCCCGGATCGGGCAAAACCCTCATGGCGCGTGCCCTGCCGTCCATCCTGCCGCGCATGACCGTGGAGGAGTCGCTCGATGTGACGCGCATCTACTCCGTGGCGGATGCCCTGCCTGCCGGTGTTCCCCTCATTAAAAACCGGCCCTTCCGTTCGCCGCACCACACCATTTCTCATGCCGGTCTGGTGGGCGGCGGCAACTGGCCGCACCCCGGCGAAATTTCACTTGCTCACCGCGGCGTGCTCTTCCTTGATGAATTCCCCGAGTTCGGCTCTCGCGTGCTCGAAGTGCTGCGCCAACCCCTCGAAGACAAGGTGGTAACCATCAGCCGTGCCCAGGGTACTCTCACCTTCCCGGCTAACTTCCAGCTCGTGGCCGCCATGAATCCCTGCCCGTGCGGATATTACGGCGACACCACCCACCCCTGCACCTGCGCCCCCATGACCGTTACGAAGTACCAGCGACGCATCTCCGGACCGCTGCTGGATCGTATCGATATTCATGTTGAAGTACCGCGCGTCGATTATGAAAAATTATCCGATTCACGCCTGGGAGAAGTCTCCAACGCAATCGCTCATCGCGTGGAAGCCGCACGCCAGGTGCAGCGCGAGCGCTTTAGCGGCACCAATCTCACCGCCAATGCTGACATGCACCCGGCCCAGGTACGCCAGTTCTGCAGCCTGGATGATTCCTGCCGCAGCCTGATGCGAGCTGCCATGAACCAGCTGCAGCTCTCCGCGCGTGCCTACCACCGCATTCTCAAGCTGGCGCGCACCATTGCCGATCTTGACGGCAGCAGTCAGATCGCCGCGCCCCACCTCGCTGAAGCCTTGCAGTACCGTCCGCGGGTAGATATTGCCTAAATCACAATCCTTCTGAAATAATGGCTACGCGCAGCTTTCCTGACCCGGTTCTACCTGTTGTCAGGCTTCAATTTGATTTCCCGCCTTTGTGGAAGTGTTTTACTCTACAAACTCAATAGCAACATTCAAACAGCCCCTGCTGCTAAAAAGAAATTCTGCCTTTCCCCGCAGCGTTGTTCCTAGTCCATGACCTCCTTGATCCCATGCACCAGATCCTCTTTTCCCAGCCCGACGCGGATGGTCTTGTTGATCGCTTCGTAATTGGTAATGGTGAATCCAGTGGGGTTGCACAATCCATCCAGTTCAAGGGTAATCTCAATCCTGCGCCGGATGGTGTGATGCGTGTCGTATGGGTCGGTGTACCTTTCTTTTGGACCAGCAAACCAGGCCACGTGACAGCAATACCGTCGCAAACAATCACTGCCTTTTTCCCAAATGCCCTGCCGGTGGGCCGCTATGAAAAGATCTAAAACCTCGTTGACCATTGGGTCGAATTTGCTGTAGAGTGCATCCCTCTTTGCCTGTTTCTGTTGATATTCGCTCTCTGATTCAATTTCCTCAATTTCCGGCTTTACTTCCAATCCGACAAATGGGTTCTTCATATTAATCTCTCCTTTCACATAAAGATTCGAAGACCCATACTTGTAGTATACAGGCGTGCGGTCCACTTTTCTATACCTCGAAAAAAACGCTCTCTTCCGTGATGATCCTTTTCAATGGCTAACAAGAATGCCTTGAAAAAGCGAAACGAATAAAGGATGCTATTCCTCTTCGGTCTTGTTACAATAGAAATATGAATCATCAATCTTCACCCAAAATTACCGAAGTCAACCACACCGCGGATGTCGCGCTGCGTATCACTGCGGAATCAATAGAGCAATTATTCATTAAATCCGCTGAAGGGATGTATGCGCTGGCCGGAGTCAAGACGGATCACACGATTCTGAGTGCAAGGCAATTGATCATTTCCGGCATGGATCCTGAAAGCCTGTTGGTGGCGTTTCTCTCAGAAATGCTATATCTCCTCGAAGAAGAAAAAATCGCCTTTCATTATTTCAACCTGGGAATATCCGCTGATTCTGTAACCTGCTCCATCACCGGTTCGCCGGTTACCCACCTGCGGAAATCCATCAAGGCGGTAACATTCCATGATCTAAAAATTATGAAAACCGCTGAAGGTTTCGAAACAACACTTGTTTTTGATGTCTAAGGGTGTTGAAATGTTCACCTTTAAAGATTTAACCGAGATCAAACCGGATGAATGGATCATATCCCCAGATTTCCGGTCCGACATGCGTCTTGCCGTGCATATCTTCGCCAGCCGTAAAATGCTTGAACAGGTCTTTGGCGACCGCTCCCTTGAGCAGGCGGTCAACGCCGCCACCCTTCCCGGGCTGGTAGGCAGTGTGATCGTCATGCCGGATGTACACCAGGGGTACGGTTTTCCGATCGGCGGTATTGCAGCTTCGATCTACCCCACGGGCATGATTTCCCCGGGTGCCATCGGATACGACATCAACTGCGGCGTCAGGCTTCTTGCATCAACCATTGAAGCCGAGAAGGTCTCCGCCTATCTTGGTGATCTTGCTGCTGCAGTCAACCGATACTGCCCCTCGGGCGTCGGCTCGGATGGATTGGTGCGTATCTCGTCATCCGACCTGGAACAGGTGCTTCAGCTGGGTTCGCGCTGGGCACTCAAGAAGGGATATGCCTCCGAAGCCGACCTCCTGCGCACCGAGGAAGCTGGATGCGTGGAAGGTGCACTGCCCAATAAAGTCAGCGACCGGGCAAAGAAAAGGGGCATTACGCAGCTTGGTTCACTGGGATCGGGAAATCACTTCATTGAAATCGACGTTGTAGACGATATCTTCAACCAGGAAGCTGCCGCGGTAATGGGTCTCAACCTTGGTTGCCTGGTCATCCAGATTCACTGCGGGTCGCGCGGGCTGGGCCACCAGGTCTGCACGGATTACGTGCAGCAGTACCAGGGTGCACCCCAGCGCTACCGCTACTCTCTGCCGGACCGCGAACTCGTCTGTGCCCCCATGGATTCACCGGAAGGCCAGGCGTATCTTGGCGCAATGCGCGCCGCGGCAAATTTCGCCTTTGCCAACCGCCAGATGCTTGCCTGGGCTGCCCGGCGTGCGTTCGAGGAGGTTTTTGCCGGCAATGTAAAGAACTGGCAGTTGTATCAGGTCTACGATCTCGCGCATAACATTGGCAAGATTGAAACCCACATGATTAACGGTAAGGAGCAGAAAGTATGCGTTCACCGCAAGGGCGCCACGCGCGCTTTTGGACCGCACACGGCCGGAATTCCTCCGGAATATGCCGTGATCGGACAGCCAGTGATCATCCCAGGCAGCATGGGAACCGCATCATGGGTGCTCACCGGAACCTCCGCCAGTATGCAGAAGTCCTTTGGATCGTGCTGCCACGGAGCCGGCCGATTAATGTCTCGCGCCCAGGCCAAGCGCAGTGTCAGGGGTGAAGTACTCATCAAAGAACTTGAAAAACAGGGAATCCACATCAAAGCCGGTTCTCTGCCAGGGTTGGCTGAGGAAACGCCCTCAGCCTATAAAGACGTGGATGAGGTCATTCAAGTTGTATGTGAAACTGGTTTAGCAAAGAAAGTAGCCAGGCTGCTGCCCTTGGTGGTCATCAAAGGATGATCAAGATTATTAACTGTGGATTCTCTCTTTACCAAAGTCTTACATTGTTTATTGTTAGATGAAGAAACTACTTTCATACCTACTACTTTTCACCGGGATGCTGCTGGTTGACGGATGTGCATTCAAAAACTGGTATTGTCCGAAGGATAAACTGCAGCAGTATTTATTAAAGGCTAATGAGGCAGCACTTATCTTTGAAGAAAAGATTGGGGAATCCAGCAACCATCCAGAAAAGAAAACCAAGATCCTCATCGAATTGCAGCGTCTAGCAGATGACTATGAGTCGATGAAGCTTCCCGTATGCCTGCGCAAGCATCGGAAATTGATCACAGAGGCAATGGAAACATCTCTGAAATTTCTATCCCCTGAAAGGGACCGTTATTTCGAAAAAAATGAACTTTGGAAATTTGCATATGAATACTGGCAGGCTGTGGAAGACGAAGAACAACGCTTGATTGAAAAATATCTTGATTCTGTAAACACAGAAAACCAAGGATCAGTGGAACAAAATCGGCCTTGATGTCGTCATGAGAATGGTGAGTATAGTATATAGGAGAGTATATGATCAAAAAGCTGATCACCATTCTATTCATGATCTTCCTGGCAGCCTGTTCGGTTAATCCCGATGAACCAATGGAGAATCCCACAACACCAGCTTTGAATTCCACGGAACCAGTGTTGTTTCCCACTGATCGGTTGCCAGGTTCGCAGCCGGTAACAAATGAAACCCCGGTAATTGAAGATTCTTACCAACCACGGGAGGATGATTCCAGCCTTGACCAGGGCAGCGTCTATCTGGATTCTTCCGAGATCTTAACCCTTGAAAGTTACCCGCTTCAGTTCACCCTTCACCTTAAAGGCAGCCTGCCGACTCCTTGCCATCAATTGCGCGTGACAGTTCAACAGCCAGATGCACAAAATGTCATCCAGATTGATGTCTACAGCGTGGTCAAATCTGAACAGATTTGCACCCAGGTACTGGAGCCCTTCGAAGTCAGTGTACCCTTGGGGAGTTTCCCTTCTGGTAAATACACCGTCCGCATCAACGGAGAAGTTATCGCAGAATTCCAAAGCTGATCCTCCTCGTTGGAATATGCCAAAAGAGATTGAGGGAAAGATACCTCAATCTCTTTTTGATTGGTGACAAATGTTATTTGATGGTGAAGATAACTGAGCTGATGGTCAGTGGTGAACCGTCTGCCATGCTCAATTCCTTGAGCAGCAGAACCACCGTAGATCCTGATGAGATGGCTGGCAGTGGAATGGTGTTGTCAAAGGTTGCCGGCTGCCCTATGTCCGCGGCCTGAACTATGAAAGCCGAAGAGTACAGCTCATTTCGGTTGGCATCGAGAATTTGCAGGAGCAGCGTGTTCTCGAACGGTGCGATCGGCATCGAGCCGGAAACTCTCACCGAACCGCTGACTTGCTCCCCCTCCACGGGAGCATCAATCACGATCGCTCTCTCACCCCCGCTGGAGATTGCAGAATTCAGGCGCGTCAGGAACAGGTTTTCTCCAACAAGTGTATATTCCTGCGTCACTCCCTGCGTTGGGTTGATCATCGCATCGTTTGGTCCATGTACATAACCTTTCACCTGCACTTTGCCTTCACTGATGACCATGCTGTCGATGATCGGCCTATCGTCGATGGTGACTCCGGGTGCTTGCTGAAATTTTCCATCTTTACTGAAGATCACAATCATCGAAACGAAGGTACCGGTGCCGCCCGTGTTTTCTGCGAGCAGTAAGGCTGCATCATCGACCCCATCCCCGTTGAGATCTCCGAATTGGATTCCCGGTTCGATCGATGCACTCAATTCAACGCCGTCGACTAATCCGGAGAATTTCCCTTCAACCAGTTTGATTGCCTTCCCCTGGCTTGGTGAGAGATATTCAGAATTCAATAATACGGCTTCGGTAAGGCCGGCTGCCTGGGCGGGGATGTTGGTAACTTCCTGGGTCGGCAATGCTGTTTCAACAATTACATTTGGTGTAGGTTCTGTTTGTTGGAGATTAATATTGACACATGAACTTAACAGCAAAAGCACTGCGATAGATAATAACCTGTATCGTTTCATCACCATCCTAAACCTTCCTTTTAAAAATGAAATTCCAGTTTTTCAAGTGAAATTCCCGTAAAAGCCCGAAAAGCACTTGTAATTGGCCCTTATATTATGTATAATGTGGATGAAAGTGGCAATAAGTGGGAGAAAGTGGAGCGCCGGAACCTATTCCGGCGTTCAGCATATATATAAAAGGTAGAAATTATGTTCAACGGGTTCTTTGGGCGATCCACGCACAACATCGACGAAAAAGGACGCATCACTCTTCCAGCTTCCTTCAGGGAAACACTGGGGGAGAATCCATACATTCTTTCCGGTTTTGATGGGAACCTTTCGATCATGACCTCTTCTCGTTTCGAACAGCTTCGTGACAAGATATACAGTCAGAACATGGCTGATATTAATTCCCGTCGTCTTCGCCGCTTGATTTTTTCAACCGCTACCCAATTCGAATTCGATAAAAATGGTCGCTTTATCATTCCTCAGCCTTTGCGAGAGCTCGCAAAATTGGATGGTACCGTTTTGGTGATGGGGGTTGGTAAAGACATCGAGCTTTGGAATCCTGAACTCTACAGCACTCAGGAAGAAACCAGTGAAGGAACTGCCTCTGCCGCCGACCTCGTATCGAATTTCGATCTGACCTTCTAATGACTATGTCTGACATTGCGAGCAATCCACCGCATGTCTCTGTTCTTTACCATCAAATTATAACTGCTTTACAGCCTGTAAGCTCGGGATTTTATGTGGATGCAACTGTTGGAGCCGGCGGACACGCCTGGGGGATCCTAGAAAAAAGCTCGCCGAACGGCCAGCTTCTTGGATTGGATGTAGATCCCCTGGCGCTGGAAATTGCTTCACATCGCCTTAAATCTTTTGGCGGTAGGATTCATCTTCGAAACTCCTCCTACACTGAGCTCCGCACTGAGCTGCTGACCTTAGGCTGGGACCACGTTGATGGCATCGTCATTGATCTGGGTGTTTCATCGATGCAGATCGATTCTCCTGAACGCGGTTTCTCCTTCCAAAAAGATGGGCCATTGGATATGCGTTTTGACCCGTCCCAGCCAGTCAGTGCAGCAGATCTGGTTAACAATTCGACCGAGGAAGATTTGGCTGATTTGATCTGGCGTTATGGCGAAGAACGAAATTCCAGGCGCATTGCCCGCGTGATCGTGCAGAACCGCCCGTTTCATTCCACGCTCGAACTTGCAAACCTGATCAAGAAAGCCGGCGGCGGGCGCTCCACACCCATTCATGCCGCAACGAGGACCTTCCAGGCTTTACGCATCGCGGTTAACAGGGAATTGGAAGCCCTTGAAAATTTCCTGCCGCAGTCGGTAGAATCACTCTCTGTTGGCGGAAGGCTGGCAGTAATATCGTTCCATTCGTTGGAAGATCGCATTGTAAAGCAGTACTTCAGGCAGGAAAGCCGGGATTGCATTTGCCCACCCACACAACCGGTTTGTTCCTGCGGACATAAAGCATCAATCATTGAACTCACCCGTCACCCCATCACTGCAGACGAGAATGAGATCAGCCAAAACGTTAGAGCACGAAGTGCAAGACTTCGAATTGTTGAAAAGAAACAGGCAAAAAGATGACGGAAAGTAGAGAACGGACAACCAGAAGAAGAGAACGCGCCCGGTCAAAAGGATGGTTGACCCAGGCCTTCAAGCAGGCCCCCTGGCGCATACAAGTCCAATCTGTGGGCTTGTTTCTCGCTGCCCTTGTAGTTGTCTTGATCGTTGCAGGAGTTTATCTCAGCATCAGCGGGCAGGCCGCGGCTGCAGGTGTGGGTGCTTATCAGTTGAACTTCCAGCGGCAGAATCTTGAGCGTCAGATTGCAGACCGTAAAGCTCAAATCGCCATCCTGACTTCCGCTTCCACCATGGAGCAGCGTGCCAGTGAGATGGGCTTTGAGAGAATTGATCCTTCACAGGCAGTTTATGTTGTTGTCCCCGGTTATGCGGGGAAACAATCGGTGGTACTGGCCCCGCCGCCTGGAATTGTCGAATCCCAGCAAGTCATGATTAAATCTGCCTACCGACAATCCCTCTGGGATTGGTTGTTTTCTGGTATTAACCGGTTAAGTGACAGCACACGCGGAGGGAATGAATGAATTTAAAAAACATTCCCCGTTATAAAATCCTTGCTGTCCTGCTGACCGCGTTTTCTGTGCTCATCTTTCTCCAAATGATTCGCATCCAGACCAGCACCAGCGTGGAATACCTGGATGAATGGGCCGAAAAGTACGGCGTTGAAGTGCGCACGATCCAGTCTGAACGCGGTTACATTTACGACCGTTGGGGTCATCTCCTCGCCGGGAACAAGGAAGTCTATGAAGTAGGTGTTGAACTTCAATTCGTAAAGAATCCGTCTGCCATTGCTGCTGCCCTTTCATCCCTCCTTGGCACCGATTACGCTAAGGTTCTTGCTGAAGCGAGTACGCCCTACGACCCGGGTTCCAGTGTCTACATCACCCTTGCAGATTTTGTTACTTCGGAACAAATCACCGAGATTTCCAACCTCAAGGACCAATACGAAAAGGGGAATCCCCTTGGCGAAGATCCCGCGCTTCCCTCTCTGCGCGGGCTCACCTGGACTGCTCACCTGCAGCGCATTTACCCCGAACACACACTTGCATCGAACGTCCTTGGCTTCTACACATATTATGACCGGGATGAAGGTGCCGGATATTTTGGCGTGGAAGAAAAATATAACGAACTCCTCGCGGGAATCAAACAGGAAGTTTTAATCTCACTTGATCCTTACGAAATGCAGGAAATTCCCACCGCACCTGCAGGCGCCAGCCTGATCCTCACCCTCGACCGGGAAATCCAGCGTACTGTTGAAAACATCCTGGATCAGGCAGTAAAAGCTAACGGTGCTGAAAACGGCACGATCATTGTCATGAATCCAAAAAATGGTGAAATCCTGGCCATGGCCAGCACTCCTCGCATGGACCTGAACACCTACTGGGAAGCTGACAATATCTTCACTGACGGTACTCCGTTCAACAAGGCCGTCAGCCAGGTTTACGAACCCGGTTCCATCTTCAAGATCCTTACCATGGCCTCCGCTCTGGATGCCGGTGCGGTTACTCCGGATACCCCCTTTAACGATACCGGTTCGATCAATGTCGGCGGAACCACCATCTTCAACTGGGACCGCGGTGCCTGGGGCGAACAAGATATGATCGGATGCATGCAGCATTCGTTGAACGTTTGTCTGGCATGGGTTGCCACTGAACTTGGCCCCACTGCTTTTTATGATTACCTTAATCGCTTCGGCATCGGGCATCGCACCAACATCGACCTGGCAGGTGAAGAGGTATACCCGCTCAGTGTTCCTGGCGACCCGATGTGGTATCCAGTAAACCTTGGCACGAATTCCTTCGGGCAGGGCGTTGCTGTAACCCCCATTCAGATGCTTATGGCAGCTTCATCCATTGCCAATGATGGTAAAATGGTTGCGCCGCACATCCTGCAAGCCTATATTCAGAACGGTCAGCAGTACAACACGACCACGCAAGTTGTGGGAATGCCGATTTCTGAGAAAACGGCCGATACCCTTACCCAAATGCTGGCAACTTCACTGGAACAGGAAGCTTCTGACGCGCTGGTCGAAGGATACAGGGTGGCCGGCAAGACCGGAACCGCAGAAATTGCCGTAAACGGTCAATATTCCAGCAATGCCACCAATGCATCATTTGTCGGTTGGGGTCCGGTTGATGATCCCCAATTCATGGTGTACGTTTGGTTGGAAAAACCCCAGAGTTCCATCTGGGGTTCCGTAGTTGCCGCTCCTGTTTTCAGGGATGTCGTTAAAGAACTGGTTGTTCTCATGAATATCCCTCCGGACGACATACGGCTGAGCATAAAAGGCAAGTAAAAGAGGAAAAATGTTAACTCTGGCGGATGTGGTCGAAGCAATTCAAGGGACCAGACCAACAGGCGCAGACCTGGGGATCAGTGAGGCTGTCGTGGATTCACGACATGCCATCCCCGCATCTCTTTTCGTCGCAATTCTTGAAGGTCATGCCTATGTATCCCAGGCTTTCAATAACGGGGCGATCCTGGCTCTCGTGGATCAGGATGTCGATCCTGCGATAACAGTTGTCGACCTGCGTTCTCCTCTCCCGTCCGGCTTCAGCTTCCCGAAACCGCCTTTTGCTTTGAGAGTGGAAAAAACAGATGCCGCTCTACAGTCAGTGGCTGCATTCTGGCGTCAAAAGTTCAATGTACGGGTAATCGGGATTACCGGGAGTGTAGGAAAATCAACCACCAAGGAATTGGCCGCTGAGATTCTCAGTCAGCGCTTCCGCACGTTGAAGAATCAAGGAAATTTCAACAACGAGATTGGTTTGCCTCTCACTCTCCTGCGGCTGGGCCCGGGTTATGACCTCGCCATCCTGGAAATGGGATTCTATAAACCAGGTGACATTGATTTGCTGTGCTCGATCGCCAAACCGCAGGTTGGTATTGTTACTAACATCGGAACGGTACACGCTTCACGCTCCAAATCACAGGAAGCCATAGCGCTTGGTAAAAGTGAACTCGTCAAGGCTCTTCCTTCATCTCCGGAAGGAACCGCCATTCTTAACCGCGATGATCCGCTCGTTGCACAGATGGCAGAAATGACCAGTGCCAACGTCTTCTTCTATGGTCTTGACCCCGCCTCAGATCTCTGGGCAGATGAAATTGAATCCCAGGGACTGAACGGGATACGCTTCTGCATCCATTATCAGGATGAGATCTTCCATCTTCAGGCACCCCTCATCGGCCAGCATTCCATTCACACCATCTTGAGGGCGGTCGCCGTTGCCCTCGTGGAAGGCATGACCTGGGGTGAAATTATCTTCGGATTGAAGCACGCATCCAGTCAGCTCAGACTGGTGGCTGTACAAACAAAACAGGGTGCACTTCTGCTTGACGACACTTATAACGCATCCCCTGAATCGATGCTTGCCGGGTTGAACCTGCTTAACGAACTTCCCGGCCGCAAGATCGCTGTCTTGGGCGGAATGAATGAACTGGGACCTTATGAATTGATCGGACATCAAAAAGTCGGCCTTCGCGCCGCCGAGGTGGTGGATCAGTTGATTGTCTATCAGAAGAATGCGCGCATGATTTCCGAAGCCGCCATCGGTGCCGGTTTCCCCGCTCGGTCGATTGCAGCTCTTGATGATCCTGATGCGGTTGTTGATACGCTTAATTCGATCCTGCGTGAAGGCGATGTCGTTCTCGTGAAAGGTGCCCACGGGCTGCGCATGGATCATATCGTTCAGGCACTCGAGGTGGAAGAATGAAAGAGACTTCACTCGCCCTCGCATTGAGCGGACTGGGATTCATCCTATCCGTGATTTGGGGTGGGCCTTTATTACGTATTTTGAAACACTTCAAGCTTGGAAAGATTATCCGTGTTGAAGGACCCGAAAGTCATATCACCAAGATGGGTACCCCAACCATGGGCGGCGTGATTTTCATCGGTGCCGTTGCTCTGGTGACCATCTTGCTGAACGCCGCCTCAATCCTTGGACTGAACATCCTCGGCCGTTCCGTTTTACTCCCTCTGGCCGTCATGATTGCCTACGGAATTCTGGGAGCAATTGACGACTGGGAAGGGATCCGCGGTCCGCGCAAGGGTCTGGGTATGCGTGCGCGCACCAAGTTCTTCTTCCAGGTGGTTTTTGCTGTCGCAGCAGCCTTCATTCTAAAGAACGTTCTCGATGTTCCGCAGATGTACTGGCCGGGGTTGAACACTGTAATCGATCTGGGAATCTGGTACATCCCCCTGGCAACCTTTATTATTGTGGCGATGTCCAACGCAGTGAATCTCACGGATGGATTGGATGGACTCGCTGGATTGATTTCAGCCACAGCGTTTGCAGCTTATGGCGGGATCGCCCTCATGCAGGGCAACTTGTTTGTCGCCCGTTTTTGTTTCACGATCGTTGGTGCACTTTTTGGTTTCCTCTGGTTCAACGTGCATCCTGCAATGATGATGATGGGAGATACCGGTGCACTGTCACTCGGCGCAGTTCTTGGCGTGATCGCTCTAATGACCGGCCAGTGGCTGCTGCTCCCATTGATTGCCGTCATCCCTGTTGCATCAGCTGCGAGTGTCTCTTTGCAAGTAGCATACTTCAAGCTTACTAAAGGAAAACGTTTATTCAAAATGGCTCCTCTACATCACCACTTTGAACTCTCTGGATGGAGCGAGACACAGATCGTACAGCGTTTCTGGTTGATTGGCCTTCTGGCTGCCATCTTTGGAATGGCTCTGGCTTTAGGATAAAAAAGATGATGAATTTTCTCGGAAAACGTGTCTTGATCATCGGTGCCGCCCGCCAGGGTTTGGCACTGGCTCGTTTTCTGCTTAAAAAAGAAGCCAGGGTGACGATCACCGACAGGCAGAGTGAAGATCACCTCCAATCTGAAGTGGCAGCATTCGCTGGCACTGGCGTAAAATGGGCGCTCGGCGGTAATCCCATTGAACTGGTTGATGACACCGATATTGTCTGCCTTTCAGGCGGCATACCCCTCACCATCCCGCTCGTTCAGGAAGCTATTCGCCGCGGACTGCCTCTCACCAACGATTCCGAGATTTTCATGCAATTCGTACAGGCTCCAGTTATTGGTATTACCGGTTCTGCCGGTAAAACCACCACCACCACCCTCGTAGGCAGGATGGCTGCTGCAGGTATTGCATCACCTCATAAATCCTGGGTTGGCGGGAACATCGGTAATCCGCTCATCGAGAGTGTGGAGGAAATTGATCCCCACGATCTGGTCATTCTTGAGCTTTCCAGTTTTCAACTGGAACAAATGACTGTCAGTCCGCATGTAGCTGCGGTGCTCAACATCACCCCCAACCATTTGGATCGTCACGGTACGATGGAAGCTTACATTCGCGCCAAAGCCCGTATCCTTACCTCGCAAACACAAAATGACTTTGCAGTACTAAACCGCGATGACGCAGAGTCATGGAACCTGCGCAGCCAGGTCCGCGGGCACCTGGTCAGTTTTGGCCGCGACCTCCCTCAGGAAAACGATACTGCCCTGTATCTCAACAACGGTGCCATTACCCTGCGGGAAAACGGACAGGACATCGTCTTGTTGAAAAGCAGCGAGATCAAACTTCGCGGAGACCACAACCTGATGAACACAGTCGCGGCCTGTGCAATCGCACATGCAGCTGGCTTGACTGTTTCAGCCATGGCCTCAGGCATCAAGGATTTTACGGGGGTGAAACATCGTCTGGAACTGGTACGCGTTTATAACGGCGTGAGTTGGTACAACGGCACCATCGCTACTGCGCCGGAACGCACCTTGGCCGATGTCAATTCGTTTACAGAACCCCTGGTCCTTTTGCTCGGCGGTCGTGATAAAAAGCTCCCCTGGGATTCACTGGCCAAACGCATCCACGAACGCGTGGACCACGTGGTGATCTTTGGTGAAGCCCTTGAGAAGATTGCCGCCGCAATTGCGCAGCCGCGTGAAGGTGACAGACTGATCAGTGTCAGTCTGAAGCAAGATTTTTACGATGCCCTCGAAGAAGCCAGACGCATCTCTCAACCGGGCGATGTTGTTCTCCTCTCTCCGGGTTGCACCAGTTATGACGCGTTCAAGGATTTCGAAGAACGCGGTGATAAATTCCGCAATTGGGTGAATGGACTGCCATGAACGCCACGATCAATCCCTCTGCCAACCATAAACCGGTAAAGAAACTCCGCTTCCGCGAGAATTTTGATCTTCCTCTCGTGTTGATCGTGATCACTTTGTTTGCAATCGGTGTATTGATGGTCTACTCGGCAAGCTGGCAATATGCCAGTTCACAGGATAATTCGGAATTTTCCACGGCATTACGTCAATTGGGTTACGGCATTGCCGGGTTTGCCGGTGCTGCTGTGATTACTTTTATCGATTACCACAAATTCCGCCGTTGGATCGTTCCAGGCATGATCGTCATCGTGATCCTCTGCCTTGCCGTCCTCATCTTTGGTCAGGAAACCGAATTAGGCGCCAGGCGCGGTATTTTCAGAGGTTCCGTGCAGCCCTCCGAGTTTGCTAAACTGGCAGTCATTGTTTACTTGAGTTTTTGGTTGTTCAACAAAAGGGATACACTTGACCAGTGGAGTTTTGGCCTGATCCCCTTAATGGGCATCGTTGGATTCACCGCAGGCTTGATCCTTGCCCAGCCTGATATCTCCGCTGCAGCAACCATCATTGTCCTCGGTGGCGTGATGTTCTTCATCGCTGGTGGGAAGTTAAGGCAAATCCTGGCTGTGGTTGTAGCAACTGGCTTACTGGGTCTACTGGTGGTCAAGGTTAGTTCAACCGCCTCCACCCGTGTGACAGATTATTGGAACGGTTTACAGGACCCCGCCAACGCTTCGGATCACGTGAAATGGTCGCTTGAAGCCATTATCAACGGCGGAGTCTTCGGCGTCGGTATTGGCCGCTCGACCACCAAGTTCATCGGTCTTCCGGTTGCCTCGACAGACTCAATTTTCTCAGTGATTGCCGAAGAAATGGGACTCTTTGGTGCCTTCATTGTGCTTTCACTCTATGTTGCCTTTCTCTGGCGCGGATTGAAGATTGCCAGTGGCGCTAAAGACGACCTCGGCAAGTGGCTGGCAGCTGGGATTACTCTGTGGACCTTCATCGAAGCCATGATCAACACCGGCGTGCTGGTGAACTTGTTGCCGTTTGCTGGAAATGCCCTGCCCTTGATTAGCTCGGGTGGATCGAGCCTGGTAACAACCCTGGCAGGAGTAGGAATTCTTTTAGGAATTGCACGGCAATCGAAACTGGAAACAGCAGTTTCAGAAAGGAGCGTCTCTCATGCGGTTGTTGATTTGCGCAGGGGGGACCGGAGGCGGAGTGTATCCCGCCCTGTCCGTCCTTCAAGCGGTCGCTGATCGTGCTGATTCTGTCCTGTGGGTAGGCGGTAAAGGCGGTATGGAAGCCGGCCTCGTCTCTCGCAACAGTATCCCTTACGCCGAAATCCCGGCGGCAGGTGTGCACGGCGTGGGTTTGCGCTCCCTGCCGGGTAATATTGCCAAGCTGCTGCAGGGAGTGAAACGATCCCGCCGGATCTTGCGCGAATTTCAACCGGATGTCATGCTCTTTACCGGTGGATATGTTGCAGTTCCTATGGCTATGGCTGGAACCCGCATCAACAGTCTGCTGTACGTGCCCGATATTGAACCGGGCATGGCGCTTAAAGCACTGGCTCGGTTTTCTGATGTGATCGCTCTGACTGCTGAAGAGTCCAAAAGTTATTTCAATCCGGCCAAGCGGATGGTGGTGACAGGATATCCCACCCGTTCGACCATGAAGAAGCTTGAAAAAGATACGGCATTGAAGGCCTTTGGATTGTCCGCTGATATGCCGGTTCTGATGGTGATTGGCGGCAGTAAAGGTGCGCGTTCAATCAACAACACAATCCTCGACAACCTGTCTGCCCTCCTGGAAAAGACCCAGGTGATTCATGTAACAGGTGAATTGGATTGGAATGAGATTCAAAACCGAACCAAGACCTTGCCTGCTGCACTGGCAGATCGCTATCGCGCCTTTCCGTTCCTGCACGAGGAAATCGCTGCTGCCTTTAGCTGCGCCGATCTCTGCGTGTCGCGCGCCGGGGCTTCCACACTTGGTGAACTTCCCCTGTTCGGACTTCCTGCCATTCTGGTGCCGTACCCCTATGCTTGGCGGTATCAGAAGGTGAACGCGGATTACCTCGTTAGCAAGCAAGCTGCTGTATTGGTACGCAACGAAGATTTATCTGACAAATTACTGCCGACGGTTTCTGGTTTATTGGAGGACAAAAACAGGTTATCGGAAATGGCAACCAGCATGCAGTCGCTGGAACAGCCGCAGGCTGCCCAAAAGATTGCCGACCTGCTGATCGAACTGGCAGAAGAGAAAGCTGCAGGAAGGAAATAACCAGATGATTAGTCTCAATGTATTGATGTGGATATTCATCTTACTCTTTGCCCTGATTGGCGCAATGCGTGGCTGGGCGAAGGAGTTGCTGGTTTCCTTCAGTATCGTTCTCGGCCTGTTTACCATGACCGTTCTCGAGTCATTTGTTCCGTTCTTCCAAAATATCCTTGAGACCTCGCAGCCGCAAAGCATTTTCTGGCTGCGCGGCGGGATACTCGCTGCATTAGTCTTTTTTGGCTACCAGACACCAAAATTTCCCAGGATTGCCGACAGCGGGCGCTTTATCCGCAATCTGCTGCAAGATACCCTTCTGGGCAGTGTCCTTGGCGGCATCAATGGATTCCTGGTGTTCGGAACGTTATGGTATTACCTGCACACTGCAGGATATCCGTTCTCATTTGTGACTGCGCCTGATGCAGCTACCGTCACGGGTCAGGCTGCACTGAACTGGATTGGCTTTCTGCCGCCTTCGTGGTTGATGACCAGTCCGACCATCTACATTGCAGTAGCGTTATGTTTTGTCTTTGTCATAGTGGTGTTCATATAATGAAACGTATACACTTGATCGGCATCGGCGGCACCGGAATTTCTTCCATCGCACGGGTACTCCTGGAAAGAGGATACATCGTGAGTGGTTCTGACCGCGCGCTTTCTCCCCTCGCCCTGTCTTTGAAAGAAGCAGGGGCTCAGGTGTTTGAAGGCCACTCTGCCGCCAATATTCAAGGTGCTGATCTCGTCGTACGGTCTTCCGCCATCCCTGATGACAACGTGGAAGTCGCTGCTGCACATGCCGCAGGCATTCCAGTTCTGAAACGTTCAGATTTCCTGGGTCAAATGATGGAAGAGGATACCCCCATCGCGGTTGCCGGTTCTCACGGCAAAACCACTACCAGCGATATGCTCGCCTGGACTCTTACTGCTCTTGATCTCGATCCCAGTTATATTCTGGGCGGAGTCTCGACCAACCTGTCCAGCAATGCCCACGCCGGACGCGGTAACTATTTCGTGATCGAAGCAGACGAATACGACCACATGTTCCTAGGCTTGAACCCGTCCGTCATTTTGATCACCAACGTGGATTATGATCATCCCGACTGCTTCCCCACGCCTGAATCTTACATCGAGGCATTCCGAAAATTTGTCGGCCGATTAAAGCCGGAAGGTCTGCTTGTCACCTGCGAGGACCAGCCGCGCAGTAAATCTATGCTCCAGAGACTTTCAAAGAACCAGCGCGGCGTATCGTACGGGCTTTGTGCATCTGCTGACTATCAGGCAGCGAACCTCAAGACCAATTCAAAAGGCGGGACGACCTTTGACGTGTTTACCAGGGAATCATCCTCACCCCTTGCAACACTTCAGCTTCGCGTTCCGGGTGAACACAATGTTCTCAACGCTTTAGGTGTTTTCGCCGTTGTTCACCAGCTTGGATTGCCTGTTGAAAGGGCAAAGGATGCTCTGGCTCAGTACATAGGTGCCCGGCGCCGCTTTGAAATCATTGGAGAATCAGCAGGGGTTACAGTGGTAAGTGACTACGCGCATAATCCCTCCAAGATCAAGTCAGCCCTCTCTGCAGCCAGGCAGCGCTTCCCGGAACGCAGGCTCATCGCCGTCTGGCAGCCCCATACCTATTCGCGCACCCGCACGCTTGAAACTGACTTTATCGCATCCTTGCAGAATTCCGATCTCGTCATCGTGACCGATATTTATGCCTCCCGTGAAAAAGCTGAAGCCTATTCTTCGCAGCAGATTGTGGAGAAAATGACCACAGTTGATGCCCGTTATATACCCATCTTCGACCAGGTGGTCGCCTTTCTAATGACCACCCTTAAGCCCGGTGATGTTGTCCTGGTGCTGTCTGCCGGTGATGCCGACCAGATTTGCGACAGGCTTTTGGATCAACTCAAAGAAAGGAAGGGTTAGCATGGCTGATCCCCGTAAAACCAGTTACGAGAATTCGAATCACGATTTCGATACGCAGCGTTATTTTTCAGATTTCCCGCGTATCCAGGTGAATCCTCGGCGTGTGAGAGACGATGATGATTTTCGTTCCCTCAGCACCCCCACTCGCCAGGAGTTGATGGAAAAATTGATCGACCGCGTCAGGGAGCTCTAAGGATAAGTCTGATGTCTATGATCGATGAACGTGCATTGATTGATCATTTCGGCAGCCGCCTGCAAAAGGATGTGCCGCTGGCCAACCTCACCACTGCTAAGGTTGGCGGTGCCGCGCGCTTCTTTGTGGTTGCTAATTCTGCTGATGAACTGGCTGCAGATGTCAGCTTTTTATGGTCAGCCAATTTTCCGCTCCTGGTTCTGGGCAGCGGCGCCAATATGCTCATCAGCGATGCCGGGTTGGACATGGTCGTCGTGCACAACAAGGCCAAATCGATCAAGATCGATGAAACACCTTCCCTTACTGCCGAATCCGGGGCCGTTCTGGCCACGGTTGCCCGCCAGGCTGGTCTCAACGGGCTCACCGGACTCGAATGGGCTTCGACCATTCCCGGAACCCTTGGAGGAGCAGTCTACGGAAACGCCGGCGCTCACGGCGGTGAAATGAGCAAAAGTTTGGTTTTGGCAAACATCTTGCACCGAACTAAAGGCCTTCTGTCACTCACCAGTGAACAGATGGGGTACGCCTATCGGAGTAGTGTTTTGAAAAGAGATCCGGGTCATGCCGTGATCCTTTCTGCACAACTCGCCGTTCAAAAAGGAGATGTCGCTGTCATAAAGGCGCAAATGGAAGAAAACGCCGCCAAACGTAAGAATACCCAACCGCCCGGGGCAAGCATGGGATCCACATTCAAGAATCCCGTGGGTGCTCATGCAGGCAGGTTGATTGAATCCGTCGGATTGAAAGGTACCAGCATCGGCGGAGCACAGGTCAGCCCCGTGCATGCAAATTTCTTGGTCAACAACGGCTCCGCCACAGCGGATGACTACCGCCGTTTAATTTTATTGGTTCAAAAGACTGTCCAGGAGCAAACTGGTATCAAGCTCGAACTGGAGATCGAATTATTAGGAAACTGGCAGGATTGAAATGAGTCATAAGAAGAATATTGCGGTAATTTTCGGTGGAAGATCCGGCGAACATGAGGTTTCTCTCATGAGCGCCCGTTCGGTCCTCTCCGTTTTGGATCCCAATCAATTCAACATTATTGAGATTGGCATCACCCAGTCAGGTATTTGGCTGACAGGAGAGCACGTTGTGGATGCCCTGGAAGCCAAATCCTTCGATCATCTGCTTCCGGTAGCCCTCCTGCCTGCCCCGCTCGGAGGGCAGCTCTATGCCATTAAAGATATGCAGCTTGTCCCTCTGGCAAAGATCGACATGGTCTTCCCGGTGCTGCACGGTTCTTTCGGCGAAGATGGTTCCATTCAGGGGTTGTTCGAATTGGCGGATGTGGCTTATGTTGGCTGCGGTGTGCTGGCTTCATCCGTGGGCATGGACAAAAGTCTCTTCAAAGACGTGATGCGTGCTCACCAGATTCCAGTGGTGGATTCGGTTTTGTTCACCCGCTATCACATTCACACTGGTATTAACGAGACCATGAATGAAATTGAGAAAACTCTCCCCTACCCGGTTTTCATCAAGCCGGTAAATATGGGCTCTTCGGTTGGCATCACCAAGTGCAGCAGTCGTTCTTCTCTCATGGAAGGATTGATGGATGCCGCCCGTTTCGACCGCCGTGTTCTGATTGAACGCGGAGTCAACGCCCGCGAATTGGAAGTCAGCGTCCTGGGCAATGAGGATCCCATCGCCTCTGTGGTTGGAGAGGTATTGCCCTCAGCCGAGTTCTACACCTATGACGCCAAGTATTTGGATAGCGAGTCCAAATTGATCATCCCCGCTAATCTTGACGATGAGACCAGCGCGAAGGTTCGCCGCACTGCTATCCAGGCCTTCAAAGCCATCGACGGCGCCGGCATGGCGCGTGTTGACTTCCTCCTCGACCGCAATAGCGGCGAGCTTTACGTGAGCGAAATCAACACCATTCCCGGTTTCACCAGCATCAGCATGTATTCCAAACTATGGGAAGCCAGCGGCATCTCCTATTCTGAACTGGTTTCCCGACTGATCGACCTCGCCGAAGAACGCAAACTCACCCGCGACGCCACCGAACGCACTTATGACAGGAGCAAAGGATGAATTCCGACAGAAATCGGCAGCCATTGACGCGCGCTGAACAGTTGCGGCAAAAACGCCAGCAGACTGACGCTCAAAAGCGCCAGCAGGCACCTGCAAAAAAATACCAGCAGGTACCCGCTCAACAGCGCCCGCCTGCCGCCAGGACTACCCCCTCCCGCAGAAGCGTTCCGCATTCATCACAGCCTGCGAACCGCAGTGTTCCCCACGTCTCACCCATGGTCAGCCGCAGCATCCGTTACGGCACACCCCTTCGCCAGGCCGTGAACACCCAGCCGCGCCGCAAGGTGGTATACCGTGTGGGAGCCAACGGAGTCGAGACCCGCATGCCTTCTCTGCCCATTATCCAGTTCAACTGGCAGTGGGTTTCTGCATTCCTCACCCTTGCTTTACTGGTGCTTGCACTCCTGCTAACCAATCTCTCCATCTTCGCGGTCAACCGTATCGAGGTGGTAGGAATGCAGCGCGTCACCGCAGCCGACATCCAATCGGTTGTTCAAACCACCACCCATTCTGTGTTCACGCTCGACAGGCAAAAATCATTGGACGCCATCGCCTTTGCGTTCCCTGAGCTAAAAGATATTCGCCTCTCGATTAGTCTCCCGGACGGCGTGAAGATCAGCGCAACGGAACGCCAGCCAATCATGGCCTGGAAAACCGGTGATCAACTCTACTGGATCGATGCTGAAGGCGTGATCATGCAGCCCCGCGGTGAATTTGGAGAACTGCTTACCGTTTCTTCCGAGAGCACACCGCCCACGGTAAAACCCGTGGCTAAGGTTGAATCTATTGTGGATTACGCAGAGAGCGTATTGGATGACCAAACCAACCCCGTCACTCCTGAGGAATCCATCAACTACATCAACCTTGATGTACTCAAAGCAGCCATCCAGATGAGCGCCATTATGCCGCAGGGAGCATCACTGGTTTACGATTCCCTGGCGGGCATGGGATGGAACGATCCGGGCGGCTGGAGAGTGTTTTTTGGCAACGATCTGGAAAACATCCAGTTCAAGCAAACAGAATATCAGGCAATCATTGAAGAACTCAACAGGCAGGGGATCACCCCTGTGATGGTCAGCGTAAAACACGTTGACTCACCCTATTATCGTACGGAGTAAGGGATTGATATGAGCGATCCTATTGTTGTGGGAATAGACATCGGTACAACCAAGATTTGTACCCTCCTCGCGCGGCTCGAAGGTGAGTCAGACATGCGCATCCTTGGTGTGGGAATTGAACCCGCCCAGGGCATCAAAAAAGGCACCGTTGTGGATATCGGCGCGGCGTCGCAGTCTATCTCACGTTCTATCGAAAAAGCTCAGCGCACATCCGGCCTGGAAATCACCTCGGCTCTCGTCAGCCTGGCTGGTTCACACGTATCTGCCATGAATTCGCGCGGAGTGGTGGGTATCAACGGCGGCGTGATCACCGAAGACGATGTTTACCGCGCCCTCGATGCAGCCCAGGCGGTTGCCATGCCCCATAACCGAGAGATCATCCACGTCATCCAGCGCGGATTCACCGTCGACGGCCAGGACGGCATCCAGACTCCCGTCGGTTTTTCAGGCTTCCGCCTCGAAGTCGAAGCACACATCATCACCGCCGCATCGGCCACCGTCGATAACCTGCGCCAGTGTGTGCAGTCCTGCGGTGTGGATGTGCTCTCGTTCGTCCTCAATCCACTGGCCTCCGGCGAGGTTGTACTCAACAAAACCGAACGTGAGATGGGCGTTTGTGTATGCGATATCGGCGGCGGAACCAGCGACCTGGCTCTCTATATCAACGGCGATGTCTGGCATACCAATGTTCTGCCCGTAGGCGGTAATCACATCACCCAGGATATTGCGATCGGTCTGCGTATTCCGCCGGAACAGGCTGAACAGATCAAGAAACAATACGGTTATGCCGTCAAGGCTGATGTCAATGAGAACGAATTCTTCACGCTCAAAACCTTTGGTGATGAACAGCCGCAGCAGATAAGCCGCCGCGACCTTGCCCATATCATCGAAGCCCGCGTGGAAGAGACCTTCCAGCTGCTGCACCAGGAGATCAGGCGCTCCGGTTACGACAGCCTGCTCCCCGCCGGGATGGTTTTGACAGGCGGCACCAGCCTCCTGCCCGGCATACGCCAGGTGGCCAGCCGTGTATTGAACATGCCCGTCCGCATTGCACGCCCTGAGAACCTCGTTGGATTGGTGGATCAGCTTCAATCTCCTGCTTACGCCACCAGCGTTGGATTATTAAAATGGTCGGAATTGATGGAAACCACCACAAGTGCGGTTCCTCAATCCCGTCATTCGTCTCATCTTACACCCATGAAAGGAGTCAACATCAACTGGGATAAAGTGAAAAATTGGTTAAGCCGTCTTCTACCGTAATCAAACCAGTCCATCGTGTGATTGGGTTTTATTGAAACACAAATTGTAATGGAGGAAAATACTATGGAGACCAACAACAGATCAATACCCTACGCATCACCAAACCGTAACCGCTCGCTGGAACCCGAGATCAGGTCAGACGTCGAAGCCTATGCACGTATTAAAGTCGTTGGCGTCGGCGGTGGCGGCTGCAACGCCGTCAACCGCATGATCGAGGAAGGCGTGAAGGGCATCGAGTTCATTACCGTGAACACCGATTCCCAGGCGCTGAATGCATCCAAAGCCCCCATTAAGATCCACATCGGACCCAAGACCACTAATGGTCTGGGTGCCGGCGGCGATCCCGAAGTCGGCAAGAAATCTGCCGAGGAATCCTCCGAGGAACTGTACCGGGTGCTTAAGGGCAGCGATATGGTATTCGTTACTGCAGGTATGGGCGGCGGCACCGGTACTGGTGCGGCACCCATCATTGCACAGATTGCCAAAGAAGCTCAGGCGCTCACCATCGGCGTTGTGACCCGCCCCTTCTCTTTTGAAGGAACCAAGCGCCTCCAGTCCGCTGAACAGGGCATCGCCCGCCTCAAGGAACATGCTGATACCCTGATCGTCATCCCCAACGATCGCTTGCTTCAGATGGTTGACCGCAAAGCATCCTTGCAGGAATCATTCAAAACTGCGGATGACGTCCTGCGCCAGGGCATCCAGGGTATTTCAGAAGTCATCACCACCCCCGGTTTGATTAACCTCGACTTCGCGGATGTCAAGAACGTGATGAAGGAAGGCGGAGCAGCCCTGATGGCAGTCGGCCGCGCCAGCGGCGAAGACCGCGCAATCAAGGCAGCCGAACAGGCCATCTCCAACCAGCTTCTCGATATCACCATCGATGGAGCCCGCGGTATCCTCTTCAACATCACCGGTGGTCCGAACCTTACCCTCTTCGAGGTCAACCAGGCTGCCGCCATCATCAAGGAAACCGCACATCCGGATGTCAACCTCATCTTCGGTGCCGTAATCGACCCCAATATGGGAGACGAGCTGCGCATCACGGTCATCGCCACCGGTTTCGACCGCACAGGCGAGATCCGCAAACCTGTAAGATCAACCTTCACTGGAGTTGATGAACAAAAGAGAACATCCACCCCTCTTACGAGTCAACCGATCAGCGTAGACGCCAGCATGAAAGGATCATCCGAGTTTCAACCGGTGGTCTTCGATACCAAGAATATCGATCTGCCGGCCTTTCTGCGCAATCGTTACGAAGACAAATAGGTCTTCGGGTTGATCGTTACAATTGATCCTTGTCCTCCATAGATTGACAGGCTCTTGCCCTGTGCATAGAGCTTGTGCAAATGATTGATACGCGACTGGCGGCTGGTCACCGCCAGTCGCTTCCGATTAACTGCTCAATGCAACAGGGTTTAATCGGAAGTTATTCTATCGTTAGACGAATAAAACTTCTGTATAACCTGCCGGCCTTTAGAACCATTCATTTCTTTAAGGTTGTTTGCTGCCTGGTTTTTTCCGTCAAAACCGCCGACTCTTAAAATCTTTATCCTAATTTTCACTATCGAATGGGTAAATTGCCTCATTAACCTTTCCTATTCGGCAGTTCTTCCGCCATCTTCCAATCACCTTGATCATGGTCACCAACTACAAGATTTAAGATTAAATATTTTTTATTAAACTTGAATCCCCCCCTCGAATATGTTAGAATCATTCCTAGATATACGGTATCCAATTTCATATCCCCCTATATATGGGGGATATCGTTTCAACACCAGCATAGAAGCAGTTCCCCCGGTCATATTTGCCGGAGCATCGTACTACTACTCAATTGGAGGGTCGAGTGCTCTGTCCATACTGTCAAAAGGATCAGTCTAGAGTCATCGATACCACTCATGATAGCCGCGGAGGCGTCCGCCGCCGGCGTGAGTGTGAACATTGCGGTCAACGTTTCTCTACCTACGAAAGAGCCATCCTCGCCACCCCGTTGATCATTAAACGTTCAGGGACGCGTGAACAATTCAACCGCGAGAAATTGTTGGAAGGCATCAAGATTTCCTGCGCCAAGCGCCCGGTTTCTGCGGAGGATATCAATCACCTCGTCAGCGAGATCGAGACGACACTGCAGAAAATGGGCCGCGAGGAAGTCTCTTCGCGCGTCGTGGGGGATATGGTCATCGAAGGACTGAAAAGATTGGATCAGATTGCTTACATCCGTTACGCAATTGTCTATTTACAGTTATCGGACTTGCAATCGATTCGTAAAGAAATAGACCGCCTGCTTGCATCATAGGAGAACTTACAATGGAACCATCGACCCACACCACCCAGCAATCCCTGCTGGAACTAAGTAGTATACCTGCCGATTTACCCCGCATCGACCTTACCGAAAATTCAAGACAGGTGCTTCTAAAGAGGTACGTGCGTCATAACGCGGATGGTTCCCCCGCCGAAACGATCGACGAAATGTTTTGGCGGGTTGCTAGCCACATCGCCAACGTGGAAACCATGTGGGCCACCGATGTCGAATCCCTGGCGCGCAAGTATTACACACTGCTCACAACCAAAGCTTTCTTCCCAAACTCCCCCACCTTTACCGGTGCCGGCACTCCTCTCGGTCAGCTCGCAGCGTGCTTCGTCCTGCCCATCAATGACGATATGGGCCGCGACTCGGCTGGCATCTTCCAAACCTTGCGCGATGCTGCCCTTATCCAGCAAACTGGCGGCGGCAACGGTTTCTCCTTCTCGCGCCTGCGCCCCAAGGGTACCAATGTGAGATCTTCTTCCGGCCAGGCCACCGGTCCGGTTGGCTTCCTGCGCGTCTACGACCATGCCTTCGGTGAGGTCGCCCAGGGCGGCACCCGCCGCGGGGCCAACATGGCTGTCCTTCGCGTCGATCACCCCGATATCGAGGAGTTCATTACCTGCAAAACCAACGAGAATCACATCACCAACTTCAACATTTCCGTCGGCATCACCGATGCATTCATGCGTGCCGTGGAAGACGACGTCGAATGGAATCTGCGCTTCCCCGATCTTTCCGACCCGCGCGCCAAGAACTTCAAAGGCACCTTCGAACAGGCCGAAGCGCTCGGCATTCCCTTCCGCATCTACAAGACGGTGCGCGCCCGCGACCTGTTCGAAATGATCGTCAAACAGGCACATCACAACGGTGAACCCGGATTACTCTTCCTCGACGCCGCCAACCGCGCCAACCCCGTCCCTCACCTCTACCAGCTCGAAGCCACCAACCCCTGCGGTGAGCAGTGGCTCGGACCGTACGAGAACTGCTGCCTCGGTTCACTCAACCTCGCCCAGCATCTCGGTCCCAATCACACCGTGGATTGGACCAAATTGCGCGACAATACCCGCCTGGCCGTGCGCTTCCTGGATGACGTGGTCGATGCCAACGCCTACGTCCCGGCTGTGCCGCAGTTGAAGGAAGCCGCTTTGCGCAACCGCCGCATCGGATTAGGGATAATGGGTCTGGCCGATCTGATGTACCACGTGGGTGTGCGTTACGGCTCCCCAGCCGCCGAGGATTTTGGCGCGCAAGTAATGGAATTTGTGCGCTACCACGCCATGCAGACCAGTATAGAGCTTGCCCGCGAACGCGGCGCTTTCCCCTCCATCAAGGGTAGCATCTACGACCCAGAGAACCTGCTCTGGCAGCCTCCCGTATCGCCATTCGAAAACCAGCAGTACTGGGAGCGCCCTTCCATCGATTGGAGCCTGATCACCGAAGGTATCCGACGCTACGGCATCCGCAACGCAGCCCAAACCACCGTTGCCCCCACCGGAACTATTGCCACCGTCGCTGGCTGCGAGGGCTACGGCTGCGAGCCGGTGTTCGCCCTCGCCTACATGCGCCATGTCAACGACAACGGCAAAGATCTCAAGCTCAACTACGCCAGCCCCATGTTCGAGCAGGCACTCATCGAAGCCGGTGTCTCCGAAATGGATCGCCAGGATATCATCGACCGTGTGATGAAGGACGGCTCCTGCCAGACCATCCCCGCCGTACCTCAGCAGGTGAAGGAAGTATTCGTGGTCAGCGCTGATATTTCCGCCGAGGAACACGTACGCCTGCAGGCCGCGCTCCAGACCTTCGTCGATAATTCGCTATCCAAGACCATCAACTTCCCCGAAACCGCCACCGTCGATGACGTGGCCACCGCTTACATGACCGCCTGGGAGTTGAATTGCAAAGGTATTACCGTTTACGTTACCGGTTCCCGTGAAGATGCCGTCCTCGAGACCCAGGCCACCGCCAGCAAAAAAGCCCCTGCCAGCGAACCATCGACAGACCAGATCAAACTCTGGCAGGAGACCAAGAAACCCCGCCCGCGCTCACTGATCGGACGCACCTTCTCCGTCGAGACGCCCCTTGGCAAAGCTTTCATCACCATCAACGAAAACGATGCCGCCCAGCCCTTTGAGATCTTCATCAATACCGCCAAAGCCGGTTCTGACACCGCCGCGGTAAGTGAAGCCATCGGGCGTCTCATTTCTTACGTCCTGCGCCTGGCATCGCCCATCGAGCCTTCCCAACGCCTCACTGATGTCACCCGCCAGCTCTCAGGCATCGGCGGCGGACGCTCGCTCGGCTTCGGCCCCAACCGCGTGCGCTCCCTGCCCGACGGCGTGGCCCAGGTACTTGAGGAGTACATCAGTGAACGTGCCACCCGCATCGGCAAGTCCGACGGCGCAACTGCTCCCATCCAGCACCCCCTGGTGATGGACCTCGACAACCCGGCTGCCAACACCATGAAACTCGCCCCTGAACCCCCAACCGCTCCGAAGATCGGCGACCTCTGCCCCGAGTGCGGCGTCGCCGCCGTCGTCAACGAAGAGGGCTGCCGCAAGTGCTACTCCTGCGGCTATAGCGAGTGTTAGGCAAAACAAATAGATCAACAGGCAAAATATCCAGGTTCCGCCGCCCTCTTTTTGAACGCCTGACTGCGCTTCAGAAAGGAATGGAGCATGAAGAACAAGGGATGTTGGTTGAGCTTGATCGGCATTGCGGTGTTTTTCGGGCTGATCATCTTCCTGGTACTCACCTCCGAAAAGGATAACCCGGTTCTTTCAACGGCACCGCCTAAACCCGGTTTCTACAAAGGCGGTGCCATGCATTTCATGGTTTCAGCGGATGGTGAAATCAGCGACTTTTACCTGCAGGCTGCGGATTCAAGTGTGATGTATTGTGTGATGACCTGGACAGATGAGGATGCATTTCTCGTGGATAACCAATACACTTTCCAGGGAGCCAACCAGATCGACATGCTCTACGCCGAAGACGGTAAATTCCATGTGGATTACTCACTGTCACTTTGCGGTCAATGGCGCGTCTCAAAAGCCAAAACCGGGCACTACGAAGCGGAGTGGATATCAGATACCTCTCCCTCCCCCTGATTGCTAATCCTGTCAATTCGAGCATTTTTACTATGTAAGCCCTGATAACATACTGGTGTTATGTTATTTGGAGATTGGTTCGTCACCCACCCATATCCTCGCATAGACAGTCTTTTTTAAAAAGACTTTTTGTGTGTTTCGTGTGTTTAGTGGTTGTTATGATAACTTTTTACAGCTTTCACAAATTTCGTTCTTTTCGTTTTATTCGTTTCCTGGATAAAATGATAATGAAGGTTCAACATTCAGGTCCCATTGCCTTCATCGCCAGAATCGTTCAGTGCTCTTGAAAGGAAGTGGCATATGAAGAAAAAAACTTGGTGGTGGTGGCTTGTCATCCTGGGCATCATTGCCCTGGTCATCCTCCTGGTATCAAGATCCGTGGTTCCAGAAGCAAAATTGCCCGCGGCATCGGCTGAACTGCCCAAACCGGGCTACTACACCGGCGGTGCCGTGGAATTCATCCTCACCGCCGAGGGCGAGATCACCCGCCTCTCCCTCTCCGACCTCTCGTTCTTCTACTGCTCCATCTCCTGGGAGGATCAGGACGCCTTTCTCGTGAACAACCGCTACACCCTCCAGGACGAGAACTCCATCAACATTGTTTACTCAACGGACGGCAAATTTTATATAAACTACTCCCTCACCCGTTGCGGCACCCGCCATGCCTGGTTCGCCAGGCGTGGGCAATATATAGCCGTATGGGTCAGCGAGAGTCCCTCTTCACCGTAGGATTGATGATGTGCTACAACTGATTCACATTTTTTCTCTTGAATCCATCACCCTGGTCTTCCTCCCTCTCATGTACCGTGCTCAGTGCTCCTGATCAGTATTACTAAAGGTGTTTACCAGATCTCCTTCGTGTGCTTCGTGTCTTTTGTGATTCTTTTCTTCTCTGCGTGCCTTGCGCCTTCGCATGGAAGATTCATAAAAAATCACAACCACCCATAAAATGCGTGGTTTACCCTGTGGCTATGAGCCTTAAAAACCTGCCAGCGCCTTAAGGCGCTGGCAGTTGAATCTTTTTTGCTTAGAGAATATCTTACAAGATACTAAATTTTTCGAGCTGTCAGGTTGCCAGCCGCGATAGCACTTGCAATGTTCCAGGGTTCGCTGCAATCTCCAATTGCATAAGATTCGATATCCGCGATTCCATCGAGGAGGCTGGTGTTAGGCAGCATATCCATGGCCTCAACGACTGTATCGCACGGGATAACCATTTCGATCCCCGTTTCGCCAAGGATAGTGACTTCTCCATTGCCCACTGAAACAAGCTTCGCATTGGGCCAAACACGTGTGCCGTGTGAATAAAGCATTGGCAGCTCAAAAGTCTTAACCCAATTCGAATGACCTTTTGCCAGGTTATCCAATTTATCAGGGCACACAATCGTGATGTCCTTGCCCAGCGCCATCAGGTAAAGGGCAGTGTCAATTGCCTGTGCATTGCCTCCGACAATGGTTACCTTCTCACCGATATCGGGGCTGGCGTAACTGTAGATGTCCACGATCTTCGTGCCCTCAGTTGCGACGAAATCGAGGTGTTCGCGTAAGCCGCCAGTAGCAAGAATGACCACATCCGGAGCCTGCTCAGTAATAAAGGCGGCATCGACTTCTTTACCGGTTACTACGGTAACGCCTTTGAGTTCAAGCTGGCGCTCCAGGTAGTTGCGTAAATCATCCAGGTTCTCATGCGGACCTTTAACTTTTGAGGCAAAGGGGAGTAATCCTCCAACCTTACTGGATTTTTCATAGAGAGTAACTGTATGACCACGTTGCGCAGCGATGCGTGCAGCCTCCATTCCGGCAGGACCGCCGCCGATCACCATAACTTTTTTCACAGTGGTCGCAGGTAATGGGTCGAAACCTTCGGGCATGGCATCGCGGTATGCACGTTGAGTACACGCGTTTACGCGGCAGTGCTCAAAAGTCTTTCCTTCTTTGTCCTTATCAAAGTGACAATGCATGCAGCGCGTGCAAGGAGCAATTTCATCTAGTTTGCCTGCTTTGAGTTTGTTTACATATTCAGTGTCAACGGTCAGGGGGCGGTTCATGATCAAGAAGTCAACCATGCCTTCCTTCAGAGCGTTTTCAAAGAAGTCGGGTGCATGAGCAGGGTCCATATAAGTGACAGTTCCAACAGGAATGGAAACTGCTTCTTTGATCTCCTTGGCTACGTTGAGCATCATTCCGGCTCCCGAATGATTAGCAATCAACTTCCCTCCCCAATGGCGGGAGAAATCGAACTGAGTCCCATAACCGGTTGTTCCCTCAATGCCATGACCTGTAAAGTAAAGATCAGAGGCGAATTGGCAAACATGCATGCCTGTAGGTCCAAGGCGCACGTGTATACTATCTGCACCTGCTGCCTCCAGGATTTTAGCGAATTCCTTGTTCTCTGCAATGGTGATCAAGTTAGAACTATTACCCAGGTTCTGATCATTCTCTTCAATACCGTTGATGAGCACCTGTACCACGAAATCTTTACCGCACACTTCTTTCATACCTTGAATAATTTCGGTCACAAAGCGGGCCCGGTTCTCGAGAGTCTGTGGACCATATTCGTCGGTACGTGTGTTGCGACCGCGTGAGAAGAAATATGTTCCAAGGTTATTGCCAGCTGAATTTATCTCAAATGCATCGAAGCCGGCATCGTGAAGTATTTTTGCGCCAGCAATCATGTCATTTTGGATTGATTTGATATCATCAACGGTAACCAATTCAGCAAATGGAACATTCATGGAGTCATTCTGGTAGCCAATATAAGCTCCAGCCGCGTGGACGGCATCTGCCAGGTCTTTAATTGGTGCTTGAGTTAAATCCAATCTGGCCGGGGTTTGTGGATATTTGGTGAAAAGGCTTCCAAAGTTTTCGCACCAAACCATCTTAATGCCGCCTTTGGCGAAATTGGTATAGTAAGCGATCATCTCTTCGCTTATACCTTTTTTATAAGTATCAGATCCCGCTGCTGATTTGACCATACGGTTTGGTATCGTCAGGGAGCCAAGTTTCCACTCAGAGAAAAGAGTTTCCAAATTGGTGGTATGGCTGCGATAATCGTAGTCCTGCGGGTTTAAGTGCGCTGCTGCTGTCCGAGGATTTATGCATTCAACGGGGGTTTGGTCAACGCTTGCGGTAGGAACTACGGCCTCAGTTACTGCTGGTACTGATGGTACCGCTGTTTCGGCTACCTTGGGCGCACAGCCAGCCAGAACACCAGCACCTGCAACAAGTGCAGCTCCCTTCATGAAATTACGGCGAGTGAGATCAACTTTATTGAGCTTGTTCATGATAAGACCCTCCTTTGAAATGATAGTATTGCTCGAATGGAATTTGGTTGTCTGAACAAAACCAATAAAAAAATCATACACTCTACAGTTACTGTAGAGTCAATCATATACTTGTGTAAACAAGGGTCCTAAAATGAATCGCACAATTAATCCTTTTAGGCAAAGACATTATTATTGATGGATGGTGAGTCAGAGCTATTCCAAATAAGCGACTCAACCGAAACAGAAGATTTAGAGACTCAACAGAAAGATTTTATCTTTTCAAAAGAGATCGTGGACCTGGAACTGAAAGCAATGCCAGAAATGGTTCATATACTGATCATATAAGCTGGTTCGTGGTGCTGTCGAGAAAATTTTCCATGCCACGAAAAACAATTACATCATTAAGACGTATCCGGTCTTTTAATTCCTCTCAGTTTGTTTCAATGCCAAATCGGCATTTCTTTGCCTTCATTGGGTATGCGGGCTGTGCAGCGCTTTCGCGAGCAAAAAACAAATATCCTCCTTCACAAACACGCGCACCTGAGCGATTTTTACAAGCGAGAAAACATATACTCCTCTTTACGTCTTTGCGAGAGATGATAGTAGATGCTCTTCTTTTCACACAATGATCCTACGTTTGTTCTTTGCGAATTTTTATTCGGGCAGTGTTTTTCAAACCACATCAGGGTTCTTTGCGTCCAGTCTGTTTGAAGAAGGCTTTTGGATAGCCCATTCCTGTGTCTTTGCTTTCGCCCCTTTCGCTTGATTCTTTTCCCCGCTCTCAGCTCTTTTCGTGTGCTTCGTGTCTTTCGTGGTTAAAGACAAATCGTTCGCAAATTTCGTTGTTTTCACTCTTTTCGCTTTATTCTTTATGCTCTTTTCATCACCTCACGGAGTACCCTCTCCTGCTCCGCTTGCACCGAACAAATAGATCGCCCCGTCGCCGGTAAGCACAAACGGTTCGACCTCGTCCTTCTCAAAACCCAGCTTCTCGAGTGCCTGCCCTTCATCACCCGCCTTGACCTTCGACAGCGGCTCGGAGAACACGATCACCGCCGCGCTGGCTTCCTCCAGCCCGGCTGCAGGAGTCCACTGTGTAGCATCCAGGTCGGCAAGCTCGTAGGGAAAGCGCCGGGTATTGACCAGCACCCCGTCGGGGTCGTTGGAGTATAGTGCCATCCCATCCGGCAGCGTTTGCACCGCATCCGTCAGTTCCGCGTTCCGCCACGCAGGGATGTTGTACCCCATTGCGCTTGAATGCCGCGAACGGATCCACGTATCGGTATAGATCCAGTTGGACCTGCCCAGCACCAGTACCGCCGCCAGCGGGATCACCCACAGCCACTTGGGCAGGCGGAAGGAACGGATCGCTGCGAAAAACACTCCCAGGAATAACAGGTAGACAAACGGCTGCGTCGGAGTGAACATGCGCTCAAAGTAATCAGGTGGAATGGAGGAAAACAGCGAGATCCACAAAAACAGCAGGTATCCCGCCACGTAGATCGCGCTGCCGCAGAGGATAGCCACCATCCCCCTGTCCTTTTCCGCGCCTGGTTTGTTCAGTTTCACCAGTACGAGGACGAAGAGAACCAGCGTGACCAGTATCACCGCGGCGACCGCGGAGGTTTGCCGCACAGGTGTAGCAAACCAGTTGGCCGCAAAGGGCAGCCATTCCCCAAATGATCTGACCACTGTATTCAAGAATCCGAGGGTTGCAGCGCCGATATCGAGGCTTGCATTCATCGAGCGCGACCCTGTGCTTCCCGTGCTGATGAACCACACCGCCAGCGGAAGCGCACTTAACACCGCGTACCCAAGCACGGCGAAGATCCTGCGTTTCCAGGGCTTGGGTGCGAACAACAGCAACATCGCCAGTCCCAGCCCGATGTTAACCACTCCGATATACCGCGTTAAACCCGCCAGCCCGGCAGCAACAGCCGCCCCCGCCAGCCTCCAGTATGAAGGCTTCACCAGGAAGGAGACCAGCAACATCAAATTGACCAGCGATAGGAAGATGTAAAGCCCCTCCGACATGGCCCCGTCGTATACCCTCACGATCATAATCGAGACCGTGAACAGCGCTCCGGCTGACAGCGCATACCACATATTTCGTGTGAAGCGGAAGATTCCCAGGGAGATCACCACAATAGACGCACAGAACAGCACGAGCTGCAGCCATTTGATACCGTCAAAGACATCCACGCGCAGGCTAAAGAATGGCGCGATCAACAGAGAATACAGCGGGGGGTGCAGTGACAGCGGCATAAAGCTTCCGTCTGGCGAATAGATGCCCAGGCGTCCTTCTTCTGCCAGGCTCTGCGCTGATGCAATGTACTCCACTGAATCGCTGAAAGCCCAGGGACCTAATTTCATATCGTAACCCATGATCAGCACCCCGGCCAGCACCATTGCAGACAGCAGAACCGCAAAGATTATCGAGGATCGATTTAACCTGGAGAGTCGCATTGGCATGTACCCTGATATTCCTTCCATCTGGCTCTACGGTGCTCTGGCATCCGCGTATTGAATATTGAAGCATCGGGGGATGCAGGCCCCCACTCGGATTGAATTGTATCCGAATTTAGCGTATTTTTAACCCGAAGAATACCCACTACCCATAACTATTTTCATATCCCTTAAGATAGAAGAAACCTTAAAAAGTAAATCGGGTATCCTTTCAACAGGGTCGATTGTGTATAATGAAAAATAATCATTTTCATTAAGATAGGAATCATACAATGTCAAAAATTCATGTCATCACGGATACAGATTCAAGTCTGCCAGCGGATATCGCTGCAAAGTATTCCATTGTTCAGGTTCCGATCACCATCCAATTCGGCGACGAAACCTACCAGACCGGTGTTGACATTGACGACAAGCTTCTGTTCGAGAAAATTGATTCAATTAACAAAATGCCCACAACAGCAGCCCCATCGCCGGCAGCATTCGTTGAAGCATTTGCCAATGCCTTTAAGAACGGCGCGGAATCGATTATCTGTATCTGCGTGGGCAGCAAGATCAGCCGCACGTACGAATCCGCTCTGCAAGCCGCCGAGGAATTCCCTGGCAAAAAGATCAGCGTGGTGGATTCGGAATATGTCTCTCTCGGTCAGGGATTGATGGTGCTGGCAGCCGCCAGGGCCGCCGAGCGGGGAGCCAGCCATGAAGAAGCCGTGAAAGCCGCGTTGTCTCTGCTCGGCAGACTACACCTCTACGGAGCGCTTCCCACCTTAAAGTATCTTGCGCTGGGTGGCCGAATTAAACCGGTCGCAGCAGGCATGGCTGAATTGTTGAACATCCGGCCAATCCTCACCATGCGTGATGGAAAACTCGACCTGCTGGAGAAAGTGCGCACCAACAAGGTGGCACTGCGGAGGTTGGTGGACTTGCTCGCCGAGTCTGCCCGCGGTAAAGAGATCCAGGAAGTTGGCATCATTCACATCAACAACCTCGAAGGTGCGGCCTTACTCGAGAAGGCTCTTCGCGAAGTGATGGAAATCCCCGATGAGGTCATGGTGGTAGAGTTTACCCCCGGACTGTCGGTGCATGCCGGCGCAGGCATGGTGGCAGCCGTTCTCCTGACCAAAGAATGATCATCCAAATAATGAAACAAGAAACATCCCACGCATTGAACGTGGGATGTTGATTTAATTAATCAGTTTTTGAACTCTGCCGACCTTGCCGTTGGCCAGCACCACCTTGATTCCGTGCGGGTGTGTCGGGCTCTTCGTCAACAGTCTTTGGACGATGCCCTCCGTCAGGGTTCCGGTTCTCTGGTTCTGTTTTTCCACGATCAGAACCCTTGAGCCTATGGTAATTTCACATCTGGGCGGTGGTTGATCCATGCAGCACCTTTATACCGAAAATCAATAGTCAGCCAGTTTTACCAGCACAGGTTTTCCCTTAAGGCGGTAATTTCCTTTGCTGGCTTTGAGTACCTTCTTGACTTGTTGCTCTTCGATATCCACCAGCGAATAGCTCGAAAGGATCTTGATCTCGCCAATCGCCTTGCCGGGAATACCTGACTCGCCTGCGATCGCACCCACAATATCTCCCGGACGCAGACCGTTGCGGTTGCCAAGGTTCATCCATAAGCGCACCATGCCCGGTTCGACACTGCGATGATCATTTTCATTGCTGCGATCAGGGGCATCACTTCTTGTCCGCCTGGCCGCTGTCCGATTCTCTTTATAAGACGGGTTCTTGCCCTTCACATTCCGGGTTCTCTGCTCATCGGCAGACAATGCTTGAAGATCCTGTTCGGGTATGTTTTGTTCACCTGCGCGAAGCAAGCGCATCATCCCTACAGCAACATCATCCGAGGAGAATCCATTGTCATGCATCTTCTTCAGCATAACCCTCTCCGGTCCGGTGATTCCAGCCAGCAATTGACCGGATAAACGCTCCATGAACTTCGCATCACGTTTCTGCTGAACTTCCGCAACCGTAGGCAATGGAACTTCGGTGATCGGCTGGCGAGTATAGGCCTGGATCTGGTTCATGCGGCTGCGCTCACGCGGTGTGAGCAGTGTAATGGCAATGCCCTGCTTTCCTGCCCGGCCGGTACGGCCAATGCGGTGGACATAATCTTCGGGGTCTGCCGGCATGTCGTAATTAAACACATGGGAGACATCTGAGATATCCAACCCGCGCGCGGCAACGTCGGTCGCCACCAGCAAGGTGATGATTCCCTGGCGAAAGCGGTTGAGCACAAGTTCCCGCCTGGATTGATTTAGGTCGCCGTGCAAAGAGTCGGCAGAGAATCCTCTGCGCATCAGTTCATCGGCGAGGTCCTGTGCCCTGGCCTTGGTGCGGGCAAAGATTAAAGCTGCTGAAACCTCTTCTGTTTCCAGCAAGCAAGCCAGTGCGGTGAGTTTACTTTCTTCCCTCACTCGATAGAACCGCTGTTCCGTTTGATCAACCGTCAGGCGATTGGGACTGATGAGAATTTTCGCGGGATCGTTTAGATACTTCGCCGCCAGTTTCCTAATTGGTTCGGGCAACGTGGCTGAGAATAAGGCCATCTGCTTCTCTGCAGATAACTCATCAAGGATCAGTTGGACGTCATCGATGAAGCCCATCTCGAGCATCTGGTCAGCTTCATCAAGGATCAAGGTACTGACCTGGCTGAGATCAAGGTGTCCCTGGCGCAACAAGTCCAACAGTCGGCCGGGAGTTCCAACCACAATGTCCACTCCGCGCTTCAATGCACGGATCTGAGTCTCATAAGATTGTCCGCCGTAGATGGGCAAAACCTTCACGTGGGAATTGCGCGCAAATCCCTCTGTTGCATCAGCCACCTGTTTGGCAAGCTCGCGTGTTGGCGCGAGGACCAAAGCCTTGATGACTCTGCTGTCCTGCTCCTGCAACCCCTGCAGGATTGGCAGCATGAACGCTGCCGTTTTACCCGTTCCCGTTTGGGACTGGGCCAGGACATCTCTTCCAAGCAGCATCTGAGGGATCGTCTCAACCTGAATTGGGGTAGGTTGTTCATACCCCAGCCTGGTTACGGCTTCCAAAAGTTCGATTCGTAAACCCAGGTCTTTAAAAGAATGTAACATGTATCTTCCTCTTTCCACAAAAAAATACCCTCCGAAACCGGCAGGGTATTTTGAACCAAGCTCGATTAATCTCACGCATTTTAAGCGTTGGAAAGTAGTATACCATACTTTCCTCGCAAAACAACTTGATCTTCCAATACGACTCTACATCTCACTGTATAATTTATTAGCAACTTCCCTCAGGAGAATAATCATGCCGCCTAAAAAACTGATCCTCATCGCAGGTAACATTGGTTCTGGAAAAACCTCTCTGACCGAACGTATCGGTGAACGTCTCGGTTGGCGCACCGCCTATGAATCCGTTGTCGATAATCCATATCTGCCGGATTTCTACGCCAATATGAAAGAATGGTCGTTCCATCTTCAGGTCTTCTTCCTTGGTCACCGCGCTCAGCAGCATTTAGATATGTACCAGGATACACGGTCGGCTATTATTGATCGCAGTATTTATGAGGACGCCTACATTTTTGCCCGCGCCTTGCACTCAATGGGCAACATCACCGAACGCGATTATGCCACCTACCGCCAGGTCTTTGATCTCGTGGTCAAAACCCTTCCCCCGCCGTCGCTGCTCATCTATCTGAAAGCTCCTGTCGATATTCTTGTAGAACGTATCAAAAAACGCGGTCGCAACATCGAATCCTCGATCAGCCCTGATTACCTGGCTCTTCTCGAGAGTTACTACGATGATTGGATCAAGAATTTCGAACTTTGCCCGGTACTTACCCTGCGTACGGATGATCTTGATTTTGTTCACAAACCCAAACACCTGGATCAGGTTGTGCAAAAGATCAATGAGAAACTGGCAGGAAAAGAAGAGATCATCTTCTAACAAAATCTCATAAAAATACCGGAAAAATGGAACAACGATTTTGCAACTAATTGTGATGTTCTGCGTATATTTCTTAGAATAACAAAATACTTGGGGCTGTCGTGATTAATCTGGAACAAGAGTGGATCGAAAAAGCCCTCCATGGAGATGAAGAAGCCTTCACCATGTTGGTAAACGCCTACCAGACTCCTGTCTATAACTTATGCTACAGAATGCTCGGTGAGAGCACTGCAGCTGAGGATGCTGCGCAGGAAACTTTTTGGCGCGCTTATCAAAACCTGAAGCGATACGATGCACAAAGATCCTTCGTCACATGGCTGCTTTCGATCGCGGCTCATTATTGCATCGATCAACAACGTAAGCGCAGGATCCCGATTTTCGAGCTGGATGAATATCCTGATTTCGATTTTGCGGATTCTTCTATTCCCACGCCAGAAACGATCACAATTCAGAACGACGAGGATCAGGTCTTGCACGCCATGATCAACAGGCTAAGCCCCCCTGACCGGGCAGCAGTAATCCTCAAGTATTGGTATGGATGTTCGGAGGAAGAAATCAGTCAAATGCTTTCATTAACTTTAAGCGCAGTAAAAAGCCGTTTACACCGTGCAAGGCGCCAGTTGGCAGAATCCATCGCAGCAGAGCGCAACGTTGCAGTGGAAGGAGGCAGGAAATATGAATCACCAGCCCTTTGAAAACTGGATTCTTGACGAATCCCAGCTCTCTGTAGAAGAGAAACAGGAACTGGCCCATCACCTGAGAGATTGCCCTGATTGCGACCGTATCGCAAAAGGATGGTCTTCTGTGCATCGAACGATTCAGGCCAGTCAGATGAAGTCTGCTCCGGCTGACTTTACCGGTAAATGGAACGCGAGCCTGGCTCGTCGAAAGAGGGAACAGGAAAAGAAACAGGCACGCACCCTGGTGATCTCTCTCAGTAGTGGAGCCAGCGCGGTACTACTTGCCATCATCATCTATTTCCTCCCCGATTTTTCACTCATTTCACTCACTGCAGGTTTCATCTCCACATTGCTTTCAGTCAGTAACAGCATCGGCAATTTTTGGTCAATCACCATCAAATTGATTCAAACTATTCCACTGTCTACCTTAATCGTTACGATCGTCATTGTCAGCGGATGGGTACTGCTGGCCAGCATCACTCTCGGACTATCCATTTGGAAGCTTGCATTTAGAAGGAAGGTCCAAAAATGAAAAATATTACCTGTAGGATCGCTGTTTTTGCTATCGTACTCTTCGCATTAGCCTTCAGCCCGGTATTGGCATTCGCCCAAACCCCTACCCCTCCAACGGGAGAGGTCATTACGGGTGATCAGGTCATCATCGGCAACACCTTCCGGCTCGATCCGGGAGAAACTCTCGATGGGAGCCTGCTTGTCATTGGCGGAACTGCATCCATCTCCGATGGATCCACTCTCAATGGCGACATGGTGTTGATTGGTGGAACGATTTCAGTTCGAGGCAAAGTTACCGGTGATATCGTCGCTATCGGCGGAGCAGTTACTCTTGAAGATACTGCGGTCGTTGAAGGCGGTTTGACCCTCCTGGGTGCCAGTTTAAACCGGTCCCCCCTTGCTGAAATCGTCGGTGGAATTTCGGAACAGACCCCTGAAATTTTCAATTTCGATTCACAAAAAACCGAGGGGTGGAAATTGCCATTCGCAACATCAGTAAGACCCGTAACCAGGCTGCTCAACACAACCTTCCAGGCTCTGGCAATGGGTGTTCTGGCAGTGATTATTGGACTGCTTCTGCCTGCCCAGGTCAAACGAGTTGCTGACACCGTTATTCGCGAACCATTAGTCACCGGTGGGGTCGGATTGCTCACCATTATTGTTGCTCCAATCATCATTGTTTTGGTCGCAATCACTATTCTCCTGATTCCAGTTAGCATCCTGATACTCCTGGCCTTTATGCTGGCCATTCTGTTCGGTTTTATCGCCATAGGTTTCGAAATTGGGCAGAGAATCGCGCTCCTTTTCAAAACTACCTTCCATCCATCCATTTCTGCCGGGATTGGTGTGCTGCTGTTGAGTCTTGTCACAGGTTATGCCACATTGATTCCATGTATCGGCTGGGTGATCGGTACCATCGTCACCATCCTTGGATTGGGAGCGGTTGTTATCAGCCGGTTCGGATCATCCAAATATGCTGATCGGATCGTACAGGCGGTCATTCCTCCCACCGCACCGCAATCGCCTACACCGCCTGAAACACCTGAAAGTTAAAGATATCGAAAGTAACAAGGAGGAAGAATGAAAGTAACTCGTATTTTAATCATCCTGGCTATCGCCGTTACTCTGATGGCTTGTTCATTGACAATCAACTTGCCGTCGGTTGAGACCGGCGTTACCCAAACCTTTGAAATCAATGAGCCTCTGGAATCTGGATTAGAGACAGCTTCCGTGAACATCGAAATGGGAGCTGGTACATTGGATTTGAGCGGTGGAACAGAGAGTCTTGTTGAAGGCGAAGTGATCTACAATGTCAAGTCCTGGAAGCCAACCGTAACCCGTGTGGGCAATTCAGTTACGATCAAGCAGGAAAACACATCAACAGTCGGCATCCCTGATGGGACCATCAAAAACAAGTGGAATATTCTTCTTGGCTCAGTACCGATGGACTTAAGCCTTTCCACCGGCGCATATGAGGGTACACTCGACTTGAGCGGCCTCTCAATCACCAGCCTTTCCATTCGCGATGGAGCCAGTAAATCATCTGTGCACTTTGACACACCCAATCCGGTTGAGATGTCGATACTGAGATACACAACTGGAGCCTCGGAAGTCTCATTGAAGGGATTGGGTAACGCGAATGTCGACCAGGTTTCTTTCGATGGTGGAGTAGGCAGCTACGAGCTTGATTTTACCGGTGCCCTAACAAAAGATCTAAACGTCACGATCAAATCAGGTATGAGCGACATCAAACTTGTGTTCCCAACTGGCTGCCGTGCGAACGTGACCATTAACGGCGGTTTGAGTAACGTCGATATTAACGGTACCTGGACGGTGACCAATAATTCATATTCGTTTGGCACAACCGGACCTGTTGTCAACGTAACCATCGACATGGCAGTCGGTAATTTGCAATTGGTACAACAGTAGATTGATGAACAAAAATCCCGGACTTACCCTCCGGGATTTTTATTTCCTTGAAATTTCAGAAAAGATGAAATATAGTTAGACAATGACTGACAATACTGCAATTACCCACTCTAAACCTCTTCCAATCATTTACGTTAAGGGATCCCACCGGGCGATTGGCCAACAAATCGGTGAGGCCATGCGTCCCCAGGTACAACACAGCATCGACAATGCACGACAGCTTGTTGAAACTACATACAGCAATCTACAACTCACATGGGAAAGCGCCAAGATACAGGCTAAAAAGTATGTACCGTTCGCCCAGGAAAGATACCCCCTGTACGTTGAAGAATTGTACGGAATGGCTGAGGGAGCAAATGTTAACCTTACGGAACTGGCAGTCGTCAATGCTCTTGAGGCGGTGACAACTGACGCATTGCATCTCACAAAGTGTACCAGCCTGGCAGTAAACGAACAGAATACCGCTAAGAAGAACGTGCTCGTTGCCCATAATGAAGATTGGCTGCCAGGTGACGAACCAGATGTATTCATCGTTCGGGCGCAGCCTGACGATGAACCGGGATTCCTGGCAATGACGTACGGTGGGTTACTACCCAATGTAGGTTTCAACGAAGCTGGTATCGCCCAATGTTGCGACACAGTGTACCCCAACGACACGCGCATCGGTATTCCACGCGTCATTGTTTCCCGTGCTGTACTCGGAGCGAGGACCATTGGCCAGGCAATCCGCTATACACTGGTTCCGTTGCGAGCTGCGGGATACAACCATCTCATTGCCCATGAAAGCGGTGAAATGTATAATGTTGAGGTTTCTGCTCGTAATTTTAATATTCTATACGCAACAGACGGTTACCTGGCACACACGAACAACTACCTCTCCCCAAATATGGAAAGCATAGAAGAGAACCGGGACGAATTGATCCATACCCGCGTGAGATATTTTCGTGCCCTGCATTTATTAAGAGAAACCAGTAAACACACAACCAAGACACTTGAAGCAATCCTCAAGGATCACGTCAATTATCCTGATTCCATCTGCAATCATTCGGTCTTCGATCTCGACCCAATGGACCGCGAGAAGACCATCGTCAGTATGATCATGGACCTTACAGACCGCAAGATGGAAGTGGCGTGGGGAAATCCGTGTAAAAACCAATACCACACCTACGATATTGAATTTTAGGCAGGAAGGAAATTCACGACAAAAAACTGGCCAGGCCAGTTTTTTTATTGATACATACCCATTTCGTCAATGGCATTATAGACCGCGTCCTGGAGGTAATATCGGTATCCCATTCCCTCCGCAATCCTTTGCCTGATTTGCTTGGAAGAAATCTCCAGGATTGGAGCTTCTACAATCTTGACCTTATCGCTTACCCCAGGAAGCACTTTCTCCAGGGATTCCAGGTCAACCCTGTCAGCATGGCGGCGCATGACTCCGATGCCGTCACATAACCTAATAAATTCCAGTGGTTTATTCCAGGTAGGCAGGTCATGTAGTGAATCCCCGCCCATGAGATAATACATTTCAGAACCAGGATACTGATTTTTTAGAATATTTACAGTATCGATCGCATAATGCGGACCAGGCCGGTCGATATCTACACGGGATACTTGGAAAGCCGGATTTCCGGCTATTGCCTTTTCAACGAGGATCACACGATCCTCAATCGGACTAACATCGGTGTACCGTTTATGAGGAGGATTATCTGTAACCACCCATAAAAGAAGATCAAGCGAAAGCTGTGTTCGGCATTCCTCGGCAAGAATGAGATGTCCGACATGCGGCGGGTCGAAGGTTCCTCCAAAAATTCCAATTCGTTTCTTATCAGCCATTTACTCTTGCCACTCCAACTCATAATCGCGGATGAAAACAGTGTCGCCTTCTTTGATTCCATGTTCGCGCAGTGCTTCATCAACACCAAGAGTCACCATCAAGTGCTGGAATCTGCGTACCGAACCGTCATGTTCCCAATATGTCATTTCTGCAGCACGCTCAATGGCTGCACCGGTAACCCGCCAACCACTTTCTTCCCGGGTTATCGTAAAGTCCCGCGGATCTTCTTCAGGTTTATAAACTGGCAGTGTCGGAACAATCTCGGGGTTAGGAGTATTGATTAAGACTTCGTGCGCCTTCCACAAAATGGGAGTGAGATTTTCTCTGGTGACTGCAGAAATCGCCTGGGGTTCGTAGCCGAGCTTGTTTAATGCTGCTTTCAACTCATCCCACCGTGCCTTGACGTCAGGCAGATCGATCTTGTTCACAACAACAATTTGCGGCTTCCGGCCAAGTTCTGGATCAAACAATGCCAGTTCGCTGTTGATCTGGGTAAAATCAGCCACCGGGTCTGCAGCCATACCATCCACCACGTGGATCAAAACCCGGGTACGTTGAATATGTTTGAGAAAGGCATCGCCTAACCCGACTCCCTCGTGTGCCCCTTCAATGAGGCCAGGGATATCAGCCAGAATCAAATCAACTTCATTATCCAGGTTCGCAACACCCAGGTTAGGTTCGATTGTGGTAAAGGGATAATCAGCGATTTTTGGTTTGGCATTCGTCACAGCCGCCAGGAAACTGGATTTGCCGGCATTTGGTACTCCAACGATCCCAATATCCGCCAATAACTTCAACTCCAGGCGCAGTTCTTTTTCTTCGGGCGGTTCGCCTTTTTCTGCTGTACGCGGAGCTTGATTACGAGAAGTCGCGAAATGTTGATTTCCGCGTCCGCCGCGCCCCCCTTTGCAAACAACCAGTTCCTGGCCTGGGTTAACCATGTCGCCCAGTAACTCGTTGGTTTCGATATCGTAGATCAATGTTCCAGGAGGGATTGGTATGACAAGGTCTTTAGCACTTTTACCTGTCATATTGCTGCCGCCGCCGTTTTCACCATCAGGAGCAACAAATTTATGCTTAAAGCGGAAACTTTGCAGAGTGTTCAAAGTTGCCACCACATGGAAAACAACATCCCCACCCTTTCCGCCATCCCCCCCGTCAGGGCCGCCGCGGGGTACATATTTCTCACGGTGAAAATGAACCACACCAGCTCCACCGCGGCCTGAACGTACATAAATTTTTGCTTCGTCAATAAACATTTGATCAACCTTTGTAAAAGGATCAGGAATCATTGCTGATTCCTGATCCATAAAAACATCTTTTACTTCTTTGCGAACTTCTTGGTCAGGATATCCTTCAAATCAGGTTTGCCGATTTCCTGCAGTTCATAACCCACGCGCTGCATTGGTTTATTTACCTTGATGATGCGGGTCAGATCAATAGGAGTAGCTGAAACCACGAGATCGACATCAGCTTTGTTAATGGTTTTCTCAAGATCTTTGACCATCTTATCACCGTATCCCATAGCCGGTAAGATAGCCCCGGTTTTCGGATACTTGATAAAAGTATCGTGAATGGAGCCAACCGCAAACGGACGCGGATCAACAATTTCACCAGCTCCAAAGCGTTTGGCTGCCACCCAACCAGCTCCGTATGCCATTTCGCCGTGGGTCAGGGTGGGGCCATCCTCGACAACCAAGACACGCTTGCCCCGGATTGCTTCCGGATTCTCGACAAATAACGGGGAAGCACCTTCGATTATGACAGCGTTCGGGTTAAGTTCGTGGAGTGTATTGCGAACTTCGATCACCTTCGCTGGATCAGCTGTATCGACTTTGTTGATCACGAACACATCTGCCATGCGTACGTTAGTTTCACCGGGATGATAGGCTTTCTCATGTCCCGCTCGATGAGGATCAGCAACAACGATGCTCAGGTCGGCTTTGTAGAATGAGAAGTCGTTATTTCCTCCGTCCCAAAGGACGATATCCACTTCCTGCTCAGCCTGGCGCAGAATGGCTTCGTAATCAACACCCGCATACACAATCACACCGTTATCGATATGGGGTTCGTATTCCTCGCGTTCTTCAATGGTGCATTCATGTTTATCGAGATCAGCATACGTGGCAAAGCGCTGTACTTTTTGTTTCACCAGGTCGCCGTAGGGCATCGGGTGACGAATAGCAGCCACTTTGTATCCCATCTCGCGCAGGATGGCTGCGACGCGACGGGTGGTCTGGCTCTTACCTGAACCAGTACGCACAGCACAAACCGAAATAACTGGTTTGATGGATTTAACCTGTGTAGTTTCGGTTCCCATCAGGCGAAAATCTGCCCCTGCTGCAAGCACTGTTGATGCCTTGTGCATCACCACTTCATGCGGAACATCACTGTAAGCAAAAACAACCTGTTCGACCTTTAAGTCTTTGATCAGCTTCACCAGGTCGCTTTCAGGATAGATGGGAATTCCAGCCGGGTAAAGAGATCCAGCCAGTTCTGCTGGATATTTTCTGCCTTCGATATTGGGGATTTGCGTTGCGGTAAAGGCTACAACTTCATAATCCTTATTGTCGCGATAGAAAACATTGAAATTGTGAAAATCTCGTCCTGCTGCACCCATGATTAGAGTTTTAATCGGGGTCATAATACTTTGGTCTCCTTTTATCTAGATTAAGAGTATTTTCACATCGCTTGTGGGGCTGTGATGCCCAGTAAAACCAAGCTGTTGGAGATAGCCTGACGTGCAGCAGCGACCAACCTCAACCGCGAGGAGCGGATAGGTTCTTCGGCTGCCAGGACAGGACATTGTGTATAGAAATCGTTGAACGCCCTGGCCAATTCATAAGCCAGGTTGGTAATGATCAGGGGTTTCAAATCCCTGGCTGCTTTTTGAATTTCCTCCGGCATACGGCTGATCAAATCGACCAACGCCACCTCTTCTGCAGTTAGTTCTGCCGATGGCTTGATCGTAGCTGGTATTTCCTGACCGACTTTTCGCAAGATACTGTTTGCGCGTACATATGCATACTGGATATAAGGCGCTGCCTGACCATTAAAATCAAGCGCCGATTGCCAATCGAAGGTAACGATCTTGTTGCTTTCACGCGATAACATCGGGAATTTAATCGCGCCGATTCCGACAGCACGAGCGATTTCTAGCTGCTTCTCCTCAGGAAGATCAGCGTTTTTAACTTTTACAACCTCCAGAGCACGAGAGGTCGCTTCACGGATCAGATCCTCTAGGAGGACAACTGTACCTTCACGTGATGCCATGACCACGTTACCTGGCAGGTTAACTAGTTCATAGGGAACATGCTGGCAGTGTTTTGCCCATTCATAGCCTGCCAGTTCCAAAGTTTTGAATACTTGTTGAAAGTGCAGAGATTGGCGCACATCAACTACGTAATAGGCTCTTTCCAGATTTGGATAATCAGTAAACTTGCGCTTTGCAAGAGCAAGGTCTTCTGTCGCATACAGTGCAGTGTTATCTGAACGCAGAACGACCATGACCCGATATTTTTCTTCCTTCAAACCTAATTTTTCGTCTAGTTTGACAATGACTGCTCCGCCTTCCGGACGTTCATCCCTGGCAATCCCTTTTTGAAGCAGTTCTTCCACCATCTCTTTGCCAGGTTTCTCGAACATCGAGTTGAAATAATAGCGGTCAAACCGGATGTCCAGAAGGTCATACATCTCTTTGAAACCATCCAATGACCACTGGCGGGTTTCTTCCCAACATTTCACAACCTCGGGGTCCTTTTGATCCCAACGGGTGTATACCTCGCGAATTTCCTTTTCCAAATCCGGATCTTGTTCAAGCCGTTTCACAGCCTCGGCATATAAGGTCCCCATCCAGCGGGTAATGTCTTTTTCAGGTTTTTCCCCTTTGTGATATTTCAGGTAATTCCAGAGCCATTTGATCACATGCAGGCCAATATCACCCGGATAATTGACCCTTACCACATCATTCCCTGCAGCCTCCAGTATACGCGCGAGGACGTCGCCCAGGAAAGCACTGCGCAGATGTCCCACATGAAATGCCTTGTGAGTATTTGGATGCGAAAACTCGACCATTAATTGTCTATTAGTCCTGGCACCTTTCCCATATTCTGTTCCAAGTGTCAGTACATTGTCCACAACGTGTTGAAAATATTCCGCTGTGGAGAAATAGAGATTCAAATATCCATTCACAGCTTCGATCTTTTCAAACCCGGGGACAGTGTTTAAATAATCTGCAACATCCTGTGCAATTTCGCTGGCCTTTTGCGCGACGTTTCCTTTGGCACCACCAAAAGAGCGTGAAGCAAGCTGAAAAAATGAGGTTGATATGCCCCATTGCCCATTAAAAGGGATCCAGGACCACTTAATTTCCACTTCTGGAAGATCGTGCTCCTGACAGTAAGTATGAATCAATACTTCAACGTGTTTTTGTTCTGCTTCAAACATTTCCCGTCCACTTTAATATTGCTTATTTTTCAGCATGGATTATATCATAGGCAAAATCCGACACAACCCGGAGAAGCAAAAGCGGGAGAAATCTCTCCCGCTTGATTGCGTTTTTTGAAAAACGAACCCTACTTGGATGCTGCCAGCCGCTTCATCAGACGGCTCTTTCGGCGTGCGGCGTTGTTCTTGTGAATAACACCCTTCTGCGCAGCTTTATCCAGGGCTGCAATTGCTTCAGCCGTTGCAGCATCAGCGGCTTCGGTTTCTTTTGCAGCAATTGCAGTGCGGGCACGAGCAACATATGTTCGCGCTGCACCGCGATATACACGGTTGCGGATGCGTCGTTTTTCGTTTTGCTTGTTGCGTTTAATTGCAGACTTGATATTAGCCAACTTGTTCCTCCAAAAAAACTTCTGACAGTGCGAGGGTCGAGGGTAAGCACTGATTCAGGTGGCGCAAGAATTCTACCGCAAACTAGATATTCTGTCCAGATGATCGGTTACTTGTCCTGAAGTGCTGCCACTCCAGGCAATTCCAAACCTTCCAACATTTCGAGTGACGCTCCTCCACCTGTGGAGATGTGCGTAATTTTATCAGCCAGTCCGCTTTGTTGAATAGCTGCAACCGATTCCCCGCCGCCGATAATACTCACAGCCTTGCTGTCGGCCACTGCCTTTGCGATACCGTAAGTACCCTTGGCAAAGTTCGGGAATTCGAATACACCCATCGGGCCATTCCAAACTACGGTTCCGGCTCCATTGATCACCTTTGCATACACTTCCACAGTTTGCGGTCCAATGTCGAGAACCCGCCACCCTGCTGGAACATTGCCGACGACAATGTTTTTTACTGCAGCTTCAGCCTCAAATTTATCCCCCAGAACTAAATCCACCGGCAAATGGATCTTTCCCGCAGCTTCCTTCAAGAGCTCAGCTGCCAGAGGTAACGAATCCGCTTCCACGAGTGAATCGGCCAATTCCAATCCCTTCGCCTTGAGGAAGGTGTTTGCCATTCCTCCACCGATGAGAATTGTATCGGCTTTCTTCAACAGGTTTCGGATCACCCCAATCTTATCGCTGATCTTGGCCCCTCCCATAATCGCCACAAACGGATGCTGGGGATCTGCCACGGCTTGTCCGAGATACCGGATTTCTTTTTCAAGTAGGAAGCCAGCCACTCCAGGAAGAAAATGAGTAACACCTTCTGTTGATGCGTGCGCCCGGTGCGCTGTTCCAAAAGCATCATTCACAAACACATCAGCCAGAGATGCCAGTTGTTTTGCCATTTCCAGGTCGTTCTTTTCTTCTTCGGCATGGAAACGTGTATTTTCAAGTACGAGGACATTACCAGGCTGCAAATTTTTCGCTGCAGCTGCAGCTTCAGCACCGATGCAATCCGATGCAAAATCTACTTTCCTTCCAAGTAACACTTCCAGGTGTGTTGCAACCGGTTTCAATGAATATTTTTCTTCCGGCCCACCTTTTGGACGGCCAAGATGAGAGCACAGGATCACAGCAGCATGATGATCCAGCAAATAAGTGATCGTTGGAAGTGCAGCGCGAATTCTGGTGTCATCCCCCACTCCACCGTCTTTTAGGGGAACGTTAAAATCAACACGGACAAGAACTTTTTTGTTAGCCACATCAATATCACGTATGGTTTTCTTATTGAACATGATTCACCTCTCCCTTTATAGTCTGATGCGCAACCAGAAATTTATTGATGGTTGCGCATCGAATGATCCAATTAAGTTGAACAGCTCTGTCTCAACAAACAGCCATTAGAGCTTCTTGCTCAACATGGCTGCCAGGTCGGCAGTACGGCAAGAGTAACCCCATTCGTTATCGTACCAGGCGACCACCTTAATCATGGTTCCACCCATGACCATATTGGACGGGAGGTCAACGATCGATGAACGAGAATCACCCTTAAAATCACTGGAAACAAGCGGATCACCATATTCACCTGTGGTATATCCCAGGATACCCTTTAACGCACCCTTTGAAGCCTCAACAAATGTGGCATTCAATTCTTCCTTGGTGGTGGGTTTTTCAATAGTTGCCACAAAATCAACAATCGAGACGGTGGGTGTTGGAACGCGCAAAGAATACCCGTCGAATTTACCCTTCAGTTCCGGAATCACCAGAGCCAGTGCTTTAGCAGCGCCTGTTGTGGTGGGGATGATATTCAATCCGGCAGCTCTGGAGCGCCGCATTTCCTTCTTGTGTCCCTGATCCAGAATAACCTGGTCATTGGTATAGGAATGGATGGTTGTCATCATCCCGTATACGATACCAAACTTGTCATGCACAACCTTCGCAGCTGGAGCCAGGCAGTTGGTTGTACATGAAGCGTTAGAAATAACGTGATGTTTCGCTGGATCGTATGATTTGTCATTCACACCTAGCACCATGGTGATATCTTCGTTCTTCGCTGGTGCAGTGATAATGACCTTCTTGGCTCCGCCTTTTTCGATGTGAATACGGGCACCGGCTTTTCCCTTCGCAGGATCACCAATCGCATCGGTAAAGACACCGGTCGATTCGATCACAATATCCACACCCAGCTCTTTCCAGGGAAGCATGCCAGGATCTTTTTCGGCGAACACTTTGATCGATTTTCCGTCGACGACAAGTTCTCCTTCCTTTGCTTCCACTGTTCCGGGAAAAATTCCGTAGTTGGAATCGTATTTCAGAAGATGAGCGTTCGTCTTCGTATCAAAAAGATCGTTGACGGCCACAACTTCCAACTCTGAGCCGTGTAATTCACCGATTGCTTTCAGCACTTGCCGCCCGATGCGGCCAAACCCGTTGATTCCAATTTTTACTGCCATTTGATTATCCTCCAAATCGATTGCTGAATTTTACCATGTCTAGACATGGACCTATGAACTAGATTGTTGTGGTATCTTCTTTGATGCTTAATGGCCCTGTTCTTTCCAGGTACAGCTCCATGATAGTCTTCGCGACCTTTGCAGAGTCGTGCCGCCATGGAGTTTCCATATCCATTAAATCTGTTTGATAAATATTACTCCTGCGTTCCTCTTCTTTGATACGAACCCAATCAATTCCGGCCGGCAAAACACCTTCATAACGATTATTGGCTACGATCAGATCAAAGAGTCTTGATCCAACATGCTGTTCAATTGCTTGTATGTGATCCTCACAGGAATAACCGTCTGTCTCACCTTCCTGTGTGGCTACATTACAAATATAGATTTTACATGCTTTACTCACATGAATCGCTTCCACCAGGTCTGGAACTAACAGATTAGCAATGATACTGGAATAGAGGCTGCCCGGACCAACAATGATCAGGTCGGCATTCAATATCGCCTGCAACGTGGGAGGAAACGGTGATGGATTGCCCGGATCGAGCCATACCCTGCGTACTTTGCCGCCGATTTTACTGATCTCGCTTTCACCTTTGATATTGACTGTGACTTTCTTCTCAGGTAGTTCAACCTCGGCAACAAGATTAATATTCCGCAATGTAGACGGCAAAACATTACCCTGAACCGCCAAAACCCTGGCTGATTCAGCAATTGCAGCTTCAAAACTACCGGTAATCTCGGTCAGCGCTGTAATTAACAGATTCCCCAAAGAGTGTCCGTTTAACCCTGCACCTGCTGCAAAACGGTATTGAAAAAGTTGTGTGAGCAACTCTTCATCGTTGGATAGCGCTGCCAGGCAGTTACGGATGTCTCCTGGAGGCAGAATACCCATTGATTTTCGAATTTCACCTGAAGATCCGCCATCGTCGGCGACGGTGACCACCGCAGTAATATTCCGTGAATAGGCCTTAAGTCCGCGCAGCACTGAAGCCAAGCCAGTCCCGCCTCCAATGACAACGATTCTGGGACCTTTTTCCCTGCGGCGGTATTCAGCCACAGTGTCGATGATGTCTTTTCCTGGACGGAGAAAGGGCTTCAGTAAAGCACGGTTTAGCCCTGTAATTCCGATAATCACGAGAATAACACCAATGACACCAAAAATCAGAGCCCGGATGATCCGTATATGAACAAATTGAAGGGAAACCAACTTAATAACTGGCAACCACCACGATTCCGGGGCAGTTCGGTATATGTCCAACAGATATACCGCCATACCCACTCCAAGTAATGTTGTTCCAGCCAGAATTAATAGAACCCAACGCTTAACCCCAATCCCCGGTACCAACCAGCGGAGATTTAGAAAAATACTTTGAAGGAATCTACGTAATTTTTTATTCTGTTTCGAACGCATATGGTAAATATCATAGCAGTCTTTAACCACATCGTCAACGATTTTATCAATCGCAATTTTTTGACCCCAATTCATATGATCCTTATTAGTGGGGGTACGAATAATCCGTTCAGCCTCTCATGATATAATCAAATAAAGGTAAGTTCTTTTCATTATTAAAATACAACCATTTCCGTAAGGTTGTTTGTACGTCAGTCCAAACTATCATCAGGAGGTGTATTATGAAAACACTCAACTTACCAGGGGATAATGCAAAACGTCTCATCGAACGAGACCACAAAGTAATCTCACCTTCCTATCCCAGGGGGTATCCTTTCGTGATGGACCATGGGAAAGGAGTGTACGTATGGGACGTTGATGATAATAAATTCCTGGATTTTGCAGCCGGGATTGCAGTAAATTCCACCGGTCACTGTCACCCAAAAGTGGTCAAAGCCATTCAAGATCAGGCAGAAAAATTCCTTCACATTTCTTCAGATTTCTATCACGCTAAATGGATCGAGCTGGCAGAATATCTTGATTTGATTGCACCATTCCAGGAGGACGCAGTCTCATTCCTCACCAATTCCGGTACTGAAAGCGTCGAAACCGCTCTCAAAATGGCTCGTTATCATACCGGACGTAGCCAGTTTATCGGATTCCTGGGAGGTTTTCATGGCAGAACGTTGGGTTCAGTTACCCTGACTGCCAGTAAACCACATTATCATCGCGGATTCTTCCCCTTGATGAATGGGGTCACCCACATTCCATATCCAGATCCATATCACCCCGTGCTTCATTCACTACCTGGCGAGAATGTAGGTGATGCAACTTTGCGTTATCTGGAAGATGAAATTTTCGGCAGAATCATTCCTGCAGATGAAGTAGCTGCAATAATTATCGAACCCATCCAGGGTGAAGGCGGCTACATTGTTCCTCCTGCCGATTTCTTTATCAAGTTAAGAGAGATATGTACCCGCAATGGAATCCTTCTGATTGCGGATGAAGTTCAATCAGGCATTGGCCGCACCGGTAAATGGTGGGCTATCCAGCACTTCGGGGTAGAACCGGATATTGTCACAACAGCCAAGGGTATCGCTTCCGGTGTTCCACTGGGGGCTATGATCGCCCGAAAAAGCGTCGTTACCTGGGAAAAAGGTACTCACGGCAACACGTTCGGCGGTAACCCGCTGGCTTGCGTTGCAGCTCTAGAGACACTGAAACTTATTGAAGATGAATATATGGACAACGCCGCAGTTGTCGGTAAGTACATTCTTCACCGGTTGGAAGAACTCCAGGAAAAACATCCTTCCATCGGATGCGTTCGCGGTATCGGCTTGATGATTGGTATCGAGTTTGTCGAAAATCGATCCACGAAAGCCGCTGCCACTAGGTTGCGAGACATTGTGGTCGACCGCGCCTTCGAACGCGGATTACTCACGCTTGGATGCGGAAAGAGTGTCATCAGAGTTTCACCTCCGTTGTGCATTACTGAAGCTGAAGCAGAAGAAGGTTTGCAAATCCTCGACGAGGCAATCACGGCCGCTGAATATGAAATCAGCGTGGACCCTTCTGAGGATAAAATTATTGTTGAAAAGGATTAATCCTGCATGCTGCCAGATTTTCGCGTAAGACAAAGGGACTATTTACTTGAGATTTCTCGTGCTCTTACCCGCGAATTGGATCTGGATAAGCTCCTGGAACGGATCCTGGAAATTTCTTTGGAAATGCTTGCAGGGCAAGCGGGTCTGATCGCGCTGCGGACACCTTCGCAAGGATGGAAAATTCGCGTTTCAACCGGCCTCCCACCTGCCTTTCTGCGTTTTCTTGAACCACAGTTTGCCCAAATTCCTGAACATCAGGATCCACAGGAATTTGAGATTCAAATTATCAACCGTATCTTGGGAACTTTCACTCAGGCGGTCAGTCTTGGCCGCCTGAGCAGCGTAGGCCTTCCCCTCATCACTGGCCAAACAGTGCTGGGGGTGATTTTTGTGTTTAGGGAATATGCCGCGTTTTCAGCCAATGACAGGACGCTCCTATCCAGTTTTGCCGATCAAACCGCCATTGCTGTCCAAAATGCACAGCTCTATGCCCAGGTAGAGAATGACAGACGCCGGGTAAACGGTTTGCTTGATTCAGCCGCTGATGGAATTCTGATCCTCACTTCCAATCTGAAAATCGAAAGAGCTAATCCTTCGTTTGGTTTCATCGCCGGTATACAACCAGGTGAAATCACAGGAAAAGATCACGACGAGATCATTCAATGGGCTAAACCACCGCATGGTACACCTCTGAGTGAAGCTGTCGCGTCTGGATGGCCGCTAACACCCCACGCCAGCCTCTACGTGGAAGGTGACCTTACTCGCAAAAACAACGGTATTCCCGTTCCTGTCGGAATTACGTATGCACCATTGATTTCTGCTGATGGTAAGTTAGTTAATATCATCACAACGGTACGCGATATTACCCGCTTCCGCCAGGCAGAGGAAGTGAAATCCACATTTATATCAGTGGTCAGTCATGAACTGAAAACTCCAGTAGCGTTGATCAAGGGATACGTTGGTACCTTGAGGCGCGACGATGCCAGGTGGGATCGCAAGATCGTGGATGAAAGCCTCCAGGTTATCGAAGAGGAAGCAGATCGACTTAGCGAATACATCGAAAACCTGCTTGATGTATCTCGGTTACAGGCCAATGGATTTGGTCTAAAACGAACAGATATTCAACTGGCAGAAGTGATCAAACACGTTGCAGAGCGCCAGCAAACCCAGACAACAAAACATAAAATCGTCGTTGATATTAAAAATACATTACCGGTGATTGTGGCTGACGATACGCGGATCAATCAAGTTCTTACGAATCTCGTGGCCAATTCAATAAAGTATGCTCCTGGTGGAGAGATCCGGATCAGCGCCCAAAAAAGGGGAGACAACATCATTACCTGCGTCAGTGATGAAGGCCCCGGCATTGATCCAAATGACGCACCCTTCGTCTTCGACCGTTTCTACCGTTCCCCTGATGCCACCAAGCAAACCAAGGGGGCTGGTTTGGGCTTGTTTCTTGCAAAAGCAATCGTGGAAGCTCACGGCGGACGTATCTGGATTGATACTGAAGTGGGCAAAGGAGCACGCATTTGTTTTTGCTTGCCGGTCACAACTCCAATTTAGCTAAGCATGGATAAATTTCAATCAGAAATTTCCCGATGGTATAATCATCAAGTTATTAAATTAATCAAACAAGAGAGATAAAAAATGTCAAAAATGCAGACACTCTGCCCGCGTTGTAAACAGCCTATTGTCGCTGATATCCAGATGCTGTTTGATATGAACACAGATCCCACTGCCAAACAGAAGTTATTGGGGCACACAACAAACATGGCTCATTGCCAATCTTGTGGTTACGAAGGTATGGTCAGTTCGCCCATCGTTTACCATGATCCTGAAAAGGAACTGTTGTTAACCTTTTTCCCGCCTGAGTTAGGGCTTCCAGTGAACGAACAGGAAAAACAAATCGGTCCCTTGATCAATCAGGTGGTCAATGCCCTTCCAGTTGAGAAGCGAAAAGGGTACCTGTTTCAACCCAGTACAATGTTCACCTATCAAACGCTGATCGACAGAATCCTCGAAGCTGATGGTATTACCAAGGAAATGATCGAAGCCCAGCAAAAACGCGTCAACCTGATTCAACGGTTACTCTCCGTGGCAAATTCTGAAGACCGCATAACGATCATTCATCAGGAAATCGAAACCATCGATGGAAATATGTTCGCCATCTTATCCACCTTGCTTCAATCGGCTGCCATGCAGGGAGATGAAGCATCACTGAAGCTTCTTGGTCAAATTCAGTCGGAATTGCTGAACGAAACAGAAGTCGGCCGCAAGCTTCTTGCCGACAGTCAAGAAACGCAAAATGCGCTTAAAGAACTGGAACAGGCGAATAAGGATGGGCTTACCCGCGAAAAACTGCTGGATATCCTTTCCTCTGTAAAATCAGAAACCAGCCTAGCTACCCTGGTAAGCCTGACGCGAACCGGAATGGACTACCAATTCTTCCAGGTTTTGAGTGAACGTATTGAAAAGGAAGATGCCGAGAAAAAACAACACCTCATCGAATTAAGAGACCGTCTCCTTGCTCTCACGCGTGAGATCGATCTCGAACTCAAAAAACGTCTCGAGGCTGCGAATAAACTGCTTGAGACAATCCTGAGCGACGAGAAACCGGATGAATCCATTGACAAACACATCAATGAAATCGATGATTTCTTCAGTCAGGCACTGCAATCAGCTTTTGAAAAAGCCCGTGTGGATAACAATCTTCCACGAATCGAAAAAATTCAAAAAGTAATTTCGATTATTGAGAAGATGTCAGCCCCTCCTCCTGAAATTGAATTCCTCCAAACACTCCTCGAAACACAAGATGAGGAAGCTCGCAAGAAACTGTTAAGTGAAAACGCTGACAAGGTTAATGATCAATTCTTGACAACGATCAATTCGATCATATCTGAAGGAGAAGCCAGAAAACAATCACCTGAGCTTCTTGAAGCTTTGCGGGGGATCTATAAAACAGCCTTGCGTGTAACGATGGAAAAGAATCTGAAATCATAGCCTGAAAGCTCAATCTGAAAATAAAAAGCATCCGGTTTTCATTAATTCCGGATGCTTTTTTGATGTTTTCTGTCTAAGGAAGATTCTCCAACCTGATGCCGTGTCCGCGAACAGTTACGATATATTGATGCGACGAATCCAATTCCGTAAGCCGGTCGCGCAAGCGGCGGATGAGTGCATCCAATGCCTGGTCAGAAATACCTGTAATCTCCTCCTCTAGCCAAACCTTCTGGATTAAATCATTACGGGTTACAACCTTACCGCTTTGTTCGTAAAGCTCAAGAAGCAAACGAAACTGAGCAGCTGAAAGTGGCGGTGTCAACTCAACGTTGCCAATCCAAACCCGGCGTGATTTTTTATCCAGAATCAGTTTGCCCTTCTGAAGCAACCGCGCAGGATCGATGTCCTCCATCGGCATCGTGGCATCTGAACTATAAAATGCAAATTTTTGAATCAAGGCAATTTGAATAATATCCCCATCATTCAGCAGAGTAATGTCGTTAATTTGCCTGCCTGCATGAAAAGTACCGTTCTTGCTGCCCAAATCCTCCAATTCACAAATACCATGATCGTTCTGAACTCGTGCATGATGCCTTGAAACCTGCCGATCTTCAATCGACACCGTACAGTCAGGCTCACGTCCAATCAGAATAGAATTCTTGATGATCCATCGCCTGCCCTCCAATGGACCTTGCAGGGCAATGAGAACTGGATATTCACCGGTGATTGGTTCTCTCTTGTCAGATTGATCCATCGAAGCTCCTCATTAATAATAAATTATAAACCTGACTCTATCAGGTATAATATTACAAATTTAGTTTTGAAACAAATTTGTATTCAGATCGGAAGAAAATTAAGGTATGGTCACTCCGCTTAAGACTGGGGACACATTAAGAGGGCGATATCGCATCCGCCGGATAATAGGACAAGGCGGGATGGGATGTATTTACCTTGCTGATGACCTCCGTCTGGAAGGCAGACAGTGCGCACTTAAAGAAGTGGAGCACGATAAAACCCTGCCGGCAAATTTAATCAAAGAAGCCAGGGACCAATTCTTACGTGAAGCAACCATTTTAGCCCGTCTGGATCACCCAAATTTACCCAAGGTATCAGATTTCTTCTCGATCAGCCAGTGTGATTACCTGATTATGGATTATGTACCTGGCAAAGATTTACGTTCAGTGATGCTCGAACACAGAGAGAAAGAAATTTTCGTTGAAGAACGCGATGTGTTGAACTGGGCCAGTCAACTTGCAGATGCCTTAAGCTACCTGCATCAGCAAAACCCACCCATCCTTCACCGAGATATCAAACCCAGTAATCTCAAGGTTACTCCGAGCGGCTTGCTTAAGCTGGTGGATTTTGGATTGGTCAAATTACTGGCTCCTGGCGAGGTGACCATTACCATACTGCAGGGACAAGGTACCGCCCTATACACTCCCCTCGAACAGTATGGAGGTGATATTGGTCACACAGATGCGCGGAGTGATATCTTTTCTTTCTCTGCTACCCTTTATCATTTATTGACATCAAAACCGCCTGCCGATGCACGGCAAAGGTTTATCACTCCTTCGATCCTGCAGCCAATACGGCAAATTAACCCAATGGTATCTGTTCGGACAGAAAAAGCCATCCTCTGGGGGATAGCCCTGCACCCGGATGATCGTCCAGCAACTGTAGAGGATTTTCGAGAAGCACTGATCGGCAGCCGTCCAGTGACCATTCCAGTCAGTAACCGCGTTTCAATAAAAGTTCCCTCGTTGTTCAATAAAACAGTAGCAAAACAATGGCTGATCGTTTTAGGTTTGAGCTTGATCAGTTTCCTGATTACGGTTTTGCGTTAGTTTTCTTCCTTCTCCTGTTGACCATATACCAGGTCATACCTGTAGCAAGTCCTGCTGCCATACCAAGCATGACGATTAATATGGCGATGCCAGTGCCCCCCTTTTCAATCGTGGATGCAGCTCCAGGCAATCCAGCAGCAAGGTAAATATAAGCCAGATTACCTCCAAGTGCGATTCCGATCGTAGTCACGATATTCCATTTTAAACTTAGTGTTCTTCGGGCAAACCAATTGAACGTTAAGCAACAGCCAAAGATGAAAATTGATGCAAGAAGCCAATCCACAATGGAGAGTTTCCCTTCCCCATGTTTTAGCATATTCATGTTGGCTTGGGTTGGCGTCGGTTCCACAGTCGGTTCTGGTTCCTGGCTTTCTTCAGATGATACTGTTGGTTCGTATGAAGTAACAACGCCGCCTGCATTCGTGATATCCAGGCGCAGTATTTGTGATGTGAGCGCTGGATCTGCCTCCACACGCAGTTCAAGACTGCCAATACTCGGAATGGTATAGGTTGTGCTGGCAAATCCATCAATCGTCTGAGCTTCGATTTGTTCGAGAGTTCCATTTGCCGATCGAGAATCAATCAAAAACCTAACGATTGTTCCATCCGGTACAGGATTACCATTGTGATCCATAATAACGCCGGTTTGGATTGGGATCGTATCACCGGCTGTATAATGCAGCGGCTTGCTCGAGTCTGCGGCTGGAGTGCCAATCACAGTCTCTACTTCGCTCGTGATACCCACGCTGAGGGGAATGATTTGATCCGGATCGGGTGATGTCGCTGTAATCAGATCATATCCGATGCCCGGAACAGACACGGGCAGTTTCCCACCTGGCAGTAATTCCTGGAATAGAATTCTTGCTGCAACGTCATAAAAAGCATTAATCTTGCTGTATAACGCATAATAAGCAGTAAATTTTGATATATCTGTGGCATCGAAATAATATGGGGCGTTCATCGCAAAACCAATGATCTTCTTGTTGCGTGTCAGATCCGGTCGTTCCGTGAACATCCGTTGATAAATCTCTTTTTCTGATTGTGCCTTACCAGATTCAGTAAAAATAAAAATGATCCAATCAGCAGATCCCAGGTCGCTCTGAACAGATTCAACACCAGTGCCTTGTTCAAGTAATACCCTGAGATTTTCAAAAGAATAAGCGTGCATTCTCGATGATTGGATCTGGTCGCCAGCGCTCGGGCCGTATAGCCTGTTTACAGCATTCATTAAATCCCATGCTGGAAAACTGGTCTGCTCTCCGCAGGAAGAACACTGCCTGTAAACCATCGAATCGGAAATAAAAACGATACGATCATCAAATTGGGGAGGATTGGGCAATACGATATCGATATCGGAGCTGCCTGGATTGACCAGGGTGGCTGCTTTTTGTGCAACTGTGTTGACAACACTTTGAGACTGACCCAGAGTGTCCAGATCTTCAGGGCGTGGAAGAATATCCTCGAGCTGAAACGCTGGATAGATTCCAAACTTCATGATCAAGATATTCAGTACTGCTTTATCGACTCTTGCTTTAAAAGTAGGGTCATCCAGATATCTTTGATTGAAATACTCAATGATACGCACAACAGTGGTATAAGAATCGGGATCGTTGGTTGAAAGAATACTACCCAGGTTGAGCAGGTCATTGCCCGCAAGAAGTGCACTTCGAGCCACTTGCCTTGCATCGAAACCGGTACTCAACGGATCAAAAAAATGTCGCACAGCCTCACTGCCCAGGTCTTCACTGACAATGACCCCCCCCTGACTGCGCCAATCGCTAAACTCTGATAACTTCATAATCAAATCCAACGCAGCGGCATCAAACGAGACTGGTTTGGTAGTAGCCCTGATATTTCCCTGGAACCCTTGATAGCGGATGTGCGAAAGCAACAGACCGTCCACCATCTGATTTTGATTTTCAACCTTACCGGTAACCGAGAAGAACGGCGCCAATTCAACCTGTTTGAGTTGTTCAAGCGATTTACGTACAGTCGCAATCTCTTCGTCTGGCTGACGATCTGATTCTCCCCTTCCGGGAAAATGTGTGGCAATGACTGCAATCTTTTTACCACTCCCTTCGTGAACCCCCTGGATATAAGCTTTGCCCATTTCTCCAACCCAGAATGGATCACCGCCGAACGTTCGAACCCCGAGGTCATCACCACTGTAGGTTTGAATAGAATCAAGCACGTCCAATGAAGGTCCAAAGAGCAAGTTAAAACCGATAGCCTTGAGTTCACTTCCCTGAATGGATCCGATAATTTTTGAATATTCCGGATTCCATGTCGCACCGACAGCCATTTGATCGGGTAATTCTGTTAATCCGCTAAGGATTTGATTGTAAGGAGATTGATCACCTTCCTGGCTAATTCCGATCAGTAATGGAATGTATCCTGCAGATGTCGGTCCAATTGAAGCAGCCTGTGCGGTGTCCCATCCTGCAGTTTGGAGATCGATGATGAGTTGCTGGGCTGCTACAGTGGTATTCTCCGGCCCGACAAAATTATTATTCGCAGCCTGTAAGACGACTCCCCCAATATGATATTTGGCTATGAGATCATAGATCTGACTGTCTACATCCGCAGTGGATCCCTGGAAGGACACGAGAAACAATTGCCCTACCCGTTCCTCTGGAGTCATTTTTTCCAGCAGGTTCCTGGCCTTAACAACTTCCATACCACCCTGTTCCTGCCTGGAAGCAAATCCAGATCCCGAAGGCAATAACGTAACCACCAGGAAAAGGAAGACGAGAATTAAATGCGCTGTTTTCCTCAAAGATCTCACCCGTAAACTAGACATCCTTAATGATCGAATTGAACAATTCTGGTTGAATATTTCCACCGGTAATGACAGTCAATGCAGGAAGTGATGGAATTTTACCAGCAAGTCGTGCCGCAAGTCCAACAGCGGCAGAACCCTCAATGATTTCACCATACTTCTTCCAGGCATAACGAATAGCTGCCCGGATTTCTTCTTCAGACACAAGAACGATCTCGTCTACAAATTTCTTCATTAAAGGAATGGTGATCGACTCGTGGTCGATTTCACCTGCCAGTCCCTCAGCAATACTATCCTGTTCCACTACACCTGCCTGGCTTCCAGTCAGAAGCAACTGGTAGGCAAAAGCGGAAGCTTCCGATTGAACCCCAATCAAGCGAGGCCTGTCGCTGCGTTCGTCAATTGCGGCTCCAATCCCGCAGATCAAACCACCTCCGCCGGTAGGAACCAGGAGAGTTTTGATTTTTTCGAGAGAACCAAAGTCATCGATGATCTCAAGAGCTATCGTACCTTGGCCAGCGATAACCTGCCTGTCGTTATAAGGGGAAATGAACGTTTTCTTATTTTCAGAAGAGTACTGTATGGCAGCCTTTTCTGCTTCAACATAACCGCCCTTAATCAGCATGACCTTCGCACCCAATTGCTCAATGGCAGTAATTTTCACCTGTGCAGCATGGACTGGAGCAAAAACTGTGCACTGTATCCCGCATAATTTCGAGGCGAGAGCCACACCCTGTCCATGATTTCCGGCTGAACAAGTTACCACCCCTCCAGCCATCTCCCAATCAGTCAAAGACAGCACTTTGTTTGATGCGCCGCGAAGTTTAAATGATCCAGTCTTTTGATGGCTTTCCAACTTCAGGTAAAGATCAAGGTTCGGATCATAGATTACAGACGTTTTTACGATCAAATTCTTGATCCGCTGTTCTGCTTCTTCAATCCACTCAAGTGGGATCACTTGCGCCCCAAGACAGTCATTGTATTAAGCGGATCGTCGGTAAAGATGCCATCAACACCCATTTCCTTCAAGCGCAGGATATCTTTGTCCCTGTTCACTGTCCAAACATGCACTCGTCTTCCCCGGTGATGCTCACGAGTGACAAATTCCGGCGTTACGTCGATTAAATTCGGATGGATCAATTGAGGGGATGTTTTCAACATCAGTGATGATCGAGAAATCGCACCTAGTAATCCGCCTTGACACAGAATACCACCTGGTACATCAGGAAGCAACTCCCGCATATGAACCAGGTTTCCTGGCCGAAACGAAGAAAATAATACATCCGCTTCCATATTATGTCTTTTCACAATCTCAGCCACAATCGGAATCAATTGATCCCTCGGGGAGGCGTAATTGGTCAATTCAACATTAATCAACACGCGCTTGCCAACTCGCTCAAAAACCTCATCAAGCGTTGGAATCCTGGTTCCTGCATACCTGGCGTCAAAGAAACTACCAGCATCTAATTTTTTCAATTCCTCCAGGGTAAGTTGATTTACCCTCCCGGTTCCATCTGTTGTCCGGTCCACGGTCTGATCGTGTATAACTACAGCCTGGTTATCCGCAGATAGCTTTACGTCCAATTCGATGGCATCCGTCCCTTTTTCAATCGCTATTTCAAAGGATGGAATAGTATTCTCCGGGGCATGAGAACAATCACCGCGATGGGCAAAAATGATCAATGATGGATATTTTTCAAACATTCTATAACTCAACAAAATAAGATTCTGCAGCTTTTGTTAACAATTCCTTCGACATCGCAGGTTCCATGGATAGATACTTTGCAATATCGAGAATCTGATCACACAAATCACGCGGGTGAGAAGCGCGTAATTTCCGTTCCGGTTTGATATACCATTCCTGGAGTAAATAAGCCAATCCCTCGTCGGAATAAGTCACACCTTTTTGTGCTGCCACTTTCTTGAATATTTCCCGGAATTCATCGAAATTTGGATCAGGGATCTCGATCTTATGACGTAACCTGCGCAGAAATGCTTCATCCACCAAATCTTTTGGTGGAAGGTTTGTGGAAAAAATCACCAGCACATCAAACGGAACTTCTATCTTTCGACCAGTATGCAATGAAAGGTAATCAATTCGGTTTTCCAACGGAACGATCCAGCGGTTGAGTAAATCACGCGGCCGAACCTGCTGCCTTCCAAAATCGTCGATCAGCAAAATACCGCCATTCGCTTTCACTTGGAATGGCGCTTCGTAATACTTTAAGGTATCATCAAAAACAAGGTCCAACCCGGCAAGTGTCAGTTCACCTCCAACCATAATGAATGGACGGCGTATCTTGACCCACCGTTGATCTTTGCGCATACCGCTACGGCCGGTTTGTGTATTCGGTTCTTCTTCCTGGATTCGCTGGTGATTGACTGAATCGAAAATCGTTATGACCTGACCGTCTACAAAAACAGCATACGGAATATACATGTATTGAGACAACACCAGGTTCCCAATCGAGCGTGCAACACTGGTTTTTCCGTTCCCTGGAGGACCATAAATAAATATAGACGTACCGGAATTAACCGCTGGTCCTAGCCGGTGAAAAGTGTTCTCGCCAAACACCAACCCGCCCATGATCTGGCGGATATGACGGGCTGTTGTTTGAACTCTTCCGCGGCTCTGCCGCCGGATGGATTCACAATAGACATCCAAAGGAACTGGAGCCGGGCCGGCATATTGACTGCGCTCGAGAGCTTCTCGCGCATGAACAATACCAGCCCCCGTTATCGCAAACAGATAGGCTCCCTCTCCCAATCCCATCTGTGAAGAACGCACTTCGATTAGCTTATCACGTTTGAGAGCCTCCAGAATGATATCCACCGTCCCAGTAAAAGGCAAACACATTGCATCAGCAATCTTGTACCCAGTGAGGTAACCCTGAAAATACAGAATTTTTAACGCGAGATCCTGCAGGAATAGCGGGGCAAGACCTGTCTCCTCCAGTTTATTGATCTGCGATGGAACAAATTGTTCACTCGCAACCGGTGACGATTTCACAGGCATGGATGAAGGAAGGCCAGTTTGGTCCGACATAAAAACCTCCAGTTTTGATTCTGGTTGATATCAAAATATTATTATAGCATGAGGGTGTAAATGGATGTCCGGTTTATCCAGCAGTCGTTTTCTGCTTTTTAAAATTTAGGTTCACGATAACTGCGCCAACGAAAGCCAGAACCAGTCCAATGATTCCCCTGATATCTTGAACCTCGCCCAGGAATATCCAGGCCAGGATGGCGATATAGATCATCATTGTATTGTTGATGATGGAGGATTCAGTGGCTGGAAGTGTTTGCAGCGAATAATTCCAGCTGACAAAGGTGAATGCAGTATTTACGACAGCCAGGATCACAATGATCACTATGCTGCGGGTACTGATTTCAGGCAACCCTTGCCAGACCAGGCCGCTTCCCAGCAGTAATGCTGCCCCAACTCCCATACTGACGATGGTCACGGCAAATGGATTCGCCTTTCCGTGTGCATTAACTTTGCGGCCAAGCAACGTTCCAGCCGAATTTGCCGCCAGACACACAACAGCGAAAAGGTAACCAAGAGGTGCCCCGCTTCCCAGTCCTATGGGATGGAAAAACACCACCACGCCTGCAAGGTTTATAAACACCCCTAACCATTGATACCATGCGGGTGTTTCGTGGATAAGAAAGGAGGCCAGGATTGCTACCAGAACGGAAGATAGGTTAAGAATCAGGCTCAGAGTGGTGGCAGGAAGATATGAAAGGCTTAGAAATTGTGAACCCTGGGAAATGAAATAGTTCACCCCTCCCATCAAGAGAACCAGGATCCATTCTGTTCTTGAGAAAGCGCGAATCTGAAGGCGCACACTTCTCTGTAGGAGAAAAGGTGTGAGACACACAAAGGCGATGGAATACCGCAATCCGGCAAAAGTTAATGCCGGGACGTCATTGAGCCCAAATTTAATCAGGATCCATGAAGTAGACCAGATGAACGCCACCAGCGACGCTAGAAGAACTGCCTTCAACCTCGAGGGAACCTTCATTACATTACCCTGATCGTTCCGATCTTTTCATGTCCCGAATGTTAAGCTGTAAGGTTTCTGTATCAAAATAACGGTTGACTTCAATGGAATAAGCAATATCAAATCGTGGCTTCTCTTGCTGCCAGACCTCATACCACTGAGCCTGGTTAAAAGCCACCGCCCGGTTGATCTTACATCCCCTGATTGAGAAACTGATATGGGTTCCTTCCTTGCCCATTAGTTTCATCCCGTCAATCTCCACTCCACGTGAGATCAACAGCGCTGAAGGATTTCCCATGCCTGTCGGCTGAAGTAGATCAAGTTGTGAGTAGATATTTGGTTTAATACTTGCGATATCGAGATCAATATCTGCTTTCAATACAGGCCTTAACTCAATACCAGATAATTCCCTTGCTGCGATCGCCTTTAACCGATCAACCAGTTCGTCTACATTTTGCCTGCTTACGGTAAAACCGGCCGCCATGGCATGTCCGCCATGCCGGATCAATAGATCTGCGCACTCATCGAGTGCTTTGGTAATATGGAATTCCGGAATGCTGCGGCATGAAGCACGGATATGTTCGTTCTCGACCTGTCCGACAATTGCCGGTCGGTAGAAGTTCTCTACTAGTTTGGACGCCACAAGCCCCACGATGCCTGAACTAAATTCCGGATCAAATGCAGTGATAATATGTAACGTTGAGGGATCGCCTAACTCCTGTTGAGCCTTCTCCTGGGCTTTTCGAGTCGCTTTCTGCCTCTCGGAATTCTGATCCTCAAGTATCTGTGCTGCCTTGCCAACCTGTTCTACAGCATCGCCAATCAACAGATCGAATGCCTGCAATGCAGATTCCATTCTTCCGGCCGCATTCAAACGCGGCCCCAGAATAAAACCTATATCAGTTGCAGTGACCTGGTGAATATTCTTTCCGGCAACACCTGCAAGTGCATTTAATCCGATGCGCTTTCCCGTACGAATCAAATTGATCCCGCGCCGCACCATAACCCTGTTTTCTCCCGTGAGCGGGACGATATCTGCCACGGTTCCCAGGGCTACCAGGTCAAGCCACTCTTCAGCCTGCCGGTCTTTCACCCCTGCACGCTGAAATAGTCCCTGGAGTATCTTATAAGCAACCCCAACTCCGGCCAGATCTTTGTCAGGGTATGGGTCATTCTCTCTTTTGGGGCAAATCACAGCAAAAGCATCCGGTAAATCATCCTTGGGGTGATGATGATCACTGATGATCAAATCCACGCCCAGCGAGCGTGCAAATTCAGCTTCGTGAGGTGAACGTATTCCGCAATCCACAGTGAGTATCACCTTTACCCCGGAATCAGCCAGGATACTGATCGCTTCCTCGTTCAATCCATACCCTTCTTCAAACCGGTTCGGAATATAGCGAGTGACCTGTGCACCGAGTACCCTCAGAGCTTCCACCATCATGACTGTGGCTGTCACGCCGTCAACATCATAGTCTCCGTAGACCGCTATGAATTCATCTAGGTCCCTCGCCTTTAACAGGCGGTCGACAGCTTTCTGCATATCCAGCATCCGAAATGGGTCTGCCAGAACCATGGATGCGTTAAGGTATTCCTCGGCTGCTTCAAGAGAACGTATTCCGCGGTTGAACAAGATCTGCCGCATATACGGCGGATACAGCTCCAGCTCTTTATCTGTGTTGGAATCAATTTTTGGTTGTATTACCCATCGTTTAGATTGGATTGGCCCGGGCAAGATGAAATCCTCAGTACTGTGGTTTTATTGATACGCGGATTGAAACATGTTTGAAATCCCCGCTGAAATTTGCCTCTACTCCGCATTTTTTTGTGCTCATTAGTATAAACGACCTCGATTCCACCTGCAAGCACGAATTTTGAACCTGAAACACAGTAAAATTAACATATCACAGATGGAGCCCCTCAAATGCCTTTGGATATGATTCTTACATTTTTCATCATTATTGCAGCCATAGGTTTACTGGTTTCGAACCGGATTCGTCCGGATCTGGTTGCACTGATGGTTTTGCTTGCCCTTGGGTTAAGCGGAATTGTACCGAACGAAGAAATTTTTTCTGGGTTTAGCAGTTCAGCTGTAATCACCATCCTGGGGATATCAATGATCTCAATTGGATTACAGCAAACTGGTGCTACCAATGCACTTGGGAGAATCATCCACCAAATTGGCAAAGGCAGGGAGACGTTAATAATTTTCCTTGTGTCTTTCACCAGCGCCATCCTTTCACTTTTCATGAACAATATTGCTGCCGTTGGCGTACTCCTGCCTGCAGTCATGTCTCTCTCGCGTCGAAGCAAAGTGTCACCATCCCGCCTCCTTATGCCGCTTGCTTTTGGAACCATACTAGGCGGAATGGCCACCTTGCTGACAACATCGAATATCATTGTGAGTGGTGCACTTAGAGATGCCGGGCAACCCTCCTTTGGGTTGTTGGATTACTTCCCGGTGGGCGGACCGGCAGCATTGGTCGGAATCATTTACCTGGTTTTTGTAGGCAAAAAATGGCTTCCAACGAACAAAGAAAAAGGACAGGAGTCAACAGAAAAGAGATTCGCTGATCGGCTGAGCGATCTTTACCAGGTGGAACAGAATCTCACGCAATTTACCTTGCTATCCACATCACGTCTGGCCGGAAAATCTATTGAACAGGGAGAATGGGCTAATCGATACGATCTCAATATTCTTGGAGTAGCCCACGGCAAAGAACAATTCTACTCACCAGGACCGAAGACCATACTGCACGCTGGTGATACAATCATACTTGGTTGCTGCCCTGATGATATTACGCTAATGGAATTGGGACTTCAGAAGATTTCTTCTGACTCTTCCACACCCCTGGTCACAAATGAAACCTATCCAATGGCAGAGATTGTCATCTCACCTCATTCACGGTTAATTGGTAAAACGATCCGAGAATCCAGCTTCCGTGAACAGTATTCCGTCAATATCATTGGAATCTGGCGTGGTGGGAAACCATATCTTGCCAATCTCTCGAACCTTGTCGTCCAATTTGGCGACGCTCTCCTTGTGCAGGGCCCTGCCTTGCAGATACACAATCTAAAGGAAAATTCCGATTTGATCCTTCTGCAGGAAGATCCAGATGCCGTCCTTTTACCTCGCAAAGGGTTGACAGCCATTTTGATCACGATCGTTACCCTCACCATTGCCGCTCTCGATATCCTACCTGTGGCACTTGTAGCTCTCGCAGGTGCAGTTCTTCTCATCCTGACTGGCTGCATGAATTTAAACGATGCTTTTCATGGCATTGAATGGAAAGCCATCTTTCTCATTGCAGGTCTCTGGCCGCTAAGTATTGCCATTCAGGAGACTGGCCTGGCTTCTGCAGCCATTGATCGGTTACTGGACTTGACCGGCAGCAGCACACCCATCCTGGTGATCTCTCTATTCCTTTTCCTGTCTATGGTGCTAACACTCATGATCAGCGGACAGGTTTCGGCCATTGTGATGATTCCAATGGCTCTTGCAGCTGCCGCAAGCATGAACATCGATCCGCGTCCGTTTGCCCTGGCAGTTGCCATGGGATGTTCTCTGGCGTTCATCACCCCTCTCGGACATCCTGTGAATATCATGGTTATGAATCCCGGCGGATATACTTTTAAAGATTATGCCCGTGTCGGATTTCCACTGACCATCATTGTCTTTATCACAATTTTGATCGCAATTAAGGTCTATTGGGGGCTATAATTGCCGTTCATGAAGAATCCTACCTTTTCATTTGATTTATTAGCCGAACAAGATTCAGCAAGAGCTGGCACCTTCCATACTCCCCATGGACCGGTTCATACCCCGGTATTTGCGCCTGTCGGAACCCAGGCAACGGTTAAAGCCGTTACGCCAGCACAGTTAAAAGATACTGGCGCCAGTCTGGTTCTTTCCAATACCTACCACCTGTACCTCCGCCCCGGAGCTGATCTCGTAGCTGAATTTGGCGGGTTACACGAGTTCATGCAGTGGCCAGGCCCCATGCTCACCGATTCCGGCGGTTTCCAGGTTTTTTCTCTCTCTGACACAAGAAAAGTGGACGAAGACGGTGTTACTTTTAAGAGTCATATCGATGGTTCCTACCACCGCTTCACCCCTGAGAGTTCGATTGCGGTTCAGGAACAACTGGGAGCAGATATCATCATGGCGTTTGACGAATGTGCCATCCCAGATGACCTGAACTACAACCGCAAATCCATGGCTCGCACACATCAGTGGGTGGAACGCTGTATAAAAGCCAAAACCAGAAGTGATCAGGCTCTTTTTGGCATCGTTCAGGGAGGGATCTTCCCTGAACTGCGTGAAGAATCTGCCAGATTCATTGCATCACTTGATCTCCCCGGTTCAGCAATCGGTGGTCTTTCAGTAGGTGAGACGAAAGCTCAGATGCATGCCATGCTTGAGGTCGTCGATCCGCTGCTTCCCAGGAATAAGCCGCGTTACCTGATGGGTGTTGGATCGCCCGAAGACCTTGTGAATGGCGTTAAAAGAGGGGTGGATATTTTCGATTGTGTTCTGCCCACCCGCCTGGCACGCCACCAGGCCGCTTTCACCCAGACAGGCCGGATAAACCTGATGAACTCTGGTTTTTCGCGCGACCACCATCCTATTGATGAAGAATGCCGATGCTACACCTGTCGGAACTTTACCCGGGCATACCTGCGACACCTGGTAGTCGCCAAAGAGATGCTTGCCTCTACCCTCATCTCGATTCATAACATCAGCTTCCTCGTCAACTTGATGGACAGGATTCGTCAATCAATCTTCGATCAAACCTTCGATGGATTCGCTGAGGAGTTTCTTCATAATTACAACACATCCAATAAACAGGAGATCTAATGACTTTTTTACAATCCCTAATTCTAGGTATTATCCAGGGGCTTACCGAGTTCCTCCCTATATCTTCATCCGCTCACCTTGTTCTAATTCCATATCTGTTCAATTGGAACCTCCCGGAAAGCCAGGTTTTTCCGTTTGATGTTCTGGTTCAAATCGGCACTCTGGTGGCTGTGATCATTTATTTTTGGAATGACTTGATCACCATATTGAAAGCCTTTTTTCGGGGTTTAGTCCAACGCAAGCCATTTGAGGAACCAAATGCCCGCCTGGGATGGTATCTCATTCTGGCTACCATCCCTGCAGGACTTGCTGGCGTATTATTGAAATCCAAAGTCGAAGCTGCTTTTAATAGCCCTCGCTTGACTGCATACTTCTTGATGGCGACCGCGGTAATGCTGCTTGCTGCAGAGTTCTTCAGCCGCCGCAGCCGCACATTAGTGGAACTCAAGTGGTATGACGCCCTGTGGATTGGTGTGTTTCAAGCACTGTCGATATTCCCCGGTGTTTCACGCTCTGGTTCAACGATCACAGGCGGTATGACCCGCCATTTTGACCGTCCATCAGCTGCCCGATTTTCATTTTTAATGTCCATCCCGGTCATGATTGCAGCCGGAGCAATGAGTTTGTTGGACCTGTTTGAAGTTCCAAATCTGGGTTCTTTCCTGCCGGTCTTGGCAGTAGGTTTCATTACTGCCTTGGTGGTAGGTTATTTATCCATTCACTGGCTGCTTTCCTTCCTGAAAAAACGTTCCCTCGTTTATTTTGCTGCATACTGTGCTCTGATGGCAATCGTCGTCATCATCATCGGCAACGTCCGTGGCGAAACAAATCAAACACCCGCTGCCTTAACACCCGGGCTGACACAACCAGCTGAGGTGCATTCCACCGAAATTTCCACGGCTTCAGTTTCAAATATCGAGTACACCGCTTCCCTGGATTGGATGATTCCGGCAATGACATCCTGTGCTGACAAGACAGCAGGGATCTCCATTGTGACCCATCTCGTTCCAGGAAGCCAGTCAACCCCCTCCAAAGGTGCAATACTCCTTCGTTGGGGGGAACCTCCCAACCTGACTGAATATTCCTCTCAATTAGGTATCAACCGTCTTGAGATTGTGGTCAACCCAGCGAATCCTGTAAACTCGCTGACTGCTGGTTTGGTTCAGCAGATTTCGGACGGAAAACTCACGTCCTGGAACGAAGTTTATGAGAATTGTCCGGAATGTTTCACTGCTGAACCAGAAACCGAGCTCGGTGCCGAACCACCGGGTTTGAACTTTTTCCTCGCCGGAGAGGAAATCCAGGATCTCTTCGACCAGGTGGTAATGGCCAATGCTCCGGTTTCACGTGCTACTTCCATCCTCATTCCTTCTACATTAAAAATGAGAGAAGCTGTAGTTACATCCCCATCTCAGATTGGATTTCTCCCTTCTGGAGCAATCGACGCATCAGTAAAGCCGGTTACGATCACTGGTATTGAAGATGCAAGTCTGACCCTTCCGATTCTGGCTATTTCTGGCAACAAACCCCAAGGCGCTGCCGAAGAATGGCTCAAATGCTTGCAGCAGTCGTTAATCCCGTAAACAATTGCAGCATTACTTTTCCACTTCCCAGACATTGATCCCCAATTTCATTATTAAAACCAAATATTAATATTACATACTTGAAAAACTAATTAGGTTGATGTGTGCACAGTCACGCCTATGAACAGAAATACCCCGGTTCATTTCCCCGGGGTACTTGATCCTTGGATCAGGCTGTTGGCTATGCTAATTCAAGATACTTTTCAAGTTCCCAATCCATCACCTTTAACCGATAATCTTCCCATTCCGCCCACTTGGCACGTTTGAAAGCATCATACAACGTATCTCCAAGTGCGTTCTTGATCAGGGGATCATTGTCCATTTCAAGCAGTGCCTCCCGCAGCGAGCCAGGGAGTTCAACAATATTCCTCGCTTCTCTTTCTTCACGGGTCATGTCATAGACATTGATGTTGTTCAAAGGTGCAGGTGCTTCGAGTCTCCTTTCAATGCCGTCAAATCCAGCTGAAAGCATGACAGTAAAAGCCAGGTACGGATTGCAAGAGGGATCCGGACAGCGCAATTCCGCCCGTACCGCAGTAGCCAATCCATCATTGGCGCGGGGAATACGGATCAAAGCCGAACGGTTGGTTTGTGCCCAGCCGACATACACAGGAGCTTCGTACCCCGAAACAAGCCGCTTATAAGAATTAATTGTTGGTGATGTGATCGCCGAGAATGATCTTGCATGTAAAAGCTGACCGGCGATGAATCCGTGTGCGATTTTCGAGAGATGGAACTCATCGTCCCTTTCATAAAACAAGTTACTGCCCTTTTGGTCAAACAATGATTGATGGCAGTGCATTCCGGAACCTGCTAGCCCGTATATGGGTTTTGGCATGAAAGAAGCGACCAATCCATTCTGGGCAGCGATAGCCTTAACTGTATATTTCATGGTCAAAACATTATCTGCTGAACGCAAGGCGTCGCTGAAATGGAAATCGATTTCGTGCTGCGCCAGCGCGCATTCGTGGTGACCCACTTCCACTTCCAATCCCATTGTATCCAGCGCTTGCATCAATTCAGTACGTACGCGAACAGCTTCATCGTTGGGAGAGAAATCAAAATATCCGCCAACATCATGCGGAACTGGACGAACAGAGGTTTCTCCATTGCGGCGGAAGAGAAAGAATTCCGGTTCTGATCCAACCATGAATTTCCAACCCCGTTTGTCAAGCTCCACAAGTTTGGATTTTAGAACACCGCGTGGATCACCCTCAAACGGTCGTCCATCTGGATGAAAAATATCACAGAACAAACGGGCACGTTTGAACTCCATTGGAGACCACGGAAGTACAGCATACGTATCGATATCCGGACGCAGCCGCATATCACTCTCCTGGATTCTGGCAAACCCTTCCACAGATGAACCATCAAACCAGATGCCGTCATCCAGAGCTTCGCTCAGTCGTGAAACGGGCATATCTACGCTTTTCACGGTTCCTGTTACATCCGTAAATTGCAATGAGATGAAACCTACCCCATCAGCAGAAATTCTTTCCAACAATTCCTTCTTGTCCATGATCCACTCCTTTGAATTAAAAAGAATAAAGGCATACGGGGGTATGCCTTTATAGTATTGAATACAGTCAATCCACGCATCCCTTCCGTCTACCAATGCAGGTACACTAATGTACCTGACCAATATCAGTAACCTGTCCCGTACGTCACCGTCCGGCTTTCATTGCTGATTTATTTTGGAAGGGAGATAGAAGCCCCTGGTTGGCTTCGGAGGCATCCGCTGATCATTCGATTTTCCCCTGTGCATCCCCCCAGGGTTAACATCCCTCTCGCGAAGGAGAACCTCCACCTCGTCATCTCAATGTTCCGAGATGCAGCCGCTGTTTCTCTCTTTATTCAATTGTTAAATAATAAAAGAATCATACAAAGATTGATGGAAAATGTCAATAGGGATTCCTTACAATCGGATTTCATGAATCTAACATAATGCAATGACATAACACCAATAGAAATAATAATGCAAGGTAGGAATCGCGACACTTACAGAAAGCGGAATATTTCATTTATTAGGCCTATATTCGCGAAGCGTTAAATTGATCACATTGGACCTCCAACAGAATTTCTAAAAAAGTGTGAATTGTATGTTAACATCAGCATAAACTCAAAAGAAAAGTGCCGAAGAGAAGATATTAAAAAGACCCTCTGCAAATTTTACAAAATATGCAGAGGGTTCTTCATAATATTATCTAAATCAAATAACCATAGCCTTCGAGAAATATACTCTATCATTCGTAATGTAGTGTTTGTCACCGACGATCTTGAACGAATCGGTCAAACGAATATCATTTGAACTAGCACCAACCATCACATCGATATTTCCTGGTTCTACAACCAAATTCATATCTAGGTCTGGAAAAGCAAGTTGGTTCATTTCAATGACGAATACCACCCTCTTCGTTTCTCCCCTTTTCAACGTTACCCTTTTAAAAGCAGTTATTTTTTTTACCGGTCGAGCAACACTTGCTTCCCTATCAAAGGTGTATAGTTGAACAACATCATCGCCATCATATCTACCTGTATTTGTGACATCCAAAGAGATTTCGACTTTTCCATCGATAGGGATTTCTTTGGAATTCATTTCCAGGTTCGAATAAGAAAATTGTGAATAACTTAACCCATATCCAAAATGAAAAAGCGGCGTTGTAGGTTCGTTACTGTAACCTGCCACTCCAATAGAACGAACCAGATCATTATTAGTAAATGGATCAAGATAACCACTGCCAATACGGTGATTATAAAAGATCGGAACATGCCCAACTGATCTTGGAACTGTCACTGATAACCGGCCAGAGGGATTATTCTTGCCAAACATAGTTTGAGCAATTGCCTTAGTTCCACATTCACCCGGATGCCATACATCGAGGATTGCTTCGATATTTTCATTCTCCCAGACGATCGCATGAGGTCTTGCGCCAAAAATGACCAAGACAATCGGTTTTCCTGTTGCATGAACAGCCTTGATCAGTTCATGCTGCACACCTGGTAATTGAATGGAAGTGCTGTCATGACCTTCACCTGCATTTCCATCCACCCAGCTAGAGTGATCACCAACAGCGATAAAGACAACATCCGCTTTTTGAGCAATGGTTACAGCTTCCTCAAGCCCGCTTTCGTCTTTATCAATCATCCCACAGCCTTTGGCGTAAAGAAATTTTGTTCCTTCAGGAGCCTCGTTTTCACAAGCGGTTTTTAAAGTCATAGCATGATAGTGTTCATGCATGTATCCTTCGAGAGATACTCCTTGCAGCTTTTTCGCCATTTCGTAATAGTAATCGAGGAAATTTTCAAAACCTGCTCCTACTTCTTCTCCTTTATTCTTGGCAATTTTTTCCTCAGCATTCGCTATCCCGCCCATCGACGCTTTTTGCGGTACATCTTCATCTTGGTCAATAAGTGGCCTGGTTAACCCCTTATACATTTCAAGCGAAGCGGGAATTGTAAAACCAGGGATGGATGAAAGAAGATCATCCATATGCGGACCAATTAATGCAATTGTTTGATCTTTTTTTGTTATCGGCAAAAGATTATTGTCATTCTTTAATAAAACAATGGATTCTTTGGCTAATTCATTTGAAAGAGCTAGATTATCTTGGACTGACTGATTGAAGTTCAACTCAATGGTTTTCTCTTGAGCATAGGGGTTTTCAAATAAGCCCAATTCAAATTTTAACTTCAAGATACTTCGTACTGCATCATCAATAATTCCGATGTCAATCTTCCCTAGTTTCAGGGCTTCAGGTATATGGATGAATGCTTCACTGACTGGAGTATCTGCCTCAATTCCTGCCTGCAAAGCTAACACACCAGCGTCCAGTAATGTTTCCGCTGCGTGATGGTAAGTTTGGATCATTTCCACGGAACCACCATCACATAATAAATTCCCCTTAAAACCCATTTTCTCGCGTAGTAGATTTCGCAAAATTTTCTTATTCATTGTGGCTGAAATCCCGCCAATTGATGAATATGTGCACATCACTGTCTTCAAGTCATATTCGTGAATCACTGCTTCGAATGGGAATGCAAAGTATTCATAGAGATCACGTTCGCTCAGATCTACATCTGCCTGGTTCAATCCAGCCAAGGATCGTGAATAGCCAATGAAATGCTTGCCGCAAGCTGCTACACCATTTCCAAGGCTTTCAGTTTGCAGACCATTCACATAGGCACCACCAATAGAAGCGCTCAAATACGGATCCTCTCCCATTGTTTCATCCACGCGTCCCCAACGCGGGTCCTGAGCTAGGTCAAAAACCGGTGAAAGAATTTGGCGTGTCCCAATTGCCAATGCCTGTTTTCGGACCACTTCAGCAGCGATTTTGACAAGATCAGGATCCCAAGTATTGGCCAGATTTAAAGGTGAGGGAAATATGGTGGCATTAACTGCCATTAATCCATGAGTGGCCTCGATCTGAAATAAGAGAGGAATCCTTAACCGAGTATTCTCAATTACCCACGATTGTATTCCATTGATCAGCTTTGATATTTCAAATGGTGAATCCCATGCAAAGGTACCTGATTGGGTAATGCGTCCTAATCCATGGGCCATGTATTTGGCCATCAAATCAGGATCAGGAATCGTTTTGCCCATCAGCATGGTTGGAAGAACGCAGCAAAGCTGCGCAACTTTTTCATCGATTGTCATTTGTTCCAAAAGGTATTCAACACGAGCTGGAATTTTCAAAGTACTATCCAGGTGCTTCATATTAATCAACCTTTCATAGGCGTAATAGAAATACTTTTATCAATTACTTGTCTTCAGGAGTTATAATATTTTTGGGAGGGTGGTTTCTTTCTATTTTTATATAGAAAGAAACCACCTGTGCTTGTGTAACTAAGGGTTACACAATTTTTATTTACGCATTTCTTCGTACATCTTCTTAAACAGCCGCAGCATGTGGCAAATCATTCTGATTTCAGTGTTTGCACTCATCAAAGTGTCCTGGGCATGTGTCAGTAACAAAGAAAGTTCAAGACTTTGTCCACGGGCTTCAGCCTGGATAATATCTGTTTGAATTTCATGAGCCTTGGTCATTTCAGCTTCAGCCTTCTTGATCAACTCTTCAGCTTTTGCAAAATTCTTATCCTCAATGGCTAAGACTACATCATTGAGAATTACCCGTGCATTGCCTGCAAAAATGATGACCTGAGCTGCAATTTTTACCGTTTTAGTATCGATTATTTTTTCTTCCATATTTTTACCCTAATGAGTCGCTGGAATCAGTCTTGTTTACCAGGATTTTGTTCGATTACCCTTTCTTAGGATTCTAGTGTTTTTTCTTTATCAACGCATTGTTTCTCATAAACCTTGAAGAAGGGGTAATAAACCAGTCCAGAAATCGCGAGGGTGACAACTAACAGGATTAAACCTTTCCAGTCCTGGCTGACCATGTATGTTGAAACACCAATCGGAAGAAACCACAATTGGTTGGGTTGGGCAGGTATAGTAATGATTCCAGAGCGTAAGATCGGATACACAATCGCAGGAAGCAGGAAACCATTGATGATAAAGGGGATCATTAGAATCGGATTCCAGGCAATGGGTGCACCAAATACCATCGGCTCATTGATATTCATAATTGTTGGAACCAAGATGGCTTTCCCAAAACTTTTCAATCGTTTTGATTTTGAGAAAAGGAAAAAAATATTCAACATGAATGTTGCACCCATGCCACCCAGAAACACCCATGCCATACCTGCTTCCATCGTGTTGATATTTACAGCAGGCAAACCCTGTGCTACGAGTTGGGAATTCTCCGCAATACCTGTCAGCATAATCGGATACCAGATCCCGACCAGAGTCCAGGCACTTAACCCAAAAGCATATAGAAATATGGAGATGCCCACGATTAAAACAAATCCAGCATAGCTTTGTCCAAGGACCTCTAACGGACTGAAAAGATTGGCAATGGCAGCATAAATATCAAGGTGCACTACCGAAGTTAAGATAAAAATCGGAATATACACAATGAACGCTGATACCATGACATCGATCCAATTGGTTACAAATTGGGGTAGGACCCCGCCCTTTGAAAAGAATTGTTTCTTTTCAAAAAAGGCCATAACAATGCCCGCAAACAAGCCTAACACCACTGAGGTGAAGATCCCTGAAGCACTGAATCGCGAGAAATCAAGGACCATCAATCCTACTTCGTTGTATGTGGCATTAACCGTCATAAAGTACACACCCATGGCGATTAACCCAGCCGCAACTTTTGATTCATGACAATTCTTCCTCTCCATGAACCGATAAGCAATTGTGAAGGCACCAAATAACCCGAATAACCCGAACGAATAATTCTGAATGACGGATAGATCTGGTAAAACGGAATGTATGGCTTTAGAGTGGTGAAAATCATTGCAAAGGTGCCCACTAGAATCAGAGGGATTGCCAGCATCATGCCATCTGCGATCGAACCAACGTAAGCATTATCTGTGACCTTTGCCAAGGCTGGGCCGAATTTTTCGGTCATCCACGTCATAAATCTTTTCATTATTCTCTCTCCTGAACGTAGTTTTTCTAAATCAGTAGATGCAGAACACAAGTAGATTGATTATTTCACCTCCGTTTTCTTTTCATTGAGCAGCTTGATCGCATAAGTCAATACTTTTTCACCTTCCATATTGGCATAATCTATAGGATCAATAAACGCATATGGCTTGTGATGGGATCCGCATATCTCTTTGAATTTCGCTTCTTGGGCACGCATATGAGGAGCTCCTAGAACAACATCAACGTCATCAATCAAACTTGACAATTGTGACTCGGAACGCGCTTTAATGTCAGCATCAATCCCTTTGTTCTTTGCAGATTTGATCATAGCGTTTACCAAAAAACCTGTTGAAGCTCCACCACCGCAAATAAGCAATATTTTCATACCCTAGCCTCCATTCGTGTTATCCGAGAAAGATTAGGTTAATTATTGATGTAGAAGAAGGCAAATACTTGGTTCTATTCGCCTGGATTCTTTTTATCTATTAAATTCGTTAACAAACCCTGTAAATAGATATCGGTAAAATAATCGAATCCATTCACACTAGAATTTCGACTGGACCCTCCAACAGATTCATTGGGCATTCCTGTGAATTTTTCATTCATTAAATAAGTGAAGAAAAGACCTAACAATGATCGACTGATTGTTGCCACACTTAAATGTTCAAACCCTTTTTTTTCTTTAAACTTCTCTGTGAGGACATCCACCATCTTATTAAAAACATAATCAAATAATGCCGGTAGGTGCTCGCCTTTAAATTCAATCAATTCGATGAAGTGCAACCGAGTAAATTCCGGATTTTGATTCCAATTAGAGATTAAGAGATGTCCTGCATTATTTACAAATTCAGTGATCGAATCGCCATCAGCTTCTTCAATCACAGGAATGATCTGAATCCAGGGATGAAACTCATTTATCACTGCCTCGAATATTTCATCCTTGCCTTTAAAATAGTTATAGAGTATTCCTCTGGTCATACCCAATTCATCAGTAATTTGTCTGGTGGTAGTGGCATTAAAGCCATTATCCAAGAAAAGCCTGGCGGCTTTCTCGATGATCAAGGCTCTAGTTTTTTCACCTTTCATTTTTTCCATATTCTTATTTCTTTTTGTTTGAAAATGTGTTATTATTGAGCGAGCGCTCATTTAATATACGGTTTTTTAAAGGATTTGTCAAGATGGCATATTTCGCTTATTCTGCACAACCTCGAACTCTAAATAAGCAAATCAAGATGATCAACAAAATTCTTACAATACATAATCAATTGGGATCTGAAAAGATTGTCATAATTAATGATTCAATAAAACTCACTCTTACAACCATCTAGGAGTATTAATGACAAAAAGGAAGATAGTAATTAACAACTCAGTTGGTTTGCATGCCCGACCAGCAGCATTATTTGCAGAGCTTGCTCAAAAATATACCGCCAACATATCTGTCACCTGTAATCAAAAAACAGTCAATGCTAAAAGCCTGTTGGGATTGCTGGGATTGGGAGCTTCCAAAGGGTCAAGTATTGAGATCGTTGCTGAAGGTTTGGATGAGCTTGAAGCGATCAACGCATTAATATCTCTAATTGAAAATAATTTTGGAGAATAGATTATGCATACAGTCAAGGGAATTCCTGCCTCTAAGGGCATTGCTATTGGACCTGTATTCTCATACCAGCCCTCGATAAAGATCCCTGACCATAAGCGTGTTCAAAATCCACAAGACGAACTCTCCCGCCTTAATCATGCAATCCAAACCGTTTCAAAAAAATTAAATGAAGTATACATGGAAGCAATCACTAGAGTGGGAAATGATGCTGCAGAGATTTTCCATGCTCACTTGTTAATGCTTCAAGACCCTGACCTTTTTGAGACCGCAAAACAAAAGATTTTGAATGAACACCTTAACGCAGACGCTGCTTTCTATGATTCAGCAGATGAATACATTCAGGTTCTTCAAACTTTGCCAGACGAATACTTAAGACAACGTGCTGCAGACGTGACGGATGTGGTCAACCAGGTTATAAATGTTTTGGGAGGACAGCAATTATCTCAAAACCAGATATCAAGACCGGTGATCATAACTGCGAAAGATTTAACCCCTTCAGATACAATGAAATTAGATATCAACCTTGTATTGGGTTTTTGCACTGCAGATGGCGGAACTACTTCTCATACTGCCATATTAGCACGAGCTCTTGGTTTACCAGCTATTGTTGGGATTGGCCAACTCCTTCCTGACTATTCCAGTGAAACTGTAGCCATTCTTGACGGCGATAACGGGATATTGATTATTGAGCCAGATGAACAGACCCTTCAGAAATTCCAACATCTCCAACAAACTCGATCTGGAAAAGCTTATCAATTAGAGGAAGCATCGCATCTACCAGCGTTAACCCGGGATAATAAAAAAATTACCGTTGCTGCAAATATTGGCAACTCTACGGACGCGGAAAAAGCAATTTGCAAAGGCGCAGAGGGAGTTGGATTATTACGAACTGAGTTCCTTTTTATTGAAGGGAATCATATCCCTGATGAAGAAGAAATGGTAAAAGCATATTCCAGTTTATTCAAATATTTCGGAAATGACACAGTTGTTATCAGAACCTTGGATATAGGAGGCGATAAAGAAGTCCCACACCTTGGATTGCAGAAGGAGAGTAATTCCTTCCTTGGGTGCCGTGGAATTCGATTTTGCTTTTCCCACATAGATCTCTTTAAATTTCAATTACGTGCCATTTTACAGGCAGGTATCAACACTAAACTTTGCATTATGTTCCCCATGATTGCAGATATTAGTGAAGTTCGTAGAGCAAGAGCTATTCTTAATGAATGTATGACTGAACTCGAGAAAGAAAAGAAGTCTTTCAACCAAACCCCTCAGATCGGTATCATGATTGAGGTGCCAGCAGCTGCAATTTGTGCTGATCAATTGGCGAAAGAAGTTGATTTTTTCTCGATTGGCACCAATGACCTCATCCAGTATACAATGGCAGCCGACAGAACTAATGCTTCACTCAATTATCTCGCGAGCGCATTTCAACCAGCAGTATTACGTTTACTCAAATCAGTCATTGAGAAAGCTCACGCACAAGGAATTTGGGTTGGCATGTGTGGGGAGATGGCTGGTGAACCTTTAGCCATTCCGATTCTCTTGGGTTTAGGATTGGACGAGTTCAGTATGAACCCTCCTGCCATTCCTGAAGCGAAGGAAATCATACGATCGTGGGATAGTTGTCAAGCAGCATTTCTAGCAGAAAAAGCGATTAATTGTGAAACGCCTAGTGAGGTAAGGGAACTGGTCGAGAATTGGCCAAATTTTCAAAAGTAAGTTAATTCCATTTAACCCATTTATTCTTACTATTAAAAAATTTTAATAGATACACCAACAACTTGTCAGGTAATCATCACTTGCCTGCGTTGAACAAATGTACTATAATATTTGAAATAAATATTTGATTCATACTATAATTAATCATCATCTTTTAAGAGAGGATTCCCCCATGGCAAAGAAATCCCTTAACCAGCCAGAGTTAAACCAGTTCGACAGATCAGAGCCCATGAACGAGGCCAAACGAGCCGTTCTTGACAAAGCCCTTGGCGATATTGTGAAACGTTATGGGGAGGGATCGATTATGCGCCTGGGCGAAGCCCACCAGTTGGGAATCGAAGTGATCCCCACAGGATCTCTCTCTCTTGATATTGCTCTCGGAGTCGGTGGAATTCCTCGCGGAAGAATCACCGAGATTTTTGGGCCTGAGTCTTC
>ENA-UOYA01000204-UOYA01000204.1-activated-sludge-metagenome-genome-assembly--contig:-NODE-204-length-81905-cov-47.908613_pt1 | contig 81905 bp, 79 predicted proteins | sample MGYA00238163_ERZ764804 | MGnify/ENA primary metagenome ERZ764804 (study PRJEB28919, sample SAMN05720223) | activated sludge metagenome | isolation source: Anaerobic digester | place: Hong Kong...
TGCGCGACCTGCTCGACAACGAAGTCATTCTCATCGGCGGCGGCGAAGCCGTCGGCACCACTTACTAAGCATCAGAAAAGAGCCCCCATCATGGACAAGCAAATCGATCTCGCCCAAGCCGACAACGAATCTTCCTTTCTGCGCGACCTGCTCGACAACGAAGTCATTCTCATCGGCGGCGGCGAAGCCGTCGGTTCAACCTACTAAGTCGCTATAGAAAGGTCACAACCCCACCCGCTTCCCCGCCGTCGCCACCGTCGAGTCACGGTGCGCGATGATCAGTGTGGTGATGCCGAGGTTTCTTACCGACTGATTGACTGCCTGTTCGCGTTCGTTGTCGAGCGCGCTGGTGGCCTCGTCGAGCAACAGGAACTTCGGCTTGCGGTAAAGCGCTCTTGCCAGCAGCAACCGCTGGCGTTGCCCACCGGACAGTGCGCTGCCGGTATTGCCCACCAGTGAATCGACGCTCATTGGCATGCGGCTTACTTCATCCCACAGGGCTGCAGCCTGCAGCGATTCCGCCACGCGCGCGTCGTCGGCCTCCGGGTCGAACAGGCTAACGTTGTCGGTGATTGAGCCGGCGAACACGTAGTCCTCCTGCATCACTGCCGCGAGTTGCGCACGCAGGGAGGTCGGGTCGATGTCGCGAATATCCAGACCGTCGATCAGCACCCGCCCTTCGGTCGCCGGCAGCAGGCCCACCACCACCTTGGCCAATGTCGTCTTGCCGGCGCCGGAGCGGCCAGTGAGCGCGACGCTATCGCCGGGGTCCACCGTAAAGCTGACGTTGCGAAAGATGAACGGGTCGTGCGGGCCATAACGGAAGCCGAGGTTCTCGACCACCCAGGTCGCCTTCGACAAGTCCGGCGCGACCGCCTGGCCGCGCTGTTCGCCCGCCGCAAGCGCCACGTCTGCCACCCGCTCGGCATGCAGATCAAGCAGCCGGAACTCGGTAAATTTGTCGATCAGGTTGGACAAACGGCTCACGAACACCAGCTTGTAGGCAAAGAAGGCGAGCAGCATGCCGACGCTGAAGCCACCGGCCATCACCTCGCGCGCCCCCAGCCAGACGATCAGCACGTTCTCCAACCCGAACAGCGCAAAGCTCGCGGTCTTGTAGGTGAGAGTGAGCGTCTGCGCGCGGATGCTGGCGTTGAGCGTGTCCACCACGGCGTTCTGCCAGCGCGACAGGCGGTCGGCTTCGCCCATGTGCAGCTTGATCGCCTGAATGCCGCGCAGGCTCTCGATGAAGTGCGTCTGCTGCTGGGCGGCGAAGACGAGCTGCTCGTTCACCGCTTCACGCATGGGGCGGAACAGCGCCCAGCGCAGCAGCGCATAGAGCACGGCAACCAGCAGCACCACGACGGTGAGGCGCAGGTTGTAGATCGCCATGACGATGAACATGCTGATCGCCAGCACGCCATCAATCAACACTTCGAGCGAGCTGCCGGTGAGGGTGCGCTGTATGGCGTCCATCGAAGCGAAGCGCGACAGCAGATCGCCCACATGGCGCTTCTCGAAAAACGCCAGCGGCAGCCGCAGCAAATGCGAGAAGAGCTGGGTAAGGACCTGCAGCGACAGGCTGTTGGTCAGATGCAGCAGCAGCCAGCCGCGTAGCGCACCGATGGCGGTCTGGATCAGTACCAGCAGGGCAAAGCCGATCGCCAGCACTGTCATCAGATCACGGTCGGCCGACACCAGCACTTCGTCCACAGTCAGCTGGGTCAGCCACGGCATTGCCAGTGCGAACACCTCGAAGGCCAGCGCCAGCGCAACCAGCCGCAGCAGCGCACTGCGGAAACCGCGGGCACCACCGACAATTGACCAGATCGAAAATTTCTCCACGCTGCGCCGCTTCACGAACGACGGCGTCGGCGTCAGTTCGAGCGCAATGCCGGTGAAGTGCTTCGAGAAATCGGCGAGCGACTGCGTCCGTACGCCACGGGCGGGGTCATGCAGCTCAACACGATCGGCATGTACGGCGGTGAGCACCACAAAGTGATTGAAGTCAACGTGCAGAATCGCCGGCAGTCGCAACTGGCGAAGCGCGGGCAATTCCACGCGCAGCGGTCGGGCCGCGAGATTCATGCTGTCGGCAATGTCGATCAGGCTCTTCAGCGTGGAGCCTTTCAGCGACACCGCGTGCTCGCGCCGCATGGTCTGCAGATCGGTCTCGATACCGTGATGACCGGCGATCATCGCGAGACAGGCCAGGCCGCACTCCGCCGCCTCCGTCTGCATGATCAGCGGCACCCGGCGGCGGCGGAAGTTTAGGGTGGCGCTCATAGCCGGCCCCGCAGCCGCAGGATCGGCTCGATCAGCCACAGATAAAGCGGTCGCGAATCAAGCGCGATGTCTGCCTGAGCCGCCAGCCCGTTGCGCAGCGGCCAGGTCTCGCCGTACGCAGCAATCGACGGTGACGCCAGCGAGGCGCGCACCCGGAACACCGGCTCGCGGATGGAAGACGGAAACCCAGTATCACCGGGAGAAATGACGCTGCGGCCCACCTCGGTGACGGTGGCTGCAACATGGCCAAAGCGCTCCATCGGGAAGGCATCAATGGCCAGCCGCACGCTTTGCCCTTCACGCAGGAAGCCGGCGGACCGCGTTGGCACGTAGATGTCCGCCATCAGCATGCGCGGGCCGGTCTGCATCTGCATCAGCGCGGCGCCTGCCGCCACTGTCTGACCGCTGAAGGCGATGACGCGCTCGACGGTGCCGTCACTGGCGGCGGTCACTTCATAGGCGCGTCGTGCCAGGCTCTCGCGCGAGGTTTGTGCAAGGCTGGCTTCGTCGCGCGACAGCGTGGCGAGCTTGCCTTCCACCGTGGCGCGCAGCGTGGGCAACTCGGTGCGGGCGATAGCAAGGTCGCGTTCGATGCCGGCACGGGTGCGTTTGAGCGACTCGAGCTTGACCACCTGCTCGGCGAGATCGTCCTGTTTTTGCTGCACCTGAAGTTCGGGGGCAAATTTGTCGCGGGCGAGTTGCCGGTAGCGATCAACCTGCCCTTTGAGTTGTGCCACTCGATCTTCCTGTGCGGCGATTTCGCGGCCAAGCTGCGTGGTCTCTGCCGTGAGCGCGTTGATGCGAGCCGTAAGCTGGGTTTGTTGCGCCGTCAGCAGCGCTTGCGCCTGACGCCGTTCGCCGGCGATCGCGGCGCGACGGGCCTGGGCGTCACGCTCGCCGGCGGCAAACACCGCCTCGCCGCCCGCAGTACGCTCGGTTGATATGGTGGCAAGGCGCTGCCCGGCCTTGACGCTATCACCCGCCTTGACATCGACGCTGACCAGGGTACCGGCCTCGGTGGCCGCTACCAGCACCGGATCATTGGCGTAGGCCAGTACCGCTGGCGCCCGAGCCTTGCGCGTGTACTGTGCGGTGAGCAGAAAAGCAACAAAGGCAATGGCGAGCAAGACACTGCACCAGGCCAGCCAGCGGGCAGCTCGTGGTGTAGCAACCACCAGCTCCCCCCAGGCGCGTTCGCGCTGGTGGGCGATGGCTTCCTTGCGGTAGAGACCGGTGCGGATCTGGGCGGCGCGCGCGGACTCTACGCCACTTGAGGCGTGATCGCGTTGCGCTTCGCTCTCTCCCCCGGTGTCGGCCACTACATCACCGCGCCGATGTACCAGGGCACAAATTCATCCGCTCCATAGCCCCAGCGTTCGCTCTTGCTTGCCTGACCGGACGCGGTTGCGAGGATCTTTTCGAAGATTTCACGCCCCTTGTCGGCAATCGCCACGCCGCTGTCGACAATGTCACCGCAGTTGATGTCGATGTCTTCTTGCTGTCGCGTCCACAGCGCGTTGTTGGTGGCGAGCTTGAGCGAGGGGGATGGCTTGCAGCCATAGGCCGAGCCGCGACCAGTGGTGAAGCAGATCAGGTTGGCACCACCGGCGACTTGCCCCGTCGCGCTCACCGGGTCGTACCCCGGTGTGTCCATGTAGACGAAGCCACGCTTGTCCACCGCTTGCGCGTATTCGTACACATCCACCAGCGGTGTGGTGCCGCCCTTGGCGACGGCCCCGAGCGATTTTTCGAGGATGGTGGTGAGTCCACCCGCCTTATTGCCAGGGCTCGGGTTATTGTTCATCTCGCCTTTGAGTCGCGCGGTGTATTCCTCCCACCACTTGATGCGGGCGACCAGTTTTTCGCCCACTTCGCGCGACACGGCACGGCGCGTCAACAGGTGCTCGGCACCGTAGATTTCTGGTGTTTCCGAGAGGATCGCCGTGCCACCATGCGCTACCAGCAGATCGACCGCCGCGCCCAGCGCCGGATTGGCGCTGATGCCGCTGTAGCCATCGCTGCCGCCACATTGCAGGCCGATGGTGATGTGCGAAGCGGGGACGGGTTCACGCTGCACCTTGTTGGCATCGATCAGCAGTTCGTTGACCAGCTCGATACCCTTCGCCACTGCCTTGCCGGTGCCGCCGACGTCCTGCAGGTTGTAGCTGTGCAGCTTGGGGCCGTCGTCGAGCCCCTCCGCTGCCTTGAAGCTTGATATCTGGTTCGCCTCGCAGCCAAGGCCGATCACCAATGCCGAATGGAAGTTGGCGTGCCGGGCGTAACCCGCCAGCGTACGGCGCAACAGCGTCATGCCTTCACCATGCACATCCATGCCGCAGCCGACCGAATGCGTAATCGCCACGACGCCATCTACATTCGGAAATGCATTCAGTGGCGAATTCGGTCCGGGCCGGAAGTGATCGGCGATCAGCTTGCACACCGTGGCCGAGCAGTTCACCGTGGACAGCAAGCCGATGTAATTGCGTGTGGCCACGCGGCCATCGGCGCGCTTGATGCCCATGAAGGTTGCCTGCGGCGAAGCGGCCGCGACCGGGCGCACATCGACGCCAAAGGCGTAGTCGCGCTCGAAATCGCCCATCGCCAGATTGTTCACGTGCACATGCTCGCCCGCTGCGATTGGTTTGCTGGCAAAACCGATGATCTGGTTGTAGCGGCGCACCGGTGCACCCTGCGTGATCGCTTTGGTAGCCACCTTGTGTCCGGGTGGCACCATGCCGCGGACGGTGACACCCTCGCTACGCAGCTCGGTGCCGGAGATGAGTTGCACCCGCGCAATGACGACGTCGTCGTTCGGATGCAGGCGGATGGTGAGTTGGGCAGCAGAAAGCATGATGGTTGGCAGGCCAGCGACGTCAAATAGACGTCTGACGTGAGACAAATACAGCCTCTAATGGTACGTCGTTCCTATAATGGTTTGAAGCACTTGTTTTGTCATTCTCGCGACATTGCGACGGACGGCGAATACCGGCGGCTGCGACGCGCTGACACCAACAGAATCTCGGGAGGAACATGGGCGATCGTTTGAAGGGGAAGGTGGCGCTGGTCACCGCCGCCGGGCAAGGCATTGGGCGGGCGTCCGCCATCGCAATGGCAAAAGAAGGGGCGACCGTCTACGCCACCGATGTCAACCTCAAGCTGCTGGAATCACTGACCGGCCAGCCCGGCATCGTGACGCAAAAGCTCGATGTGCTGGACGACTTGCAGATCAAGTTCACCATTGAGGGCCTGCCGCCGCTGAATATCCTGTTCAACTGCGCCGGCTTCGTGCATCAGGGCACGATCATGGAGACGCACGACGAAGACTGGGATTTCTCGTTCAACCTCAATGTGCGCGCCCCGTTCAAGGTGATCCAGGCGGCGCTGCCGCGCATGGTGGCCAACGGCGGCGGCTCCATCATCAACATGGCAAGCGTCTGCGGCAGCATCAAGGGCCTGCCAAACCGCTTTGTCTATGGCACCACCAAGGCGGCAGTGATCGGCATGACCAAGAGCGTGGCGGCGGACTACGTCAAAGGCGGCATCCGCTGCAACGCTGTCTGCCCAGGCACCGTGGACACCCCCTCGCTGCACGACCGCATGGCAGCGCTCGGCGACATCGACGAGGCACGCAAGATGTTTGTGTCGCGGCAGCCGATGGGTCGTCTGGCGAAGGCGGAAGAGATCGCGCCGCTGGTGGTCTTCCTCGCGTCCGACGAATCGGCCTTCGCGACAGGCAATGCGTACATGATTGACGGCGGTATCACGATTTGACTGCGTCAAATCGAGGACGACGCGCCTGCGGCGCTAGGACGACGGTCTCGCTTCGCTTGACCTAGGACGAATGACGCAAAGGTTTGCGACGTTTTTTGTTTGAAATTGAATCACCTGATGGCAGCGGTTCACTTAGTTGTTTGTCCGGTTACAGGTCCCGTCCTAGACCCGCGCAGCGAGGTCGTCGTCCTAGGCCGCGAAGCTGGCCGTCGTCTTAGCGCCGCAAGGCGCGTCGTCCTTTTCGGAGAAAACCAATGAAACTTGTTCGATACGGAAAAGCGGGGCAGGAAAAGCCCGGCATCATCGACGCTGACGGCAATGTCCGATCAGTCGTGGACCTCATCAACGACTGGGACGGTGAGCACCTGACCGCCAAGGTACTGGCCAAGATCGCGAAGATCAATCCGGCCAAGTTGCCGCTGGTGAAACCGAAGACGCGCCTTGGGCCGCCGATTGCGCGACCAGCCAAGTTCGTCGCCATCGGCCTCAACTTCGCCGACCATGCCGCCGAGTCGAACCTGCCGATCCCTAAAGAGCCGGTGGTGTTCAATAAGTGGACGAGCTGCATTCAGGGCCCGAACGACGACGTGATGCTGCCCAAGGGTTCGGTCAAGACCGACTGGGAAGTCGAGCTTGGTGTGGTGATCGGCACCCGCGCCCGCAGTGTCAGCAAGAAGGACGCGCTCAATCACGTGGTCGGCTATTGCCTGGTGAATGACGTCTCGGAACGCGAATGGCAGATTGAACGCGGCATGACCTGGGACAAGGGCAAGGGCTTCGACACCTTCGGTCCGATCGGCCCGTGGCTGGTCACCGCCGACGAGGTGGGCAACCCGCAAAAGCTCGGCATGTGGCTCGACGTCAATGGTGTGCGCCAGCAGACCGGCAACACCAAGACCATGATCTTCGATGTCGCCACCATCGTGTCGTACTGCTCGACGCTGATGACGCTGGAGCCGGGCGACATCATCACCACCGGCACGCCACCGGGCGTGGGCATGGGCAAAAAGCCGAGCCCGGTGTTTCTGAAGCCCGGCGACGTCATCACGCTCGGCATCGACAAGCTTGGCGAGGCGAAGCAGACCGTCGTCAAGTTCTCGCCACCCAAGGCTTAGCGCGGGCGGCGTACAACCGGTCAGGCGCTGGCAGTGTTCGTTGCGGCGAGCACTGCCGCAACCCATTCGGCAAGGGCTGTCGAATCGCGGTGAATTTCACCCGCTGCGGTGACCATCTGCATGCGCCAGCTGTCACGCGCTTCGCGATCCTGCGTCATGCGTGCCGCGAGCGCAGCATAGTCCGCCGCATCCGCCGCCACGGTTGCAGAGAGCCCCGCATGTGCAAGTGCGGCTGAGGCGAAGCGGCTACGCATTGCCGCGCCCGGCAGCGTCACAATCGGTGTGCCCGCCGCCAGTGCGTCCCAGGTAGAGATACCGCCACCCACAGGGAACGGATCCAGCAGCACGTCGCAGGCGGCGATCAACTCGGTGAATTCGGCGCGTGAGCGGCGACCAAAAAACTTCACCCGACCGCTCGCCGCGCCGAGCGACTGCGCAAAACGACGCTGGATGGCAGCTGTCTGGCCCGCGTTGGCGGCTTCGGGCAGCAACAGTGTGGCTTCTGGGCATTCGTCGAGCACCTGGCGCAGCGTTGCATCAAACTGCGGCATCAGCTTGAACAGGGACTGCGGGCAGATCAGCAACGGCCCGCCACCACCAAATCCGAGGGCCGTGCGGTCACGCAGCCGTGCGAGCAAAGGCTCCGCCGGATAGTCGGGGAACGGCAGGCCGGGCAGACGAAGCAGAGATTCCGAATAGAAGCGTTCGTTGCCCACGGGCTCAAGCGCGGCGTAGCTCACGTAAGCGTCGATCGCCGGCAGGCCACTGGTGCAGGGGTGCCCGAGCGTGTTCCACTGCACGCGTGCGAGCCGGGCGTGCGCGAGGTAGTAAGTGAGCGCCTCCATCCCGATCTCGGGATAGATCAGCAAGTCCAGCTCGGTGGCGGCGACGTGCTCACGGGCGACGGCGAGATCGAACGGCAGGCGGTGCAACGTGGCGCCTTGCGAGATTTTTTGCGCCAGTGAGTCATTGATCAGCGGCGGGATCTGGAAAAGGTGCAGATCAATATCGGCTTTCGCGAGCGCCGTGATCACCGCGTGCAACGCGCGGCCAACGCTGTGGTTGTAGAGAAACTGCGAACAGATGCCAACGCGCGGCCTGCCACTGCGCCGTGCCCGATCGAGATGCGGTGCGACGAAGGCGAGCGACGGTGCCGCCGCCCGTAACGTCTGCGCCAGCTCGCCCAGCAGTGCGCGGTCATCATCACGACCATGATACGAGAGGTAGAAAGGCGTGTCGCCGAAGTCGTTGAGCGGATCGTCGAGTCGGACGCCGCTCTCGCGCAATCGCTGCAAGTTGGTCACGAAGCTCGCGCGGGCTTCGTCGATCTGCGCTTCCGACTCGGGAATCACCGGCAACTGGGTGGCACGGCGGAAACGCAAGCCACCGTGGTCGCGCACGGCAAGCGCAGCCGCGTAGACACCCTGCGCCGCAACCGGGTCGGCGCTCTCGTTTTCGAGCAACGCGAGATTCATGGTCAGCGTTGCGTTACCAGGGTCGGCCTGCAGGCCATTGCGATACGCAGCGCGCGCCGCATCGGCATTGCCTGCTGCTTCTTCAGCTTGCCCGAGCGCATTGCATAGCGGCGGCGAAGTCGGCAGCCGTTTGGCACTTGCGCGCGCCAACGTCAGCGCCTCGGCGCGCTCGCCCAGATCGGTGAGCACATCGACCAGGGTTGCGCGGGCGCCGTCGTGGTCTGGCGCGCGCTTGATGCACTCGCGCAGCAGCGTCTGTGCGAGCGCCAGGTCACCGCGCTGGAACGCCGTCAGCGCGCGGTTGTAGCGGGCATCCACATGCGCGGGATCAATCTGCAAGGCGGCGGCGAACGACGCGTCGGCCGCTGCCAGCTCGCCGGCTCGCCGCAGCAACACACCGAGGTTGTTGTGCGCGGCGGCGAATCCGGGTTTAAGGCGCAGCGCTGCCTGGTAGTCAGCAACGGCATCAGCGTCGCGGCCAAGCGCGGCAAGCACCAGCGCGCGATGGTAGTGGGCGTCGGCAACCGGCTGCGGCGAGATGGCGATCACGCGGTCGAGGCGCTCATGTGCAAGCTCGAGCTGCCCCGCCGTCCACGCAGCAACGCCGCCGTAATACAGCGCTGCCGGGTGATCCGGCTCGCCCGCCAGCACCTGCATGTAGAGCGACAATGCTTCGGCAATACGGCCGGCCTGGTGCAGCTGCACTGCCTGACGAAGGGTATCGCTCATCGTATGGCTGCTCTGCCAAAGCGACCGTTCGGCACAGTATCTTTCCGCTGAAATGACGACCACATGCGGGCTGAGGCGTTATTCTTGCGGAAGTCGACTTTTGCAAAAAATCGCCGCAAGCCCTTATCAACTGGTAATTTCATCCAAAAGCCGTTAGCCTGGGCAATCGCATCAACGCAACAAAATCAGCGTGGCCAGCCCGAGAAAAATGAAGAAGCCGCCGGTGTCAGTCACTGCCGTCAGCAGCACGCTGGAGCCTGCCGCCGGATCCTGGCCGCGACGGTAACGCCACATCGGAATCACCACGCCCATCACCGCCGCCAGCAGCAGGTTGAGCGTCATCGCCAGCGTCAGCACGAAGCCGAGCAGCAGGTTCTGCTCCATCAGGCCGATGACGAGACCAATCGCGCCGCCAAAAATGAGGCCATTGATGCCAGCCACGGCCATTTCCTTGTTGACCAGGCGGCGGAAGTGTTCGGTACCCACCTGTCCGAGCGCGATGGCACGCGCGATCATGGTCAGCGTCTGGTTGCCGGAATTGCCACCGATGCCGGCGACGATGGTCTGCAGCACCGCCAGCACCGCCAGCTTGGCGATCGAGCCCTGGAACAGATCGGTCGCCCGCGAAGCGACAAACGCCGTCAGCAGATTCAGCGCCAGCCACTGCCAGCGGTTCTGCACGCTTTTCCAGACGCTGGCGAAAATGTCCTCTTCCTCGCGCAAGCCGGCCTGGGCACGCAAGTCTTCCTCGGCGCTTTCGCGCACGAAGTCGAGCACTTCGGCGACGGTGACGCGGCCCACCAGCACACCGTGTGCGTCCACCACTGGCGCCGAGACGAGGTCATAGCGCTCGAACGCCGCTGCGGCGGAATCGGCGTGATCGGTCGGCTCGAAGCGGATCTTCGGCTCGGTCATCACCTCGCTGACCAGCCGGTCTTCGTCGGTAACGAGAATCACGTTGGTGGGCAGCACGCCGAGCAGCTTGTCCTCGCGATCGACAACGAACACCTGATCGGTGTTGGCGGGCAGTTCGTCAAAGCGGCGCAGGTAGCGCATCACCACTTCCAGGGTGACGTCCGGCCGTACGTCGACCATCTCGAAATCCATCAGCGCGCCGACCATGTCCTCCTCGTAGGACATCGCCTGCCTGAGTTGCTCGCGCTCCTCCGGGTCGAGCGACTTCTTGACCGCTTCCACCACCTCACGTGGCAGATCGGGCGCCAGCTCGGCCAGCTCGTCGGTGTCGAGCGTGGCCGCTGCAGCGACCAGTTCGGGCGCGTCCATGCTGGCGATGAGGCTCTCGCGCACGGCGTCCGAGGTTTCGACGAGGATGTCGCCTTCACGCTCCGCCTTGACCAGATCCCAGACGAACAGGCGCTCATCGAGCGGCAGTGCCTCAAGGATGTGGGCGACGTCGGCGGGATGCAGGCCGTCCAGCGTCGACCGCAAATTGGCGAGCACGCCCTGGACAATCGGGTTCTGCGACGGGTTGTCGAGGGTGTCAGCCAGACTCTCGGCGAAGCCGGACAGCAGCCGGTACTGCCGGACCAGCAGGACAACGTCGGCTAGGGCTTCAGAGAGCGCATCATCCACGCTCGCGCTGCTTGCAACAGGCGACTCTTTTTCGAGAGCTTCAGGCATGGAGGGGGAACGTCCAAGGGGATGAGTGGCGCGATGCGATGGACAGGATTGTAGGGGCAAACATGACGGATATCCGTCAGTCCGGCAACTCGACTTGCGGCATCCGTGCGAGGATGATGCCGGTCTTTTTGCGAAGGCCCGGCGCGCCAAGGTTGCGCTCGTAGAAGCGCGGATTCGGCGCCATCGCAGCGAGCCTGGCAGCCTGCTCGGCCGACAGCTGCGCGGCGGAGACGCCGTAATAGCGCCGCGCGGCGGCCTCGGCGCCGAAGACACCATTGCCCCATTCGATCACGTTGAGGTAAAGCTCCAGGATGCGCTCCTTGTCGAGCATGTTTTCCAGCATCAGCGTGATGATCGCTTCCTGCCCCTTGCGCAGATAACTTTTCTCCGGCGACAGGAACAGATTTTTGGCCAGCTGCTGGGTAATGGTGGAGCCGCCGGCAACGGTACGGCCCTTGCTGCGGTTCTTCTCCAGCGCAAGCTGGATGCCGTCCCAATCGAAGCCCTCATGCTCCACAAACTTCGAGTCTTCGGCGGCGATCAGCGCGCGTTTCAGATTGCGGGAAATCTTTTCGTACGGGACCCACTGGTAACGCAACGTCGCGTCGGGCTTTTTGTCATGCAGTTCGCCCATGCGATAGGCCATGAACGCCGTTTCGCGCGGCGAGTGATCGGCATACCACCAGACCAGCAGTGCGAACCAGCCCTGCACGGCGATGAACAGCAGCGCCATGCCGATGCAGGCCGCTGCGATCATGCGGATCAGGGTTCGCAATGCCGCCATGATCCCGACAGCGCCGGCTACGAGGCCAGCAGTTCGGCACGCAATTGCGCCATGACGGGCGCCGCAGGCGGTAACACGCCGCGCCACTGGACGTAGCTTTCTGCGGCCTGTTCAACCAGCATGCCCAGCCCGTCGCAGGTACGCGCCGCGCCGTGCTGCCCGGCCCACCGCAAAAACACGGTCGGCGCCTTGCCGTACATCATGTCATAGGCCAGCGCATCGGATGCAAAGATGGCAGCGTCTTGCGGCAAGGGCAACGCACCGCTGAGGCTTGCCGAGGTGGCGTTAATCACCACATCGAAGCGCTGTCCAGTCGCAACCAGCTGTTCGGTGGTCAATGCTGTCACCGGGTACTGCGCTGCATAGTGCCCCACCAGCTCCACTGCGGTGGCGTGGGTGCGGTTCACCACCACCAGCGCCGAGGGCTCACGCAGCAACAGCGGCCCGATCACGCCACGTACGGCGCCGCCAGCGCCTAGCAGCAACACGCGCTTGCCCCGCAACGCCACCCCCTGATTGGTCTCGATGTCGCGCACCAAGCCTGCGCCGTCAGTGTTGTCGCAATACCAGTGATCGCCACGCCACATCAGAAAGTTGGCGGCACCCGCCTGCTGCGCGCGCAGGGATGCCTCGCGCGCCACCGCGAAGGCATCAAGCTTGAACGGCACCGTGACATTGGCGCCAACGCCACCTTCATGGCGAAAGCGTTCCAGGTCGGCAGCAAATTCACCCAGCGGGCACAGTCGCGCCACGTAGTCGATTTGTTGTCCGACACTGGCCGCAAACATGGCGTGGATGCGTGGACTCTTGCTGTGGGCAATCGGATTGCCAAACACCGCGTAACGGCCGCTGGCGGGCAACGTAGTGGTCATGGGGCCTTCGGGAGCGAGCCTGCCGAGCTTTCCAATTCGCCAGCGCGAGTAAAGCTCCAGGTTCGGGTGATGTAGAGAATGTCGGTGTCGCTGCGGATGTCTGGCGGGAACGGTGCGTAAGGCGCAGCCAGTTCGACGATTTTCAGCGCTGCAGCGTCAAGAATCTTCTTTCCTGAGCCACGATCAATCTCGATGGTTTCGATGCGGCCGTCCGCCTTGATGCCAACGGTCAATACCAGCGAACCGTAGAGCTTCTGCGTGCGCGCCACCTCGGGGTAGTTGGCGTTGCCGACACGCTCCACCTTCTGCCGCCAGTCTTCGACGTAGCGGGCAAAGCGGTACTCGGTTGCGCGGGCACCGATGTGCTTTTTCTTGGGTCGTTGCTGGTAGCTGTCGAATTCACGGGCGATCTGCGCTTCCAGACGCTGCAATTCGAGCGCCTTGGCGGACAACTCACGGTAAGCATTGGCGGCATCGACCTTGTTCGATTCCTTGGCTTCGCGATCGGTATTGGTCTGGCTTCTGGATTTGAGCTGCTGCAACAGTTCGCGCGTCTGCCGTTCAAGCGCCTCCACCTGTTCGCGGGCGGCAGCGAGCTGGGTCTGCTGCGCATCCATTGCAGCCCGTGGCAGGGGTGAACTCAGTCTGCGCCTGGCATCGGTATTGCCACCGCCGTCAAGATTGGCTTGCGCCAGAAAATCGGATTGCGAAGGCTTCGAGGTGGTTTTGGCGTTGACCAGCGACACCTCCAGCGGCGGAGATACCGCCGGCGCCTTGAACAGCTTCGGCAATTCAAAATGCAACGACAGCACAATCAGGTGCACCCCGAGCGATGCTGCCAGCGTCCAGCGCAGCAACGGGCTCATGCCCGGCGCCACCGATACCGGCACCGGCGCGTTGATGACCTTGGCAGCGCGCTTCACAAAACCATTTTAGGCGGTAGTGTCCGTAGCGCTGACGACCGATTCAATGTAGCGAAGATGCAGCGCGGGTTCGAACAGGTCCACCTCGGTGACAGCAAGCACCACCTGCGCACCAGCCGCCTGGCTGGGCATGTCGTGGATGCGCTGGACAATGGGCAAGCGGTCGAAGCGCACCAGATTTTCGCGGATGACGCGGGCCGTGAGCTTTTCAATGCCCTCCTGCTGGATGAAACGCAGGCACCAGTAAAACTCCATCTGCTGCTGAAACTCTGCGTACCCGGCGTAGGTGGCATCAAAGTCCGCTACCGCAGCCAGCAGCTCTGCGCTGCCGCGCTGGTAGGGTGCAGATTCACCGGCAATCAACGCCAGCAGCTGCCGCTGGTTGATGAGGTCCGAATAGCGCCGCAGCGGCGACGTCGCCCACAGGTAGTGCGGCACGTTGAGCCCCTCGTGGGCACCGGCTGCAGTAGACATCTTGGTCTTGCCGGCCGCCTGAACACGGAACATGCCCGCCCAGTGCTTGTCCGCCAGCATGCCCGCCCAGGTCACGTTGGCAAAAATCATCAGCTCCGACACCAGCGTATCGACCGGCGAACCGCGTTGCCGCACCGAAATCTCGATCCGGCAATCCGCAGCGTCGGGATCGCCCTGTACGGCGAAGTTGTAGTCGACGCGATTGACCGTCTGTTCGCCCCGGGTGGCCGCCAGTTTTTGTGCAAGCTGATGCAGAACGCGCAGTTCAGCTGCGTGCTTTGACGTCAGTTCATGATCGTTAGCCGCGTCCAGCCACTGCAGTGTGTCAAGCGCGGCAATACGCAAATTGTCTGCAATGCGCACGCGCTCAAGGCGGGTTTCGGTAGCCGTAACGTTGAGGCCGGCATCCAGCGTTGCGTATAGCGACAGCGCGGCAGGTGTCTTGCCCTGGTCAAGAGAAAACGCAGCCACCACGTCATCGGGCAGCATGGTGATCTTGTTGCCCGGCATATACACGGTGGACAACCGGTCGCGGGCAACGCGGTCCAGTGCACTGCCTATGGCAAGAGCAGCAGCGGGCGCCGCAATGTGGATACCGAGACGGTAGCCGCCATCACCCAATGCACTCAGCGAGAACGCATCATCGATCTCCGTGGTGCTGTCGTCATCAATGCTGAATGCCGCCACATCAGCAACCAGCAAGTCGGGCTGCACCGGGACGTCCAGATTGTCCGGAAAAGCGCCGCCCTTCGGAAATGTCGCCCGCAGGAAGCGGTCGTAATGCAACGCGTGCGTGGATGGGATCGCCTTTGCACGCGCCAGCAAATGCACCGGCGACATGCGGGCACGATCCGCCGCCGCCACCAGTGCCTTGTAGGCCAGCGACTGCTTGTCGGGCGCATGCAGCAACTGTGACCATTGACCGGCAATCTCCGGCGGCGCGTTACCAGCTGCCAACGCGATGACCCACGCCTCCATTTGTTCGGCCTCGCGGGCCTTGCGCTCAATGCTGGCCAGCGCCGCTTTCAGTGCATCCTCCGGTGCGCGCTTGTAGCGCCCCTTGCCGCGCTTGTAGAAATACATCGGCGCCTGCTGCAAGGCCAGCAGCGTGGCCGTCTGCTGGATCACGGTAGCTTCGGCGCCGAAGTACTCTTTGGCCAGTTCGCCAAATGCAAATTCGTCGGCGCTTTCTGCACTCTGCCATAGCAGCATCATGTCGATGTCCGTCAGCTGGCTCTGGGCATCGCCCAGCAACTGCGCAGCACTCGGTGCTGCGAAGCGCAGCAGCGCATTGGACGATTTCACCTTGATGCGACGCCCGCCGGGCAATTCGATCTGCGCGGCAGCGTCGGATTCGGACAGGATGGCGCCGGCCTTGATCTGGCCGTCGTCTTCAAATACAAGATTCATCAGGGTCTACTGCCTGTTCGTGATGCCGTGCGGAACGTGCCCGGCGGTGACCACCCGGCTGGCCGATTCCACATGGCGCCGCTGGTCGTCGAAAAAGATGTCGGCGCCGAAGGCGCGCAGGAATTCGGCCTTGTCGAGCCCGCCCAGAAAGAGCGCTTCGTCGATACGAATGCCCCAGTCACGCAGCGTGCGGATCACGCGCTCGTGCGCTGGCGCCGAACGCGCTGTTACCAGCGCCGTGCGGATCGGCTGACGATCGCGCGGGAATCCGGTCTGGATGCGATGGAGCGCCGCCAGGAAGTTCTTGAACGGCCCACCGCCCAGCGGCGTCCCGGCGGCCTGCTGTTCGGATTGGCTGAACGCGTCAAGTCCGGCTGACTGATAGACGCGTTCAGCCTCGTCAGAGAACAATACCGCGTCACCGTCAAAGGCGATGCGCAGTTCATCATGGGCGGAACTGTCGGCGGTGCGTTCGCCCACCTGCGGCACAATGGTTGCCGCTGCGTGCCCCGATTCGAGCGCATGCCGGACATCCTCCGGATCAGCCGACAGAAACAGGTGGGAACCGAGCGCAGGCACATAGCGCGACGTGTCGGTCCCGCCGGTAAACACCGCACGTGTGATGCCCAGCCGGTAGTGTGTAATGGCGTTGAATACGCGCAGGCCGGTATCAGCGCTATTGCGCGACAGCAGCACCACCTCTACATGCTCTCCGCCACCCTCGTTGAGGCGTAACAGCTTGCGTGTCAGCTCAAAAGCCACACCGGGTTGCAGCAATTCGTTCTCATGCGCCACCTGATGGCGCTGGTAGGCTTCAACACCGTCGCGCTCATACACAGCGTGGCTTTCCGACAGATCAAACAGCGCCCGCGATGAAATCGCGACAATCAGGCGGCGATCAATGGCGGCCGGCATGGTTTACGACGCCCCGATTTCAGCGACTGTTTCAGGCAATTCGTGGCTTGTCGAAAGTACTTTGGCAACAACGGCGTTAACGCACTGAACGGCACCCAATAGCCAAGCCGTAGCGACGCGAAATTCATAAGTCAAAAACATGAGGCCCCAATTCACGCCAGAGCGTGCAGGGAAAGTTGAAGCTGTTTGAGCAACTTGTCATGGATGCCACCGAAGCCTCCATTGCTCATCACGAGAATATGGTCACCAGGGCGTGCGTCACAAGCCACGGCACGTACCAGCTCATCGAGATTCCGGTAGTCGGCGGCGCGCGCACCCAACGGTCGCATTGCTTCTGCAACGTCCCAGTTGACGCCACCGGAGAAGGAGTAAGCGCGTGCAGCGTCGTCGAAACAGGATGACAGACGGGCCCGCATCGCTCCCAGTTTCATCGTGTTGGAGCGGGGTTCGAACACGGCGAGGATGCGCTCGTCCGGTCTGGCTGCCCGCTTGAGCGCTGTGATCGTGGCAGCGATTGCCGTCGGATGGTGAGCAAAGTCGTCGTAGACCTTGACACCGCCGACTTCGCCGCGCAGCTCCATGCGCCGCTTGACGCCTTTGAAGCTGGTCAACGCCGCCACCGATTGTGCGGGTGAAATGCCGACATGGCGCGCCGCCGCGATAGCGGCCAGTGCGTTGAGACGATTGTGCTGCCCCGGCATTGCAAGCTCCAGCACGCCAAAGCGTTCGCCACCGAAGTCCACCCGACCGTCGGTCGTCAGATGCCAGCCCTGCTCCACGCCAAAGGCCTCGCGCCCGCTCCAGCAGCCCATCGCCAGCGCTTCAGCGATCTCGGGATCAGTGCCGTTGAAGATGACGCGCCCAATGGCGGGGACGATGCGAACCACGTGGTGGAACTGGCGACGGATTGCAGCGACGTCCGGAAAGATGTCGGCATGATCGTATTCGAGATTGTTGAGCACCAGGGTGCGCGGCTTGTAGTGCACAAACTTGCTGCGCTTGTCGAAGAAGGCGGTGTCGTATTCGTCGGCCTCGATCACGAAGGGATGATCGTCGGCGACTTTGCCCAGCCGCGCTGAAACGCCGAAGTCCTGCGCCACACCGCCGATCAGAAAGCCCGGATCGCGCCCCGTGTGGGTCAGGATCCATGCCAGCATCGACGTCGTGGTCGTCTTGCCGTGTGTGCCGGCGACTGCCAGCACGTGGCGATGCCGAAGGACGTGGTCGGCCAGCCATTGCGGTCCCGACACATAGTCCAGATTGGCGTCGAGAATTGCCTCAATCAGCGGGTTGCCGCGGGTGATGACATTGCCGATGACGAAGCAGTCGGGCTTGAGCTTCAGCTGGTCCGGCGAATAACCCTCGATCAGCTCGATGCCGAGCGACTTGAGCTGGTCCGACATCGGTGGATAAACGTTGGCATCGCAGCCGGTGACCTTGTGGCCGGCCTCGCGCGCAAGCGCCGCAAGGCCGCCCATGAAGGTGCCGCAAATGCCGAGAATGTGGATGTGCATGAAACGCGATTGGGAACGACCTGGCTCAACACGCCTTGCCGTAGAACTCTGGGTAACCGGTAATTATCCCAGCCTTTACCGACCGCAGTAACCGGCGGTCGCTGGCGGGAGACAATTAATACCCGTGCCCGCCTTTTGTCCCGTCCAACATGACATCGTTGCGCCAGCTGTGCCTAGCCGCTCTCGTTGCATCCGATCCGGATGACAAGCTGGCAATGGTTTCCTCGTTAGCGAGTGCCAACACCATGCCGGAACCGGCGGAAAGACTGGCCGAGCCAGCCAGCCTGCCCGGTCGCCCGCCCCGTCCGCATATGGTCGCCCCCAAGGACGTACCGCAGCGCTCCCTGGGCAATGTTGAGGGCCGCGCGGCACTGCTGCACGCGTTGGCCCACATCGAGTTCAACGCGATCAATCTGGCGCTTGATGCTGTCTGGCGCTTTGATGGCATGCCCGAGCAGTTTTACCGCGACTGGCTCAAGGTAGCGATTGAGGAGGCGTATCACTTCCGCCTGCTGCGCGAGCGGCTGTCGACCCTTGGCTATGCCTACGGCGACTTTCCGGCGCACAACGGTCTGTGGGAGATGGCGGAAAAGACCAAAGGGGATGTGCTCGCCCGCCTGGCGCTGGTGCCGCGCACGCTCGAGGCACGCGGGCTCGACGCGTCACCACCGATCCGCACCAAACTGGCGGGGGCAGGCGACATGGACAGCGCTGCCATTCTTGACATCATCCTGCGCGACGAAATCGGCCATGTTGCCATCGGTAATCACTGGTACCGATACGTCTGCGACCAGCGCGGCGTTGACCCGGTAATCACCTACGCACAACTGGCAGAGCATCATCGCGCGCCCCGACTGCGTGGCCCATTCAATCTGGAAGCACGGCGTGCAGCGGGTTTCGAGCAGGCGGAACTGGACGCGCTATAGGCGCACACTCGTGCCCAGGGGCATTTGCACCACGGTCACAACGAGCAGGCTCGGCCAGCAGCCACTGGGCTCCCGATGAATCACTCAATCGTCACCTTTGCCTCACGGACAAGGTGCGCGAACTTCTCGGTGTCGTCACGAATCTGCTTCGCCATCTGTTCCGGTGTGTTGCCGACGGGCTCGGCACCGATGTCGGCCATGCGTTTGCCGAAGTCGGGAGACTGAATGATCTTCATCGATTCGCTCGACAGCCGGGCGACGATCTCCCTGGGCGTACCAGAAGGCGCGAGCAGGCCGAACCAGGTGCCGATGTCGAAACCCTTCAGGCCCGATTCGGCCAGTGTTGGTACATCCGGCAGCGCACTTGACCGTTTGCCGGTGGTGACAGCCAGCGCACGAAGTTTGCCGGCCTTGATGTGTGCCAGCACCGGCGTGACGGTGTCAAACGACATCGCGACCTGACCGCCGAGCAGATCGGTCGTCAGCGGGCCGCTGCCCTTGTAAGGTACATGCACCAGGCCCACGCCGGAGAGGTTTTCGAACTGGGTGCCGATCAGATGTTGCGCGGTGCCATTGCCGTTGGAGCCGTAAGTCAATTTGTCCTTGGCGGCCTTGCCCTGGGCGATGAGCTCGGCGACCGACTTCGCCGGATTCGCAGCGCTGACGGTCAATACATTGGGCACCAGGGCGATGGTGGTGATTGGCACGAAGCTCTTCTGGAAGTCGTACGGCAACTTCTTGTAGACGCTGGTGGCGATGGCGTGATGCACCGCGCCGACGAGCAGCGTGTGGCCGTCCGGCTTCGCCTTCGCCACGAAGTCGGCGCCGATGGTGGCACCAGCCCCCGGTTTGCTCTCGACAATCACCGGCTGTCCAAGCGCCCTGGCGTGCGTCTCGGCGAGCGAGCGCGCCAGCACGTCCGTGGTGCCACCCGCCGGGAACGGCACGATCAGCGTGATGGGTTTGTTGGGCCAGGATTGCGCGTGAACACCGATCGGCAGGCCGGCGGCAAGCGCAACGCCGACTGCAACGGTAAAACGGAGTAGTCGTGAGATGAAGTTCATGTTGGGTTCCTCCTTGTTTATCGTCGTAGTTCAGGAGCAGCGTGGTCGCGATGACCGCGTGTGGTCATCGCTGTCGCAGCCGGGGCCGCTCCTGCGGTACGCGCGCTAGGCGCCCCGCAGTTCGCGGCACACGGCGTCGGTCACCTGCGCCGTCGTAGCAGTGCCGCCGAGATCACGGGTGTGCAGTGCGGGGGTCGCCGTGATCTTTTCGATGCCTCGCATCAGGCGTTGCGCGGCGGCGTTTTCGTCGAGATGTTCGAGCAGCATCACACAGCTCCAGAAGGTACCCACCGGATTGGCGAGGCCTTTGCCCATGATGTCGAAGGCAGAGCCGTGAATCGGCTCGAACATCGACGGGTAGCGACGTTCCGGGTCGATATTGCCAGTGGGTGCGATGCCGAGACTGCCTGCGAGGGCAGCGGCGAGATCGCTCAGGATGTCGGCGTGCAGATTGGTGGCGACCAGGGTGTCGAGGCTCGCGGGGCGGTTCACCATGCGGGCGGTGGCGGCGTCGACCAGTTCCTTGTCCCACTTCACATCGGGAAATTCGCCAGCGACCTGGGCTGCGATTTCGTCCCACATGACCATCGCGTGGCGCTGCGCGTTGCTCTTGGTGACCACGGTGAGCAGCTTGCGCGGCCGTGATTGCGCGAGACGGAAAGCAAAGCGCAGGATGCGCTCAACGCCCGCGCGGGTCATGATGGACACGTCGGTCGCCGCTTCGATGGGATGGCCCTGATGCACGCGGCCGCCAACGCCCGAGTATTCGCCCTCCGAGTTTTCGCGCACGATCACCCAGTTGAGATCTTCCGGCTTGCAGCGCTTGAGTGGGCCATCGATGCCGGGCAGGATGCGTGTCGGACGCACGTTGGCGTACTGGTCGAAACCCTGACAGATCTTCAAGCGCAGACCCCACAGGGTGATGTGATCGGCGATGTGCGGGTCGCCAGCGGAACCGAACAGGATCGCGTCTTTCCCTTTCAACGCGTTGAGGCCGTCGGCCGGCATCATTTCACCGTGCGCACGGTACCAGTCGCCACCCCAGCCGAAATTCTCGAAATCAAACGCGAAACTGCCATCAGCAGCCGCCAGTGCCGCCAGCACGGTTTGCCCGGCGGGCACCACTTCCTTGCCGATGCCGTCACCGGGAATGGTGGCGATGCGATAGGTCTTCATTGCTTGCTCCTGTGTCAGATGATCCGGTTTGCACAAATGCTAGAAGCGACCAGGCTAGCCAAATCACGTCACAGGTGAAAGCATTGTCAACCCATAGTTGACGATATAGTCACGCAACGATTGCAAGTCGTTCGAATCAAACAGGAAAGTTCAATCATTCAATGGAATCGACGCTACCTGCATCCTCTGCCGGTATTCAACCCGTAGATCTTGGCTTTCTCGTCGCACTGGCTGGCGCTGGCAGCATGAGCGCGGCGGCTCGTGAGCTCAGCATCTCGAAAGCTGCGGTCAGCAAGCGCCTGGCGCAGATCGAAGCGCGAACGAGGGTAGTGCTGGTCAACCGCACCACGCGGCGCATGAGTCTCACCCCGGAAGGTGAAGCGGTGATCGAGCGTGCGCGCGGCATCCTTGCTGACATGGAAGAGCTCGACCGCCTGCTGCTTGGCACCCGACAATCGCCGAAGGGGTTGCTGCGCGTGAACGCGACACTCGGTTTCGGTCGCAGCCACGTGGCGCCAGTGATCTCACGCTTCGTGCGCCGCTATCCTGAGGTCGAAGTGCAGTTGCAGCTTTCGGTGAACCCTCCGCCGCTGACCGATGACAGCTTCGACGTGTGCCTGCGCTTCGGTGCACCGCCCGATGCCCGTGTCATCGCGCGTCGGCTGGCACCGAATCGCCGTCTGTTGTGCGCCGCGCCTGCCTACCTGCGCGCGCAAGGCGAGCCGCTGACGCCTGCGGAACTGGCGCGCCATCACTGCATCGGCATCCGTCAGGGCGACGAAGCCTACGGCGTGTGGCGTATCTCATCAGGCAAAGGTGCCCGGCGGCGCACAGAGACAGTGAAGACACGCGGACACCTGACCACCAACGACGGTGAGATCGCCGTCAACTGGGCGCTGGACGGCCACGGCATAGTGATGCGTGCCGAGTGGGACATCGTGCGTTATTTGAAGAGCGGGCGGTTAAGACAGGTGTTGCCGCAATGGGAAACACCAGACGCCGACATCTACGCCGTGTATCGCGAGCAGTTGCAGTTGTCGACGCGGGTACGCACCTTCGTCGACTTCATCGCTGAAGCATTTGCCGCGATGAAGTCGGCACCATAGTGCGAGCAGCCGCGCTTACCCTGAGAACTTGATCTTGGCGGTCAGCAACTGGAACCACATCACCCAGTCGCCCATGAATGAGTACAGCGGCTGCTTGAAGCTCGCCGGCTTGTTTTTCTCGAAACCAAAGTGCCCCACCCAGGCCCACGCGTAGCCCTGCACGATGCCCACCGGAATCAGCCACCAGAGTTTAGTGATGAAGGCCGTGATCAGCAGCGAAAGGCCAACGGAAGTGCCGATAAAGTGCAGCACGCGGCAAACCGGGTTGCGATGCTCGCCGAGATAGAACGGATAGAAGGACGCGAAACTCGTGAACTTCTGAGCCGGTACCTGAGCGATTGCGTCTGCCATGATGAATCCTCCTCGTTGCGAACGATAGCGCAGACATCGCGAGTGGACAACTGCCAGCGCGGACGCCCTCCCGCGCGTCAGACGTCGTCTACTCCAGCGGCCGGAACTTGAGGGACAACTGACGCTGGAACACCTCGGCCTGGTCGGGCTTCGGCAGGGGTGACGATTTCAGGATTGCCCTTTCGACCGCCTCATCGTAAGCCCGGTTACCGCTGGATTTGGTCAGCGTCACCGAGATCACTTCACCGGTTGGCAGCTGCGTCACCGTGAACTGCGCCTCCGGGTTGCCCGGCACTTCGCTGGCGAGGATGATGTTGCCGCGCACCTTGCCGCGGATCTTCGCCACGTAGTCGGCTTCCGCCTTCGCGCGCGCTCGTGCTGCAGCCGCGTCAGCAGCAGCCCTGGCCGCGCGCTCGGCCTCGGCTTTGGCAGCGGCTTCCTTGGCTGCCTTTTCGGCCGCCGCCTGCGCTGCCAGCTGCTCTTTGGCTGCCTTGTCCTGCGCCGCCTTCAGCTCGCGGGCGCGAAGTTCGTTCTGCTTCTTCGCAGCGTCAGCGTCGGCCTGCTTTTTGGCGGCGTCCTGCTTCGCTTTTTCTTTGGCTGCGTCGGCGGCTTTCTGTTCGTCGGCCTTGCGCTTCGCCTCTTTCTCGGCCGTCTTCTGGCGGGCGATGTCGGCCGCAGTCGGTTGTGGCGGCGGCGGGGGTGGCGCGACTTTCGGCGGCGGCGCTGGGGGCGGCGTGACCGGGGGTGGAGGTGGCGGCGGAGGTGGCGGCGGAGGTTCCGGCGCAGGTGGGGGCGGCTCTGCGACGGTCGGCGGCGCGACTGCGGTCACCAGCTCCACCGCCACTGGCTCGTGCGTCACCTGCTTCCAGCGTACGCTGAACACGAGACCCGCGAACAACACCACATGCACGACGATCGCACCGATCCAGGCTGCGGTTTTTGAGCCTTCGTTGTTGCTCATCGAATGGTCACTCGGCTGCCAACGGGATCAGCCGCCCTCTTTGGCGACCAGCCCCACGCGCTTGACGCCCTGCGCGTGCAGCGCGCCGAGCAGGCCCACCACTTCGTCGTACTTGACGTTGCGGTCCGCCGCGATGACCACCGGGCGTTCTTTTGCCTTTTGCAGCTCCAGCACGCGGGTGACCAGCGCGGCGCGCGTGAGCTTGCCTTGCGCAGCGCTGCCGCCATCCCGCATTGACAGCGTGCCGTCCGCCTTCACCGTCACCTCGATCGGATCGGCCTGCGACGGCGTCAACGGCTGGCCGACGCTGGGCAGCTCGATCTCGCCAGTGCGCAGCGAGGGCGTGGCGATCATGAACACGATCAACAACACCAGCATCACGTCGATGAAGGGCACGACGTTGATCTGGCTGACGAGTTTGCGGCGGCGCACCGTGCCTGCTCCGCCTACGCCTGCCGCTGCAGGATATTCAGAAACTCTTCGGCAAACGTCTCAAGCTGCGTGTTGATGCGGTCCAGCTGCGCCTGAAAGCGGTTGTAGGCCACTACCGCCGGAATCGCCGCGAACAGGCCGATGGCGGTAGCGATCAGCGCCTCGGCGATCCCCGGCGCCACCTGCGCCAGCGTCGCCTGGCCCACACTGGCGAGGCCACGGAACGAATTCATGATGCCCCACACGGTACCGAGCAGGCCGATGTAGGGGCTGACGCTGGCCACGGTGGCGAGGCCGGGCAACTGGTGCTCCAGCCCGTCCATCTCGCGCTGCGTCGCGGCCTTCAGGGCGCGACGCGTGCCGTCCACCACCGCCTCTTTCGAGGCCGTGGCCTGCCGCTTCTGCTTGATGAACTCACGAAAGCCGGCGGCGAACACGTCCGCCTGCGGGCCGAACTTCTCGCGGCCCTCGGCGATGCGGGCGTACAGCTGGTTGAGGTCCGAGCCTTGCCAGAACGAATCGTCGAAGCTGGCGTTACGTTTGGCTGCACGCTTGAGCACGCCGCCCTTGTAGAAGATCAGCCACCACGACCACAACGAGAGCAGCACCAGCAGCAGCATCACCGCCTGCACCGGCACGCTGGCACCGGTGATCAGGTGGATGAACGAAAGATCGGCAGTGGGTTTCATTCAGGTGCCTGGGCAGTGGAGTTGGGCAGCATGGCTTTCAGTGTGTCACGCATCGCCTTCGGCATGCGCAAGGGGCCGGACAGATCTGCCGCGATGAACGCTACTGTGACCGTCGCCGCGAACAACAGTTCTTCGCCGCTGGCACCGCTTCGCGTCACGCGCTGACGAATCACCATGCGGCTGGCGCCCACTTCGGTCGGCTCTGCGGTAACCGTCAGCAGGTTGCCGAGCGTGGCAGGAAGAAAGTAATCCGCCTCGACCCGGCGCACCACGAATACCGCGTTCTGCTCGCGCTGGATCACGTCCAGTTCAAAGCCGGCCGCGCGCAACCAGTCGCTGCGGGCACGTTCGATGTAGCGCAGGTAATTGGCGTAATAAACAACGGCACCGACATCGGTGTCTTCGTAGTAGACGCGGACCGGGATGCTGAACACTTGGCCTGCGCTCATTCGCTAAATAGCTCCCCGGTCCCCATCGCCGCCGGCGGCACCAGCCCGAAGTGCCGGTACGCGCGCGCGGTGGCCATGCGGCCGCGACTGGTGCGCTGCACGTAGCCCTGCTGGATCAGGAAGGGCTCGATCACATCCTCAATCGTTTCGCGCTCCTCGCTAATGGCGGCAGCGAGATTGTCAACGCCCACCGGGCCGCCCGAGAATTTTTCGACGATGGTGGCGAGCAGTTTGCGGTCCATCACGTCGAGCCCGCTGGCGTCCACATCCAGCATCGAGAGCGCCGCGTCGGCCACCTCTCGCGTGACGTGGCCCTTCGCCTTCACTTCGGCAAAGTCACGCACGCGGCGCAGCAGCCGGTTGGCGATGCGTGGCGTGCCACGCGAGCGGCGCGCGATCTCGAGCGCACCGGCGTCTTCCATGTTCACATTGAGCAGGTTCGACGAGCGCGTCACGATGCGCGACAGCTCTTCGTCGGAATAAAACTCCAGCCGCGCCACGATGCCAAAGCGGTCGCGCAACGGGTTGGTGAGCATGCCAGCGCGCGTGGTCGCGCCAATCAGCGTGAACGGCGGCAGGTCGAGCTTCACCGAGCGCGCACCCGGCCCCTCACCGATCATGATGTCGATGGCGTAGTCCTCCATCGCGCTGTAGAGCGTCTCTTCGAGCACCGCGCTGATGCGGTGAATCTCGTCGATGAACAGCACATCGTTGGGCTCAAGATTGGTCAGCAGCGCGGCGAGATCGCCCTTCTTCTCCAGCACCGGGCCGGAGGTCTGGTGCATCGTCACCCCCATCTCGCGCGAGATGATGTGTGACAGCGTCGTCTTGCCCAGCCCCGGCGGGCCGAACAGCAGCACGTGGTCGAGCGCTTCCTTGCGCGACTTCGCCGCCTCGATGAAGATCGAAATCTGGCCACGAATCTTTTCCTGGCCAACGTATTCATCAAGCTGTTTCGGCCGCAGCGCGCGCTCCAGCGCGTCTTCCTGCGTGCCTTCGCTCCTGGGCGCGATGATGCGCTCAGCAGCATCCGCGCCAGCATGCACGCGAGCAGCAGTCAGGGAATCATCGTGAATGGCCATGGGCCTATTCTATGGGTCCTCTCCGTTGAGCGAATCGACGGGGTTGCGTTTGGATTGGGGTTGCGTGGGCTGAGAGCGACTCACGCCGCGCGGGGCCCAATACGGGAACCGGTCGATCCAATTCTTGATCGCTTCGCGACTGGCGTACAACAGCCCGAGGGCGCGCACCCTGAAAGGGTCGTTGAGCCATTTTCAAGTTACGTAGAACAGCTCTAGTTAGACTCCGCCTTCAGCGAGAAGTAAGCTACAAGGCGACTCCGACCAGCTTGTGGTGAAAAAAGGTCTAAATGGCGCGAACTCCTTGAATGCTTTGAAGGGCTTGAATTGCTTAAAGGACTTAAACGGCTCGAACTGAGTAGACCGCATACGCTCTTTCGTGGCACAAGCCGCGTTGCCTTCGCGATCTCGTATCACGCCACCAACAAACCAACCGAGATGTTTTCCGTTGAAGCCGTAAACGTGATAACCGCCAGCACTATCTCGGTCGAGGTAAGCGACGGGCTTCCCGCTCCAGAGAAATATCGTCAACTCATCCTCAAGAGACACGTAAGCCGATGCCTTGCCCTTGCCATCAAACAGGGCGATTTCATCGTCTGCTACCGCGCACGTTGGTAGCAGCATGAAACATGCGATAAGTGCATTGATCGAAATTTTCATAGCGTCCCCATTTGATTTGATTGTGCTGACTAGTGTGTCAAAGTCTTTTATCCCAGCAAGTCGGCACTACCCACAGTCCCCTTATCCCTGCTGATGATTATCAGAATCAGTCGAATAGTAATTCTCCAGCACTGTCTTGTTTCTCAGTACACTTTGATAGATCGGATTCTCGCGGATAATTTTTTGAAGTTCGTCGAGATCTGAGGCCAAGCCCTGCGTCATTTCTTCCAAATCTGGAAACTGCACGACCACAGACGGTGAGTTCGAAATAACTCGGTAAAGTTCCGCATTGTGTTTGTCGCCTGAGTAAAACTTCTGGATGAACGCGTCATCTATGCAAACTTCGTTTTTGCCGCAGGACGCATCTATTTTCGGATGATGCGTCAGAAAGAATGCTTTCGGGTGTTTTAGGAAATTTCCCCAACGCTTAGCTCGGATGAAGGTAGTGAATTTGGCCTCCTTTATTTCCTCTGGCAGTGAAATCAGTTTGAAAATTTCCTGCATCCGTTCAGCTAACAAGTACAGCCAAAGCAAGTATGTAATTTTCGCAAAGTATGCGTTCGTGTAAACGGACATTGACTTAACGACGTCTCTCAAGCCGTCAACTACTTCAGCGAAGTTGCAAGCAATACAAGTGTGATCGACTCCCTGAGGTCCCTGCATCGTGTCGTGTAGCGTGCAAATTTTCGGGAACATTTCGTCCGATTTTTCACCGTCATAGAATGCGGACGCAACTAGCTTTTCCAGCGCGACGAAGTCTTGTTCCATATTCGTACCTTGGTGACAGTTGACGCCACAATTGTGATGCAAGCACTAACAAGGCCTTAGTCTGTTGCCGTTGTGCCCCTTCAGCCCGCGCCGAGGAGCGGAGTGTTTCGCGGTCCAAGATGCGTTCTCCGGCGCTCACTCTGCGTAGCGACAGTGAAGATTCGTGCGACGTTGAACGAATCCCGCGAAACGCGAGTACCGGGGTGAAGCGGGGTGCAGGGGCAAGCGTTTTTGGTTGCTTATGCCGCGATTGGCAAAAGTAACTGGCCCCGCGCGGCCATAGAGCGCGCTGTTGGCGATTCAATCGATGGCCACTCGTCCACTCACGTTCATGGTTCGACAAGCTCACCACGAACGGGGGGAAGACAGGACGCCTACTTCGCCTTCGACAGCAGTTTCAACGCCTGCCGGATCGAATCATTGAGCGGCTGATCGGGAGGCAAGTCACGGCACGCGGCGGCGGCTTCTTTTTCGCTGTAGCCGAGCGCCAGCAAGGCGTTGACCACATCGTCCGCCGGGCTGGCGACGGCGGGCGCGGCGCCTGCGCCGGCAGCGCTGGCGACGACCTTGCCTTTTAGTTCAAGCAGCAGCCGCTCGGCCGTTTTGTTGCCGATGCCGGGTACGCGGGTGAGGCGCTTGACGTCCTGCAGCGCGATGGCCTGATTGAGTTCGGCGACCGAGAGGCCGGAGAGCACCGCGAGTGCGACCTTGGGGCCGATGCCGGTGACCTTGATGAGCTGGCGGAAGGCGGCGCGTTCGTCATTGGTAGCGAAGCCGAACAGCAGGTGTGCGTCTTCACGGACGACGTAATGCGTCATGAGTTGCACGCGCTCGCCGGTAGCGGGCAATGCGTAGAAGGTGCTCATCGGCACGTCGACCTCATAGCCGACGCCGCCGACGTCAACGATGATTTGCGGCGGTTGTTTGGCGACGAGCTGGCCGGTGAGGCGTCCGATCATGATTTTTCTCTGTCAAAAAGTTATCAGCTTCAGCGTCAAATGGCGTCGGCAAAGGGCTCAAAGCGCTAAAACGCAAAAAATCGACTATTGGCAATTTGTAACGAAAAGCCCAGTTCAAATGCGGTTTTCAGCGAAAAGCTGCTCACACCATCCGCCCGCCACGTTGCCGGATTTTGCGCTTGGCGAGCAGCTCCGGCGCCAGCGCGCCCAGGCCCTGCCGCGAGTGCGCGTGGGTGATCGCGGTGGCGAGCGCGTCGGCGGCGTCGGCCTGTGGTGTGGCGTCGAGCTTCAGCAGGCGTTTGACCATCTCCTGCACCTGCTCCTTCGCCGCCTTGCCGTGGCCGACGACGGCCTGCTTGACCTGTAGCGCGGTGTACTCGTGCACGGTCACGCCCGCCAGCACCGCAGCCGTGATGGCAGCGCCGCGCGCCTGCCCGAGCAGCAGCGTTGATTGCGGGTTGACGTTGACGAAGACCTTCTCCACCACCACGTCGTCAGGTTTGTGCTGCGCGATGATGCTTTGCACGTCCTCGGCAATGGTCAGCAGACGCTCCGGCAGCGTGCCGCTATCGTCGGTCTTGATGCAGCCGCTGGCAACGTAGGCGAGCTTGCTGCCGCTCTGCTCGATCAGGCCGAAACCGGTGCTGCGCAGGCCGGGGTCGATGCCGAGGATGTAGCGGGGACTATTCAATCTGTAGGAGCGGCCTTGGCCGCGATTGCGCGCATGCGACAGGGAATCGCGGCCAAGGCCGCTCCCACAGGTCGTTCATCACATCTTCACAGCCGTGCCGCTGACGGCCACCATCATCATGCCGTTGGTTTCGCCCAGCACTTCGTAGTCGAAATCAATGCCGATGACGCCGGTCGCGCCAAGTTCCTTTGCGGCGGCGATCATGTCCTCCAGCGCCGCGTTGCGTGCGCCCGCGAGCGCGCGCTCGTAGCCCCCTGCGCGACCGCCGACGATGTCACGTACCGAGGAGAACATGTCGCGGAAGATGTTGGCGCCGATGATTGCCTCGCCGTTGACCACGCCAACATACTGCCCGGTGTCGATATCCGGTGGCGTAGTGGTCGCCACAAAAAAGCCATCATCCTTCTTCGAGAACCAGCCCATCGCGCGCGCCTATTCCTCAATCACTGCCGAGGTGTACACGTCCTGCACGTCGTCAATGGTGTCAAAGGCGTCGAGCAGCTTCTGCATTTTCACGGCATCGTCGCCGGTAAACACCACTTCGTTCTGCGCCTTCATGGTGACTTCGCCGATTTCGGATTTGAAGCCGGCCTTGGCAAGGGTTTCCTTGACCGTCACGAAATCGTAGGGGCCGGTGACCACTTCGATCGAGCCATCGTCATTGGTCAACACGTCCTCGGCGCCCGCTTCCAGTGCTGCTTCCATCAGTTTGTTCTCGTCGGTGCCCGGCGCAAACAGCAGCGTGCCGCAATGCTTGAACAGGAAAGCCACCGAGCCGTCGGTGCCGAGATTGCCGCCGTATTTGCTGAAGGCGTGGCGCACTTCACTCACGGTGCGCTGGCGGTTATCGGTCAGGCAATCGACGATGATCGCCGCGCCGTTGATGCCGTAGCCCTCGTAGCGGATTTCTTCGTAGTTGACGCCATCCATCTCACCGGCGCCGCGCTTGATGGCGCGCTCGATGGTGTCCTTCGAGAGGTTGTTGTCGTAGGCCTTGTCGACCGCCAGCCTGAGCCGCGGATTGCCATCAAGGCTGCTGCCGCCCATCTTGGCAGCAACGGTAATTTCCTTGATCAGGCGGGTTGCGATCTTGCCCTTTTTTGCATCCTGACGCCCCTTGCGGTGCTGGATGTTCGCCCATTTACTGTGACCGGCCATAGTGTGCGGACGCACGTCATGGTGCGCCAATATGAAGTGTCGAAACCAGTGATTTTACGAAGCGGCGGCTGCCGGCGCGCCGCTACCCCGAGCCAGCAGCTGTTTGACGGTTTTCAGGCGCAGTACGGCGTCGTTGATTTCGAGCAGGCTCTGCTTGATGCCGGCCGGCAGTTGCAGCATTTCCACCAACCGTGAGCTGACCCACGACGCGTCGTCCAGCTCGATCGGCTCCGCGAAGCGGCTGGCGCCGTTCTGCTCGATCACGCGGCCAAGCAACTGGCCCAGTTCGGCGTATTCGTCGGGCAGCTTGACCTTGGGCTCGGGGCGAATCCAGCGCACGGCAGCGTGATTGAGCCCGGTGCGGCCCAGCGACGAGCGGACAATCTCGAAGCGGTCCTCGCCCACCACGTCCAGCTGGAAGATACCCGCCTGCGGCACATCGTAGGACAGCACACGGACGGCAGTGCCGACGTTGGCGAACGTCTGCTGCGCGCCCACTTCGGCGCCGCTGGTGAGCGTCACCACGCCGAACAGCTCGCCATCGGCGATGCGTGCCTTGGCCAGCTCCAGGTAGCGCTGCTCGAAGACCTTCAACCCGACGCGACCGCCAGGAAACAGCGTGGCGCTGAGCGGGAACAGCGAGAGGATTTCCGGAAGTTTTTTCTCCGGCTTGCGGGTGAGGAACGACAGCATGATGTTGGCGGCGCTCTGTGTGCTGGCGCCTATTCTGGTTGGGGGTGCTCGCGGTCGTGGCGCAACACGCGGGCAACGGGTTCGAGCGCTGTTTTCAGCGCATTGGCAACGTAAACGGAGCGATGCTTGCCGCCGGTGCAGCCGATGGCAATGTGTATCCGGGCGCGGTTGTCCGCACTAAAGCCGGGCAGTGATGCGCGAACATAGGTGGCGATGGCATCGACCAGAGCGGCCGTCTCCGGCTGCGCGCGCAGGTAGTCGATCACCGGCGCGTCGCGGCCGGTCAGCGCGGCCAGACCTGGCTCGTAGAACGGATTGGGCAGGATGCGGGCGTCGAACACCAGATCGGCGTCGGGCGGGATGCCCTCGCGATAGGCGAAGGACGAAATTTCCAGCAATGGCCTCTCCGCATGCTCAGTAACTGCGGCGGCAAACTGGCGCACGCGCTGGCGCAGCAGGTGGGTGCTGGTGGCGCTGGTGTCGATGTCGAACGCGCTGGCCGCAACGGCGCGCAGACGCGAGCGTTCTTCGGCAATGGCGTCCTGCAGGGTGGTGTCGTCGCTGGCAAACGGGTGTTTGCGCCGGGTTTCGGCGAAACGCCGCTGCAGGGTCTGGTCGCTGGCATCAATGCGAACAACGCGCAGCGGCAGCGCGGGATGAAGTGCGCGGATGCGGGCAACCCCGTGATCGAAGTCCGCCACAAAAGTGGGGGAATGCGCGTTGACGCTAACCCCGAGCGACTGCGTATGGGTCGCCAGCATGGCATCAACCGTATCGACCAGCAGCGCGACCGGCAGATTGCTGACGATGGCAAAGCCCACATCCTCCAGCGCGCCGAGCGCGACATTTTTGCCGGCGCCGGAGACACCGAGCACGAGGATGATTTGAACTGACAAGGCAGGAAGGGCTGCTTCAGCCCTCCTCCATCAGCTTGGCCTGGCGCTCGATGAATTCGCGCGTGGAATCGATGCCACGCAGGTTCAGCACGAAGTTGCGTACGGCGGTTTCGACCAGCACCGCGAGGTTGCGGCCGGCGGCAACCGGGATGACCACCTTGCGGATCTTCACGCCCAGAATTTCCTGAAAAGTGGCGTTGACGCTCATGCGGTCAAGCCGCTTGAACTGCTCGTCTGTGTGGTCTTCAAGATGCACTATCAGTTTCAGCGACTTGCGCGGCCGCACGGCCGTCTCGCCGAAGGTGGTGCGGATGTTCAGGATGCCGATGCCGCGCACTTCAAGAAAGTCCTTGAGCACGTCGGGACAGCGCCCCTCGATCAGCTCCGGCGACACTTTGTAGACCTCGACAATGTCGTCCGCAATGAGGCCATGGCCACGGCTGATGAGTTCCAGCGCCAGCTCGCTCTTGCCGATCGCGGACGCCCCGGTGATCAGCACACCCATCTCGAGCACGTCGAGGAAGACGCCATGCAGTGTGGCATTGGCGGCCAGCATACGCGACAGATACAGCCGCAGCACATCGACCACATGCGGGCTCGGGTGCGGGCATTGCATCAGCGGCACGTGGGCGCGATCGCACTGCTCGACCATGTAGTCGGGAGGCGCGCCGATGCCGCAGATAAAGACCGCGCCCAGTTCATCGACCAGCAGGCGCGCAAAGGTGGCTTGCTGTTCGGCGGGTGGAAGGGTGCCCAGATAGGCAATTTCGGCCGGCCCGATCAGCTGCACGCGGAACGGGTGAATGAAATTCATGTGGCCAACCAGGCCAACGTCAGCCTGGGCCGTGGTGTCGCGTGACAGCGTACGCCCGCCGCCATCACGGCCAGCGAGCCAGACCAGATCCAGACGTTCCTGATTGTCGGCAAACAGCCGGGAGAGCTCGACGGTTCGCATGGCCGGTCAGTCGGGCGTTATTGCGGCGCGCTGAACAAGGCGTGAATGGCCTTGGGATCGGTCGCCGCCGTGAGCGCGTCGCGGAAGCTGCGATTGGAGAACCGCTGTGCCAGCTCGGACAGGATTTGCAGATGCTCGTCGGTAGCCGCCTCCGGCACCAGCAACACAAAGATGTCGCGCACCGGCTGGTTGTCGGGGGCCTCAAACGGAATCGGTGCCTTCGGCCGCGCGAAGAAGCCGATGGCGCGGTCAAGCCCACGAATGCGGCCATGCGGAATGGCGATGCCCTGGCCGAGCCCGGTAGAACCCAGCCGCTCACGCGCCAGCAGGCTGTCAACGGTCACGGTGGGGGTCAGGTCGTAGCGCAGCTCGGATTCGAGCGCGATGATCTCGAACAGCCGGCGTTTGTTGGCGACATCAAGGTCGAGCAACACATTTTCTGGCGTCAGGAGATCAGCGAGGCGGCTCACAGGTAGCGATATCCGGAAAGCCCATCCCGCCACATGCGGCGGGATGAACGTGACTAAAGCAGACCAGCGGGGCTTGCCGCTGGCCAGCGACGAAATCCTGCGATTCTAGTGCAGTGCATCAAACACCGCCGCGTGCGCCCGTCGCAGGATGGAATCGCTCAGTTGAGGTCAACGCGCTTGCGCTCGAAACCCTCGTCGCGGCTGACCTGCAGCCTTTCCTTGTGGCGCAGCACCTGACGGTCCAGCCGGTCGGCCAGCTCATCAATGGCGGCGTAGAGGTTTTCGCCCTCGGACGCGGCGTGGATTTCACGGCCGCTGACATGCACATTCGCCTCAACCTTTTGCCTCAGTTTTTCAACCGACATGACGACGTTGACGTCAATCACGTGATCAAAGTGGCGATTGACCCGATCAAGCTTGGACACCATGTAGGCGCGCAGCGCATCGGTAACCGCAACGTGATGGCCGGTAATGTGCAGATTCATGAACGTACCTCTCGATAACTGGATTGATTGTCCGGCGCAGCGATCCGTTCCCCGACAGCGTGGTATCAGTTGCGCCTTCTCAGGTTGACCGGGGCGATGTTTTGCAGTTCCCGGTACTTGGCCACAGTCCGGCGCGCAACGATGATGCCCTGTTCTCCAAGCATTTCAGCGATGCGGCTGTCGGTCAGCGGCTCGTTGGCATCCTCCTCTGCAATAAGTGACTTGATCATGGCGCGGATCGCCGTCGAAGACGCAGCGCCGCCGGCATCGGTAGCCACGTGGCTGCCGAAGAAATACTTGAGTTCGAAGGAACCGCGCGTCGAAGCAAGGAACTTCTGTGTGGTGACGCGGGAAACGGTCGATTCGTGCAGGCCAAGTGCGTCGGCCACTTCCCTGAGCACCAGCGGGCGCATGGCGACCTCGCCGTGATCAAAGAACGCCTGTTGTCTTTCCACAATCTCGCTGGCTACCCGAAGAATCGTGTCGAACCGTTGAGCTACATTCTTAACCAACCAGCGAGCTTCTTGCAACTGGGTTGACAGCGGAGTGGAACGACCTTCCTTCTGGCGTTGCAGCATGTCGGCATAAACCGTGTTAACGCTCAACCGCGGCACCGCCACCGGATTGAGTTCGGCCACCCAGCGCCGCTTGCTGCGGCGCACGATAACGTCAGGAATCATTTGCACCGATGAGACATCGGCGAACGGGGCGCCGGGTCGCGGCGTCAGTGTCCGGATCACCGCATGGGCTGCCTTCAGATCCTCATCATCGATGTCGAACAGCTTGCGGATCTGCACGTAGTCGCGGCGCCCGAGCGCATCCAGTGCCTCAGCCACGATGCGGCGGGCGAGACGGACATCGGCATTGTTGCGATGCGACGCCAGCTGCAGCAGCAGGCATTCACGCAAGTCGCGGGCACCGACACCGGGCGGATCAAAGCCCTGCAACAGCCGCAGCGCTGCAGCCCAGTCAGCCTCGGCGATGATCGCTTCACCACTCATTGCATCGACATCGCGCGGCAGCAGGGCCTCGATATCTTCGCGGGTCACGCCGAGAAAGCCATCCTCATCGAGACACTCGATCATGGCGCGCAACAGTTGCTCCACCTCGGGAGAGGCGTCAACAAACGGCAGCTGCGAGCGCAGGTGCTCGGTCAGGCTTTCCGGGGCTGATCGTTGCGACTCGAACGATTCGTCGTCATCGTCGAAGCTGCCTGCCCCGGAACTGCCCCACTCCGAAAAATCAAGGCTCGGCTGGTCACTGTCGGCGGCGTCGCCCGCGCCCGGCGCGGTCGTCGTAGCGGCATCAAAGTCGCTGCCTGGCACGTTATCGCCGCCCAGATCGGATTCGAAAACACCCGCTTCAAAGGCATCCCCGGTATCCGCGCCACCTTCGTTGCCATCCGTCGCATTGATCGCGGCCGCGCCGTTGAGCACCTCGAAGCCAGCCGCGTCAATGCCCTCTGCTGACGCCGCCGCCAGCACATCGCTGCCGTCCAGCACGCTGTCACGCTCGGGCGCAGCGGCCAGCGCATCAAGCGACACCAGCAGACCACCGTCACCCTCATCGCCGCCGTCGGCATCAGCCAGCTCCAGCAGCGGGTTTTCAGCGAGTGCGGCGGTGATCTCCTGTTGCAGTTCGAGGGTGGACAGCTGCAACAGCCGGATCGACTGTTGCAGTTGCGGCGTCAGCGTCAGGTGCTGCGCCAGTTTGAGTTGAAGTCCTGCCTTCAATGTCGCCTACAAACGGAAATGCTCGCCCAGATAAACCTTGCGAACCGATTCATTACCGATGATCTCGTCGGGATGTCCGTCGGCCAGCACCCGGCCTTCGCTGATGATGTAGGCGCGGTCGCAGATACCGAGCGTTTCGCGCACGTTGTGATCGGTGATCAGCACGCCGATGCCACGCTCGCGCAGGAAGCGCACGATGCGCTGGATCTCAATCACCGCAATCGGATCAACGCCGGCGAAAGGCTCGTCAAGCAAAATAAAGCGCGGCCGCGAGGCCAACGCACGGGCAATTTCGAGACGGCGGCGTTCGCCGCCCGACAGTGCCACTGACGGCGTATCGCGCAGGTGAGCGATGGCCAGGTCATCAAGCAGCGCCTGCAGTTCGCGGGCGATGACGGAGTCATCCTTCTCCCGCAATTCAAGAATGGCGCGGATGTTCTCGCCCGCTGTCAGCTTGCGGAAGATGGAGGCTTCCTGCGGCAGATAGGAGAGCCCCTTGCGCGCGCGCTCATGAATCGGCAGGTGGGTCAGCTCGGTCTGATCAAGCTTGATGATGCCGCCATCAGCGGCGACCAGGCCCACGATCATGTAGAAGCAGGTGGTCTTGCCGGCACCGTTCGGCCCCAGCAAACCCACTACCTCACCGCTGTCTACGGTGAGTGATACGTCGTGAACGACGGTGCGCGACTTGTAGCGCTTCTTAAGCGCAACGGCTGAAAGCTGGCTCATTGCGCTTTGGCGGTGTGGCGGCCTTCGCGGCCGCGGGTTTGGCTGCAGGCTTGCTGGCGTCGGCAGCGGCGCCGTCTTTTTTGGGCGTTTCTTCCTTGTCACGCGGCTGCAGCACGAAGGTCACGCCCTTGCCCTCGCTGGCGCGCTGTTTGGACTCGCGCGCCTCATATTTGCTGGTCTGCGTGTTGTAGGTGATGTAGTTGGCCCGAGTTTCGTCGTCGCCAACAAACAGGATGGCGTTGCCGAACAGTTCGACGATGCCCTTGCCGCTGTCGTAGTCCACGCGATCGGCGACGCCCTGCGCCCAGTCACCGTTGTCGGTGCGCTGCCGGAAGCAGACCGGTTTGCCGGTCAATGTGGCGTTGTAGTTTTCATCCGCCGAGGTCTGCGCGGTGCCTTTGTCGGCCGCGATGCGCAGCGTGCCCTGGGTGATCACCACCGACTTTTCGAGCCGATAGAACCCCTTGGCGTGGTCAGCATCGCCGTCAATGGCGTTGATGGTGACCTTTTCCTTGCGGTCGGCCTTTTCGGCGTGCGCGAGCACGGGTGCCAGCACCGCGAGCAACAAGGCAATTGCACTTGCTGTCCGGTATCGGTGGTTTGGGTACGGCAAATTTGTCATGGCCATTCCTTGATCAATCCTTGCTGGCTGCGTCTTTCGGGCGCAGCTCGATTTCGATACCGCGACTGGTTTGTCCCTGCTTTTTCTCGGCGTCAACCTGCAAGCCCTGGGTCACCATCACGCGGTCACCGCTGACGGTGCGGGTGGTCGATTCGGTGCGCGCCTGCTGGGTCTTCGGGAACACGGTAAGCGTTTCGCTCTCGTACGTCACGGCGTCGCGACCGGGGCTGGCTGCCTGCCGCGCCACCACCTTGCCGGAGAAATCCACCTGCTCCAGCCCGCCACCGGCAGTCGCGCTGCTAAGCACTGCGCGTGCCGCGCGGACATCCATTCTTGGTTTGCCCGCAGGTTCATTCTCGTAGCGCGGTTCATAAACCACGGTGCTCTGCGTCGCCGGCACATGAACCGCCAGGCCACCGATCATGGTGCTCTCAATGCGGCCATCTGCTGCAGTTCGTTCGATCCGAAAGCCCTGAATGAAGTGATCGGGGGCGGGCAACGCTGAGGCCTTCTGTGCCCTCACACTATCCGTCACCCGTGCATCGAGCCAGAACGTCAGCACCGCAAAGATGGCCACCGCAAACAGCGGAAACAGCGCGGCCAGCCGGTCCTGCCGTTTGCGCCAGACCAGCGTCGTGCTCATGTGCCGCTGCCTGTGAGATAGCGCTGCACCAGCTCATCCAGGCGGCCCTGTACGCGCAGCACCGCTTCAATCATCTCGCGCACCGCGCCATCACCGCCGTTCAGCGTGGCCAGCCAGTGCGCGCGCTGGCGAACGGCGGCGGCGGCATTCGGCACCGTCGCGGCAAGCCCGGCCTGCACCAGCGCTGGCAGGTCGAGCCAGTCGTCGCCGATGTAGGCGACATTGGCAGCGGGCAAGGCCCATCGTTCACAGATCGCAGCGAAAGCGACGCCCTTGTTGCGCTCACCGCTGACCAGCTCAACATCCAGTTCACGGGCACGGCGCTCGACAGCGGGGCCGCCACGCGCGGTGAGCATCGCCACCTTCCAGCCAGCCTGTTTGGCAAGCGTGATGCCAAAGCCATCAAGCACCGAGAACGACTTCATCTCGTCGCTGCCGAAGTAATTGAGCTTGCCGTCGGTCAGCACGCCGTCCACGTCACAAACGAGCCCGCGCACGGCGAGCATGCGCTCGGCAACGGTGGGGGGGCGGGGGGTCATCAGTCGTGCCATTACCGGTTCTCTTAAACCACTTTCGCGCGCAGCAGATCATGCATGTGCAGGGCGCCGACCAGCTTGCCGGCAGCGTCCACCACGAGAAGCTGCGTCTTGCGGCCCTGTTCGAGCACTGAGACCGCTTCGACCGCCAGCTCGTCGGGGCCAATGCTGACCGGCTTCACCGTCATGAAGTCAGCCACTTTCGCAGCGCTGAAGTCGGAAACTTTCGGCAGACAGCGGCGCAGATCGCCATCGGTGAAGATGCCGGCCACGGCGCCGTCCGGGGTGACGACTGCCGTCATGCCCATGCCTTTGCCGGTAATCTCGAACAGCGCCTGCGCCACCGTGGCATCGGGCGCGACGGTCGGGATCGCGCTGCCGGTGCGCATCACGTCGCGCACATGGGTGAGCAGCCGCCGCCCGAGCGAGCCGCCGGGATGGGAACGCGCGAAGTCCTCTGCGGTGAAGCCACGCGCCTCCAGCAGGGCCATTGCCAGCGCATCGCCCAGCGCCATCGCGGCGGCGGTGCTGGCCGTTGGCGCCAGCCCGAGTGGGCAGGCTTCGGTGCTGACACCCGCGTCAAGCGTGATGTCGGCCTCGGTGCCAAGCGTGGAATTTTCGTTGCCGGTGATGGCAATGATGCGGGCGCCGACGCGCTTGATTGGCGTCAGCAAGGCGTTGACCTCGGCCACCTCGCCGGAATTGGACAGTGCGATCACCACGTCGTCGGCCGTGATCATGCCCATGTCGCCGTGGCTGGCCTCGGCCGGATGTACAAAGAACGCTGGCGTACCGGTGGAGGCGAGCGTCGCTGCGATCTTGCGGCCGACGTGGCCGGACTTGCCGATGCCGGTCACCACTACACGACCACTGGCGTTCAGAATCGTCTGTACCGCCGCCACCAGCGGCGCGCCAACGCGGGATTCCACGGCCGCAATCGCCGCCGCCTCGGTGGCCAGCACCGAGCGCGCGCGTCGCAAGATGGCGACAGAATCTACTGCAATAACCATGCTAGGCAGTATAGCGGGCTGGCTTGAGGATTGCTGTCGCTGGCGGCAGGGCAGGTTTCGGCTGTGTCTCAACTTTTTGTGAAACGCCGATCCAACGTGGGCTACAGACACGAAATGGCGCAATATCGAGATTGTGCAAAACTGGTCACTAAGCCCATATTGAATGCGGGTTTATATCGAAAGCTGTTGATGAAGCGCGTCGCGATAGTTGCCTTGCAGCTGTTTGCCCGAGCCCTGCAAATCACGCCAGAAACTTCTCCAGCATGCGGTTCAGAAAACGTTGCCCAAGGGTCGTCGGGCGGATCGACTCATGGGTGCGCACCAGCAGGTCCTCGCGCTCGGCCTCGTCCAGTGCGCGGCTCACCAGCGAAATCGGATAGCCAGTGCGTTCGGCAAACCACGCCACCGGAAAGCCCTCAGTCAGCCGCAACGCGTTCAGCATGAACTCGAAGCCGACGTCGCTGCGGGTGACTTCACGTCGTTCGAAGACGCAGCTCGCCGGGTCCGCGCTGAGCGCCTTCTGCATGTAATCACGCGGCTGCTTTACCCGTTCCGTCCGCACGATCTTCGCCTGCTGTCCGGAGCCCGGCGGGCCGCCCGGCGTAGAGATCTTCCCGTGCGCGCCGGCGCCGATGGCAACGTAGTCGCCGAAGCCCCAGTAGTTCAGGTTGTGCTGGCAGCGCCGCCCCGGCCGGGCGTAGGCTGAGGTTTCGTAGTGCTCATACCCTGCCTCGCCCAGTAGCTGCTCAACGCGCAGCTGCATGTCCGCCGCCAGATCGTGATCTGGCAACGGCGGCGGCTTTTTGGCGAAGACCGTGTTCGGCTCCAGCGTCAGTTGGTAGAACGACAGATGCGGCGTGCCGAAGGCGAGCGCCGCCCGCACATCGGTCTCGCACTCCACCATAGTTTGCGCCTCGCCCCCGATGCGGCTGGCGGGCAGCGCGAACATCAGGTCAAGATTCACGTTGCCGATCGTGGTGAGGCCAATCTCGATGGCGCGCCGTGCCTCGGCGCTGTTGTGGATGCGACCCAGGGCCTGCAGATGCGCATCATTGAAACTCTGGATACCAATGGAAAGCCGTGTGATGCCGGCCTCGCGAAAGCCTGCAAACTTCTCCATTTCAAATGTGCCGGGATTCGCCTCCAGCGTGATTTCGGCCTCCGGCGACAAGCGAGTCCGTGCCCGCACCCCGGCGAGCAGGTCGGCAATCGCCTGCGCCGACAACAGACTGGGCGTGCCGCCACCGATGAAGACCGTGTGGATCGTGCGGCCCCAGAACTCGGGCAACTGCACTTCGAGATCACTCATCAGTGCGTCGATGTATTCCCGCTCCGGCACGCCAGTGGAACCATCGGGTCGTTCATGCGAATTGAAGTCGCAGTAAGGGCACTTGCGCACACACCACGGTATATGGATGTAGAGCGAGAGCGGCGGCAGCGACGTGAAGTGGGGGCCGAGCATGGTTAGCGGCGCTTGCAGCGCCATGACGAGTGACGAATGACCAATGACGTTTGCTGACGGCGATCAGTAGCCATGAATCGCATTGTCCGGGAATGTCTTCGCCTTCACATCGGCAACGTAGCTGCGGATGGCATTCTCGATGCTGTCGTTGCCCACCATGAAGTTCTTCACAAAGCGCGGCAGCTTGCCACGTGTGATGCCCAGCATGTCGTGCAGCACCAGCACCTGCCCGGAGCAATCCACACCAGCGCCAATGCCGATGGTTGGAATGGGCAACGATGCGGTGACTTCCGCCGCGAGCGCGGAGGGAATCAGTTCCAGCACCAGCAGCGCAGCACCCGCGTCGGCGAGTTCGCGGGAGTGCGCCTTCAGCGTTGCGGCAGCCTCGTCAGTTTTGCCCTGAATGCGGTAGCCACCGAGCGCGTGTACCGACTGCGGCGTCAGCCCGAGATGAGCGCACACCGGCACGCCGCGCTCGGTGAGAAAGCGCACGGTCTCCACCGTCCAGCCACCGCCTTCAAGCTTGACCATTTGCGCGCCGGCCTGCATCAAGACCGTCGCCGAGGCCATCGCTTGCGCGGGCGATTGCTGGTAGCTGCCAAACGGCATGTCGCCAATCACCCAGGCCGTTTTGTTGCCCGCCACGACCGCGCGCACGTGATAGGCCATTTCGTCGAGCGTCACCGGCAGCGTGCTGGAACGGCCTTGCAGCACCATGCCCAGCGAATCGCCGACCAGTAACAGCTCGACACCGGCGTCATCGGCCACGCGCGCGAAGCTGGCGTCGTAGCAGGTGAGCATGGTGAGCTTTTCGCCGGCCGCATGCATCTCGCGCAGGCGATGCAGGGTAAGCGGTTTGCGTTGGGCGAGCGCCGCTTCTTGAGGGTGGGAAGACATGATTTGAGTCCGGTTTGTTGAAACACCCAATGAGTAGGAGTGGCTCTGCCGCGACCCACGCGGGCCTTCATTGCGCGAGGTCGCGGCAGAGCCGCTCCTACAGAGCTACATCAGTCAAGCGCCGAGTTGTACACGGAGCGCTGTCAGCACATCCTCCAGCTCCGCGACCTTTGCCTCCAGCGCAGCAACACGTTCGACCAGTGCCGTCTCGCGATCTGCTTTCGACGGCGGCAGTGTCGGCGCGTCGGCGGCAGGCAGCTCACCGCCGAACAGCATGTGCTGCCACTTCGCGGCGCGGGCGCCGGCCTCACGTGGCAATTGCACCACCAGTGGCGGCGTCAGCTCGCCCATTGCCTTGAGCGTGATCTCCACCTCGGCCAGATCGGCGAAAGCGTGCATGCGTTCAGCACGCGAACGCAGCTCGCCGGGCATCTGGGCGCCACGCAGCATCAGTTCGCAAAGCAGTGCCGTTTCACGCGCCTGCAAACCAAGTCGTTCGCAAAAGGTCTCGGCGTACTTTGGCACCCGCGTCGCTGCCCCTGTGTAGAGGCTGGTAAAGCCCCTCTCGCGCAACCGCTCAACCGCGCTCGTCACTTCGCCTTCGGTCAACGCAGTGACTGGCGCGCGGTTGTTTGACTGGTTACAGCCGTTGACGAGGGTGTTGATGGTCAGCGGGTAACTATCGGGCACCGTGATCCGCTTTTCGATCATGGTGCCGATGACCCGGGCTTCGATGGCATCAAGTATGGCTTGCATCGCTACTGTGTCTTTCTCTTCTTTTGTGCGGCGTCCCATTTGGCGACTTCGCGATCAATGGCCGTGTCTCCACGAAAAACCCGAAGGCGCTTGATGCGCAGCCGCGTTTCAGCAAATTCAATCTCACCGATTGCGATCCCAGCGGACGGGCAGCAGTTGCCGTCCCCCTCCTTCCACAGCGATCGAATAAATCGCATCGTATCGAAGTCCGGCCAGATGCCTTTCCACACCTCCATGCCTTTTGGCAATTTCGCTTGTAGTTCTCGCTCAAGGTTCGCTGCCAGCTGAATGAACCGCCCCTCACGAATTTCGTAGTAGTGGCTCGTATTCATGTTGCCCGTACCGCTGACGCGCACGGGCACGATCAGAAATTCACGACGCGCCTGCGTTTTGAGGATTGCTGCGTAAACGTAGTCACCCGTCTCCTCTGAGCCCGCAAGGTCAACGGGCAATAGCACTTTGCGGGCCTTTCCGTCGGCGCCCACCGAGAACAGAGCGCTTTTGTTGACCTGTTCGGGATGGCAACGATCCTTTGGGAACAATTCCGAAAGTGCGCAGTACAGCACGTGCACTAAATGGCCTGCGGTTCGTGAGCGCAAATGCACCGTCTGCGTCACAAAGCAGTCGCCCTTTTGGCGAGACGACGCACTACAAACCATCGGTTCCCACCGACTCCTTTGTTGAGCGGTGATGGGAAATTGCATTTGCTCCGTAGCATCCGCCTGCGCCGAGAAAACTAGAGCACAAGCGCAAAAAAGCTTCGCGATGGCGATGCGCATGATCAGCCCCCCATCCGCGTTGCGTCGTATCTCAATAGACTCGGAACGAATTGTCTTTGCCGCGTTGATAGTTCGGCAAGCTCACGACGAACGCAAAATTGGTTCGCAATTCGTGCTGGACGAGCAGCAACCGATTGGGCGTCGGAGAAGTGGGCCGGGAAACGAGCGATTGCCACTAGAAACCCTCATCCGCTCGTTGTGATAGCTCCTTCATCAACGCGGCAAACGCCTTGCCACGATGCGAGCGCGCGCCTTTCTGGTCAATCTGCATCTCCGCACCGGTCAAACCAATTTCGGTGTCGAGAAAGTACGGGTCATAACCGAAGCCGCCATTGCCGCGCGGTGTGTCGATCACCTCGCCGTACCAGCGCCCCTCGGCGATGATCGGTTCCGGGTCGTCCTCGCGCATGACGAGTGCGAGGACTGCCGTGTAATGGGCGCCGCGATCCGCCACATCGCGTAAATCAGCCATCAGTTTCGCGTTGTTATCGGCATCGCTTTTCTGCGATCCAGCGTAGTACGCGGAGTTCACGCCGGGATTGCCACCGAGCGCGTGCACGCAGATGCCGGAATCGTCCGCCAGCGCCGGCAAACCCGTGTGCCGCGCCGCGTTACGCGCCTTGGCGAGCGCGTTTTCGAGGAAGGTGCAATGCGGCTCCGGCGCTTCCGGCACGTTGAATGCGCTCTGCGGCAGCACTTCGATTCCCAGCGGCGCCAGCAGGCGCTCGAATTCCTTGAGCTTTTTCTGATTGCCGGTGGCGATGACGAGTTTTTGCAGATTCATATCTCGTAGGTCGGGCATTGGCCGACTGGTGTGCGACGGCGGGCATTGCCCGCCCTACAAATCACTTGCGATCAATCGCATGCCTCAACTGGTCAAGCCGATGCAATCGCCGCGTTCTGCGCCGCCGTCAACTGCTTCAGCCCATCGGCTGCCAGCGCCAGCAGCGCATCAATTTCCGCGCGGCTGAATGGCTTGCCTTCAGCGGTGCCCTGCACTTCGACGAAGCCGCCATTGCCGGTCATCACCACGTTCATGTCGGTCTCGCAGTTGGAATCTTCGTCGTAATCGAGGTCGAGCACTGGCAAGCTCTCATAAATGCCGACCGACACCGCAGCGACCGAATCGGTGAGCGGCGAAGCTGGCAGCGTGCCCGCAGCGACCAGCTTGTTGCAGGCAATCGCCAGCGCCACGTAGGCGCCGGTGACTGATGCACAGCGCGTGCCGCCGTCAGCCTGCAGCACATCGCAATCGAGGGTGATCTGGCGTTCACCAAGTTTCTTGAGATCGACCACCGCGCGTAGCGAGCGCCCAATCAGGCGCTGGATTTCCTGGGTGCGGCCACTTTGCTTGCCGCTGGCCGCCTCACGCCGTGACCGCGTGTGCGTGGAGCGCGGCAGCATGCCGTACTCCGCCGTCACCCAGCCCTCGCCCGAGCCCTTCTTGTGGCCCGGCACGCCGTTTTCCACACTCGCGGTGCAAAGCACGCGGGTATGCCCGCATTCGATCAGCACCGAGCCTTCAGCGTGGCGCGTGAAGTGCGGCGTGATGGCGATGGTGCGCAGTTGGTCGGGTTTTCGCTGGGAGGGACGCATGTGCTGGTTCTGGTAGTCGGTCTTGTCGGCAGCCATTGTAGGTGGCGACAAGTCGCGCTTCGCTAAAGCCAGCGCCAGCCGTGGGTGTTGAAGAAGCGCAGACCGCTGCGCAGGAACAGCCGCAGATGGGCGAAGCCCTTCTTCGCCGCATGCCCGCCATGATGGATCAAGGTAACGGCGGGGTCGCTGACCACGCGGCCCTGCGCATGCAAACGAACTGAAAGATCAAGATCTTCAAAGTGCAGAAAATAGCGCTCATCGAAACCGCCGACCGCCTTCAGCGCCGACGTTCGCGCCAGCATGAAGGCGCCGGAGACGAGCGTGACATCACTGACACGATCCGACGGCAGGGCACGATACTCGTAGTGCGCGAGCCGTGCATCGAAGCGGCGCTTCAGCCACGCGGGCGCGAAGCCGCGCAGGAAAAACGTCCACACGCTGGGCATGCGTTTGGACAGATAGCCGGGCCGGCCATCGGCGTCACGCCCCACCGCGCCGACCAGCACCACCTCGGGTGAAGCGAGCGTGGCAAGGCCGTTGCGCAACGCATCGGGGTCAAGCTCCACGTCCGGGTTCAGCACCAGATGCGCTGCGTCGGCCGACGCGAGGATGGCAAGGTTGTGCCCGGCGCCGTAGCCCACGTTGCCATGACCAGACAGCACGCGTGTGTCGGGCCATCCCGATTCCTGCGCCAGTGCCCGCAATGCTTCACCGAGTTCGCTGGCGTCACTGTTGTCGATCAGCACCAGTTGCACGCGCGTGTCGGACACCTGCAACGCCGCGACGTGCAGCGTTTGCAGATTGCGCAGCAGCTCGTCACGATGCAGACGATGCACCACGATGCTCACGGTGAGCGAATCGGCCAACGCGCGCGCGGCAGAAACCGGGTTCGCGAGCGGCGGTGGCAACGGCGTAGCATTGGCGGACAACATCCGCGCGAGTGTAGGGGAAGGACAGCAATGAGCCAGGCAGCGATCGATGGCAATCATGGCAGCGGCCGTTATCCGGCAGCGAGCCTGGTGGACTTTTGCGCGGCGCTCTACCGTGCGTACGGGATGCGCGAGGACATCGCTGCAGTCAGCGCGCGTCTACTGGTCGAGGGCGATCTGCTCGGACACAGCACGCACGGCATGGCCCTGCTGCCGGGCTACCTGAAGGCGCTCGCCGACGGCAGCCTGCGCGCAGCAGGCGATCCGGTGGTGGAAAACCGGCACACCGTGAGCGAGCTGTGGCACGGGCAGCGGCTGTCTGGTCTGTGGCTGACCGAGCGCGCGATTGCGCGCGCCAGCGACATGGCGCGCGAGCACGGCACGGGCACCGTCGTCATCAAGCACGCCCACCACATCGCCTGTCTGGCCGCTTACCTCGAAGCGCCCGCTCGTGCCGGCTTGCTGGTGACAGTGCAAAGCTCCGATCCCTCGGGCGCGAGCGTGGCGCCGCATGGCGGCATCACGCCGATCATGACGCCCAACCCGATTGCGGTCGGCATCCCGACGGGCAGCGACCCGATCATGATCGACATTTCGAGCTCGATCACCGCCAACGGGCCATCGCAGCGGATGATGAAGGAAGGGCGCCGCGCGCCGGGCATCTGGTACGTCGATAGCGACGGTCACGGCAGCACCGACCCGGCGGTCGCCTTCACCGAACCGAAAGGCGCGCTGCTGCCGCTCGGCGGGCTGGACGCCGGCCACAAGGGCTTCGGGCTCGGGTTGATGATCGAGGCGATGACCGGCGGCCTCGCCGGCTTTGGCCGCGCTGACCCGCCCGAAGGCTGGGGTGCGACGGTGTTTGTGCAGGTGATCGACCCCGAGGCCTTTGGTGGTCTCGCTGCTTTCGCGCGGCAGGTGGATCAGTTGCGCGATGCGTCACACGCGAGCCGCCCGCGACCGGGCGTGGAACGCGTGCGCCTGCCCGGCGAGGGCGGGCTGGCGCGCAAGGCGCGGCACCTGCGCGAAGGCGTGGCACTGCATCCAGCGATCATGCCGGCGCTGCGACCGCTGGCCGTGGAACGCCATGTCCCACTGCCGGTGGAGTCGCCATAAGCCTGCTTCAGCTTTTCGCTGGATACCCCATTGGCTAACGGCGCGACGCGACAAAGACGGCTTAGTCGACTTCCGCTCATTTTTACGCTGGAGCCCAAGGCCAATGGGCATCTTCGCAGAAAGTCATAGTGCAAATCGCCGGCTCACGCCGCCCGTCACCCGACGGGATGCAGGCGGGGTCGCTGGATCAGACGACGACGATCGCTTCGATCTCAAACTGCGCGCCTTTCGGCAGCGACGCCACGCCAACCGTCGAGCGTGCCGGATAGGGCTTGGGCAGCAGCGCTTCCAGCTTGCCGTTGACCACACCAAAGTTGCTGAGATCGGTCAGAAACAGCGTCAGTTTGACGATGCCGGACAGGTCACCGCCGGCGGCCTTGATCACGGCCTGCATATTGGCCAGCGCCTGATCGACCTGCGCCTCGAAGCCGTCGCGCAGATTGCCGGTCGCCGGGTCCAGCCCGATCTGGCCAGAACAGAACACGACGGTGCCCTTGAACGCGAAATTGGCGCTGACCGCTTGTGAATACGGGCCGATCGCGGCTGGCGCCTGATCGGTGTGGATGGGATGAAGGGCGCTGTTGCTCATGTTGATTCTCCGGGTTAGCTGCGCAGGCGCTTGACGATGTCTGCCGTCAGCGCCGCCTGATTCATGGTGTAGAAGTGGATGCCGGGCGCGCCGCCGTCGAGCAGGCGACGGCACAGGTTGGTGATGACGTCTGCCCCGAAGGCGCGGATTGATGCCGCGTCATCCATGAAGCCTTCCATCTTTAGCGCAATCCAGCGCGGGATGTCGATGGAATCTTTCGCCGCGAAGCGTGCAATTTTCGAAAAGTTGTGAAACGGCATGATGCCGGGCACGATCGGAATCGTCACGCCGCGCTTGCGCACTTCGTCGACAAAGTGGAAGTAGGCATCGGCATTGAAGAAGAACTGCGTGATCGCCGAGTGCGCGCCTGCCTGCGCCTTGGCGACGAAATTTTTCAGGTCGGCTTCGGCATAGCGGCACTGCGGGTGGTACTCGGGGTAGGCGGCGACTTCGATGGTGAAGTCATCGCCGTGACGCTCGCGGATGAAGCGCACCAGATCAGTGGCGTACATAAATTCACCGATCGAACCCATGCCACTCGGCAGATCCCCCCGCAGCGCGACGATCCGGCTGATCCCTTTTGATTTGTAGAGATCAAGCGTCTCGGCGATGCTCTGTTTCGTCGCACCGATGCACGACAGATGTGGTGCAGCGGCGTGACCCGCGTCGATGATCTCAAGAACGGTAGACAGCGTCTTCTCACGCGTCGAGCCACCGGCACCATAGGTGACACTGAAGAACTCCGGTGCCAGCGCACCGAGCTCCTGCGTCACGGTGCGCAGCTTGACGGCGCCCTCCGGAGTGTTGGGCGGGAAAAATTCGAAGGAGATGTTGTTCATGCGGACGTTTTCTTTTTGTTCGCTGTTGTTGTCTTGATTCCAGCCGGTTGCTTGGCGGCAGGCTTCTTCACCGCCGCCTTCGGTTTGTTCTTGCCCGCCGCCGCGCGCAGCGCCGCATCCCAGGCCAGCTCCGCCCAGGGCCGCATCAGGGCGGAGGATTCCATAGCATCGGGTGGCACGGTGTAGTAGCCCATCGTGCGCGTCTTGCCGTCAGCATCGTAGGTGAAGATGCTGCAGCCGGCGCCCTCGAACGCGCGGCGCGATTGTTCGTCAGCCTTCAGCCACAGCTGGTCAAAGGCGATGATCGCAAAAGTCTTGCCATCCATCGAGAAGCCCGTGCCGCCGAACATGCGGCGCGCCGCGATACCGGCCACGCCACCACGGGGCGCTAGCGCGGAGAGCAGCTCCAGGCAATAGTCGCGGAACTCGTCGGCAGCGGCGCGGGATGGTTTGCTCATGGATTCCTGGCAACGCGCTGAGCGTAAACAAAGAATTCATGATTGCCGTCGCTGCCGGTGATCGGGCTTTCGAAATAGTCGAGCACGCCAAGGCCAACCACAGCGCATGCCTCACGGGTTGATGTCTCGACCATCGCGTAGAGCGACGCGTCACGCACGATGCCACCGCGCGCGACGTTCTCGGCGCCTACTTCAAACTGCGGCTTCACCAGCGACAGGACGTGTCCGCCCGGCGCCAGCAGCGCCGGCCATTGCGGCAACACCTTGGTCAGCGAGATGAACGACACGTCGGCGACGATCAGGTCAAAGTTGCCAGCGACACCAGGCGTCGCCGCAGTCAGCTCGCGTGCATTCACGCTCTCTATCGCGATCACGCGCACGTCGTCACGTAGCGATGGATGCAGTTGATCATGCCCGACATCCACGCCCACCACTTGCGCCGCGCCACGCTGCAACAGGCAATCGGTGAAACCGCCGGTCGATTGCCCGACATCCAGACAGCGCAGGCCGGTCACGTCGAGGCCGACGCGGGCGAGTGCGCCGTCAAGCTTGAGCCCACCGCGAGAGACAAAGCGATTGAGTTCGCTGGCTTCGACTTCGATGGCGACATCGTCATCGAGCGTGACGCCCGGCTTGGTCAGCGCGACACGGGTGCCTTTGCGACCCACGCGGGTGAACACATGCCCACCCGCGATCAGGCGCTGCGCGGCAGTACGCGACGGCGCGAGCCCGCGCTCGACGAGCAGGATGTCAGCGCGCATATGAAGTTACGGCTATTTCTTCTTGCCGAATGGAATGATCAGCGCCAGCAGCCACGAGATCAGACCGTAGAGCAGACCGCCAAACACCGCCGCCCAGAAGCCGTCGACCGTGAAACCTTCGAGCACCTTGCCGACCATCCAGAACAACAGGCCATTCAGCACCAGGTAGAAGAAACCCAGCGTCAGCACCGAGATCGGCAGCGTGAGAATGGTCAGCACCGGGCGGATCAGCGTATTGACCAGCCCGAGCGCAAATGCGGCGAGCAACGCCGAGACAAAGCTCGTCACCTTGATCGATGGCATCAGATAGGCCACCGCCATCAGCGCAACGGCGTTGAGGATCCAGACGATCAGCAATCGAGTCATGGTGTTCTCCCTGGGCAATGAACAGTAAATTACGGATGATCAGTGACGAATGACGAACGCGCCGTCACTCGTCATTCGTCTTTCGTCATGCGGTTAGTAGCGATACGAATCCGGCTTGTACGGACCAGTCTTCGCCACACCAATGTACGCCGCCTGTTCGGTCGTCAGCTCGGTCAATTGTGCGCCAAGCTTTGACAGTTGCAGACGCGCGACCTTCTCGTCGAGGTGCTTCGGCAGCACGTAGACCTTGCCGACCTCATACGCGTCAGGCTTGGTGAACAGCTCGATCTGCGCGATGGTCTGGTTGGCGAAGCTCGACGACATCACGTAGCTCGGATGACCCGTGCCACAGCCGAGGTTCACGAGGCGACCCTTGGCGAGCAGGATGATGCGTTTGCCGTCGGGGAAAATCACGTGATCAACCTGCGGCTTGATCTCTTCCCATTGCAGCTTTTCGAGCGAGGCGACGTCGATCTCGTTGTCGAAATGGCCGATGTTGCAGACGATTGCCTGATCCTTCATCGCAGCCATGTGAGCGCCGGTGATGACGTCCTTGTTGCCGGTGGCGGTGACGAAGATGTCGGCCTTGTCGGCGGCGTAGTCCATGGTGACCACGCGATAGCCTTCCATGCAGGCCTGCAGCGCGTTGATCGGGTCAATCTCGGTGACCCACACCTGCGCCGATAGCGCGCGCAGTGCCTGTGCCGAACCCTTGCCCACGTCGCCGTAGCCGGCAACGACGGCCACCTTGCCGGCGACCATCACGTCGGTGGCGCGCTTGATGCCGTCCACCAGCGATTCACGGCAGCCGTAAAGGTTGTCGAACTTGCTCTTGGTGACCGAATCATTGACGTTGATGGCGCGGAACAGCAGCGTGCCCTTGGCGCTCATTTCATTCAGGCGATGCACGCCGGTGGTCGTCTCTTCGGTCACGCCGATGATGTGCTTCGCCTTGCGCTCGTACCAGGTCGGGTCTTCCGCCAGCTTGGCCTTGATCGCCGCAAACAGGTAGCGCTCTTCTTCGCTGGTCGGGTTGGCGATCAGCGAAGCATCCTTGGCGGCCTTCTGTCCAAGATGCATCAGCAGCGTGGCATCACCACCGTCGTCGAGAATCATGTTGGGGCCTTCGCCGTCGCTGCCTTTCGGGCCAAAGTCGAAGATGCGATGCGTGTAGTCCCAGTAGTCCGCCAGCGTCTCGCCCTTGACGGCGAACACCGGCGTGCCCTTGGCAGCGATCGCGGCGGCGGCATGGTCCTGCGTCGAGAAGATGTTGCACGAGGCCCAGCGCACGTCGGCACCGAGCGCCTGCAGTGTCTCGATCAGCACGGCGGTCTGGATCGTCATGTGCAGCGAGCCGGTGATGCGCGCGCCCCTGAGCGGCTGGCTCTTCGCGAATTCTTCGCGGATGGCCATCAGGCCCGGCATTTCGGTTTCGGCGATGCGGATTTCCTTGCGACCCCAGTCGGCCAGCGAGAGGTCGGCAATCACGCAATCGGTAAAGATTTTGTCGGCAACAGCGTTCATCGTTCACTCCAATCTGAGGTGACGAACGCCGATGCAATAGGGGTGGGCCGCAGTGAAGTTGCGCCGCTCGCCAGCATCGTGACCATCGTCACCAAAACTGCGAGCGCCGTTGCAACAGGAAAGTGTTCGAGCCTAGCCGGTTATACCGGTTGCAGCGCTCCTCGAACAGCGCAAGATTCTAACTCAGCGCCGGGCCAGGAACGCCTCTGCAAGCTCGACGAGCCTCGTATGGCGTCGCCCTACAGCTTCGCGCCGCTCGCCTTGATGATGGGTGACCATTCGCTGATCTGGCTGGCGACCAGCGCTGCGTATTCCGGCTGCGTCATCTTGTGATAGACGATGCCCAGGTCCTCCAGCTTTTTCAGCACGGCGGGTTGCGTAAGCACCTCGGCGAGCGCGACGTAGAGTTTGTCGGTGACCTCCTTCGACAAGCCGGCAGGGCCGGATACGCCGAAGTAGTTGTCCACCCGCAGCTTCGGGTAGCCGGCCTCCGCCGTCGTCGGCACCTCGGGCTACAGCGGCGAACGCGCGGCGGACGTGACTGCCAGCCCCTTCACCTGCCCGCCCTTGACCAGCGGGACAAAAGCGGTGATGACGTCGATACCCACCGGAATCTGCCCGCCGAGCAGATCCGTCGTCATCGGCGCGCCGCCCTTGTAGGCAACGTGCTGCATGTTGCCCTACGCAAGCGCCTTGAAGAATTCGCCGCTGATGTGGCCGATGCTGGCGGGCCCGCCGCTGCCGAATGAAATGCCGTCCTTGCTGGTAGCCTGTTTGGCCAGATCCGCCAGCGAATTGATGCCGGCCTTGGGGCTGGCCATGAACAGCACCGGCGCCGAACCAGCATAGAAAACGTGGGTGAACTGCTTGACCGGGTCGTACGGCTGCCTGTCGAGCACAAACGGACCGATCGACAGCGGTGTGGAATTAGCCATCATCAGCGTGTAGCCGTCAGCCGGCGCCTGCACAGTGGCGAGGCCGCCGACGCTGCCGCCAGCGCCGGGCCGGTTGTCCACCACCACGGGCTGGCCAAGCTTTTGCCCCAGCGGCTCCGCAATGGTGCGTGCCACGATATCGCTGGCGCCGCCCGGCGCAAAGGTGACGATCAGCTTGATCGGCTTGTCTGGCCAGGCCGCATGGGCGCTGGCGCAGAGGGTGGTAACGAGCGCTGCGGTCTGCAGGCGGGTGATCAGACTCATGAATGTTCCCCGAGGTTTGTCGATTTGGTGTGGCAAGCAAAGCCCTTGCCAACAGACGCACCATGCGCTTCCATTACGCTTGCGGCTGACGATCAATCTTATGGCGATGCGGTGGTTTCATGCCTGATTTCTGGGCTTCTACGGGTTATAAGCTCCTGCACAAGCAGGGCGACGCGCTCACCGTAAGCGATGACTTTCTGCGCAGCCTGCTCCTGCGGCCAGAAGTGGCGCCGGTCGCAGAATCCTGCGATGCCGAGCTGCGGCTGCACGATGCGCTGATGGCGACCCCTCGCCGCGCGGTCGCCGGCGGCGAATTGCTGTCTATCGCTGACCCCGACGCCCAGGCCAACTATCGTGTGCTGCTGCGCTTTCGCGACCGCTTGCTGGCGGCGCCAACGCTGGAGGCTGCCTACGTCAACCTGTTCCGCGGTGACGGGGTCGACGTGCCGCCCATCTTTGTCTTCCTGCTCACCCAGATCTTCCTTCAACACATCCTTGGTCAGGACGCCGATCCGCTACAGGCGCGTATGGCGGAGTGCCTGTTCCGCGTGCAGAAGATCTCGGTGCTCGACGATGGTGCCGTGATGGCGGCAGACGATGAAACCGTCGAGCGTCTCGCCGAGACCGGCGGCTTTGGCTCGCTCGGCGAACTGCTGCGCAAGCAGAACACCCCGACGCGATCCATCGATCTTGATGTGCTGTCGGCAGACAACGCCGAAATCTACTGGCAGCGCGATGAACGCTTCGATCTCGCGGTCAGCCTCAATCGCGGCCAGCCGGCGCTGGATGCGCTAATGCGCGTGCTGGAGCGCTGGGTGAAACACTTTCTCGGCGTCGGTGTCAGCATCCAGCACCGCCGCGAGATCGACGACAAGCAGTGGGTATGGCATGTCGGGCTCGACGCCGTCGCCAGCAGCGTACTCAACGACCTCTACAACCGCGAAACAGTGGAAGACGGTCGCATGGAGCGGCTGCTCTGCCTGTTCGAGCTGCGTTTTGACGATCCGGCCGACATGCGCCCGGCGATTGCCGGACGCCCGGTCTATCTGGCGATGGCGATGGACGGGGAGAATCGTCTGAAACTGAAACCGCAGAACCTGCTGCTCAATTTGCCGCTCAACCGGGCCTGAATACAACACTTTCCAGCAATGACATTGGCAAATTTGTTGCGCCGCACAAAAGCCAAAAATCAGGCATACAATTCGCGCTCTTTCCTCCGAGAAGAACAAGAACCATGAGTTCTCATGCGTCGCAAGACGCAAAGCACATGAGCGGCAAACACCTCGCCGCTCTGGCGCTCGGTGCGGTCGGCGTGGTCTACGGCGACATCGGCACCTCGCCCCTCTACACAATGAAAGAGGTGTTCTTCAACAAGGCGCACGCGATTGCCTATACCGAGGCCAACGTGCTCGGCCTGCTGTCGCTGATCTTCTGGGTGCTGACCATCGTGGTGGCGATCAAGTACGCCCTGGTCATCCTGCGCGCCGACAACCAGGGCGAGGGCGGCACCATGGTGCTGCTGGCAATGGCCCTGCGCACCGCCAGCAACGCCAAACGACGGCGCTGGCTTACCCTGCTGGGCATCTTTGGCGTGTCGCTGTTCTTTGGCGACTCGATTGTCACCCCGGCCGTATCCGTGCTCGGCGCGATGGAAGGGCTGAAGGAAATCAACGAGGACTGGCTGGTCGCCGTGGTTCCGGTCACTGTGGTGATCCTGATCGGCCTGTTCTATGTACAGCGCACTGGCACTGGCAAAGTCAGCGCCTGGTTTGGCCCGATCATGGTGCTCTGGTTTGTGGTGCTCGGCGGACTCGGCATCTTCCACATTGCATCCAACCCGCGCGTGTTTTTTGCGCTGAACCCGTGGTACGCGCTGGCCTTTCTGGCACACAACCCCGGGCTTTTCATCGTGGTGCTGGGCTCGGCGGTGCTGGCCGTTACTGGCGCTGAGGCGCTTTACGCCGATATGGGGCACTTTGGCCGCAAACCGATCCGCGTGGCGTGGTTCACCTTCGTGATGCCAATGCTGGTGCTCAACTATTTCGGGCAGGGCGCGCTGATCCTGAAGACCTGTGGTGAGCAGGCGAAATGCACCATGCACCCCTTCTATGACCAGGTGCCGCATTCGTTCCTGATCCCGATGGTGATCCTCGCCGGCCTCGCGTCGATCATCGCCTCGCAGGCAGTGATCTCGGGCGCGTTTTCGATTGCGCGACAAGGCATTCAGCTCGGCTTCCTGCCGCGAATGCAGGTGATCCACACCTCACACCGCTCGGAAGGCCAGATCTACCTGCCCGCAGTGAACTGGACGCTGTTCGTACTGGTGCTGATCGTGGTGCTCGCCTTCCGCAGCACCGACAACCTCGCGGCTGCCTACGGCCTGGCGGTGACGGGTGCGATGTGCATCGACACCGTGCTCTTTGCGGTGGTCGCCTACGGTTTGTGGAAGTGGCACAAGTTGGCCGCTGCAATCGCTGTTGCCGTGTTTGCCATTGTCGACGTGTCGCTGCTGGCGTCCACCGTGATCAAAATCCCCGACGGTGGCTGGTTTCCGCTGCTGATCGCTGCCGTGGTGCTGGTGTTCATGACCACCTGGAAGCGCGGCCGTAACCTGATGGCCGAGCAGCGGCAGCAGACCGCGCTGCCGCTGGCTCCGATGATTGAGGCGCTGTCGCGTGACGCGTCGCGGGTGCAGGGCACGGCCGTGTTCATGACCTCGGCCCCCGACGAGATGCCGGCCGCGATGCTGCATAACCTGAAGCACAACAAGGTGCTGCATGAGCGCAACATCGTGCTGCATGTGCAGTTCGAGGATGTGCCGCTGGTGACGCGGGCGAAGCGGCTGGAGGTGACCGACCTCGGTCACGGCTTCTACCGCATGATCGTGCGCTATGGCTTCATGAACGCGCCGGACATCCCGAAGGCACTGGCGCACGCCAAACAGCACGGCATCGATTTCGAGATGATGGACACCTCGTTCTTCGTCTCGCGCGAAGTGCTGGTGCCCAACCCCTGCACGCGGATTTCGATCTGGCGGCAGCGCCTGTTCAGCGTGATGTCACGCAACGCACAATCGGCTACGGCGTATTTCCAGATCCCGACCAACCGGGTGCTGGAGCTGGGCGCGCAGGTGAAGTTCTAGAGCCGCTGGCTATCAGCTTTTTGGTCAAAGGCCGGTTGGATAAGGGCTCAGCGGTATAAACGCCGGTAAGTCGATTTCAGGCGTTTTACAGCCCTGAGCCCAATTCAAATGCGGATCTCCACCGAAAGCCATTACCCGTGAATGCCCGGCTGCGGCGCTGGGTCTGCGGCTAGCCGCTCGCCGGAAGCGCCGCCGATCGGGCGTCAATTCGTCGCCAGTAGAGCGCGCAGGTCATGCCGCTGACAATGTGCCAGATGCCCCACAGGCTGGCGATGATGACCATGCCAAGGTCCGAATTGAACTGCACCGCGATGATGCCCAGCGCGAGGCCGGAGTTCTGCATCCCGCCCTCGATCATCACGGCCCGGCGGTCGCGCACGCTGACGCCCATCGCAACGCTGGTCAGCCAGCCGAACAGCAAACCGCTGGCGTTGTGCAGGATCACGATGGCCAGCATCGGCAACAGGCCCAGCGTGAGCAGTTGCCGCTCCTTCACCAGTCCAAGCACGATGAAAGCGAGCAGCGCTGCCAGCGAGAAGTTCGCCAGCGGCTTCTGAATCCGGCCCGTCAATGACGGAAAGCGGTGCGAGAACAGCAAGCCGAGCGCCATCGGGATCGCCAGCATCACCAGCAGGCTGACCCAGATGCCGGACGCGTCGAGATTCAGCTCGCGTAGCCAGCCCGCCGTCGCCGGGTTGGTAGCGATCATCCAGCCAAAGTTGAACGGCGTGGCAAACAGCGCAATCACCGAGGCTACCGCTGACACGCTGACCGAGAGCGCGGTGTTGCCGCGGCCGAAGTGCGTCACCACGTTGCTGAGGCTGCCACCAGGGCAGGCAGCAACGAGGATCATCGCGGCCTCCACGTTGGCGGGCAAATCGAGCGCCAGCGTCGCCAGCCAGGTGCCGATCGGCAGCAGGATGAACTGCGGGATCAGCCCGCAGAGCACGGCTTTCGGCGTCTGCAGCACGCGGCGGAAGTCGTCCACGCGGAGTTCGAGCGCCACCGAAAATACCATCAGTGCCAGCACCACGCTGAGCACAATTTGTTGCGTCGTCATCAATCCCCCTGTTGCGGACCACCCCGGATCATCGGTGCCCGGCGCTCAACGATAACCGCGAACGTCGGCCCCCTCAAACGCCCCGGGCAGCAGAGCCAATGTTGTCGAACCGGTAGCGCCGGACGGATTGAGCGTTTCGAAATTGCTTCGCCAGTAGCAAGCTTGCAAACCTCTGCTAGATTCGAGTCATGAATTCGCCGCTTGCCCTTGTCGTCGTCGTGCTTGCCGCCAGCGTGCTGTCGGTCGGCGTCTGTCGCCGGCTGGGGCTGCCGTCATTGCTGGGCTATCTGACCGTCGGCATGCTGCTGGGGCCGCAAGCGTTCAAGCTGATCCCCGATTCGGCGCAGGCGCGCGCGATCGCCGAGTACGGCATCGTCTTCCTGATGTTCTCGATCGGGCTCGAATTTTCGCTGCCGCAGTTCCGTTCGATGCGGCGGCTGGTGCTGGGTCTCGGCTCGGCGCAGTACCTGCTCTCCCTGCTGCTGTTCGCGCTGATTGCATTGGCGCTGGCGCAAAGCTTCGCGTCCGCCGTGGTGCTAGGTGCCGCGCTGGCGATGTCGTCGACGGCGATCGGAATCAAGCTGCTGGCCGAGCGCAATGAGCTGTCGGCGCCAGTGGCCAAGCCCGTCATTGGCGTGCTGCTGTTCCAGGATCTCGCGGTGGTACCGCTCCTGATCCTGCTGCCTGCGCTGGGCGTCGGCGCGCAGACGAGTATGGTCGAGACTGGCTGGCTGGTCACCAAAGTGGTGGTGCTGCTCGGACTGCTGCTCGGCTTCGGTCAGCCAGTCCTCAGGGCATGGTTCCGAATTGTGGCGCAGCGCAAGACCGGCGAGCTGTTCATGCTCAACGTGCTGCTGGTAACGCTGCTGCTGGCATGGCTGTGCCACATCGCCGGGCTGCCGCATGCGCTGGGCGCCTTTGTCGCCGGCATGCTGATCGCCGAGACCGAATACAAGCTGCAGGTGGAGGACGACATCCGGCCGTTCCGCGATGTGCTGCTGGGCATGTTTTTCATCTCGGTGGGCATGCAGCTCGACGGCGGCATGGTGCTGCAGCAGCTGGGTTGGGTGGCGCTTGCAGTGGTGTTGCTGCTCGCCGGTAAGGCGGCCGTGCTGCAACCGCTGGCGCGCTACTTCGGCCTGAAAACGGCGGACGCCAACATCGCCGCTGCGCTGATCGCGCCCGGTGGCGAGTTTGGCTTTGTGTTGCTGACGCTGGGGCTGACGACCGGCGCGCTGCCCTCGCACGCGGCACAAGTCGCCATCGCAGCGATGCTGATTTCGATGTTGCTGGCGCCCTTCCTGCCGCGCATCGCCGAGCGCATCAACAAGCGGATCACGGCCAACGACTTCCTCGCCCGCTCCGCCGATATCTTCAAGATCGCCTCGGAAAGCATGGGCCGGCAGGATCACGTCGTCATCTGCGGCTTTGGTCGCAGCGGGCAATACCTGGCGCGGCTGCTCGACACCGAGGGCGTCAGCTTCGTCGCGCTCGACCATGACCCGGAGCGGGTACGCGAGGCCATTGGTGGCGTCGGGGAGACGGCCGGACGGACCCACGACGTGGTGTTCGGCGATGCCCGGCGGCGCGAGGCGCTGATCGCGGCTGGCGTCGAACGGGCGCGGGCGCTGGTGGTGTCGTTTGCCGACCTCGAAGCCGCGCTGAAAATCGTCGGCACCACGCGCGCAATTCGCACTGATCTGCCGATTGTGGTGCGCACCACTGACGAGGAACCGATTGAGCGGTTGCTGGCCGCAGGCGCCACCGAGGTGGTACCGGAAGTGCTCGAAGGCAGCCTGATGCTGGCATCGCACTCGCTGCTGCTGCTCGGCACGCCACTGTCAAAAGTGCTGCGTCGCATCCGGGCGGTGCGAGAAGAACGCTACAGCCTGTTTCAGGGCTTCTATCGCGGCGCCAGTGACGGCAATGAAAACGAGGACGACGCCCGCCTGTTGCACACCGTGCATCTGGGCAATGGTGCCAATGCCGTGGGTCGCACCTGGGGCGAGGTCGCGGCAGCTTTCCGCGGCGGTGATGTCGAAGTTACGCAAGTTCGTCGCGGTGGCAGCCGACTGCCGCGCCCGGCGGATGAGTTCGTGTTCGAAAACGGCGATGCCATCGTATTGCTGGGCACCCAACGCGGTGTGTCGTCACTTGAGCTGCACCTCATCGGCTAGGGCCTGTTGCCATCGGCAAAATCCGATGCCGGAAGCCGCTACCGCGCAATCTTCTTGCTGCGCAAATTAGGGATTTCCCGCAATTCAACGCCCCGTCACCCGCGTTTTTTGAAATCCGTATCATGGCATGCCGTTTGCGTATGCAGCTGATAGCAATCTCTGGTGTAATGCCCGCCGGACAAGCGCAGCGGTGTCACAGGCTGGACACGACGGTGTCACAGGAAGGACGCCGTGATGTATTGCATGGCTGCGCTCGTGTTTCATTTCGCTCAAATTGAAGGAGAACCCAAACAATGATGATTTCCAAGACGAAGGTAGCGCTTGGTGCACTGCTCGCGATCGGTGCATTGGCATCGGTTCCGGCTCACGCTGGTGCAACGCTCGACAAGATCAAGAAGAATGGCCAGGTGGTTTGCGGCGTCAACACCGGTCTCGCCGGGTTCTCGCAGGCGGATGCATCCGGCAACTGGACGGGCCTCGACGTTGACGTGTGCAAGGCGATCGCCGCTGCCGTGCTTGGCGATGCCAACAAGGTGAAATGGGTTCCGCTCAACGCGCAGCAACGCTTCACCGCGCTGCAGTCGGGCGAAGTGGACATCCTGTCGCGCAACACGACCTTCTCGCTGACCCGCGACGCTTCGCTCGGTCTGCATGTCACTGGCGTCACCTACTACGACGGCCAGGGCTTCATGGTCACCACCAAGTCGAAGATCAAGGACGCCAAGCAGCTCAAGGGGCAGACCGTCTGCGTGCAGTCCGGCACCACGACCGAGAAGAATCTGACCGACTTTGCCAAAGCCAACGGCCTCGGCATCAAGCCGGTCGTGTTCGAGAAAGTCGAAGCCGCTACCGGCGCCTACTTCTCGGGTCGCTGCGTGGCTTACACCACCGACGCATCCGGTCTCGCCTCGGTACGCAACAAGGAAGCGAAGAACCCTGACGAGCACGTGATCCTGCCGCAACTGATCTCGAAAGAACCGCTCGGCCCGATGGTCCGCCGTGGTGATGACGAGTGGTTCGCGATCACCAAGTGGGTCATCCACGGCCTGCTCGAGGCGGAAGAGTACGGCATCACGCAAGCCAACGTCGATCAGCAGAAGTCGAGCCAGGACCCGGTGGTGCAACGCATCCTCGGTACCACGGAAGATACGGGCAAGCTGCTCGGTCTCGACAAGGAATGGATGGCCCGTGCGCTGAAGGCGACCGGTAACTACGGTGAGATCTTCGAACGCAACGTCGGTCCGAAGTCGGCGCTCAAGCTGCCGCGTGGTGCGAACAACCTCTGGAACAAGGGCGGACTGATGTACGCCTACCCTGTTCGCTAAGACTTGCTGCGCGGGCGCATTGCGTCGTTGCTTGCCGGCTCGCGTACACCAGTACGCGTCGCCGACAAGCGCCTGGCACTGCATCCCGCTCGCTGCGTCTGAACCTTGGTTCGATTCGGCAGTTAATGTCGAACCAATCCTCTCCCCGTCCGGGAGAGGGTTAGCGAGAAGGCGTTGGTGGCGTTGCCATCAGCTCATTCCCTCTAACAGGATCAGCAAGAAATCCTGATTGCCGGATAACAAAACCATAGCGGGGAAATGCATGGCAGTTGCACCACGAACTCCACCCAAAAAGCGTGACTGGTCCTGGCGCAGCCAGGCCTTCCGCGGACTTCTCTACCAGATCATCGCGGTCATCCTGATCGGCGGCGTCGCCTGGTTCCTGGCCCACAACACCGCCGAGAACATGCGGATCCGTGGCATTCAGGGCGGTTTCGACTTCCTGAAATCGCCGGCCGGTTTCGACATCGGCGAATCACTCTTCCATTTCGACTCCAACGACCCTTACTGGAAGGCATTCCTGATTGGCGTCAGCAACACGTTGCGCGTTGCCATCGTTGGTATTGTGCTTACCACCCTCCTTGGCACCATGATCGGTGTCGGGCGCTTTTCGCGCAACGGGCTCGTGCGTGGGCTTTGCCAGGCCTACGTTGAACTGTTCCGCAACGTGCCGGTGCTGATTCAGTTGCTCATGTGGTACCTACTGTTCACCGAGCTGCTGCCCGAGATCTCCGAAGCAAAGAACATCGGTCCCTTCTTTCTGAGCAAGGGCGGCATGTCTTTCCCGATCCCGGAGTGGTCGACCTCGCACTTGTCCACGATGGCTGGCGCTGCGATCGGACTGGTGGCAGCCTGGCTGTTTCGTCGTCGCACGGTGAAACGATTTGAAGAAACCGGCCAGCTGGGCAGCATGTTTCTGGTGCCACTCATCATCGTAATCGCGGGTGCACTGGCCGGTTGGGTTGCAGGCGGCATGCCGACCACGTGGGTAGTGCCGAAGAAGGGTGAATTCGCAGTCGAAGGCGGCGGCTCGCTGACACCGGAATTCATGGCGGTGCTGATGGGGCTGGTCCTTTATACCGCCGCCTTCGTGGCCGAGGTTGTACGGTCGGGCATCCAGTCGGTTGCGCGTGGGCAAAGCGAAGCCGCACAAGCGCTGGGCCTCAGCAAAGGCCAGGAAATGCAGAAGGTGCTGCTGCCGCAGGCGCTGCGCGTGATCATCCCGCCGATGACCAACCAGTATCTGAATCTCACCAAGAATTCGTCGCTGGCGGTGGCGATCGGTTACCCGGACGTGGTGTCGATCTCCAATACGGCGCTCAATCAGACCGGCCGCGCGGTGGAATGCATCGCAATCATCATGCTGGTCTATCTCACCACGTCGTTGTCCACCTCGTTCTTCATGAATTGGTACAACGCAAAATCAGCCATCAAGGAGCGGTAGGAGATCATCATGGCTGAAACCATCATCTTTCAATCGCTGCCGCCGCGCCCCGCCCCGGTCAAGACCGAAGGTCTGGTGCCGTGGATTCGCACCAACCTCTTCGGTAGCTGGCAGAGTACGCTGACCACCCTGATCGTTGGCGGACTGTTGCTTTACTTTCTGCCCAAGTTCCTCAACTGGGCGGTGTTCACGGCGACGACGGTTGCCAACGCTGACGCCTGTCGCGCCGATGGCGTCGGTGCCTGCTGGGGTGTGATCAAGGAGAAATACCGCCTGATCCTGTTTGGCCGTTACCCATTCGACGAGCAATGGCGGCCGCTGGTGGCCACGCTGCTGATGGTGGCGCTGGTGGTCGCAAGCTGTACGCGCGTGTTCTGGAATAAGTGGCTCGCGGTGTTGTGGATCGTCGTCATCGCCATTTACTTTGTCCTGATGTCAGGCGGCTACTTCAGCCTCACCACGGTCACCACTGACCGCTGGGGCGGCCTGCCATTGACCATCATGCTCACGACGATCTCGCTCGTGCTTGCGTTCCCGCTCGCTCTGCTGGTGGCCTTGGGCCGCCGCTCGCAACTGCCGGCGATCCGCACCTTTTGCACCATTTATGTGGAGTTGGTGCGTGGCGTGCCGTTGATCTCGGTGCTGTTCATGGCGTCGTTCATGTTCCCTCTGTTCATGCCGCAAGGGCTCACCATTGACGTGCTGATCCGTGCGCTGGCCGGCATCACGTTGTTTGCCGCAGCCTACATGGCCGAAGTCATTCGCGGTGGCCTGCAGGCGATGCCAAAGGGCCAAACCGAAGCCGCAGCGTCGCTGGGCCTGTCGTACTGGCAGACGCAGTTCAAGATCATCCTGCCGCAGGCGTTGGCGATGGTGGTGCCCGGCATCATGAACAACTTCATTTCGCTGTTCAAGGACACGTCCCTCGTCTCCATCGTGTCGATGTACGAGCTGACCGGGTCGCTGGGCCTTGCACTCAATTCCGACGCCGACTGGCGGCCTTACAAGCTCGAGGGCTATCTGTTCATCGTGGCGATCTATTTCGCCTTCTGCTTCGCCATGAGCCGCTACAGCCTGTGGATCGAGAAGCAGGTCAATAAATCCAAACTGCGCTAACCGGGGACGACCAACATGACAACCCAGGCACAAGACAACATCATCGTCTTCGACAAGGTCAACAAGTGGTATGGCAACAACTTCCACGTGTTGCGCGACATCAACCTGCAGGTGAAGCGCGGCGAGCGCATCGTGATCTGCGGGCCGTCCGGCTCCGGCAAGTCAACGATGATCCGCTGCATCAACCGGCTTGAGGAGCATCAGGAGGGCCACCTCATTGTCGACGGCACCGAGCTGACTGACGACGTCAAGGCCATTGACCGCATCCGCAAGGACGTGGGCATGGTGTTCCAGCAGTTCAACCTCTTCCCCCACCTCACGGTGCTGGAGAACCTCACGCTGTCACCGATGTACGTCGGCAAGGTGCCGAAGAAGGAAGCGGAAGAAAAGGCGATGGCGCAACTCAAGCGTGTGCGCATCGCCGAACAGGCCGGCAAATACCCGCTGCAGCTCTCCGGCGGTCAGCAGCAGCGTGTGGCGATCGCTCGCGCGCTGTGCCTGACGCCCAAGATCATGCTGTTCGACGAGCCCACCTCGGCGCTCGACCCGGAAATGATCAAGGAAGTGCTCGACGTGATGGTGGAAATGGCCAATCAGGGTATCACCATGCTCTGCGTCACCCACGAAATGGGCTTCGCCAAGGCCGTTGCCGATCGCGTGATCTTCATGGATCAGGGCCAGATCGTCGAGCAGAACAATCCGCACGACTTCTTCAACAACCCGCAGACCGATCGGTCGAAAGACTTTCTGTCGAAGATTCTCGGGCACTAAGCAGCCCCAACCAACATGCAAAACGGCCGCAAATGCGGCCGTTTTCGTTTCTGATCAGGGTAGCCACGCAGAATCGCCAGTAGACTTCACCGATGGCATCGAATCGCTCGCATCTCAGCGAACAGGATATTCGCAGCAAGTTCATCACGCCCGCGCTGGTTGCGGCGGGTTGGGATTTGCAGTTGCAGATTCGTGAAAGCTTCGCGCTGAAGGCCGGGCGAATCGTGGTCCGGGGCAAACGCGGTGTCCGAGACAAAGAGACGACGCTGTTCGCGGACTATGTGCTTTTCTACAAAGGCATACCGGTTGCCGTGGTGGAGGCCAAGGACGCCAATCACAGCGTCGGAGCGGGCATGGCGCAAGCAATCAACTACGCCAGTCTGCTTGATGCGCCATTCGCGTTCTCCTCCAATGGCGATGGCTTCGTCTTCCGCGATGGCACCCTCAACCCCGACAGCGGCGTCGCGCTCGAACGCACACTTGCGCATCATGAGTTCCCGTCGCCGGACACGCTCTGGCGAAAATTTTGCCAATTCAAGGGCTGGAGCGACGCAGAGCGCGCTATCGCCGAAACCCCATATAACGACGGCGGCAAGCGGCGCGATGCCCGTTACTACCAGATTGTCGCCATCAACCGCACGGTGGAGGCGATCGCGCGTGGGCAGAACCGCGTGCTGCTGGTTATGGCGACTGGCACCGGAAAGACCTACACTGCTTTTCAGATTATCTGGCGCCTGTGGAAGTCGGGTGCACGCAAGCGAATTCTCTTCCTCGCCGACCGTAACGTGCTGATTGATCAGACCATGATCAATGATTTCAAGCCGTTCAAGGGCGCAATGGCCAAGTTGAGCCCAAACGCCAAGGGCGTTGAACGCGTCGAGGCATCCGGCGAACGCGTCATCGAGGAATTGGACGTCGCGGTCAACAAGACCACGAAGCTTGTCGACAAGTCCTACGAAATTTATCTTTCGCTCTATCAGGCCGTGTCAGGCACCGATGAAGAGCGCAACATTTACAAACAGTTCTCGCCCGACTTCTTCGATCTCATCATCGTTGACGAATGCCACCGTGGCAGCGCCGACGAAGACTCCGCCTGGCGCGAAATCCTCACCTACTTCGCGTCCGCCACACAAATTGGTCTCACCGCTACGCCAAAAGAAACGCGCGAAATTTCCAACATCGAATATTTCGGCGAACCGGTCTACACCTACAGCCTTCGTCAAGGTATTGAGGACGGCTACCTCGCGCCGTACAAAGTCATCCGCGTGGATATTGATCGCGATGCCTTCGGCTGGCGGCCGCCTGCGGGTATGACCGACAAACACGGCAATCTGATCGAAGATCGTGTCTACAACGCCAGCGACATGAATCGCAGCCTCGTGCTGGAAGACCGTGACCGCGTGGTCGCAGAGCGCATCACCGAATACCTGAAGGCGACGGATCGCAACGCCAAGACCATCGTCTTTTGTGAAGACATTGACCACGCCAGCCGCATGCGACAGGCGCTCAGCAACGCCAACGCCGACATCTGCCACGACCAGCCGCGCTACGTGGTGCAGATTACGGGCGACAACGTCGAAGGCAAGCGCGAACTGGACAATTTCATTGACCCCGAAAAGCCGTACCCCGTCGTCGCCACCACGTCGAAGCTCATGAGCACCGGCGTTGACGCGCAAACCTGCAAACTCATTGTGCTGGACCAGAACATCCGCTCGATGACCTTGTTCAAGCAGATCATCGGCCGTGGCACACGTTTGCGCGAAGACCTTGGCAAAACCTGGTTCACCATCCTCGATTTCAAGCGTGCGACCGACAACTTTGCCGACCCCGATTTCGATGGCGACCCGGTGCAGGTGTATGAGCCGCACGGCGACGACCCGATCGCGCCGCCGGACGATGCCGCTATCAACCCCGCGCTGCCGGGCACCGCGGCAGACCCGCTGAACCCTGAGGGCGCAATCGCAGGTGTCGGTGCAGGCCTCGACGAACAGCACGACGATGGCGTTCGTCGTTACGTCGTTGACCGCCGGGTCACTGTCGCCGTAGCGCGCGAACGGGTGCAATACCTCGGGCCGGACGGGCGGCTGATTACCGAAAGCCTGCGCGACTACACCCGCATCAACGTCAACCGTCGCTTCAGCTCGCTCGACGAATTCCTGCAAACCTGGACCGCCGCCGAGCGCAAGGCCGCATTGATCAACGAGCTGGAGACGTCCGGCGTGTTGTTTGACGCATTGGCCGAAGAAGTCGATGCCGAGCTTGATCCGTTCGATCTCGTGCTGCACGTCGCCTACAACCAGCCGCCACTCACCCGCCGCGAGCGCGCGGAGCAAGTGAAAAAGCGCGACATATTCGGCAAGTACGGCGATACCGCGCGCCGCGTGATTGATGCGCTGCTCACCAAGTACGCCGACGAAGGCATCCGCACGCTGGAAAGCATCGAGGTGCTGCGCGTGCCGCCGCTTGACCGCATGGGCACGCCAATGGAGCTGATCCAGAGCTTCGGGGGGCGCGGCGGCTACGATAGTGCTCTGCAACTCATCGAACGCGAGCTGTACGCGCCACGCCCTCCCAACACGTCCGGTGCGTCTGGCACGGCTCTCCCACAAGCCTGACCCGCCTCCCGATTCAGGGCGATCCTAGTCTCTCCACTCGTGGCGACTCCGCTCTCCGTTCGTGGTGAGCCTGTCGAACCATGAACCCGTCTCGCGATCAGCGAAAATCCACCGCCCGCGTTCTATCTCTCTCGTCTCAAGTCAGCCGCAATGTCCAACCTATCACCCGTCATCAAATCCATTCAGGACATCATGCGCCAGGATTCTGGCGTCGATGGCGACGCGCAGCGCATTTCCCAGCTCACTTGGCTCTTATTCCTCAAAATGTTCGACGCACAGGAAGAAGAGCTTGAACTTACGCGCGACCACTACAAAAGCCCGATCCCGGAGGAGCTTCGCTGGCGCAACTGGGCGGCTGATGCCGAGGGCCTGACCGGGGACAAGCTGCTGGAGCACGTCAACGGCAAGCTCTTCCCGCAGCTCAAGGCCCTGCCCGGCGATGCCGAGCGTAACCCACGCGGCTATGTGGTGCGCAGCGTGTTTGAGGATGCCTTCAACTACATGAAGAGCGGGCAGCTGCTGCGCCAGATCATCAACAAGCTGAACGCCATCAATTTTCACCGGCAGGCGGATCGCCACCAGTTCAACGATCTCTACGAAAAAATCCTGCGTGACCTGCAGGCAGCGGGCAACGCGGGCGAGTTCTACACCCCGCGCGCCGTCACCCAGTTTATGGTCGACATCGTCAACCCGCGCCTGGGCGAAACTGTGCTTGACCCCGCTTGCGGCACTGGCGGCTTTCTCGTGTGCGCGCTGGAGCACCTGCGCCAGCAGGTGAAGAACGAGCAGGATCAGGCCACGCTGCAAACCAGCGTGCGCGGCGTTGAAAAAAAGCAGCTCCCGCACATGCTCTGCGTCACCAATTTGATGCTGCACGGCGTCGAGGTGCCCAGCCTCATCGCACATGACAACACGCTCACCCGCCCGCTGCGCGACTACGGCGCGGCGGACCGCGTGGACGTGATCATCACCAACCCGCCGTTCGGCGGCGTCGAAGAACCCGGCACCGAGAACAACTTCCCGGCCGACGTACGCACCAAAGAGACGGCGGACCTGTTTCTGGTGCTCATAAAGCACCTGCTCAAGCCCGGTGGTCGCGGCGCGCTGGTGCTGCCGGACGGCACGCTGTTTGGCGAAGGCGTCAAAACGCGCATCAAGGAGCAATTGCTCGCCGAGTGCAAGCTGCACACCATCGTGCGCCTGCCGAATGGCGTGTTTGCACCCTACACCGGCATCAAAACCAACCTGCTCTTCTTCACCAAAGGCCAGCCCACTACCGACGTCTGGTACTACGAGCATCCGTATCCTGCGGGCGTCAAAAACTACAACAAGACCAAGCCGATTCGCATCGAAGAGTTCGACGCCGAGAAAGCCTGGTGGGGCACCGAGGCCGACGGCTTTGCCAGCCGCGTGGAAAGCGAGCGCGCGTGGAAGGTCAGCATCGATCAGATCAAGGCCGCCAACTACAACCTGGACCAGAAGAATCCGCACGTCGGCGAAGTGGAAGACCACGACCCCGAGCACCTGCTCGCGGACTACCAGCGCTTGCAAGCCGAAGCGCAGGCGCTACGCGACGAACTGAAGGCGATCCTCGCCGAATCACTCGCATCACACGCTGATCGTGGTGGCCATCCCGGTCGGGGTAGCGAAACCGCTCGTGGTGGCAACGCCGTTCGTGGTGAGCCTGTCGAACCATGAACGGCACACCGCACACACTGCTCGCCAACCTGAACCTCATCGCCACCGCCCCGGACGGCGTGGCCAGATTGCGTGAACTCATTTTGACCCTGGCAGTGCAGGGCAAACTGGTGCCGCAAGATCCGAACGATGAGCCTGCGCGTGAATTGCTCAAGAAGATGCGCGCCGAGAAAGACCGGCTGATCGCCGAGGGCAAGATCAAACGCGACAAGACGCTGGCGGAGATTGCGGAAGATGAGGCGCCCTTCCTTGCACCAAGCGGCTGGGAATGGGTTACGTTCGGAGTAATCGCTGGTATCGAACGCGGTGGATCACCTCGTCCTATCGAGTCATATCTAACTGATGCCCCCGACGGATTGAATTGGATCAAGATCGGCGACACCGATAAAGGCGGCAAGTACATCACCTCGACCCGAGAGAAAATTCGCCGAGAGGGGCTAACGAAAACCCGCATGGTATTCCCGGGAGATTTCCTGCTAACCAATTCGATGAGCTTCGGTCGACCGTACATCACGCAAATTGAAGGCTGTATTCATGACGGTTGGTTACGAATAAGTCCGCCAAGCTCTCTCAATAAGGATTACTTGTTTGCACTGCTTTCTTCGCAGTTCATTCGACAGCTTTTTGTCGCCGCTGCTGCAGGTGGGGTCGTTCTCAATTTGAACGCGGACAAAGTGCGGAATGTACCCATTCCGCTCCCACCCCTCGCCGAACAAGCCCGCATCGTCACCCGCGTCGAAGAGCTGATGCGCCTGTGCGACGCGCTGGAGGCGAAGGGGCGTCTGGAGGCCACGCAACATGCGCAACTCGTCGCCACGCTGCTCGCCGGGTTAACGGATTGCGCCACCGCAGAGGAGCTGGCGGAGCATTGGCAGCGCGTCGCCGAGCACTTTGACCTGCTGTTCGACCGCCCCGAAGCCGTGGACGCGCTGCAGCAAACCATTCTGCAACTCGCCGTGCGCGGCCTCCTCGTCCCGCAAGACCCCAACGACGAACCCGCCAGCGAACTACTTAAAAAAATCCGCGCCGAAAAAGACCGCCTCATCACCGAAGGCAAGATCAAACGCGACAAACCCCTGCCGCCGATCGCGGACGAAGAGAAGCCGTTTGAATTGCCGAACGGGTGGGTGCGGGTACGAATGGGTCATTTGATCGAACTGGTTTCCGGTCAGCATCTTGGACCTAGTGAGTATTTAGAAGGGCCAGGAGCAAAGGTTCCTTATCTCACGGGACCTGCGGAGTTTGGCGCAGTGACACCGATGCCGTCTCGCTCAACGAATGAAAGGCGTGCGATTGCGATTCAGCACGACATCCTCATTACTGTCAAAGGCTCGGGAGTTGGAAAGCTGAACGTTGTCACGCAACGCGAGCTAGCTATCAGCCGTCAGCTAATGGCGATTCGGCCGTTGACGATGGATTGCGAATTTCTCATGGTCGTTCTGCAAACTATGGCGCTGCACTTTCAAGAAAGGTCGATTGGCATCGCTATTCCCGGTATTGGGCGAGAGGACGTGACTCATGCGGCCATTGGTCTTCCTCCTCTCGCCGAACAATCCCGCATCGTAGCCCGCGTAACCTCCCTGCGCGCCCTGTGCGCCGACCTGCGCGAACGGCTCACGGCTGCACGGGTCGCCAAGTCGCGGTTTGCCAGTGCAGCCATCGCATCGGCATAACATCGCCACGATGCAAAGCACGCCCAGCCACGAGTCGCACGGCGCATCTGAACGCGAGGCGTTCAGCGACTACATTGTGTTTGTCGACGAAAGTGGTGATCACAGTCTGGAGTTCATCAACCCGGAATATCCGGTGTTCGTGCTCGCCTTTTGCATCATCCCGGTTGCGGAATACGTCGAGCGCATTACGCCTGCGATTCGTCGCCTGAAGTTCAAACTGTTCGGGCACGATATGGCGATCCTGCATGAGCATGAGATCCGCAAGCGGCTGGGGATTTTTTCGCGACTCGGCAAAACCGAGCGCGAAATGCTGCTGACCGATCTGACCGACATCATCGGCTCGGCGAACATGACGCTGGTGGCGGTGGTGATCGACAAGGCACGGCATAAGGCCCGTTACGTCACGCCGGAGCATCCGTACAAGCTGGCGCTTCAGTACGGGCTTGAGCGGGTGCATGATTTCTTGCGTGCCAAGCGACAGCACGAGCGCAAGACCACCATCGTCTGTGAGGCCCGCGGCAAGAAGGAAGATCGCGACATCGAGCTCGAGTTTCGCCGCGTGTGCGATGGCAGCAATCGGGATCGCACGCCTTACCCGTTTGACATCATGCTGGCCGACAAGCGCAGCAATTCGGAGGGTTTGCAGCTCGCCGACCTGGTGGCGCGGCCAATTGGTCTGCACGTGCTGCGGCCGCAACAACCCAATCGCGCCTGGGAGATACTGCAGCCGAAACTGTCAAAAGGGTTTTACGGATTCAATGCGTCCGGAAATGGCCTGAAAGTGTTCCCATAAGCCGGCCCGGTGAGGGTCGGAGCGACCCCAGAAAGCAGAAGGGCCCCCAGGTAGTCCCAGGAGCCCAGCGCCGGTCGGGTAGTCCCAACCCATTTGAACGAAGTTTGCCACAGGCATTTGGTGGCGTCTACCTAATACTCAACGGGTGACCCTGAACTCATAGGTCGAACGGAACAGCGATACCGTGCTCGTCAAACAGCCCGGCGAGGTCGTCGAGCGTCATCTCCATAAGCGTGGCGGCGCGGCGCGCGGAGAGGTGCCCCTGCTCGATGCCCCAGCCGAGTGTGTCGACGAACCGGCGGCTGAAGCGGGGGGGCAAGTCCATTTTGTCCGCCGCGCCGGCGCTGCCGGGCACGCTGTCGCGGAGGCGATCCGCAGCCGCACGAGACACATGCCCTAGCGCAACCAGACGCCACAACATGGCGGCGCGACTGACCTTGAAGTGAGCTGCAGCGGGCGCGAGCCAGGCAACGACGCCAATCTCGGCCGGCAGCGGATGCGCGTCGAGGTACGCTCGAACTTCGCCCGACGGCATCAGCAGCGCGGCGGCAAAGTTCTCGGCGAGCTCCTCCACGCGCTTGGCACCCTTTTCCTTCAGTTCGCTGGATTTGTCAGGCTCGATCCGCAGCGGCTGCATGCCGTCGTTCGCCCAGGTCAGCAGATGGAAAAACTCATGCGCTGCGTCGTAGTTGCGGCGGCCTTCGGACTCGTGCCGGTTGATGAGGATGCAGTTGAGCTCGGTGAGCTGGCAGGCCGCACCTGAAACGCCGCGAACGGCGTCGACATGAAGCACTAGCGTGTCCATGTCGTCCTCGAGCGCGCGAAGCAGTTGGGTTGCGGGCGTCGCGCCGAGTTTCAGCAGCGTTGCAATGCTTTCGCCCTCGGCTTGCGCATCCTCATACCGGCTGTTTCGGGTCACACCGACGCGCCGCATCACCGAATTCACGGGGTTCCCACGCAAGCGGGAGAGATGGCGGAAGGCAGCAATCCAGCGACCGGCCTTGGCTTCGAAGGCGTCGAGGTCGATGCTCACGGCGTTCTTCTGCCGCCAAGAAAACTTGCCTTCGCCCGCCAGTTCAAACGGATCAGTAAAGTAATCGAGGCGGACATCAAAGTGCCGAGCCGCGGCCACAAGCTCGTCGGCGGTGAGTTTGCGCTCACCCAGCTCGATGGCAGACAAGGTTTGATGGTCTTTGAAACCAAGCGCCGCTGCAAGCGACGCAAGCGACATAGCGCGCTGCTCGCGCAACAGCCGTAGCCGTTCTGGTGCTGAACTCACGATAGTCCTCTCACATGCAAAATCAATTTTTGCAAGAAATTGGCTTAAAACGCTGTTTTGCAAGTAATCAGCAGACCAACGGCCGCGTAAATCGGCAGAAAGGAGACAGACCAAGCGCGCGTTGGCAGCGCCTGAGGTGCACGCCGTCACACATCATCTTTTTTGCTGTAACCCTTATTTCATCGGGGCTACAGCCTCATTTGCAAAAAAGTCGACTTCACGAAAAACGGTCGCCGACCCCGCATTCGGACGTCATCCTGAAGACATGCCGTAGTGGTTAGTAGCCACACATAGCACTACCAATACCGCATCGCCCCCTTGAACAGTTCCGCCAGCGAGGCTTTGGTCACGTCGCGCGGGGCGTTCTTGATGACGCGCTGTTGCGGGAAGGCGCGGTCGGCGAGCGTTTCGGCGTCGGCTTCGGTGTAGCCCACGGCGTTGAGGCCGTTCGGAAAGTGCACGGCGCGCATCATCTCGATCAGCTTCGTCGCGACCACCTCGCCAGCATCGCCTGCAGACGCGCCGCGCGTGTCCGCGCCGAGGAATTGCGCGCCTTCGAGATGCCGCTCCGGTGCGGCCTCCCCAGTGAAGCGGTAGACGCTGGGCGCGTTGAGCACCACGCTCATGCCGTGCGGCACCATCGGCGCATCCTGCGGGTAACCGGCAGGCGATTTGAAGTCACGTACAAGCCCACTTACCGCGTAGCTCATGCCGTGTGGCAGATGGCAGCCTGCGTTGCTGAAGGTCATGCCGGCCACCAGCGCGGCATACATGACGGCGCCGCGCGCCTGCTCGTCGCTCGGGTCGTTAACCGCACGCACCAGGTTCTGCCCGATCAGGCGCAGTGCTTCGCGTGCACCCATGTCGCTCCACAAGTTGGCGCCCTGATTCATCGGGCGTTTCGCGCCATCAAAGCCTTCATAGTTCTTGGCCTTGGCGGAGTGCGGTCGCGCGGTGTAGCTCTCCAGCGCGTGTGACAGCGCGTCAAAGCCGTTGGCGGCGATGATCGCGGGCGACAGCGTGTGCGTCACCTCTGGGTCCACCAGCGCACGCGACGGCAGCAGGTGACGCGACAGGATGCCCGTCTTGCATTGCTGCTCAAGCAAATCGAAGATGGCGATGCCGGTAACTTCACTTCCCGTGCCGCAGGTCGTCGGGCAAGCAATATGCGGCTTGAGCGGCCCCGGCACCGCCTTGCCCTGCCCGATGGGCGCGTTCACGTAGGCGAGGAAGTCGTCCGGATAGGTCGCATAGAGATTCGCGGCCTTGGTGGTGTCCATCGCCGAGCCGCCGCCCACCGAGACGAAGCCGTCGAAGTTGCCCTCCTGAGCGAACTTTGCCGCCGCACGGAACGAACGATCCGTCGGTTCGACCTCGCATTCCCAGTAAATCGCCACGTCGCAGCCCGCCGCCTCCAGCGAACGCTTCACCGTCGCCACGTACGGCAGGGCGTTGACCTGCTTGTCGGTGTAGAGCGCCACGCGCCGCATGCCCAGCGCCCGCGCATGCGAGCCCGCCTCGCGTAGGCAACCGGGGCCAAACGTGAAGTGATTGACCTCAACCGTGAATGAGGCATCGCCCTCGTGACCGGTCAGCCCTTCGAGCCCGTAATAACGGCAGCAGGTGTACATGATCTCTCCTTGTGGCGCGACTTTGCTCGCGACCTGTCACGTAATTGTCACCGCTTTCCGTACGCCCGCTCCACCTTCGCCACACGCAATTCATAATGCTCGTACCAGCGCTCGTGTCCATACTGCTGCGCGAGCTGGTGTTCGGCGTTCTTCTTCCAGTTGGCGATCGACGCCTCGTCCAGCCAGTAGGAGACAGTGATGCCAAAGCCGTCTTCACCACGCGTGGATTCGACGCCGAGATAGCCGGGCTGCTGTGAGGCCAGCTCAACCATGCGGTCGGCCATGTCGCCGTAGCCATCCTCACCCGGCGTGCGCTTTGATGAGAAGATGACGGCGTAGTAAGGCGGGGCGGGGAGTTTGGCGAAGGGTGTCATTGCTGCAGTTCTCTGTGACTTTGCGCCGTGGGATCAAACTTCGCCGTGATCGCTGCGGTGGTCGTTCGCTCCAACCCTGAAATTGACTGGGTGTGCCGGCCGATCGCGGCGTAGCCGCTCCTACAGTGCGTGCAGGTTATCGGCCTTGATCATGTCGGCCGCTTTCTCCGCGATCATCACCACCGGAGCGTTGGTGTTGCCCGACACCAGCATGGGCATGATCGAACAGTCGATTACTCGCAGCCCGGCAACGCCGCGCACGCGCAGGCGGGTGTCGACCACGCCCATCGGGTCATCCGCCGGGGCCATCTTGCAGGTGCCGCTGGGGTGAAAGATGGTGGCGCCGTACTGCCGCGCGAAGGCGAGCACTTCGTCGTCGCTCTCGGCGCTGTCACCAGGCCGGTATTCCTCGCCAATCAGCGTTTGCAGCGCCTGCGTGCGAGCGAGCTTGCGCGCGAAGCGGACGGACGCGATGGCGCAGCGCACGTCAGTCTCATGCGACAGATAGTTCGAGTGCATTGCCGGTGGCAGCAGCGGATCGGTGGACTTGAGCCTGATCTCGCCGCGCGACTCGGGGCGCAACTGGCACACCGAGAATGTGCAGCCGCTCCACGGGTGCGTGGGCGCGCCGGCCATCTCTGCCGACAGCGTAGCGAAGTGAAACTGGATGTCCGGCGTCGCTGACTCCAGCAAGACACGGGTGAACATGCCGCCGTGATTGATGCCGATCGCCAGCGGTCCAGCGCGACGCGTGATCCACTTCCAGCCCATCTCGAACTTGCGCCAGTTGCTCTGCAGATCATCGTTGGTGGTGATCGGCTTTTTCACCTTGAACATCAGGCGCAACTGCAGATGGTCCTGCATGTTTTGGCCGACACCTGGCAGTGCCTGTCGAATGGCGATCCCCTGCTCGCGCAGATGCGCCTCTGGCCCGATGCCGGAGAGCATCAGCAACTGCGGGCTTTGCAGCGCCCCCGCCGTCAGCAGCACCTCGCGGTTGGCGCGCAGGGTAATGGTCTTGCCGTGCTGCACATATTCCACACCCACGGCGCGGGCGCCCTCGAACAGCACGCGCGTCACCTGCGCATTGACCTCGGTGCGCAGATTTTTGCGCTTCTGCGCCGGGCGCAGATAGGCCACCGCCGTGGAGCAGCGCCAGCCGTTTTTGGTGAACAGCTGGTAGTAGCCCACGCCCTCCTGATCACCGCTGTTGAAGTCGATGGTGCGCGGCACGCCAAGCTCCTCGCCGGCGGCGGCGATTGCATCCATCAGCGGATGTGGCTCGGGGATGGTGGTGCCCCACAACGGGCCGCCCTGTCCGTGGGTGCCGTTGGCAACCAGCCTGGGATCGCTGTTGTGCTCGCTCTTGATGAAGTACGGCAACACTTCGCGCCAAGACCAGCCGTTGTTGCCGGCCTCGCTCCAGCGGTCGTAGTCAGCCGACTGGCCGCGGATGTAAATCAGCCCGTTGATCGACGACGATCCGCCCAGCCCGCGACCGCGCGGCCAGTAGATCTTGCGACCATTCATGTTCGCGTCCGGCTCGGTGTAGTAGCCGTAGTTGTAGACCGGGTGGAACATCGTCTTGGCATAGCCAATCGGAATGTGAATCCACAGATAGTTGTCGCGCGGGCCAGCCTCAAGCAGACAAACCGAATTGCGGCCGTCTTCAGACAAGCGATTGGCAAGCACGCAGCCGGCGGTGCCGGCACCGACGATGATGTAGTCAGGATTCATGGACAGGAAGTGACGGGCCGTTACGCGGCGGGCGCAAGATCGAGCGCCATGTACAGCACATCAGGTTCAGGGTTGTGGATGTAGGGCTCGCATTCGACGAACCCAAGTGTTCGATAGAGCGATATTGCCGCAGGCATGCGGCCACGCAGGGTGTCGAGTTTCATTCGAACGTAACCTGCGTCACGCGCGAAAGCGATCGCCGTGGTCGCCAGCGTGCGCCCAAGGCCGCTGCCCTGAGTGCCGGGTTCCACCCACAGTCGCTTCATTTCGCAATCGCTCGCGTCAATCGGACGCACGGCGATCACGCCTTTGGCGGCGCCTTCGCCATCACGAGCCAGCCACAGCTGGCCCGCCGGAGGCACATATTTGCCGGGCAATGCAGCAAGCTCGGCATCGAAATTCTGAAAGCAGAGGTTGACACCGGTCCATGCCGCATAGCGTCGCATCAGAGCGCGGGCGTCTTCAACATCGGCATCGGTCTGCGCCGGCGCGACGTGAAAGATCATCCTTTTGCCTCCGGGCAGGCCCCTGTATTGACCGCGCTGCCAGCAATCTGCGTTTTCAGTTCTTCCAGTTTGCTGACTGTGGCCTGGGTGGGTTCTCGCAGCACGATCATCGTCTGCGAGACGGTCTGTTCGCGCTGCCGGTAAGTGGCGGTCTTGATGCCATGCGCTTTCACGTCAGCCAGGCGTGCATCGGCCGCCTCCTTGCTGCGAAAGGCACCCAGCGAGATGGCGAAATTCCACTGCCCGCTTTCCTGAACGATGACGCCGTCGTTAACGTTGTTCTTTTTCAGTTCGGCGAGCGCCCGCTCGGCCGATGGCTTGTTGGGCTTCGGCGGGATATAGATCCAGTGTTCAGCGGTGACGTCGACGCGGCGGGTTGACAGTGTCCGGCCAAGCGCCAGCGGCTCCAGCAGTTTGACCGCGCGACCGCGATCCGACTCTGCAAACGGCCCCCATTCGGCACAGGCCAGCGTCAATTGCGCGACCTTGGCCGGCCCCAGTTTGGCGACCTGCTGGGCACTCAACACCTTCACCAGCTCGGGGTTGACCGGCTTGTAGCGATCAGCGCTGGCTTGCGCCGCACTGTTCATGCGGTCAACATAGGCGTAGGCGAAAAGCGCTGCGTTGGCCAGCAGCAGAAAGATGAACAGCTTTTTCATTGCAAGGGCGGTGAACTGCTCACGATTCTGCCAGCAGTCGCACCCCTTCCAGTACCAGCGAGTCGATCACCGAGTTTCCTTCGGGCAGGTGTGCCAGCAGACGATAGGCACTGCCACCGGTCAGGATGATGCGCGGTGTCAGCCGCGAACCGCGCTCGCGCAGCCGTTGCGTCAACCGCATATGCCCGCGTTCAATGGCGCCAACCATCGCGTCGATGGCGCCGGTGGCGAGCGCATCGCGGGTGTTGGTCGGTTGTGCGGCCCAGTCGCCCGCATCCACCGACAGCGCCGCCGTATTGCCGGCCAAGCCACCGAGCATGGCGTGATAGCCAGCAACGATGGCGCCGCCGAGGAACTGGCCGTTATCGTCCAGCTGATCGACGGTGAGTGCAGTGCCGGCGCACGCCACGATGCAGGGCGCATGGCCTCGCTGCCACGCCGCCACCATCGCGGCCCAGCGGTCGGTGCCGAGCCGTGTCGGGTCATCGTAACCATTGCGTACACCGCAAGCCGTGGCGCTGGAGACTACCCATTGCACCGTGCGGCCGAGGGCGGCGAATTGCCGCTCAACCCGCTCTTTCGACACCAGATTGGCCACATGGCTGCCGACCACACGCTCGGGCACGCGTGCCGCGAAACCCGCACGCTCGACGAAGTGCTCCACTTCGGCCAGAAAGATCGCGCCACGGGCGCCGATCTGTCCATTGTGGAATTCAGCCCACTTCAGTCGCGTATTGCCGATATCAAGAACGAGCAGCACGTACGGATACCTCCCCGGAGACGAGTGTATGCAATCCCCAGTCGCTGGCCAGCACTAGCGCACCGCGCGACGTAACGTCGGTCACGTACCCCTGCAACTCGCTGCCATCCGGCAACTTTGCCGTCAACGGCGCATCACTGTAGGCGCGCGCCCGCCACCATGCATTGCGGAATGCCGCGAAGCCATCCTGCGCGAAACGGGCAAGACCGATGTCGTAATGCACCAGCAGGGTTTCCAGCAGCGCATCTCGCTCAAATTTGGCGCTGATCAGGTCGTCAAGGCAGACCGGTTGCAGCGCGCCGGGTAAAAGCGTCGCTGCCGGCACCGAGCGCAGATTCAGCCCGACACCAATGACGGCTGTGCGAGTTCCGTCACCACTGGCAACGGTTTCGATCAATATGCCGCCAAGCTTGCCCAAGGTTGGCGGCGCATCGTCGGATTCTTGTGCGAGTACGGGCGCTGGCGCCAGGATGTCGTTCGGCCATTTCAGGCGCAAATCGGCGATGCCGAGCGACTGCAAGGCGTCCAACGTCATCACGCCCACTGCCAGACTGAGCCCGTCCAGTGCACAGCCTCGATGAAATTGCCAGGCAACGCTGAACAGCAGCGCGGCCCCTGGCGCGGCCAGCCATTGCCGCCCGCGCTGGCCGCGCCCGGCGGTCTGTACGTCGGCAACGAGGCAGCGGCGGTGGCAGCCGCCGGCCAGGGCCATTTGCTGCAACCGGGAGTTGGTTGAGTCAACCGTGGGCAAATGTTGAATCTGAAAACCGGGCATATCGTGAATTTGGTAGCGCCCCATGCGGCTAGTCGGCGTCTCTCGTCGTACAACTTAGACGTGTCAATGCGCTTCGGCTGATACTCATTAGTGATAACCCTAACGCTCAAGTCTTATATAAGACTTAAACTTATTTTATTCCCGACTCTACGGTCGGTTTTGTTTGCGCAGTCATTTTGTCGTTGTGCGCTGCACGACTGCTAAATTGTCTGCGCACAAAAAAGGATGGCGGACAACGTGATGGTGCTTTGCATCAAGCGTAGCCCGAAAAACTGGCTAGCGGTGTCGAGGAGGATCGCCCTGTCATGTCTGTAGTTTCTGGTGCTCGTGGCACAGCTACGCCCGATACATTTCCGCGCCTGCTGCTGCAGCATGCTGCGGTTCGCCCGGATGCGCCCGCGCTGCGCGAGAAATATCTCGGCATCTGGCAAAGCTGGACGTGGCGACAAACCGCGACCGAAGTTCGCGAAATGGCGATGGGTCTGGCGTCGCTCGGGTTCCGGCGTGGCGACAATCTCGCCATCATCGGCGACAACCGGCCGCGGCTCTACATGGCCTTCGCGGCGGCGCAATCACTCGGCGGCGTCGCGGTGCCGATGTATCAGGATGCGGTCGCTGCCGAAATGACCTTCGTGCTCGAAAACGCCACGATCCAGTTCGCCATCGTCGAGGATCAGGAGCAGGTCGACAAACTGCTGGAGGCACGCGAGACGCTGCCGCAGATCGGCCACATCATCTACGAAGACCCACGGGGTCTGCGCAATTACGACGCGCCGGGGCTGATCAGCCTGGAGCAACTGCGTGAGCTCGGACGCAAGTTCGATGCCGCCAACGCTGGCCGCTTCGATCAGGAAGTCGCACAGGGAAAGGCCGACGATGTATCGGTCATGCTCTATACCTCGGGCACCACCGGCAAGCCCAAAGGCGTTTGTCAGAGCCATCGCGCCTTCATCACGGCAGCGCAGGGCGGTGTCGAGTTCGACCGACTCAGCGCTGACGACAACGTGCTCTCCTATTTGCCGATGGCTTGGGTGGGCGATCATCTGTTCAGCTACGCACAGGCGCTGGTCGCCGGCTTCACGGTGAACTGCCCGGAATCGGCCGATACCGTGATGACCGATTTGCGTGAGATCGGGCCGACCTACTACTTCGCGCCACCCCGCATTTTCGAGAGTGTGCTGACCAGCCTCAGCATCCGCATGGAAGATGCGAGCCGCCTGAAGCAGCGCATGTACGACTACTTCATGCGCGTGGCCCGCAAATTTGGTGCTGACATTCTCGACGGACGCCCAGTGCCTCTGACCGGTCGTCTGCTTTATGGGCTGGGCAATCTGCTGGTGTACGGGCCGCTGAAAAACACGCTCGGCATGAGCCGCATCCGCATCGCCTATACGGCGGGCGCTGCCATCGGGCCGGACCTGTTCCGCTTCTACCGCTCAATCGGCATCAATCTCAAGCAGCTCTACGGGTCCACCGAGACCTGCGCTTACGTCTGCCTGCAGCCGGACGGCGAGATCAAGTTTGACAGCGTCGGCAAGGCGGCGCCTGGCGTCGAGGTAAAGATTGCCGACAACGGTGAAGTGCTGGTGCGCGGCGCGATGGTGCTCAAGGAGTACTACAAGCGGCCCGACGCCACCGCTGAATCAATTGACGACGCCGGTTACTTTCATACCGGCGACGCCGGCGTGTTTGACGCCGATGGTCACCTCAAGATCATTGACCGCGCCAAGGACGTCGGCCATCTGTCGACCGGCGAAATGTTTGCGCCGAACTACATCGAGAACAAGCTCAAGTTTTTCTCGCATATCAAGGAGGCCGTCTGCTTCGGTCACCAGCGTGACCATGTGGTCGCCTTCATCAACATCGACCTCACGGCGGTCGGCAACTGGGCCGAGCGGCGCAACCTGGTGTATTCCGGCTACATTGATCTTGCCGGCAAGGACGAGGTGTACGCCCTCATCAAGGATTGTGTCGAGAAGGTCAATGCCGAGCTGGCCACCGAGGGCGAGCTGTCGCATTCGCAGATCCAGCGCTTCCTGGTGTTGCACAAGGAGCTTGACCCCGATGATGACGAGCTGACCCGCACCCGCAAGGTGCGCCGCGGCTTCATCGCCGAGAAATACGCACCGTTGCTCGACGCGCTTTACTCCGACAAGACCGTGCAGCACATCGAAACCCAGGTGAAATTTGAAGACGGCCGCACCGGCAGCATCGCTGCCGATGTCAAGATCGGCGACGCCCGCCGTCTGCCCATGTCCGACAAGGCGGCTGCATGAGTGAAGCACGCAAGATCGGGGACGTGATCCTCAAGGTCGACAACATCTCGCTGCGCTTTGGCGGCGTGAAGGCGCTGACCGACATTTCGTTTGATGTGCGCGAACATGAGATTCGCGCCATCATCGGCCCGAACGGTGCCGGCAAGAGCTCCATGCTCAATGTCATCAACGGCGTCTACACGCCCCAGGAAGGCACCATCACCTTCCACGGCCAGCAACGCCGTGACATGGACACCCACGAGGCTGCCGAACACGGCATCGCCCGTACCTTCCAGAACATCGCGCTGTTCACCGGCATGACGGTGCTCGATAACATCATGACCGGCCGCAATCTGAAGATCAAGGCCAGCTTTGTCGAGCAGGCGCTATGGATCGGTCGGGCCCGCCGCGAGGAGATGGAAAACCGCCGCGTGGTCGAAGAGATCATCGACTTCCTGCAGCTGCAATCGGTGCGCAAGACCCCCGTCGCGCGACTGCCCTACGGCATCAAGAAGCGTGTTGAGCTTGCACGGGCACTGGCGGCGGAGCCGTCGATGCTGCTGCTTGACGAGCCGATGGCTGGCATGAACGTCGAGGAAAAGCAGGACATGTGCCGCTTCGTACTCGACACCAACGAGCAGTTCGGCACCACCATCGTTCTGATCGAGCATGACATGGGCGTGGTGATGGACATCTCCGACCGTGTGGTGGTGCTCGATTACGGCAAGAAGATCGGTGACGGCACACCCGACGAGGTCCGCAACAATCCCGAGGTCATCAAGGCCTACCTGGGGGCACACTGATGCAATTTTTCTTTGAAGTTCTCATCGCCGGTCTGTTGTCCGGAGTGATGTATGCCCTGGTGGCGCTGGGCTTCGTGCTGATCTACAAGGCCTCTGGCGTGTTCAACTTCGCACAGGGCGCCATGGTGTTCTTCGCAGCGCTGACGACCGTTGGCCTGCAGGAGAAATTTGGCTTTTCGATCTGGGTGGCGATCCCGGTGACGATGGTGGTGATGGTGGCGCTCGGCTTCGTCACCGAGCGCATCGTGCTGCGACCACTGGTGAACCAGCACGACATTACGCTGTTCATGGCGACCATCGGCCTGACCTTTTTCATCGAAGGACTGGCGCAGCTGGTGTGGGGCTCGGAAGTACGCAAACTCGAACTCGGCATCGCCGATGAACCGATCGAAGCGATCATGAACAGCACCGGCATGGTGGTGTCGAAGTTCGACGTCACCGCAGCTGTCATCTGCGGTGCGCTGGTCGCCGCACTGGCGTTCCTGTTCAACAGGACCAAGATCGGTCGCGCCCTGCGTGCGGTCGCCGACGATCATCAGGCGGCGCTGACGGTGGGCATTCCGCTGCAGCACGTGTGGGGCGTGGTCTGGGCAGTCGCCGGCTTTGTCGCACTGGTGGCAGGCTTGCTATGGGGGGCGCGTAACGGCGTGCAGTTCGCGCTGACCTTCGTCGCCCTGAAAGCCCTGCCGGTGCTCATTCTCGGCGGCTTCACTTCAGTGCCGGGCGCCATTGTTGGTGGCCTGATCATCGGTGCCAGCGAGAAACTGGCGGAGGTTTACCTCGGGCCGATGGTGGGCGGTGGCATCGAAGGCTGGTTCCCCTACGTGCTCGCGCTGCTGTTCCTGCTCGTCCGTCCCGAAGGTCTCTTCGGCGAAAAGATCATCCGGAGAA
>ENA-UOYA01000205-UOYA01000205.1-activated-sludge-metagenome-genome-assembly--contig:-NODE-205-length-81749-cov-60.399576_pt1 | contig 81749 bp, 64 predicted proteins | sample MGYA00238163_ERZ764804 | MGnify/ENA primary metagenome ERZ764804 (study PRJEB28919, sample SAMN05720223) | activated sludge metagenome | isolation source: Anaerobic digester | place: Hong Kong...
TTTCATTCATAAAAAACTGGGAAATAGGTTTTGGACATCAGTTTGCCCTATATAACCCGATGCCTGCAACACCTTTTTTTATCTCAACAAAGTACAGGATCTCTCAGGGTTCTATAGATATTGCACTTGGTGCAGTGTTTGAATTGTATCAGGGCTACAATGCTGTGGAGTTTTATGCAGCTTTTCATTCAGGCTCAGTTTTTGGTAATGGCATGATGGATATAGTTATCGGCAAGACCATCCCTTTTGATGGAACAATTGATAGTTCTATTAACCTTTACATTGGAACAATGATACCTCTTGTTAAAGATGTTTTTCTTCTTCTCATTGATTTTTCAAATAATGCTCTTGGTAGTGCTTCATATATGGGAGAAAACAGAGGGATTTTTAACTTCTCCTTTATATTCGATATAATTCCTAAAGCCCTTTCAATATATTTTACCTGCTATGACTTTATGGATGCTCCTTTTTCTACTATTGGCATCGGTATCGATTGGAGACTTTCTTTTAAGTAAAATTTTTCTAATGAAGATAATTTTGGCTTAAGAATTAGATATCTTTTAAATTTTTCTTCCCTTTTTGTTTTTGTGAATAGGAATGGAGCAGAGCTTTTTTAATAATTGAGACTTTATTTTACAATTTATAAAAATAAAAATTCAATTTTAGATGCTCCTCTTTTTATTCAACAGTCGAAAGTCGGGGAAAAATGTTAAATTTTTTTCTCAAATTTGCCCATACATTGTTTCTAAAAGCCATTTTAAATTTATTAAAATTAACTAAAATTAAAAAGAGTTTAATAGATGATAGACAATACAAATAAAAAGAACAAAAGAGTTAAACGAACTATTATACTTTCAATAATCTTTATCTTGATAATTCTTATCTTCCTATTTTTTGCCTATGGTTGTTATAAAGATCTTGCAGAAGTTATTTTAAATGTCTCGGGTAAAAAAGAAAGCATATATTTCAGAGTCAAAGAATTTCAAAACCAAATTCATTATGGATCCAGAGGGTTTGCAACACCTCATACTATAACCATTTACGATAGAAACAGAGTGGTCATAGCTTCACTTAAAGATAAAGATTATCAGTTCATAAGTATTCAGCAGGTACCTGTTTTTCTTATAGATTTGCTCTTAATAAAGGAAGATATGACTTTTTTTACCCATAAAGGGATTGTCCCCAGGAGGATATTCGTTTCATTGTTAAAAAATATTCGCTATGGAAGAAATGCTTTTGGAGGTTCTACAATAACTCAACAGGTAAGCAAACTTTTATTTACAGATCAGAAGAAAACTGTCACAAGAAAAGTAAAAGAGATAATAACAGCTTTCTACATCGAAAAAATACTTACCAAAGAAGAGATACTCGAGATTTACATCAATATTGCTTATTTTGGTTACGGAAGGTATGGTGTCTCTAAAGCATCAGAGTTCTATTTCAACAAAAAGGTCCAGCAACTAAACTTTGCAGAAGCTGCGATGCTTGTATCAATAATCTCATCTCCAGAAAGATTTTCTCCTTTAAAAAATAAAGATGTTACTAAAGAAAAATTCAAAGTTTTGATGAATAGAGCGAAAAAAGTTGAGTATATAGATGCTAAAACAGCAGATAATCTTTCCCAAAACTATGTAGATACTTATGATTTCACAAAACTTGGAGTATCCTCATATTTACAGATAGAGGACAAATCCCCATGGGTTCAAAGTTACGTACTTTCATGGATAAATTCAAATTATTCGATAAAACAAGCCTTCGAATCAGACTTTGAAATTTATACTACCACTGACTCTTATGCACAATTTGCTTTACAGGATTCTGCAAATTATTATGTATCACAAATAATTCCATCCCGTGTAAATGATCCTGCAGATGAAAATAATCTTGAAATTGCTTCAGTATCTGTAAATCCTCTGACGGGAGAGATACTTTCCTTTATTGGTGGTAAAAAATATTCTCCACTCAATGAATTTAATAGAGCTTTTTCAAGTAGAAGACAGGTTGGTTCAATAATAAAACCAGTTTTGTACCTATATGCATTCTTGAACAATATCGTAAACCCTTTAACTGTAGTAGAAGATAAACCACTTTCCATAGAAACATCAACAGGAAAATGGGAACCTAAAAATTATGGTCAACAATATAATGGACCGATCCCAATCTTTAGAGCCTTACAAAAGTCATTAAATTCAGTTATGGTTCAGGTTGCGATGAAGATGGATTTAAACGATTTCCTGGATTGGTTTAACGATGTATTTCCTTTTATAGATAAGAAAAGTCAGGAAGCTCTCAAACCTTACCCTTCAATCGCTCTTGGTTCGTTTGAATTTTCTTTACTCGATATAGCATCAATATATTGTCCAATTGCAAATCTCGGAACATCCGTTAAACCATATCTTATAGAAAAAGTTATGTCTCATGGTAATATTATTTATCAAAATAATGTAGAAAAGATATATGATTCTATAGACAAAACACTTGATCTTGAACTTATCTATCTTCTTGGTCTTACCTCTGCTGATGGTGGAACTTCAAATTTTGCAAAAAGGCAAACAGGATTTTCTTATCCAGTTTACTCAAAAACTGGAACGACCAACAATGGAAAAGACTCCTGGTTTGTTGGCTTCACAGATGGTTTACTCACAGTTGTATGGACAGGTTATGAAAAAGATACAGGGAAAACAGCACTTACAGGCGGTGGATTTTCAGCTTACCTTTACTATATTTATACTCAAAAGATCTATCCATTCTTTGCTGAGGATTACAAATTTGTCGATGAAAATGGTTCAATTGTGCCTATTTGCGAAACAACACTGCTAAAGGCAAATGAAAATTGTCCAAAAATATATCTTTTTCTTCCATATATTCACCAGCCATCAGAATATTGTGCCTCTCATTAGTTATAGTATATGTAAAACTATTTATAAAATGTTGAAAGTAAGATTAAGTTAACAATTGAGGTTATAAACGTAATGCAAAAGCTAAATAAAAAAAAGAACATTGATAAATTATTTTTATTATTCATATTTTGTATTGTGCTTTTAAATTTTTGTTGTTCAAATTCTTCAGATATAAAAATTTATAAAGGGAAGATCAATCCTTCCACAAAAGAGATTAACTTCAAAGCATTACCAAATGGGATCTTCGATATTAATATCGAATTCGAAGCACCGATTACAGCAAGTATTATATATAAATTTTCCGATCAAATCCTGGAAAAGAAATTTAAAAATACTAAAACAATTTCAGCTAATGATATTGATTTAAAAAAATATCATTTATCCATTAAAATATATGATACTTTTGGAATTAGTTCAATAGATTATAAAGCAACTTTTACTAGAAAAACTTATTGGTATCAAAGTAGATTTGAGTCAGAACCTGACGATACACAATCTTTTGCCACTGTTATAAATATTCTGAAATATTCTCCGATTTCATTGGTCGGTCGCATAAATGATATTGATGATGTTGATTACTATGATATTAACAATGAATCCAATCTGAACATGTATTGTTTTTTAAATGTTTCAACCTCTTCTAAAAGCTACGATATTAAACTTATTGATCCAGACTCTGGCAAAATAATAAATATTGATGGAACTATCCCACTTATGTTTCAAGCTTCTTCGCATTATTATCTTAAAATTTCTATTGCTCAGAAACAAAGTGTATCTGATGCCCTTGCCTTTTTGCCTTACACTATAAATTTAAACCCTACCGATAATCTTTCAAATGTTTCTGAGTTTGAACCAAATGACCAGAAGCCCAATTATCTTGAGATAGGAAGAACTGTATTTGGTAATCTTACACAAAATGATACAGATTACTTTACATTCGATATAACTTCAGAAGGATTCTATAAAATAATTTTTTCCCCATCTTCAGCATCTATGTATCTAACTTTTATTACTCCCTTTGGAATCTTCTATGAAAATATTCAAATAAGTCGAGCAGGTTCCTTCAAACATCTTCTTTTACCTGCTGGAAATTACAGAATTAAGATAAATACAAAAGATTCCAATATTTTTAAGAAGATTTCGTATACATTACGAATAGAATCTGATTCCCCTGTCTTTGAAATAGAACCAGATGATAACATGAACAATGCAAATGAATTTACAAGCTTTGATACAGTCACTGGAACAATCTCATGGGAATACGATATAGATATTTATCAAATATATTTAGAAGACGATTCAAATACTTTGCAGATTTCATCAGACGATCCTTCGATTAATTTTACCCTGCAAATTTATCTTGAAAATAAACTTATTTCAACCTATAATATAAATGGAAATTTTTCAAATATTCCTTTACCAAAGGGAAATATTTATATTAAGATTTTTACTTCAAGTTTTTTGAAAGAAATAAACTATACAATTCTGGTAGAAAAATGATCTATGTAATTGTTTTACTTATTCTTGCAGCTGCTGGGATCGGGATCTATTTTTTATTTATTAAAAAAGTACCTATGGAGTTACAGATTCAACGAATGTATGAATATGAAAACTACATCGGTATTATTGATTACTATCGAAAGCATCAGGAAAAGATAAAAAATTCTTTGAAAGCTGCATATTTTTATGGTGCTTCACTTTATAAGATAGATGATGTTTCAAATGCCATACTCTGCCTTGCACCTATTGAGAAAAAACCAGAATTTGAAAACTTTCCCTTTAAGAATCAATACTATGAAATCCTCGCTGATTGTTTTTTCAACTCTGGTAGTTTTGTAAATGCTTTCTATTATTATTACCTTCTTTTACAGAATGAACCAAATAATTTTCATGCACTTTTTCGGATAGGACATATATATGCTGCAAACGGACAGTTTAATAAATCAAAAGTCTTCTTAAATGATGCCAAACAGTTAAAACCAAAAAATAAAGATATCTTTCTTATACTTGGTCAAATAGAACTCCTTGAAAATAGATATTCTGAAGCTATTTCCTATCTTAATGTTGTTAAAGAGATGGACACAAAAAATATCAATGTTCTTTTTTACCTTGGTTATGCCAAACTTGCACTGAAAAATTTATCAGAAGCAGTTGATTATTTAAAACAGGTTATTACAAAAAGCAAGGATCCAAAACTTTTAACAATATCTTACTATCTTTTAGGAAATATCTTTCAAAAACAAAATAATACAAAAATGGCTATCGAATATTATCAAAAATTTCTGGAAAATAGAAAATTCGCAAAAAAGGAATTCATCGAAGATGTTCTATATAATCTTATGCTTGCATATTTTTATTTAAGGGAATATCAAAAGGCATTTCAAATACTTGATATTCTTTTTTCCATGGATAGAAATTACAAAGATGTTTCCGATATAGCCTTTGAAAGAGATAGGATAGTTTCTAAAACAGAGTTTATCAAACAACTTGAAGATTGGAGCTGCATAAACCAGCTGATATTACCAGATTATGTTATTGAAGATGAGCTTCTCTTTGCAAAAAATATAGATCTAAAACCTATAGAGAAAAAGCTTGGCATTGTTGTAAAAACCGATGAAAAAATGACATATGATGAGTTTATAAATTCAAAATACCAGGATTGGGTTATTATAAATGAACAACTTCTTAAAATCATAGCATTTTTCGATATCTCAAGTTACAATATAGATTCAGATCCAGATATATATTCCGGGAAAGGATGCATGTTTAAAGCAAAAAGAAAGAATGGATCGACCGTAACATCCTTCTTGATAAAATTTTCAAGAAATAAGAGTATCTCTAAAGAATTTATTTATAAACTTAAACAGATAAAGGACGAAGCTGGTTTGGAAAGGCTTATATTTATACATGCTTACAATATACCCTCAGAAATACTTATGCTTACATCTGAAAATAGCGATATAGATTTTATAAGCCGAAATGGCTATCAACAGATTTTTAGTTCTTATATCCTCTCCACAAAATCTAATGAATAAAATACCTTCTAAAGTGCAACAATCAAAAGTGTATAACAATTAAAAGCCCAGAGTTGAAGGTCCAGCAATAAATTAATAAATTTAGGTTACATTTATTTAATTTTATATAATATTACTTTTGTTATGAATAAGAAGATACTCTATATTCTTAGCAATAAATTTTCAAATATCGATAAGCTTTTAAGTCTTGTAAACAGCTCATATATAAACATTGCAGTGGATGGTGGACTTGAAATCGCAAAAAAATATAGATTTTTAGACAAATTAAGCTTTGCAATAGGCGATTTTGATACCTGCAAATCACCTGAAAAGATAATAAAAATTGAAAAAATAATAAGATTCCCTTCAGAAAAGGATGATGCCGATACAATTCTTGCCTACAAATATGCAGTATCAAAAGACAAAGATCAACTTTCTGATTTATTCAGAAAAAATAAAATGAATATGCCCCCTGAGTCTCTTACAAATTACACAATAGATAAGACTTTTGAGCATCACTTCTTTTCTGTAAGTGGTAAAAGAGAGGACCACTTCATCTCTCTTTTATTCTTCTTCATAAATGAAATCAAAAGTAAAAAAATAAATGCATTAAATATAATCTTTCACAATGATAAAGAAACCATCTATATTCTCGATAGTGGTAAATACACGATAAAAGGGGAACAAAATAGGACCTTTTCTTTCTTCCCCCTGGATGATCTATATGATATAAGTTTTACGGGAAGTAAGTATACTTTCCCTGATAAAATCTATAAATATGAGAGTTCTGGCCTTTCAAACATCTTTACAAAAGAAACCTCATCGATTAGTTTTAAAGGTGGTTTAGCTATTTTATCAATCATAAATAAAAGCTCAAATCTTATTGATATTGTTAAAGAATAGTCAGGTGATAAATCAGATTTAAATCTATCAAATCACTTTGAATCTTTTCTTTTTAAAATCTCATCTGCAAGATTTTTCTTAAGTTTATCCAGAGTATCCTCAAAAGGGATATACTGGCAACTGAAAGATGGAATAACATCAAAGTTTAACTGTTTAAGGATTTCCTCAACTTTTGGAATGCTCTGTCCTCCCCATCCATAAGAACCAAAAGCAAAACCAACCCTATTTTTTGGGCAAAGACCTGACATATAGTTTAAAAAACCGGCAACTGAAGGATAGATAGAGGAGTTTAATGTCGGTGAACCTATAGCAATATACTTTGCATCAATCAATCTGGTGATACAATTTGAAAAATTAGTTACCTTTAAGTTGCAAAGTTCGTATGGGATATCAAGACTTTCAAATACTTCAGAAACAGCATGGGCAAGTTTTTTTGTGGAGTCCCACATCGTATCGTAAATTATCACTGCCTTTTCATCTGTTCTGTTATTTGCCCATTTTTCATAAAGCTCGAAAATTTTATCGATATACCTATCGAAAATCAACCCATGACTTGGTGCAATCATCTCTATTTTTAAAGGTTTAGCCTGCTCAAGAACCTTTTTAACCTGGTTTCCGTAAGGAAGCACAATATTTGCATAGTACTTTTTTGCTTCTTCAAAGAGAATACCCTCTGGATATTCACTGGCGAACCTTTGATAAGAGGCAATATGCTGACCAAATGCATCCTGGGAGAAAAGCAAATTTTCTTCCTGAATATATGTTCCCATATTATCAGGCCAATGCACCATATTTTCCAGGATAAATGTCAGAGTATACTTCCCGGTTGAAAGAGTCTCGAGATTCTTAACAACTTTATAAGATTTTATCGAAGGAAAATGCTGCCTCAGTCCCTTTTCCCCGAAAGGTGATGTGACAATTGTTGCATTGGGAGCAAGAGAAATTATCTTTTCAAGTGAACCAGAATGGTCCATCTCAACATGCTGAGCGATGATATAGTCAATTTTTGAGGGATCTATAACACTTTTAATCCTTTCCACCATATCATCCGAAAGATAATGCTTTACTGTGTCAACAAGAGCAACCTTTTTATCAACAATAAGATAAGAGTTATATGTCGAACCTCTTTCAGTGGTATAACCATGAAAATCCCTCAAATCCCAGTCAATACCTCCAACCCAGTAGATATTTTCTTTTATCTTAAAAGCTTTCATCTCAACCTCTCTTTTATTTATCTTTTATCAACCCATGGTTTTTGAATAATTAATGCAAGGTGTTACTTTCAGGGTTTTTCTTCAATCTAAGTTATTTTTTTTAGTTTTAAGTTATCATCTATCAGTGCAAAAATAAAACACGATCTTATTTGGGTTTTCTGATAAAATTGGTCCCTGGTTAATCAGCACTTTTTAGTCTCTTCACAGTAAACTAAGAACTAGAAGATAATTTGCCGAATGAACATAAAATTTAATAAGATCTTATGCAAATCAAATATATGAGCTTTTTCAAAAATTAGAGCACTGTTAAAATTATAAAAAGATAAACTATCTTTTATCAAAAATATTTAAAATTAGAAATTTAATGAGCTCATTTTTCAAAACAATTTTAAATCTCATCCATTGATTATGATGATTTTCCCATATAATATTTATTAACATCTTTTACATCAAATAGACTTTAATAGTATTGTCCAGCAATGAGCTCATTAAATAGAATTCAATCATTAGAAATCTTCCAGATTTTCAAAAGTGGTTTTATTAAATCTCTTAAATATTCAAAATATTTTAGTTTTAAAGTCTTAGAATAGTAAATAACTCTAAGCTTTAAGATGAATTTTCTGGAAGAAGTAAAAACTACTCTTCTTCTTTCTCAAACTGGTCTTTAGAGGCACCACAAACCGGACAAACCCAATCTTTTGGAAGATCTTCGAAAGCGACATTATCATTTTCAGCAGGATCATAAACAAAGCCACATACCTGACAAACATACTTATCGTTTTTAGACATAAATCCTCCATTTGTTTTCTATATTAAATATAATATTTTATTAATAAAAAAACAACAAACTAACCTATTTTTAACAATTTTAATATTACTGTTTAAAAATAAATTAGTTTCAATTAACCATTACTTTTTTCACTGAATTATCGTCATTAAAACTTAATCAATCAACCCTCATTTATCTGCCAGGTGCCTGTTTAATTAAAGCAAATGTTAATTTTAAAAACAAAACAAATATATGGTCATGTGTTTTTATTGCTCGTAACATTTTTCTATACAATCAGGCTATATGCAGAAGTGGATAGCTGAAAGTGCTCTTCACAGTTTTTTTGTATAACAAAATCTATATAAACTAGCAAATAGCGAAAAAATTTACCCGAACTTTCGGCTTTAGACTTTAAACTGTAGTATATTTTATCTTCTAAAACCACAACACTAAACATCCCTTTTAAAAATCATAAAAAAAACAAAAGGGATTCCTATGATAGCTGATGCTATCCCGGCAGGAAGCTCGTAACCTCTAAATATTCTGCATACATCATCTATAAAAAGTGTAAAACTAGCTCCCCATAGAAGTGATATAGGCAAAAGCTTACGATAATCAGGACCCACCCTTAACCTTGCGATCTGTGGGATAACAACTCCTATCCAACCAATAATGCCACTATAACTAATAACAGCTGAAGTCGCCATAGTAGTTAATAAAAGAGCTATCAACCTTAATAATACAGGACTTTCCCCAAGAGAAAGAGCATGAGAGTCCCCATAGGACAGTATATTGAACTTCCAGGAAAGCAAAAAACAAAAAAAGATGCTTACAGTAATTATGGGCAATGAATAAATGATATCTTTCATAGATGTGTTTGCAAATGACCCCATCATCCAGTAAACTACTGCTGGTAGCTTTGAAACTGGATCTGCAACCATCTTAAGATACATTGTAAACGCTGCAAAGAGATTCCCAACAAGAACACCTGCAAGAATTATTATATTTTTTTCCTTACTTATAAATATAGATGCAAGAAAAACAGATAATAATGCTGCTAAAATACCTCCAAAAAATGAAAATAACTGGATATAGAGTTTTGAAAGATCCAGAAGTATAGCCAGAGCAGCAGCAAAACCAGCTCCATTCGAGATACCTAAAAGATATGGGGACGCCAGAGGATTGTTGAAGATACCCTGAAGTATTGCTCCGCTGATAGCTAGAACTAAACCAGCAAGTGTTGCTCCTAAAATTCTTGGAAGCCTTATCTGAAACAATATCGTTTTTATCAAATCAAAATCCTCATTTTGATTACTTTGTCTACCAGATAAACTATCCCAGATAAAGCTATTTATACTTTTTATACCTATTTTTTGTTGTCCTATATAAAAAGAAAAAATAAAAATAATTAGAAAAATAAGAGTCGATATAATTAAAATTTTTCTCATAAATTCTCGTGTTTTCAATAATTTTTTGTATTTTCATTAAAATGCATTAAATTAAAGGACTTTCAGCTGATTAGTACTTTTCATTAGTAAAGAAATAATCATACATCATAGTTTATCTGGCAAGTGCATGCTTATTTTAAAAGTATATTTGCTGATCAAATATTAAATGATAAAGTATTCTTCTACCTTATAAATCCAGATCACTCTTTTTCATAGTCTATAAAATCAAATTGATGCATGAAAAACTTTCCTTTATCGCTATTAATTGTCTTTATACGCATATTATAGAGTTTTGAAAGGTTATCTTCCATAAGAATAGAGTTTGAATCTCCAAAATCAAGCATAACTCCATCTTTTAAAAGAAGTACAAGATTTGCTATCAATGAAACTTGATTTGGATCATGTAAAGAAACTAATATCGTTTTTTCTTTTTCCTTTGCAATCTTTATTATAGTTGAAAGCACAAGTGATTGATTCTTGAAATCCAGAAAAGCTGTGGGTTCATCGAGTAAAAATATTATTGAGTCAGTCATCAATGCTCTTAAGAAAAATGCGAGTTGAAGTTCTCCACCACTTATTTCATTCATATGCCTGTTTGCAAGATAGGTAAGATTGAATTCATCGAGAAGCTCGAAAGCTTTTTTGTAATGCTGCTGTGATGGATATTGAAAAAATTTAAGCTGAGGATTTACTCCAGAAACAACTATGTCTATCACCTTAAATGGCTGGAAAATATTGATAGTTTGAGGAATATAACTAACAAGTGAAGAATACTTTTTCCTCCTAAAGTATGCAATATCCGTTCCATTAATAACTATTGATCCAATTTGAGGTCTCAAAACAGATGCAAGACACTTCAAAAGAGTGCTTTTCCCTGCTCCATTAGGGCCTAAAATGGCACAAATATCCTTTTTATTAAGAGAGAAAGATATCTTTTTGAGTGCAAAATTTAGATATGAGAATGATAAATCTTTAACCTGTATCGTATTCATTTATATATTTATAAAAGTATTTAAATTATTAGTATTTTTACGATAATAGCCTTACAATAACCTATTTCTTGTAATCATACCATAGTACTATCCTGCAATAATACTGTGAAAAAATATTCATAGTCGTTTTGCCTTTCCCGGGCTGTATTTTTAGTATGTGATTTTTTTTATTATTCATAAGTCAAATTCTTTATAAAATCAGGCATTTCCGGTTAATGTGCACTTTTTAAGCTCTTTGCAATTTTTCTTTATATGGCAAGGTCTTAAAAACTAGCGAAGAGTTATAAGATAATTAGCCAGATGAACATTGAATTATTTGGCAACCAGGAGTAGTGAGGAAATTTCATCTTTTGATAGATTTAAAGTATAAACTTTGCTATATAATTTTTGAAGTAAGACGATGTATGTATCTAAATATATATTTTTTGATATAATATTTCTGATAAAGCAAATTCCACCAACTATTTCAAAGGATGGAAGATCCCAGGAAACTATAAAAGATGGAATGGTGTAAATCTGCCTGTTCTTTACAGCATTTATGCTACTGAATCTTGAATCCTGAAGAATCTGTTCCTTTTTTTCAGCGGTGTATGAACTTAGAAGAATAATATCAGGATTCATTCCTATAAGAGTTTCCGGGTTGATATCAACTTTAGTTTGATTGTATGTATCTGCAACAGATTTACCACCAGAAAGACCTATAAGATAACTCTGTATCGAGCTTTTCCCAAAAGTTCGCAAAATGTTGCTACCAGCTATATAAATCTTTGGTTTTTCAGGATAAATTTTGGCCGAAAAAGTTTCTTTTGTGCCTTCAAAACTGTTGAGATCTTCCTCTACAAGAGCATTAATCTCTTTAGCTTCTTTTTGCTTTCCAAATAAAGTTGCTACCTCTTGCACTGATTTTAAAAAATTTGAAGGAGTTTCAACATCAACAATAAAGACTGAAAATCCCATCTCTTTAAGTTTATCTAATCCACCTCTACCAATTTGAGAAATTATTAAATCTGGCTTTTTTGCAGCTATGTTTTCAAATATTAAGTTATTTCCAGAAAAACTACTTCCCCAGTTCTTATACTGTGGGGCAACTCGCTCAAATCCTTTCCCGATAAGATTTGTGCCATATTGAGCATCCACAACAAGATCTGTAAGAGATAAACTTATCATTATCTGAGTAGAAAAAGGATCTAAAGTAATGACAGATTTGATTTCTTTCTTTATCTTTATATCATTTCCCATCATATCTTTGACAATAATATAATCTTGATCAGTAAATGAGAAAAAGAAAAATAAAAAAGTAAATAAAAATAAGATAGCAACAAATTTATGATTTTTTTTACAAGTCATTTAAGTCTCCAATTTTACATCTCTTATAAAGTGAAATAAACAAAAAATAATATAGATTTACACCGATTTGAGCCAATTATTTATAGCAAAAACAATATAAAAATCAAAGATAATGTTTTCCACTTTTCTTGATTTTTTTAGATAAAATGAATAAATTATCAATGATAGATGAGTTATATGAATTTTTATTTGTATTAAAAATCCATTAGTATTATCTACAAATCCGATTAAATAGGTAAATAGTGAAAAGAACAGATTTGTCGAAAGAATCAAAAATTCGCAGGAAAAGATTATGGATAATCCAAAAACTTTACTTGAAGTAAAAAACTTAACTTTGAAAAAAGATGGAAAAACCTTACTCAACTCATTAAACCTTGAAGTATGGGAAGGTTATGTACATGCAGTTGTCGGGCCTAACGGAGCCGGAAAGTCCACTTTTGCAAATACTATTATGGGTCTGTCAGGTTATAGACAGATAGAAGGAGATATCATATTTGATGGAGTCTCTATAAAGGATCTTTCAATAGAAAAAAGAGCAAAACTTGGCATAACTCTTGCTTTTCAAGAACCAGCAAGGTTCGAGGGCATAACTGTAGAAGATTTTCTCCTTGCAAGTAGCAAATATTCAAACTCAAAAAAAGAAGAAAAAAGAGCTGAAATTCCAAATGCTTCTGTTGAAAATTTTGATCATATCATAGAAAAAGGTCTTTTGAAGGTAGGACTTGATCCTATAAAATATAGAAAGAGAGCCGTTGATAAAAACCTTTCTGGAGGAGAAAGGAAGCGTATTGAACTGGCATCTATATATGTTATGAAGCCAGAATTGGTCATCATGGACGAACCTGATAGTGGAATAGACATAGACTCTCTCAACTATATTTATGAGATTATCTCTGATTTTAAAAAGGAAGGTTCAACCGTAATACTCGTAACTCATAGCCAGCAGGTTTTAAGGTGGGCTGATCATGCCTTTCTCCTTTGCGGAGGTAAACTTGTTGATAAGGGAAAGATGAGTGATATGTTGAAATATTTTTCAAATAAGTGCAAACCCTGTGATCATATCGGGACGCCAGATACTGATATTAAATAAAATGATCTTATCAAAACACCAATATACCTTATTTCATGAGCTTGCTAAACGATTCGCATTAATAACAGAAAAAGAGTTAAAATTGATATAAAAAAACATATTTCTTAATTTGAGGAAAAAATGGAAAAAAATAATGATCTTGAACTTATAAAACAACTTCTCGATTCTGCTGAGCTACATGATTTATCAGATAAGATCGCTCATGTTGAAATACATGGCAACAAGGTTCTTGGACTTCACCTTGTTGATGGACTTTTGATAAATTCTAAAAGGCTTGATGATGGAGTAGATATAAATATTACCGTTGAAAAGGGAGTAAAGTTAGAAAATCCCGTTAGATTCTGCTTTGGTTTGATACCACCTGATGGAGTTCAAAAGTTAAAGATAAATACTATCTTAAAAGAAGATGCGGAAGCAACATTCATAGCCGTCTGCACATTCCCAAATGCTAAAAATATACAGCATATTATGGATGCAAATATTACACTTGAAAAAAATGCAAAACTAACCTACTTTGAAAGACATATTCATGGACCACATGGTGGAGTAACTATAGTGCCTAAAACAAAAGTGATAGTTAAAGAAAATTCTTCCTATATTTCAGAGTTCGAACTTATAAAAGGTGATGCAGGAAGTATAGATCTCCAGTATAATGCTGATGTTTATAAAGATGGTTCTGTTTATATGACTGCAAGAATATATGGCAAAAGTTACGACAAGATTAAAATCCTTGAGTCAGCCCATCTTATTGAAGAAAATTCAGCTGGTGTTTTAATAAGCCACCTTGCTGTAAAAGATAACTCAAACGCAATGGTTGAAAATGAAATAGTCGCTGATGCACCTTATTGCAAAGGGCATGTTGACTGTAAGGAGATAATCCAGGGGAATGCTAAAGCTGTAGCCATACCAAAAGTTTCGGTCAACGATCCAAAGGCACAGGTAACACACGAAGCTGCTATAGGTTCAGTTGATTCAAAGCAACTTGAAACTCTCATGAGCCGTGGATTATCTGAAGATGAAGCTGTTGATCTTATAGTATCTGGACTTTTGAAATAGTTTTCTAGCTTCGCTTTATTTTTATATTTGATTTTATAGGAGATTTTTTTGTTAATCCATCTATTTACTTAAAATCTTCCCAAAAATCATGCAAGCGGTTGATGATTTACAAAATAAAGAAAAATTCAAAATGATGGAGAATTATTAAATTTGAGCTATCTTTATTTAAAGGAAGATTCATATATCTCTATCTTTCAATTTGAGGTGTGATTATGTCAAAATATAAAAGTGCAATGGCTATTCAAGTTGTCCCAATAGGAATATCTGAAAAGAAAGATATATACGATTTTGTTGATATTGCCATTAACTGCATAAAAGAATCAGGTCTTGAATATTTAGTTGGCCCTTTTGAAACAACCATCGAAGGAGAACTTGAAGATCTTTTAGCTCTTGCTGCAAGAATCCAGAAAAAACTTTTAGACTCTGGACTTAAAACAGTTGGTACCAATATAAAACTATGGACAGGAAACATCGGTTCAACTTCTGAAAAATTAAATCGACATAAAGGAAACTGAGGGAGATTATTATGAAAGAGCGTACTATTTACATGATTTTATTTGTTACAATCATTTTCTCTTTTTCAATATTAGACCTGTCTGCCATAAACCCTGAAGCAGATGCAAGTATACAGATAAGGCAAGAAACAGTTACCAAGTTTCTTACCGCAGTCGGAGATCTTTCAAATACCGAAAAATTTTCTGTTGTTGGGCTTTCTGGAAGTTATAGATGGTTGGTTCAAAATCCTAATATAATTTTTTCACCTGGCAAGGCACTTTTTACAGCTGATGTTACTATAACCATAAACCCAGGTAACATTACGACAAAATCACAGGCAAATGGTGAAGTCTCTGTACGATATGACAATGAAACAAATAAGATTTCTATCAGGGTTACAAAAGCCATAGTAGAGATAAAAGCTAAAATTCTTGGCAATATGATCAAAATAGCAGAGATAGACCTGGCTAAGTACTATACCATAGCCTTCGATTTTCCAGGGCCAAAACCTTTTGAATCTGTTGTCGATGTTAAGATGCCAGATGGGAAAATTAAGAAACTATCTATAGTTACAAATCCTGTTTTATCTATTGCAGAAGGAGCTATAGTGGTTGGTACTTCAATGCAGTATAAGCCTATCCCTTGATATATTGACTCTATCGTTACTATTTTGCATTTTTAAAAGATAGCATCCTTTGTTTATTCTCTATTTTAAAGGCAAACAAATTTATACGCAAAAATTGTGTAATGCCAATCTTTGCAAAAAAAATTAAATTCAACAAAGGAAAATAAACCAATTAAATTTATATGAAAAAACAAATTTTTATTATTTTTATCTTGATTTTTTCAATGTTCATTATATCTGTTCTGATCTATGGCTTTTTTATTACCTCTGTAATTCCTTTAAACTCAGATTTTAATTTTGAAGTTAAGAATGGAGATACACTATCTTCGGTTATAAAAACTCTTAAAAACCATGGACTCATTGGAAACAACTTTATAATAAGGATCTATACAAGAGTATTTTTCCCAGATCTTGTTATAAAAGTTGGCTCTTATAAAGTATCAAAATATACAACCTACTGGTCCTTGATGAAAGAGATAAATAAAGGAATAGGATTTTTAAAGAAAATAATCATTCCTCCTGGTTTAAAATTGTCTGAAATCGCAGCAGTTTTTAAATCAAATAATATTATGACAGAAGAAGATTTTTACAGGGTTATTAGAAAAGATTCTTTCCTGGCTCAATGGGATTTTTTTAAGGATAAAAATCTTTTAAGTTACTGGGAAAATTTTAACACACAGATCCCTTTAGAAAATAGACTTGAAGGTTTTCTTTATCCTGAAACTTATTTTATATCTGAAAATACCGAAGCTGAAGAAATTCTTAAAATTTCAGTAGACTATTTTTTTTCAATTTTATCAAAAATACCTTTAATCGATAAATTAAGCACTGGTGAAATATATAAAAAAATTATCATAGCATCTTTGATCGAAGAAGAAGCCGTGGTAGATTCTGAAAAACCAATAATCGCATCAGTTATTTATAATAGGCTTAATAAGGGTATGCGCCTTGAACTCTGTCCTACGGTCGAATATATTTTACCAGAACACAAAAAGAAGCTTACAGAGGATGATCTGAAAGTTCCATCTATTTACAATACATATCTTCGCAAGGGTTTACCTCCCACTCCTATTTGCAATCCATCGTTTAATTCTCTTAAGGCAGCTTTTTTTCCGGCAAAAACAGACTACCTTTTCTATGTTGCAAAAGGAGATGGGACTCATTACTTTTCGAAAACATTTACCGAACATCTTAAATATAAAAGCAAATCAACTTACTACTAGCATAATTTTTTTTATAAAATAGCTTTAAATGATTCTCTAAAAACATCTGTATTGCATAGTGTTTTAGCAAATAAATAACCATTTTTTGCATAGATATTTGCAAGTTCTTTATCTTGAAGTTGTTTTATAGCACTTGCGAGTTCTTTAGAACTTTCGCAAATAGAAATCCCGGAAGGTCCATAGGAAAGAATTTCAGGTAAGGCTCCGCTATTAAAACCTATAACAGGGACTTTATTTATCAATGCCTCTATAGCAACAAGACCAAAAGTCTCCTTTACTCTTTTCATAGAAGGTACAACAAGAAGATTTATCTTTTTAAAAAACTCTTTCTTATCTTCTATAAAACCAAGAAATGTAACATCTTTTTCAACTTTTATTTCATTTATCTTCGAATATATCAAACTTTCATATTCACTATCTAAAAATTTGCCTGCAACATAAAAATGAAACTTTATCCCATCCTCTTTCAAGAATTTTAGGGAATCTACCAGAATGCCCAATCCCTTAAGATAGGTTAATCTACCTATAAATCCTATATTCAAAATATCATTTTTTTCTTCTTTACAGGCTTCAAAATCTATCTCATCAAAAAAAATAGCGTTATAGATAAGCTTAACTTTATTTACAAAATAGGGAAATGTTTCAAGCAGTACCTGTTTACAAAAATTACTTGGAGTAACAATAAATTGGGCTCTATTCAAGAAAATGATATTTGGAAAAATACTGAGTTTAAAGCTATTATGTCTTATTATTATTAATCGAGTAGTTTTTTTAATGAATAGGGAAAGATAGTATTCCCCTGCTGTATGGATAATAACTGTATCTGGTTTAATATTTTTAATTAAATGAATGAACTTGATTAATGACTTAACGCTAACTATCTTTTTCTTTGTAAAAGAATGAAATACAGAACCTTTTTCTCTCAGGCGGTTTTCAAAATCTGAATTTTTTAAAACAAAATGGATAATTTCAAATTCCCTATCTTTTTTTAAAGACTCTTCAAGATTTATACAGTATTCATCGACGCCACAATAACTCTTCGAAAAATTTATAGAGATAATCTTTTTAGGTTTTATCATCTGTTTTTATAATTGATTTTATTTAACCAAAATCTTTTTGCCAAAAAATTATCTGATGGGGTTTTATGCATATATTTTCAACTTCAGATTGATATATCTTCTTTTCAAAGTCATAATGATAAACAAAAAGTTTTGAGATTTCATGATCAAAAAAAATGAGCTTAAAATCAGCTTTCTTGAATGTATATTTTCTATTACTTAGATTTATGAACCCGAAGATCTGTTTTTTATCATCATACAAAAAGTACAAATCTTTTTTAAAACATCTTCTAATATAAAAATTTTTAAGATTTAAAAATTCATAAAAAGCAAAAACTTTTTCTTTTAGATTCATATCAATATCATCAAGATCGTCTGAAATCATTATTTGACTTCCAGCTATATAGTTAACAATATTTATTAGAAATTTTTCATCATCATTTAATTTAGTTTTAGATTTTCTGAAAAAACAGACATCTGGATCCGAAAAAAATACTGTTTTATTAAGTATTGATCTTGCTATAGTATCTGTAAGACTCATATATGCCGATGGTCTTCCTTCATAACCGGCTATTTTTGCTAAAGAATACTCCCACTTTTCTTTTGTATCTGCACCTATTCTCATAACCTGAAAATACGGAAAAGAAAGCTGCAAAAAAGCTCCACAACCAAGTAAAATTGCCCTATCATTCACCTTTTTGACAAGTTCTTCCATAAAAAGATTATAATAATATGCACTACCGTGCCCCGCATTTTTAAATATTCCATCTAAAAGTCCACAGTATAAAAAATCGAGTTTAATATATGAAAATCTATATTTTTCAATAAGTAAATCAATCTGCTCTACTATAAAATCTCTAACATCTTGAATTGAAAGATCGAATGTATAAAAATCTCCCCCCCAGAGAGGAACATTTCCACAAACAACTGGTTTTCCATAATAATTTCTAAGTATCCATTCTTTTTTTTCATGATAAATTTTTGAATCTTTTAGAAGAGCAAGAGGTGCTATCCATATACCAGGAACGCTTAAACTTTTAGATATTGTATCTGAAAGTTTTTCTAAGGGAGTTGGAAATTTTTCTATATCTTGTTCCCATTGTCCAACAACCTTTTCCCAGCCATCATCTATTTGAAAGACCGTCTTTTTATTAAAAAACGAAGGAAGCTTTTCTAAATTTTCAATAACAACTTTTTCATTAACATTTGTATAATAGTTATACCATGATTCCCATCCATAGATATGTTCTGTGCTTTTATCAAAGATTTCAAATTTTTCAAGCATGCTTAGATTTCTCTTTAAGTGATCAGAAAAAAGAAACTTAAGATTCTCCTGCAATTCAGATGAGCTATTTTCAAAACAGAAATAAATCCAGTTTATTATGAAGCCATCATCTATTTGCTCTTTTCTGAGACCGAGATCAATATATAAAGAATTTTCTTTTTTATCATATATAAATGTTGTCGGATATATATGATTGGTTGATATAACTGTAATGGCTTTTTCTGAGGGGAATCGTTCAATAAAGTGCATAAAAAAGCTTGAAACAAACTTGCCTTTTTTGACTATTTTTGGTTCATAATCAGATTTAATGAATCGCAGCAAATCCTTTCTGAGTCTTATATTTGTTTGATTCTCAGTTAAAAGGTATTCGAAGCCTTTTGACCAGGATTGACAACCACTGGTAAGAACTGAAAAAGGTTTTAGAATAGATAGACTTGAGGGTAAATCCTCAGATTTTAGATTGCTCATAAAATTTATTGATTCAAAGATAAAATGGAATGGATCCTTTATCTTGATATAAAGAGACTTTACATCAGTTTTTTTAATATTAACGATAGATATTCCCAGATTAAAGATAAGATTCTTATCATCATCAGGATTTTTCAAGTTTTCAATCCTTATCGTTGAAAGAACTTCTCTACCATTCAAATAAACAGTTAACATATCTTTTCCTTCAAAATTTATCTCTTTAAAATTAACCATTTTTTTCATTTCAAGTGTTGGTATTACGGACTTTTGACTTTCAACTTTTAATTATATTGATAAAATTATATTGATAAAATTTTTTTTCCTGACTTTTGACTTTTGATTGCAGTATTCATATGTGTATTGCTTTTCCTATGGAAGCCAAAGCTGCTTCAACAAAGGCTTCTGTAAGAGTTGGATGTGGATGAACTGTATCAAATATATCTTCCACCGTTAAGCTATGAAAAACAGCTAAAGAAGCTTCCATAATCATATCTGTAGCATGAGTCCCTACGATACTTGCTCCTATAATAGTATGATTTTCTGGCTCAACAAGTACCTTTACAAAGCCTTTTGTCTGCCCTGTAGCCCTTGCCTTACCGTTAGAAATGATAGGACATACTCCTTTAAGATAGTTTATATGAAAGTTTATGCAGTCCTTTTCCTTAAGTCCAACACTTGCTATCTCTGGTATTGTAAATATTACCGATGGTATAGATTTATAAAAATATTCTCTTTTAAAGTCAATTTTTCTCTTATTCATATGTTCACTGCCTTGTTTGTGTTCATACAGCCGTGATTCGTTTGCAGGAGATACTCCTTTTCCTATTATATCTGACACAGCTATTTCACCTTGTTTAGAAGCTGTATGAGCGAGCATGAGCTTACCTGTAATATCTCCTATCGCATATATACAGGGTTTTGATGTTCTCATCTTTTCATCAACATCTACAAAACCCTTTTCAGTTATCTTTATCCCAGTTTTTTCAACTCCCTCCGGAAGAACTGGTCTTCTACCTATGCTTAAAAGCATTGCATCAAAGTTATACTGTTCATCTTTACCATCTTTTGTTTCGCATCTAACTGTAAACACAGAATCTCTAAAATTCACATCTTTCACCTTTATTCCAGTGGAGATAGTTATATTGCCAGACCTTTTGAGTCCATCCAAAAGCTCTTTTGCCACATCTTCATCTTCAGTTGGTATCAATGTTGGCATCATTTCAAAGATATGAACCTTAACACCGGCAAGAGAAAAGAAAGTAGAAAACTCGCAACCTATGACACCTCCTCCAATAATCCCCAAAGATGCAGGTAACTTATCGAGATCCCATATATCATCAGATGTAAGGATCTCTGGTTTATCAAAGGGGGGAAATTTCACAGGAACAGAGCCAGTTGCTATTATTATATTTTCAGCATTTATAGTATAAATATCTTCCAAACTTGAAGTATCTTTAATAACTATTGTGTGTTCATCAAAAAAGCGAGCCTCCCCAAAAATAGTAGTAAGGTTATCTTTCTTTAAGAGAAGTTCTATCCCTTTTCTTGAAGTTTGAACGGTTCGAGAAACATGTTTCATAACATCAGAAAAATCTATCTTTGCATTTTCGACATTCAGGCCTACCCTTTTCCCATTTTCAACTTCATGTTGAATATTTGCAGATGCAAGCATGGCTTTAGTAGGAATACAACCAACATTCGTACATGTCCCACCGAGAAATTTTTTTTCTATTAAAACTACCTTTTTACCCTCTTTTGCAGCCATTATGGCAGCAACATAACCTCCGGGACCACCACCAATAATAGCAATCTCACATGCAATCGTATTCATATAACCAATCCCCTTTATTTAATATTATAATATTATTTCTAAGTCAGAATATATGGGTAGATCCACTCCTTGTAATCAGATCTACTTATATAATCAATATGCTATTATTTCTCTACCATTGTATCGTATTATATCGACATCTGTATTGAAAAGGGAAGAAAGCATTTTTGATGTAATATTTTCCTTACTCTCAACAAATAAAATCTGACCATTTTTTAAGCCGCATACTCTATCGGCATATTGAAAAGATATTGAAAGATCATGAGATGCAAGAAAAATTGTCTTGTTTTCGATCAAATTTATTCTTTTTAAAAGCTGAAAAAACTCTTTTCTATAGCCAACATCTAAAAATGCATCTGGTTCGTCAAGAACCAATATTTCAGCTTCTGCAGCAAGTGCAGAGGCTAACATAACTCTTCTTTGCTCACCACCTGATAAGGTTGCAAAATCTCTGGAAACAAAACGTTCAAGGTTAAGTTTTTTTATATATAATCTTGCCACTTCATAATCATTTTCATTATAATCTTCGAAAAGTGCCTTATGAGCATACCTTCCCATCACAACATAATCTAAAACCTTTATATGTAAATCAAGAGGTATTTTCTGAGGAAGATAGGCTAATATTTTAGATTTTTCAAGTCTATTGTAATATTTTATATTTTTGCCTATCAGTATGATCTCGCCAGATTCAGATGCAAGATTACCTATGCATAGTTGCAATAAAGTTGTTTTACCAGAGCCATTTGGACCAATAATTATAAAAAAATCGTTTTTTTTTAGATCAAAATTGAGGTTTTCTATAAAAAATGCCCTTTTTTCAGCAGTTAATCTGGACACATTAGCTGATCTTCTTTGTCTGTTTTTTGGTTGAAAACTAAGTTTCTTTCTTTTCACTTTTGAAATACCAGTAGCTTCAAACGAAAATGAAAGATTTTCGACTTTAAGGATGCTATCTTGCATATTTTTTCTTTAATTATATATTTAATAAATTTGCAAAATTACCATTACCATTTTTTATAAACATTATGCAACAGTTAAAAGTCTAAAGTCAGGGAATAACCTGGCTATATACAATTAGTTTTATATCTTTTATTAAAAAATAAGAACACAGCTCTTTGCAAATAATCATATATACTTGATTAAGAGCTAACATGATTTTACTAGAAAGTCAAATTATACCGTTAGATTCAATAAAGAATGGAGGAGACTTGAATAAAATAGACAGACAGACTTTTATAGATACGGTGTCGGAAGTCGCATATATGTTCGAAAAGCAAAAAAAACCTCTTTTAGATCTCTTACAAAAGACTCATCCAGCTGTGAACCATTTTTTTGAATCCATTGAAAGATTGTCCTTTCATGAACCAACTCTTAAGACCTTTGAAAAACTGAAAACTTCTGCTGAAAACGCTGTTCTTGCCTTTTTCATTATCGCGAAAAATAATCCATTAAAAAAACCTTCTACTGCAGAGGATTTTGAGACAATACTGGATAAAAATAAGGAAGATTTTGAGAATTTAACTGAAAAGATAGAATACGATACTAAAGCTATCAATGACTACCTTTCAAAATCATCACAACCAGATATCTATACCCTTTTATATCTTTCATTTCCAAATATTGCAGAAAATCAGTGGGATAAAAGTATAGCCTTCCTTATTTTTATTCGTGTTAAAACTATCCTGGATTGCCTATCAAATAGCTATTAAAAGATATCTTAAGATAGATATAGACTTTTTATAAAAAGAGGAGAAAATATGGGCTGGTACAACGAAAAGTTTTTAAAAGAGATACCAAAGACAGATTTACATGTTCATCTCGATGGATCTTTAAGATTATCAACTCTTATAGAACTAGCAAAGGAGCAAAAAGTTGAGCTTCCTTCCTACACTGAAGAGGGACTTAGAGAACTTGTTTTCAAACCATCTTATAAAAATCTTGATGAATATCTACAGGGTTTCAACTATACCTGTGCCGTTATGCGTGACTTACAATCTATTCAAAGAATAAGCTATGAACTTGCTTATGATTGCTTTGAAGAGGGAGTTCGATATATTGAAGTAAGGTTCGCTCCACAACTTTTGATGAATGATCTTCTTGATTTTGAAGATATCGTTAAAGCCGTAGATGATGGCTTAAGAAAGGCTCGAAGTGAGATAAATAAACTTGTAAAGGATGATGAACCCGAGTTTGATTATGGCATAATAATATGTGCAATGAGGTTTTGCAATGAAAATTTTTCTCCTTACTATAAACAGTTTTTTAAAATGCACAAATACACCTCTTTAAGAGATACCATAAAACTTGCATCACTTGAAGCTGCTAAAGCCACGGTAAAGCTTAAAAAAAATTCTGATATTCAGGTAGTGGGTTTTGATATTGCAGGTAGCGAATATGGATACCCTGCAGATAATCATACCGAAAGCTACAGATATATACATGAAAATTTTATGCATAAGACTGTTCATGCTGGAGAAGCTTTTGGACCGGAATCAATCTTCCTTGCAATAACGGCTTTACATGCCGACAGGATTGGACATGGTCTTTTTTTATTTGATGAATCCATGATTGTGAATGAAGAAATAACCGATAAAAAAAGGTATATCGAGGAACTTGCAAACTATATAGCAGATAGGAGGATAACCATAGAAGTATGCCTTTCCAGCAATCTACAAACAGTCCCATTCATAGATAAGATAGAAAAGCATTCTCTCAAAAAGATGCTTGATAATAAACTCTCAGTTACATTTTGCACCGACAACAGACTTGTATCTTCAACAACTGTAACGAGAGAGATAAAACTGGCACTGGATAACTTCGATATCTCAAAAAGAACTCTTAAAGATATAATAATCTATGGATTTAAGAGATCCTTCTACTATCAACCATACAACAAGAAGAGGGAGTATGTTCGAAAGGTTATAAATTATTACGAAAAACTTGAGAAAAAATATTTTGAGTAACTGCAGACTTTAAAATAAGAAAAGCCCCTGGTTGATAAAAGAAAGTGAAAAATGTCATGAAAAACTTTAAAAAGAGATGATATTTTAAAATTTGCAAAATGTATAAAGTTAAATCTCGTAAAACTGTGAAAATTCAGCTATATTAACTTTATCGTAACCGTTATCAATAAGGTATTGCTTGTATTTGTCAAGAACCCTGGACTCTCCATGAACAAGGAAAAGCTGTTTTAGACTTTTTTTGTAATGATTGAGATATTCAGTAAGCTCAAGATAGTCCGCATGAGCCGAAAATGCGTTGAAAACAGCTAACTCAGCGTTGTTTTCATAGTTTTCACCAAAGATTTTAACGACTGGAGCTTTATCAACAAGTCTCCTTCCAAGCGTGTTTTGAGCCATAAAACCAACTATCATAACTGCATTTTTTGGATCCTCGATGGAATTTGCAAGATGATGAAGCACTCTGCCAGATTCAGCCATCCCACTAGCGGAAATAATAATACAGGGTTTTTTGTAGTCGTTCAACATCTTGGATTGTTCAACACTTTGAATATATTTCAACTTATTGAAACCAAAAGGATTTTTAGAATGCCGTATAAATGCTTCTTTAGTCTCATCATCATAACACTCAGGATGATTTTTAAAGATCTCGGTAATATTTATAGCCATCGGGCTATCAACAAATATTTCCATATCCTGCGGGATCATCTTCTTATCCTCGAGAATATGAAGCATGTATACGAGTTCTTGAGTTCTCCCTATAGCAAATGAAGGAACTATAATCCTTCCATTTCGGTTATATATTTTGTTTATGAAATCAGCAAGTTTTTTCTCCAGATCTTCCCATTTATCGTGAACTCTGTCACCATAAGTAGCTTCGGTGATAATTATATCCACTGGATCAGCAAAGACTGGATCGTTTAATATTGGCATCCCTTTTCTACCAAGGTCACCTGTAAATAAAATCCGCCTGTTATCTGTTTCTATTATAACCTGGGCTGAACCAAGAATATGACCGGCATCAATAAATTTAAATCTTATATTTTTGCTTATCTGCACCCATTTGTTGTAAGGATATGTTTTCCAAACATTGACAACTCTTCCAACATCCTCAAGAGTATAAAGAGGCTGCTTATCTTCAAAATCTATATTGTATTTCTTAGCTTTTTTTCTCAAATACTCGATATCGGCTTGCTGAATGTGTGCCGAATCCTTAAGTACAATATCTGCTATCTGTTTTGTAGCATCGGTAGAATATATAAAACCAGAATAACCATTGTTTAAAAGAGTTGGATAGTTGCCGCAGTGATCAAAGTGTCCATGTGTACATATTGCGATATCTATGCTCTTAGGATCAAAATTTAGCTTCTTGTTTTTATACTCGGTTTCTTTTCTGCTACCCTGGAACATCCCACAGTCGATCAAAATATTTATCCCATTTAATGTTATTATATGTTTGGAACCGGTAACTTCCCGAGCTGCACCAAAAGATGCAAAAGTATTTTTCATCTATTTTCCTTATAAAGCAACTTAAACAAGCCATGCAAGTTTTTTTTATTTATTTTTTAATTCTCAGTTTTCAAAAAATAGACCAGTAAAACTTCAAGAATTAGATCTGAAATTCAACACCCTCAAGATTTAGAAGAAACCTTTTAACATCCTCACCCCCACCAAACTTACCCATTCTTCCATTATTTTTAATAACTCTGTGACAGGGGATAATGATCATCAATCTATTACTACCAACAGCGTTACCAACCGCACGAAAGGCTTTTGGACAGCCTATAAGCCTCGCTACATCCAGGTATGAAAAGGTTTTACCATAAGGTATCGAAGTCAATGCAGATAAAACTTTAAGCTGGAATTTTGTATAAAATGATAGGTCAAAAGGCAGTGAAAACTTGCGTAAGTTCCTATCAAAATACTGATCAAGTTCTTCTTCCAGCCTTTCAGCCAACTTTCTGGACTTTTCAAAAAAACTTTTCTTGTTTAAAATTTTATTTTTATCACCCAAAGGTTCTTCTTTATAAAGCCACCCTTCACTCGAAGCGTCGATAGTAGTGAAACACCGCTGCGTTTTTAAAAAAGGATCTTTTCCAGTTGATAGTTGAAATATGCCATTTTCAGAAATAAAGTAATCAAGATCTCCGACCGGACTTTTGTATAAACCATAAAAGAGTGTTATATCTTCTTTTTTATTCATTTATCAACCACTTTTGTAATTACTAAATTTAAGTTCTAAATAAATTATATTTCATTTAAAATAAATATCAATTGAAATTAGCAATTATAAATGGCAACCATAAACAGAAATTTTAAATTAAATTTGCTGGTAAAAATTTTTAATAGAGTGTATAAATAGCAAAGAAAAATAGTATTTATAAATAATGGTTAAAAAAAACCAATTGAAAATATTAATTTGCATAATATAATATACTAAACAACAAATTCATTTTTATTAACCAGATATGTCTGTTTAAATTTTTGCAGATTATTATTTATTTTTAATAAAAGTTGCATTTATTTTAAGGAGTAGAAATGGAACTAGCCATCGCTAAATCTAAAGACTTTATCTATCTTAACTCAGAAATGGCCAACAGACATGGACTTATAGCAGGAGCTACTGGGACTGGCAAAACAGTTACATTACAGGTTATGGCTGAATCTTTTTCCTCAATAGGTGTTCCAGTTTTTTTAGCTGATGTTAAAGGCGATCTATCTGGCATTTCAAAAAAAGGTGAGGCATCAGATTCTCTAAAAAAAAGATTAACGAAGCTTGGGATCCCGGAACCAAAGTTTGATAACTTCCCCGTTCAGTTCTGGGATATTTTTGGTCAAAGTGGACATCCTATAAGAGCTACAGTATCAGATATCGGTCCTCTATTACTCTCAAGAATCTTACAACTTACGGATGTTCAGGAAGATATACTTAATATTGTTTTCAAAATTGCGGATGATCAAGGTCTTCTTCTTCTTGATCTAAAGGATCTGAAGTCCATGCTGAGCTTTGTTTCGGAAAATGCCAAACAGCTTTCAACAGATTATGGTCTTGTATCCACTCAAAGCGTTGCGGCAATTTCAAGATCCCTTTTATCTTTAGAGCAGGAAGGTGCAGATAAATTTTTTGGTGAACCAATGCTCGATATATTTGATATGATTAAGATTGACTCATCTGGTAAAGGCATGGTTAACATACTCTCAGCTGATAAACTACTGCTTAACCCTAACCTTTATTCTACCTTTCTTTTATGGCTTTTAGGCGAGCTTTTTGAGTCACTACCTGAAGTTGGTGATCTTGAAAAACCTAAGTTTGTATTCTTCTTTGATGAAGCTCATTTGCTTTTTGATACAAATAACTCTACCCTGATTGATAAGATAGAGCAGGTTGTTCGATTAATAAGATCAAAAGGTGTTGGAGTCTATTTTATTACTCAAAATCCACTTGATATACCTGAGTCTATTCTTGGTCAACTTGGCAATAGAGTCCAGCATGCACTTCGAGCCTTCACACCAAAAGATCAGAAAGCTGTTAAAACTGCAGCAGAAACTTTCAGACAGAACCCAGCTTTCTCGACTGTTGAAGCTATTATGGAGCTTGGTGTGGGAGAGGCGTTGATTTCTTTTTTAGATAAAGACGGAAAACCCTCTATAGTTGAAAGAGCCTTTATATTACCACCTAGATCAAAAATAGGTCCTATAGATGAAGATTCAAGAAAGAAAATTATTAACTCAAGCATTATCTTTGGAAAATATGAAAAAACCATGGATAGAGAATCAGCATTTGAAATTATCCAGAGAAGAACTGAAGAAAAAAATAGAAGATTGCAGGAAGAAGAAGCACAGAAAGAAATGCTAACAAAGCAAAAAAATTATCAAAGTCAGTACCAGGATAATAGACCATATTCAAGGCAATACTACGATTACGGCCAAAGCCGTAGAAGAACTACAAACCAAAAAAGCACCGCTGAGAAATTGGCCACTGCAGCTTTGCAATCTGCTGCAAGATCTGTTGGATCTTCCGTGGGAAGAAAGCTGGCAAGAGGGATATTTGGATCCTTGCTTGGTTAACTAATATTAAACATTTATATTCTTACGCTTTTCACCGTTGAAATTTATACTTTGGTATGTATTAATAAAAATATTATTACAGGATTTTTGACTTTAGATTTTGGACTGTAATATCTTCTTTTCTTCTTCAAATAATCTATCATATACAATCTGTTCAATTTTTCCTTTATCATCTTCAGAAAGCAGAGATGGTTCTATTGGTTTACAAAAGTAAACTTCTATATGAGCATTCTTATTTATGTGCATATCGCCAGGCTTTATGACCCCGGTTGCTCCATAAATATATATAGGAACAATAAAGGCATTTGCAGAGACTGCAGCAGAAAGCCCACCTTTCTGAAATTTCTTAATCAAACCATCTGGACTCATAACAGATTCAGGAAAAATTATCAATGAATTACCACGATTAAGGGCGCTCAAAATATCTTTATACGCCTTAACCAGACCAGTTCTGCTCTTTTTATCCACCATTACCCCACCAAGAGATTTTACCCAGTAATCTGTGACAAAAAATGAGGTAAACTCCTTATTGGCAATATAAGCAGATGGATAAGGTATAGTAGCAGATAAAATAGCTATATCAAAAGGAGATGTGTGATTTGATGCAAAAAGATAGGTTTTATTCGGCAGCAAAGGTTGCTCAAAGTATACTTTTACATCTGCTCTGACGATCTTGATCATCCCTTCGCCCCAGGCTTTCATCTGGTGAAAGCCAAAATTTTTGAAATTAAATCCTTTTGTTTTTCCTTTTTTATTTGAAATATCTAATTTTTTCAAAATAAAACCAAAAGGAATACTCCATCCAAGCCACAATGTTCTTAAAAGAAGTCTTAAGATAGTCCAGAAACTCTTTTCTTCAATAGCTTGATGTAAAAATGCAATTATATCAAACCCACCTTTTTTAATCATCTTTGAATATCGTGAACCGTCTTTTTTCTTAACAATTTTAGTATCTGCTTTCATTAAAACTTCCTTTTTAAATTATAAATAATAAAAATAAAATTTTATCTATTTTAACTTTTTCAAAAATTAAGGTTATCAGATCTTAATATTTCGACGATATGATAATTTTTTCATTTTTATTTTGTTATATCTTTTATCTTTCAATTTCATAATATAAATTTTTAAAGAACATTTATTCTTCTCTCTTTTTTTTATATAATACCAGATATACTTATTTTACAATACTTTTAGTATTAAAAGTTTTTAAAGTATTTAACTTTTTATTAAAATTCTTTTATTGACAAAATCAGTAAAGTAAGTGATTCTTATATTAGATAATAATAAAAAATTTTCTGGTAGGGACTATGGATATTCTTGCACTAAATGCTGAGAATTTACAAATAAAGACAGAAAATAAATTTATTTATGACATGCTTTCTTTTTCAGTAGAAAAAAATACTATATACGGTATTATCGCTCCTACAGGTTCTGGAAAGACTCAGATTATACAAACCATTCTGGGAATAAAAAAACCATTAAAAGGGAAAATCGAACTCTTAGGTGAGAAGATCCCTGATCGCAAGATACTGAGGTTTATTGGCTATCTTCCTAAGCAAAAGGTTATATCTTCACTTTTGACCGTTGAAGAAAACCTTTACTATTTTGCAAGAATGTATGGCTTAACTTACGAACAAATTAAATGGAAAGCCACTGAACTACTTATGATTTTTGGATTAAAAGACAAAGCAAACATTAGAGTTTCATCTATTTCTTTTGATGATAAGGTTAAAGTTGCCTTTGCCACATGCTTGATACACTGTCCCATGTTGCTAATACTCGATGATCCTTTTGGAGGTATGTCAGTCCAGTTGACTCAGTTCTTATACGAACATATAAAATATCAGAAAGAACAGGGAAACACCGTTATTTTTACTTCTCAAAATGTTCAGGACGCAATGATATGTGATAAAGTTTTGATTCTCCATTCTGGCAGGCTTTTAATAGAAGCAAAACCACAAGATATAATAGCTATGACAAAAGCAAAGAGTATTGAAGAAGCCGTTATTCGTTTATTTTAACTTGGTATATGTCGTATATTCAGACTCTTTGCTAAAAGTTTTAGTAAAATTAATGCTTTTGATCGCTAACTCATAATCTGGTTTCTGACATTTTTTTTGAGCCTTTTAAATTTTTATATAAATTTTTAGTCAAGAACGTTAAGATTATAATTTTCTATGCAAAACTTTTAAATTTTTAAGTGTATTGATTTTATTTAAATGTTTTCGATTTTTGCCTGCAATTTTATGTAACGTGCTTTATTTAATTCAACAGATCTAACTTACTAAAACCTTTGAAGAAAAAATCTTTCAAAGATTTTCAAAGATATAGAAGGGAAATAAAAGATGAATTTTTTTAATATTTTAAGTATAACAAAAAGAATAACAAAAACTTTATTTAGAGATTACAAGTTTATCCTTATCAGTGTTTTAGCACCTATTATAATTATTCTTATATTTGCTGTTATCACAAGATCTGAAATACAATCAATTAACATTGGCGTTGTAAATCTTGATAATGAACTTCAAAACTTCAAAGTTGTTGAGAATTTTCTTAATTTTCTTGATAAAGATACTTATAAGATAATCAACTTTCAATCTCTGGATGATGCAAAAAATGCTTTTTACAACGACAGAATAGACTCAATAATCCTGTTTCCACAGGGTATTTCAGAAGTAATATATTTTAAAATATCGGGAGTTCCTTTAGATAAATCAGCTCAAATAACATTATATCTTGATTATACAAATGAAACAATATCTTCACGAATAAAAGCAGATTTTGAAACAGCAAACTTTAAATTTTCATCATCATTAGGTATAGAAAATGCAATCTCCCTTGAACCGACTTCTATTTACAAAACAAACTTTAGATCAAAGGACTATTATTCGACTGGTATAATAGCCTTTATAGTTTTTACCCTGGGTCTATTAGTTTCAAATATAGTCTTATCTTCAGAAAAATCATCCGGTATGCTTGAAAGAGTTATAGTTTCTTCTTTAAACTCATTTGAAATAGTTCTTGGGTATTTTCTGGCAATTTTATTATTATCAATATTACAGATAATTATATTACTGTTTTCTTATGTGATAATCTTAAAAGGAATATTGTCCTTTCAAATAATACTTGTATTTCTATTTCTTATTCTTCTTTCCTCTTCAGCAATATTTTTAGGGATAGCCATATCTTCATATTTTTCAATCACGCAAAGTTATCAAATATCTATATCTTTACTTTTACCAACTTTGCTTATCTCCGGTATATTCTGGAGTTCAAAAGAACTTCCAATAATCGGTAAAATATTATCGTATATTTTCCCGACTACATTTGGTATTGAAGCAATAAGATCTATTATAATCAAACAAATCCCCATCTACTCACTTTTATTTTACGCCCTTATTTTGTTTATATTTAATATTATCTTTATGATTGCAGCATCCTTTTCAATAAGAAAATCTATTTGAAATATTTAAAATGATGTCTCAAATGATAATTTTATATTAATAAAAAATGATGATATATTTATAACATCAAAGCTGGCTTCTAATCTCCATAATATCCCGGAAGATAAAAGTTTAACATAAGGTATCAGATATAAGGAACTAAGATTATAACCACTAAGTGTAAGCTTTGTCAAAAGTCCAGAAGCAAAGATATCAAACTGATCTTTATATCCTATATCAAAATGCATGATAAGTTCCTGACTTTCTCCTGTGCCTGTTAAATCTTCTCCATTATACACTTCTGGTTTGGAAAATATTGAGAAACATTCGTAAAAATTTTGCATCCTGAAATTTTGTTCAAGAAGAAGATATAAACTTAAAAGATCCGTATAAGTTCTTGTGTCTGGCATTCCAAGTGTAAGTAAAATTGAAAAAGTTTTTTTCTCAAAAAACATTGAGATAGACCATCTGTATAAGATTAAAGATTCTGTTCCAAAAAATATCGATATATATAAATCTTCGATAACGTTCATCTTAAATGATAAATCAAAAGCATCTATTGTAGAATCTTCAATAAGATTTATCGAAGGTTGATATGCATAGAATGAAAAACTTAGAAGATCTTCCATAAAAGAAGTTTTTATACTCACTCCATATCCTGAAATATCATAAACACTGCTAAAATCCTTATCAGGGTTCAATGTGTAATAAAATGTATTATAAGAGCCACCGCTTCCAGCTTTTTCAAAATCGTTGACGAAAAAAGATATATCAATAAAATCCAGTAGTTTTGAGATTGTAGCACTCAATGATAAGAGTTCCAATGCTGGATATATTGTATGTATATTTGCATCAGTATCTTCAACATTAAAAATGTTAAGAGGTGAGTAAAATAATGAAAAACTTATATCGATATTTGTCTTAAGTCCACCACTAAAAAGAACAGTAAGGTAGGATATTGGTGTGGTTTGAAAGTTACTATCAATACTGAATATCGATATAAAGTATGGTATCTCAACTGATGCTGCATCAACCTTTATATCTAACCAGAATAACAAGCTAAAAATGATCAAAATCAAAAATATAAATATTTTACTGAATTTAAAAATATTTGAATTCATCATTTTTACCCCTTTTTGCAATAAATAGATAATATTACTTTTTATTAAATTAACATTAAGAATAGATATCATGTTTTTATAAATCAAATCAGCAATAATATTAATATTTTCTATGAACCAATAAATAAATGGCAGATAATAATATTTACATAAGTTAAATAGCACATCTGATATTATTTTCGTAAATTTTGCAATAATTCTTCAAATTCTGTTTCAGAAAAACCAAACTCTTTCTCAAAAATATTTAACCATATATCAGGAAGTTTTGCACAAATCCGCTTATTTGATAATGCTTGAATAGATGAATTATCAAGTTTTGGAAATTTGATACTATAAGCAAAAAGCATCTGTTCTCTTATATCGTACCTTTTTTGAAAATCTGCAAATTGTCGTTTAATCCCATATTTTGAATCACCAACGATTGGTGTCCCATTATTAGCCAATGTTATTCTTATCTGATGAGTCCTTCCAGTTTCTATAATAACTCTCACCAAAGTAGTTTCTTTTGAAAAAGCCAGAGGTTGAACTAAAGTAATAGCTATCTTGCTATCTGGAGAGTTTTGTATCCTTACGATATTTTTTTCACTATCTTTAATAAGGTTTAATGTGAACTTTCTTTCATTAGTTATTCTACCATAAACTATTGCAATATACTCTTTTTGAAGTTTATGATTTTTTATAAGTTCTGAAGCTTCGATAAACGCTCTGTAAGTTTTTGCAAATATAACAGCACCTTCTGTATTCCTATCCAGTCTATGCACTGGAGATGGTGGAAATAAAATTTCTTCTTCAGTAGTCCTGGTAAAATCTGTTTCCCCGATATTTTTTTTATCTATCTCTTTATAACTATTTTTGTTTTTGAAAGTATTCTTTAAAATTTCAGTTTTTTTTGAATGTTCAAAATAATCACCATTAAAATTAAGATAATTAAAATTCAGGTAATTAAATAAAAATCTCTGCAATACCCATTTTTTTTCCTGTAAATCTTCATGAACAACCATTGATGAAGGCTTTTGCAATATAATAATCGAATCATCCTCATATAAGATTAACAAAAAAAAGTCAACATCATTATTGCTCTGCCTTTTACGATTTAAGTCTGGATCCTGTATTTCATTTTTTTCACTATGTTTTTTCTCATCTTCAGATCCTCCATTTATAGATTCCAGATTTCCTAACTCCTTTTTATTCCCTTCCAGCATCTGATGATATAGTAGATCAGAAATATAAAAATAAATCTTATCACCCTGTTTTAGTATATATTTTTCGTCACATTTTTTATTGTTAATTTTTATTTTTTTTTGTCTTATCAATCTATATATAAGATTTTTTGAACATCTAGGGAAAGTACCTATCAAAAACCTATCAAGCCGTTTACCAGAGTAAGAATCATCAATATTTACGATTTTCATTCTATTTCCTGCTTGTATTTAAGCTATAATCTAAGGTTCTTGCAGCTAAAAAACACTTTTTTGCATTAATGCAGTACAAGGAGCCAATTTTCTGCATATTTACTCAAACTGAGCTGCGTAAAGCCAATTTATCTTTCTGTATTTATGGCTCATTTCAGCTTTTTTGCACTATTTTATTTCAAGATTAAAGATATGTATATTGCATAAATCCAAATATGCTGTATCTGTTAGTTGAATCATTAATAACTATATGAAACAACGAAAAATGTCTTTTCGATATTTTTAATTTTTTGCTAATTTATACTGATCAATTTTTAAAATCTATTCTATGGAAGTTAAATGAAAACCTGTTTAAAAGCTATTATTATAAGTTTATTTGACTATGAAAATTTTGATTCTTTCTATGCTGATGAGACCGATATTGAGATGAGAAATCTCGCATCAAGTGCAAATATTGATATCCTCAACAATAATAAGATTATCATAAAAGTGAGAACAAAAACTTCAAAAACGTACTTAAGTGTTGGGAAAATACAAGAAATAAAAGAAGAAATATCTTTACTTTCAAGAGATGCTCAAGCAATAGTTTTCAATCGAGATTTTAACCCTACGCAACAGAGAAATCTTGAAGATGCATTCGAGCTTAAAATAATATCAAAAACTGAACTCATCTATCAAATATTTTTAGCGAGATGTCAGTCAAAACCAGCTAAAATTCAGCTAGAACTCGCTAACTTGAAATATCTTAAAACCAGACTTACAGGATCTTACGATAATTTTGACAGAATAAGAGGAGGAATAGGTCTTAAAGGTCCAGGTGAAACAAAGCTTGAGGTAGATAGAAGAACTCTATCAAAAAGAATTCATAGACTGGAGAAGCAGTTAACTGAGATTGAAAAGAACCTCAAATTACGAATGGATAATAGGAAATCTGAGATTATCCTATCTCTTGTTGGTTACACAAATGCTGGTAAAACTTCAGTGTTGAATCTTCTTACTAGAAGTCATCAACTATCGGAAAATGAACTTTTCACAACAACTGATGTAAAAAGCAAGAGGATGTTCATTCCACCTGATTCACATATTATAGTTTCCGATACAATTGGTTTTATAAGAGACTTACCAGCTCATCTTGTGGAATCGTTCAAAACTACGCTATTAGAAATATCAGTATCTTCTATTATTGCTATAGTGGTCGATAGTTCATCATTATTTGCAGATGAACATATAAAGATAGTGCTGGATATGTTAGAAACATTAAGATGTTCAATGATAACTAAAATATTTATTTTCAACAAGATAGATCTTCTACCTTTAGATGAGCTAACTCATTTAAAACAACATATTAAAAAAGATATACCTGACAACCCTTATTTTTTTATCTCCACCAAAACTAAAGAAGGGGTAGACGATCTGCTACAATATCTCACTTTTTTTGTAAACAATGCAACAGATTGTCTATCCCGAGTAAACAAGTAACTTATTTCCACTCAAAAAAGATTCTTGACTTTTTTTGTGAGTAATAATTACTCTAAAAATATAAGGTGCAAAAACAGAGGATATCTTTCGAATCTCGTTTGTGTGGCTAAGCCATCTTAGTGGTTAAACTCGATCTTAACCGCTGGAGTCATGTCGGAATAATATATGCCCTTATCTTTTACATAAACTCCAGCAACAAATCCTACAATAAGATTGCTGATATTTCCCGGCTTGACACCCCAATGTAACTCTTTATTGAATATGAGACTAACAATATTAGCTGGTTTATCATGCGCCAAAGACCATGGAATAAGTGTGACTTTAGCTTTTTCAATATCAAGATTGTATGAATTTATGACTTTACCTTTGGAATTGTAAAGGTTGATATATAGTTCTTGATTCATAGGGAAATAAAAATAGATATCAAAACCATCTTTCCAGTACTGTACTAAACCATAAAATACATCATCTTTTAAGGTTATTGCATCAGAGTGATAGATATCAAATCTAATTTTTTGACCATCATCACATGCAGTAACACCAGTTATATCTATCTCCGGAATTTTAGGAATCTCATTGTCGCCAGAAGATTCACCCATACCATAAAGGTCTGTCAACTCATCATAATTTGCATTTAAAGCATCAACAACAGTGTTAATAGTAACATATGGAATTTCTTTTGTTTCTTGAGTAGAAGACATAGAAGTACAGGAAAAAAATGAAATCAGCAATAAAAAAGTGATGGATAGAATAGAAGCAATAGTCAATTTTTTCATTTGAACTCCTTTAAGTTTTTGCTTTTAATCTTAATACTTGACACCCAATCGATCAGCTTAAGGAAAATATTCTTAAAAATAAACTTTAATTAAATTAAAGATGACAAATGAAATATTCTGATATAATAACGATAAAATATAGCAGAATAATATCATCAAAAATTTAATTGAGATTATTTAAGCAATTAAAATTATAATAGTTTAATTTTTACAAAAATCAATGATTTTTATAAGTATTATAAAAATTTTATTATTGACCATTGCATCTACTTTTGTTATATTATTATAAGCGTTTTTAACCTTTAATTTACATTTATTTAATTATTAGTTATAAGACAACTTGCTTTTATAAAGTTTTTAGATAAAATTAATTACCATCCAGCATTAATTTATCCAGAATTTATTTTAACATTTAAAAAAAATAAAAGTTAAAAATAGAAAAATTAATAAGGTTATATTTACATAAATAAATTAAGAAAGAGTAATGAGTCAGTTTTCAGAATCAACTGATATTCAATTTGACACAAAAGATAAGAGTAAACTTAAAGAACCATCTATGTATAAAGTCATCATGCACAATGATGATGTTACAACGATGGATTTCGTTGTGTTTGTGCTTCAAAATGTATTCTCAAAGAATTACAGGGAATCTATTGATCTTATGCTAACTGTTCATAAAACAGGCTCAGCTATTGTTGGGTATTATACATATGATATTGCTATTTCAAAGATATCAAAAACTCATGAGCTAGCCAGAGCAAATGGATTTCCTCTTACATGTACATATGAAAAAGATTAATTTGTACTTTTTTCATTTGAAAATTTGGAGATTGATATTTTCATACCTTTTTTTTAAAAAATTATATATATAATAGTTTTTTATAGTTTTCGATTATTTTTAAGCTAAAATATATTATTGTAAAAATATTATTTTAATTTGAAAAAGACGATAAATTTGGTTCATCCAGCAAATTAGTCCTACTCGCTTTTCGCTTTTCTATAAGGATTAAATGTATAGAAATATGAAAAGGGAAATAAAAATATAAGACAATTTATATTTTATTCTTGTTTTCATAATTTATATATATTTTTTTAAACAAGTAGCCAATTGCCGGATGAACGAGGGTTGATATATTAAGTTACAAAACTTTTCATTTAATGAAAAGTACTGATTAACCGGAACTACCTGAATTTATCAATGTATTATTAGTAAATAGAAAATCATAAAAATTTTTTTTAAAAAGAAGGTTATATAGATGAAAATAACTAGAGAATTATCAGATATTCTACAGGATTCCTTTTTAGAAGCCAGGAATCGCAAACATGAGTATATTACTCCAGAACATTTTTTATATGTAGCAATGAGGTATCCTACTTTAAAAACCATCTTTCAGATTTGTAATGCTGATGTTAATACTTTAAACAATCTGTTATCAAATTTTTTAGAGACAAAAGTACCTGTATCGGTCGAAAATAAAGAACCTGAACAGAGCATACAATTTCAAAAACTCTTTGAGTTCGCTGTTACAAATGTATATTCCGCTTTAAAGGATTTTATTTCTGTCGAAGATATAATAGTTTCTATTTTTGACTTACCCGATTCCAATGCAGCATATTATTTGAATAAGGCATCTATTCAAAAGTCTACAATTTCAAAGGTTATAAATTCAAATAAATACAAACAGTTGAAAATAAATCAGACAAATTCTCTTTTAGAAGATCAGATAAATGAAAAAGAAGTTTATGAAAAAGAAGATGAAGAGCATGATGAAGAAATATTGACTTCTAAGAAAAGGTTTAAAATTACAGATTATGCAACTGAGCTTGTACAGAAGGCTAAAGCAAATGAATTAGCTCCATTTATTGGTCGAGAATATTTACTTACAAGAGTCATGGAAATACTTTGCAGGAAATACAAAAACAATCCTTTACTTGTTGGTGAAGCTGGAGTTGGTAAGACAGCTATTGTTGAAGGTCTTGCCCAGCTTATTGCATCTGGTAAAGTTCCTCCTCAATTGAAAGACACAAAACTATACCTTGTCGATATGGGAGGTATCATTTCTGGAACTAAGTTTCGAGGTCAATTTGAACAGAGAATTCAAAATATTTTTAAATATTTTAAAAATGAAAAAAATAGCATTGTATTCATAGATGAAATTCATACCGTTATTGGAGCTGGAGCTACAGTTAACTCATCTTTAGATGCATCTAATCTCATTAAGCCATTTTTAACTTCAGGTAATATTAGGTGTATTGGAGCAACAACCTATGATGAATTTAGAAAAGTTTTTGAAAAAGATAGACCTCTTGCAAGAAGATTTCAAAAGGTTGATGTTCCAGAAACCACAGCTGAAGAGACTATCCAAATCCTTAATTCAATTAAACATATTTTTGAAACTCATCATAATGTTAGATACACCGAAAGTGCAATTGAAGCTTCTGTTAACCTTAGTTTAAAATATTTAAGAGACAAGTTCCTCCCTGACAAAGCCATAGATCTTTTAGATGAAGCTGGTTCACATGCAAGATTATTTAAAGCAAATTCATCTAAATCAAATAAGAGATTAACTATTACAGAGACCGATATCCAGGCCCTTGTTTCAAAAATAAGCAAAGTTCCAGAACAGATTCTTTCTTCCGATGATAAAAATTTATTATCCTCTCTGGAAAGCAATTTAAAAAGTGTTATCGTTGGACAGGATAAGGCTATAAACATAGTTGTTGAAAAGATTTTGATGGCAAGATCTGGTTTAAAAAATCCTGATAAACCAATAGCATCTCTTCTATTTGTTGGACCATCTGGTGTTGGGAAAACAGAGTTGTCAAAACAACTGGCAAATTTTCTGGCTGTTCCATTTATTAGATTCGATATGAGTGAATATCAAGAAAAGCATACAATTTCACGTTTGATCGGTGCACCTGCAGGATATGTTGGTTATGAAGAAGGTGGTTTATTAACAAATACAATCATTCGAAATCCTTATTGCGTTCTTCTTCTTGACGAGATAGAAAAAGCTCATCCCGATATATTCAATGCTTTACTTCAGATTATGGACTATGCAACTTTAACTGATAACACCGGGAAAAAGGCTGATTTTCGAAATGTTATACTCATAATGACTTCAAATGCAGGCACAAGGTTTGCCGATAGAAAGCAGATGGGATTTACTGGTGATAACCTGAAAGATATTACCATTAAAAAGGCTGTAGAAAATTATTTTTCACCAGAATTTCGAAACAGACTGGATACTATAGTTTACTTTAACAATTTAAATATCGATAAGATTATAGAGATCGTCAGGATTCATATTAATGAATTTTCTAAGATGCTAGAAACTAAGAAAATAGTTCTAAAAATATCTGAAAAATCTTTACAGATCCTCGCTAAAAAGGCTTACACAGAAGTCTTCGGTGCAAGAGAAGTCGAAAGAATCATAGATGATGAAATAAAGAAGAAATTTATTAATTTTATAGTTTTTGAAAGGCAAGAAAATGACTCATGGTATGAAGCATTCATTGAATGTGATGATAATGATCTTTTTAAGATAACCTTTTCAAAAATTACAGATTTTAATCCTCAAAATTCTATTAATATTTCTGAAGATAATATTATAAAAAATGGTATTGAGAAAAATTTCACCGGACATAATACGAGAATTACAAGACAAAATAGAAAGAGCACGAAAAAGATAAATTCCAAATATGAAAAAGATAGTATGATAAATCATGAATAAGGTTAATGGTAATGCTAAATAAGTTATTAATTTAATTTTGCTGGATATAGCAAAATATATGTTTGAACTGTTAAAACAGAGTTTTTTTCGATCTATTACCGTACAATTTTTTGGAAGAGAAATTTTATTAGTTCTTTAATGAACTTTAAACATTTAGATCTATTACCTGCAATAGAATGCATGGCACTTAAAACATTAAATTCAAATGACCTCTGTCCCTTTTTTAAGTTGAAGATAATATTGTTATAAGCTGGATTATGTCAATACATAAAAATATAAAATTTTATAAGCTGAGCTCTAGATTATGGTTCCCCGATCCTTCTGTTGCACCAGGGGACTTTCCACTTGCCTATGGTGGAAATCTTTCACCTGATAGACTCATACTAGCTTATAAAAGTGGTATATTCCCCTGGTATTCTAAGGGTCAACCAATACTGTGGTGGTCACCAGATCCAAGGTTTGTATTATTTTTAGAAAATCTTCATATACCTGCTTCTTTAAGAAGAAAATTAAATAAAAACTTTTTCGAGTTAAGATCAGATACTAACTTTTCACAAGTCATTGTAAACTGCGCAAAAAGCATAAGAACGCAGAGATCTTATAAACAGTATAATGCGAAGCAAAATGATAGTGACTTTGAAGCTTCTACATGGATTACAAAATATATGATTGATGCATACATCAAACTTCACAATCTTGGATATGCACATAGCATTGAAGCATATCTTCAAGGCGAACTTGTTGGAGGTCTATATGGAGTTGCAATTGGTAAAGTTTTTTTTGGAGAATCAATGTTTTATACCTATCCAGATGCATCAAAATACGCATTTGTTAAATTTGCTCAAAAGTTAGCTCAATATGGCTTCAATATCATAGATTGCCAGGTATATACAGATAATCTTGCCCGATTTGGTGCTCAAAATATTCCTCGAATCAATTATCTTTCTATTTTGAAAAAGGCAATAAACTGTGAGAACCCTATTCATGATTGGAAAAATCTCTTTGCAAAGGATTCTATTTAATTCTTAAAAAATTAGATGCAAATTGATTTAATCTATAAAATAATTTCATCCGATAAATTATTAGTTTAATTTTTTTTATTTATATGCTCTTCAATATTTGAGAAGAGCCTATTTGTACTCTCTTAACGGTTCACAGCAGTCAAAAGCTAAAGTCTAGAGTCCTGAAAAAAAAGTTAAATTTTTTATTTACCCATATTTAGTTGAGAAGAGCCTAAAAAGTATACATTAAAGGAAATGTACTATAAAATATCCAGATAAAAGATCATAAAAGTTCTGTTAAATAAATCTTGAACTATCAATAAAAGCTTATATTTGACCAATCTATTTTTTTTGTTTATATTTATAATGAAATCTTGAATTGTCTTCTTTTTATTTTTGCTTAATATCTCTAATATATTTAATATAATTTTGCAATTACTATAAGATGGTTATAGCGCTGAGACTTGTGACTTTAAACTTTTCATTGTATAAATCTTTTCTCAGGCTTTGACTTTCGGCTTTTGTACAGACACAAATATGTGAAAAAACTAAAATACTATTAAGGAATAATACTATGAGCACAAAACTTGTAGAAGTTGATAAGATGCTTCCAGAAATATTGCCTGTTTTTCCTATTTCTCCTAAGCCTCTGTTCCCCGGGATTTTTATGCCTATTGATCTTGAACTTGAGGATGAAATGTTAAAACTAAAGGATCCTATTGAAAATGGTACTTACCTTTGTGCTTTACTACTAAAGGATCTTGATAAAGATTTTAATCAATCAAATCTATACGATGTTGGTGTTGTTATTAAGATTTTAAAAAAGAGTTTTATAAGCCCAAATGTCGTATCCATGCTTTTATATGCCTTGAAAAGAGTAAAAGTTAAAAGATTTTTGCAGGATGATAAAGGCTTATTACAGGCTGAAGTCGAATATATTGATGAAGATTATGATCCAAATGATCCTGAAATAAGAGCATATCAAGCTACTATAATCGATATGGTTAGAACATTAGCTGATCAAAATCATTTTTTTATGCAGAGAGTTAAATCTACCGTATTTAATGCAGATTCTCCTTCAAAAGTTGCAGATTTTACTGCATTTATAATTGATCTTAACAGAGAAGAATATCAAAAGGTTCTTGAGATATTTGATATAAAAAAAAGAATGCATAAAGTCATTGAACTTCTTAGAAATCAGATGCAAATTGCTGAGATTCAACAAAAGATTCATGATCAAATAAATGAAAAGATAGCCAATCAACAAAGAGAATTTTTTCTTAGAGAACAACTTAAAGCCATAAAAAAAGAACTCGGTATATCAGGTGATGAAAAAAGCTATGAAATCAATAAATTTAGAAAAATGCTGAAAGACCTCAAATTTGAGGGTGAAGTTTTAGAAAAAGTTGAACAGGAAATTGAAAAACTTGAGTATATGGAACCTCAAAGTTCAGAGTATGCAGTCATCAGAAATTGGCTTGATCTCGTTTTTAGTTTACCCTGGAGAAAGGAGTCGAAAGAGTCAATCGATATCCAAAAAGCAAAAAATATACTTGAAAAAGATCATTATGGACTTGACGATGTTAAAAAAAGAATACTTGAATTTTTAGCTGTTCGAAAGCTTAATAAAGATATAAAAGGATCAATAATCTGCCTCGTTGGACCTCCAGGATGTGGTAAAACTTCTCTCGGGAAATCCATTGCCAGAGCTATGAATAGAAAATTTTTTCGATTTTCTCTTGGTGGCATGAGAGATGAAGCCGAAATAAAAGGCCACAGAAAAACATATGTAGGTGCAATGCCAGGAAGAATTTTAGCTGCATTAAAGGTTACCAAAACTAAAAATCCCGTTATAATGCTCGATGAAATAGATAAACTTGGAATATCGTATCAGGGAGATCCAGCTGCTGCACTTCTTGAAGTTCTGGATCCTGAGCAGAACTTTGAGTTTAGAGACAACTACCTGGAAATACCTTTTGATCTATCAAATGTTTTTTTCATCACAACAGCAAATACTCTAGACACCATCCCAAGGCCTCTACTTGATAGAATGGAAATAATCCGACTCTCAGGTTATATAGATGAAGAAAAATATGAAATTGCGAGAAAATATCTTTTACCCAAACAACTTAAGAAACATGGTTTGAAAAAAGATCAGGTTATTCTAGAAAAGGATGTTCTATTATATCTTATCAATAACTATGCGAGACAGGCTGGAGTCAGGGATCTTGAAAAAGAGATAGAAAAAATATGCCGTAAAATTGCAGCGAAAATAGTTCTGGGTGAAAGCTATAATAAAAAGCTTACTTATGATGATATTAAAGAGTACCTTGGAGTACCAAAGATTAGGGATGATGAACTTATCAAGATTACAAGAAATGGCCTTGCTATAGGCCTTGCATGGACCGAGCTAGGAGGTGCTACACTTGTTATTGAATCTCTTAATATCCCAAATTCAAAAGGATTTAAGTTGACAGGACAACTAGGGGATGTCATGAAAGAAAGTGCAAATATAGCTTACTCATATGTCAGAAGTGTATGTGCAAATTATGGTGGAGATCCAAAATTTTTTGAAGATAATGAGATACATATTCATATACCTGAAGGAGCAACTCCAAAAGATGGACCTTCAGCCGGTATAACACTTGCAACTTCGCTATTATCTTTAACAATAGGCAAAAAAATTCGCGAAAAGGTTGCCATGACAGGTGAACTTACACTCACTGGAAGAGTTTTACCTATAGGCGGCTTAAAAGAGAAAATAGTAGCAGCAAGAAGAGCTGGAATAAAGGAAATAATTTTACCTGAAGGAAATAGGGTTGATTTTGAAGAAATACCATCCTATTTGAAAGATGGAATAGAATTTCACTTTGTTGAAATTGTTGATGATGTTTTTAACAAAATATTTCCGAATGGATCCTTTAAAAAAGATTAGGTGGCTTATATTTATATAGAAAAATCCCGGAATTCTCCGGGATTTTTTATTTTTTATTTCTTTCAATTTTCCTAAAAGATCAATCAAAAAATTTATTTTAATTTATTATTCTTTATATTCCTTTTCCCACAAAGGATCAAAATATTTTTTCAGTTGAGAATCATATGATATCATATTATTATAATATTCTTTATTGTTCATTGAATTTTTTGCATCTTCATCTATTGGAATAACTCTATTTGTATCAAGAATTTTCTTAAAATCTTCGTAGTGATCTCTAACAATGCAGGGTAAGGTCCAGTTTTGAATCTTTTCTTTTGGTTGTTGCCAGCCATAGTTTTTTTGCCATTCACGAATTTGTTGAACAAAAGGATTATTTAAAAGATCATTTAAGTTTCCATTTTTATTGTAGATATCAATAATATTTGCAAATGAATATGGATTGAAAACACATGGCGTAACATTTCCATTCCAATCAATATAAAAATAACCAGATGAAGGTCTTCCAGCTGAAATACAGCCATTTGTGACAATTCCAGAGTTCCAAAAATCAACTATAAAATACCCCTTTCTAACAAGTTCCCTGGTTCTTTTAAACATATCAAGTCTTTGCTCTGGCGTAACTATAAGATCAAATGAACCTCTTCCTATAGGCATAAGCTGGAATAGCCATGCATAAATGGCTCCTTTATCCCAATAATAGTCAAGAATTTCCTGACTGGGAACAAATGAGGCATTTAGTCTTGTAGCAGTGAGCGAGATACCAAAAGGTATATGGTATTTGGATAGGTTTTCCATTGCCTTAAGAATTTGTTTATGAACACCTTTCCCCCTTCTCTGGTCTGTATCTTTTTCATAGCCTTCAACTGAAATTGCACATGTTATATTCCCAACATCAACAAACCTTTTAGCCATCTCCTCATCTATAAGAGTTCCATTTGTATACATAAGAAATAAGTTATCGTTATGTTTCTTCGCAATATCAAAAATTGTTTTATCATTATCTTTCCAGAGTAAAGGTTCTCCACCTGAAACTACAGTGAACCATGAACCCCATATTTCTTTTTTTTCCTTAATTATCCTATCAACTACATCAAAGGGCAACTTATCATTGACATTTGCACTACTATTTGCGTAGCATCCTGTGCATTTTAAGTTGCAAAATTTTCCCGGGCTAATAGTTATAAAATTTGGTGGAAGATAACCATATTCCTTTTTGTAATTATTGACAATCTCAGATCTTCTGGAAATGCTTTTAACAAGATAAGGACCGACATCATGCATAAAAGTTTTTTTCAACTCTTTGCTATTTCGTATGTTCTCAAATGCCTTATTTATCGTTTCTGCAAAAACGATAAACATATCGAGCTTATCCTGCTGAACTTTAGGAGGAAAATTTGGATCTTCCAAAAGATCCTTAGATAAAACTTTTCGTATTCGATTCAAAACTAGTTTTCTTAAAGAAGTTGAATTGATAAAAGCTGAAAATGCAACATTTGAAATTAAAAATGAGGAAATTGCGTTCCCAAGTTCACTAATATACCTTGTTGCATTAATATTTGAAATAAACTGTCTGACATCTTTACTTACTTTAGTTGTAATCGCCATAACTACCTCCAAAAATGATATTTTAAAGATAGAAAATTTGAAAACAGATAAAGTAAAACAAGTACTACCTAAAAGTTTTGACTAAAATATACTATATTTAAAAGACTGAAGTCAAGAAAAATAAATCAATATTATAACAATTGTATAGTTATTATCAGTATTAAAAATTTGTAGAAAGATAAATCCTAATTGACCAGATCTTTTTCAATTATGATTATTATAAAATTACTAACTAACGACATCGTTACAAAAGGAAAATTATACTTTGTCTTATTTAGATTCATATTCTTTGATTATGCCTATGGAAGAGGAGCAGCCTATCCTATCGACACCATGAGATATAAGTTCTTTTACGAAATCCAATGTTTTTATTCCACCTGAAGCTTTTACAGATCTATCCCTGAAAATCATCTTCATTAAAATAATATCTTCTAAAGTTGCACCTTTATCAGAAAATCCAGTGGAAGTTTTAACAAAATCAGCTCCTGCACAATAAGCTATTATACATGAAATAATCTTTTCCTCTAATGTCAAAAATGATGTTTCAAGTATTACTTTTAGAATCTTATCTTTACATACTCCTTTTATGGCAGCAATTTCTTGATAAACATAAGTATATTGCTCGTTTTTCAACATCGAAACATTTTGAACCATATCTATCTCATCAGCTCCAAAGGATAATGCAAGTGATGTTTCCTGTTGTTTCGTTTTATCAAAAGTATAACCAAGCGGAAAACCTATGACTGTAGCAACTTGCAAATCTCTAATCCTTGTTTTTGCATATCCAACAAAAGTTGGTGGTATGCATATAGTCTTGCAATTATATTCTATACATTCACTAGAAAGCTTATCGACAATTTCATAAGTACAATCTGGTTTAAGATAAGTATGATCAAAAAATATTGATATCGAAGATCCGGATCTACTAGCATAATCTGCTGGATTGTATTGTACTATATTTTCTTTTATTCTTGATTTAAACTTTTCGACCTCATTTAACTCTTTAGAGATCTTATCAATGCAGCTATCATAAGATGATAGCAATGAGGACCTTATTTTTTCAACCATCGCCTTACCCCATTTCTTTATTTCTTTATTACTTCTAACTGGCAATTTTTTCTAAAAATAAATTTACTTCTCAAGAAGATTATCTATCTTTAATATTATATCTTCTATCTCTTTTTCTATATCAACATCATCAACTTTTAAAAGTTCCCTTTTAAGTTTGCTATTTTCATTAAGTAGGTTAATACAGAAAAAAACAAGCAATTTTATTGTATCTTTTTCTAAAGTTTCTTCCTGTAATTGTTCTATTTTACTTTGAAATTCCGACACAAGATCAGATAAAGTTTGCTGATCATCTTTTTCAGAGATAAATTGAAAATCTCGACCAAATATTGAAAATCCTACTCTACCCATTTATCTTTATTCCATTCATCATTTTTATTATCGCTTGTAATCAAACTATCATTATTAAAAAGTGGATATTCTTCAAATACCTTATTAAATTGTTGAACTTTATCAATAAGTATCTTTGTCTCTTCAATCAGATGGGAAAGATCCTGTTTTTTAGTTTGCAATTCTTTTTCAAGTTCTACAATCTTCTTTTTTTGAGATTGAACAACTGAAATTAATTGTTCAACTTTACTATTCAAAAGTTCAACTTTTTCCTTTTTCATTAATTCCTCAAAATCGAAAATTTAACCCATATTATCGTAAGCTTATATATTTTAGGATAAAAATAAAAAAATTCTACGAATATTTTCGATATTATCAAATTTATTTTTGTACATACTCGATCTTCTGGATAATTCTTACTTATCTTTTTCTTCTTTCCATATCTGTCTTTAAAGATTTTAACATTAACACGGGTTAAATAACTATGGCATAACTTATTCTTCCTTTTTCCTTGATTAAAGGATTAGCTCTGCACCCTCATTTTGATAAAAGAAATTGTGTAATATCAAGTCAATTAATTGTGTAAAAAAAACTTTTACTTATACTCGTTTTTATAATAAATCAAGGATAAAAAAAAGCCAGCTATGCTGGCTTATATTTTAAACATTTAATAAAAATAAGAGATTTAAATTCTAAGTTCTCTTCAATAAAAAAATAATTGAGCTAATTATTTAACGGTTTGAACAATTTTCTCAAATGTTTCAGGATCCTGTAATGCAATATTTGAGAGAATCTTTCTATTCAATGCTATTTTATTTTCATTCAACTTATGGATAAAAGAGGAATATGTTAAACCATATGGTCTAACTGCTGCATTTATTCTTACATTCCATAAAGAACGATAATCTGTCTTTTTTTTCTTTCTATCCCGGTAAGAATAATATAGACTCTTTAACATCTGGGTCTTAGCTATTCTATATAAATTTTTCCTTTTTCCCCAATATCCTTTTGATTTTGAAAGTAATTTTTTCCTAGCCTTTCGAGCGGCTACTGCATATCTAACTCTAGCCATTATTTTGCTCCTTATTAACTATATGGGAATGCTCTGAAGATTCGTTTTTCCTCTGATGGAGAAACCACAGTGAGTTTTCGAAGTCTTCTTATTCTATTTCCCGATTTTTTTGTAAGAATATGATTTTTGAATGCGTGCTTTCGCATAAATTTACCTGTTGCAGTTATTTTATAGCGTTTTTTGATAGCTGCTTTTGTTTTAAGTTTTGGCATATTGAACTCCATTATTATTAAAAAATGAATACATTAAATAATCCTATTTTTTCTTACTGATCATCATCATTGTAAGAAATTTACCTTCAATAAAGGGTCTTTTTTCAACTATACCAACATCATCAAGATCTTGAATAATTTTTTCAAAAAGTTGAACCCCTACATCGGAATGAACAATCTCCCGGCCACGAAATCTAAGTTTAAATAAAACTTTATCTCCATCTTCAAGAAATTCTCTTGCTTTTTTTAGTTTGACTTCTATATCATGTTCTTCAATTGTGGCTGTAAACCTTATCTCTTTAATCTCAACTTGTTTCTGATTTTTTTTAGCTTCTTTTGCTTTTCTTTCTCGCTCAAATCTAAATTTGCCAAAGTCAATAATCCTGCAAACTGGAGGTTCTGCATTTGGCGATATTTCAACAAGATCAAGTCCTTTTTCGAAAGCAAGTTCAATGGCTTTCTTTAAAGGTAAAACACCAAGTTGTTCTCCATCTTCTCCGATAACTCGAACTTCAGAAGCCATAATCTCTTCATTTTTTCTAATATCATATTGCTTTTTAACAGGTCTTTTTCTGTCGATGGGATACTCCTTTAATTTTATTTATCATGTTTCATACAGTAAGAATTATTAACATATGAAATAAATTAGTCAACAAAATTGTGCCATAGAAAAAAGTTAAAGTATTGTAATATGTTTTATAGCCATTGAATAATATTTCATATATTTAAGCGACTTTTTTTACCTGAAAGTGTAATCAACATTGATATATAATTATTTCATAAATAAAAGTTAATGAAAACTTTAATTTTCAAGATAGAGAATTCTTATAGAAAAAATGGACTTAAAAAATTAGTATCTCATTGTCCTCTATTTCCTAATATAACTAAAGATATAAATACATAATAAAAAAAGAATAAAAAACAATCAAAGATACAATAGATATTTTAGCTCACTATATTTTCTGATCTGGATAAAGCACAACTTTAACAGCTTCTCCTTTTTTAAGAAGAGCAATACCATCTTCAAATTTTTCAAGTGGCATTTTGTGAGTAACTATCTTTGTAAGATCTATTCTTTTATTTTCAAGTAAAGATTTGATCTGATACCAGGTTTGAAACATCAACCTACCAGTAATACCATGAATATCAAGACCTTTAAAAATAATATCATCGTTTAGATTAACATTAGGATTTGAGTCAAATATACCAAGTAAAGAAACTCTACCTCTTTTTTTCATGGACTTTAATAATGTTTCAAGTGCAGATTCTTTTCCTGACATTTCAAGTCCAACATCAACACCAAGGCCATGCGTAAGATCATTTATCATAGATAAAACATTCTCTTTTGTAGGGTCTATAACAAAATCAGCGCCCATCTCTTTTGCTAATTTTTTCCTTTTTTCAGCAACTTCAGTTACGATTATCTTTCCAGCACCACACGCTTTGGCAACTGCTATAGCCATTAAACCGATAGGACCTGCACCTGTTATTAACATATCTTTAGCAGCAACATCACCTGATAAAACTGTATATACTGCATTTCCAAGCGGTTCCTGTATTGCAGCTATTTCTATAGGCAAATCAGGTGGATTAAGCCATGCATTTTCTTCTGGAATAACAAGGTAGTTTGTAAACGCTCCATCTGTTTGCACACCAATTATTTTCATATTCTGGCATATATGTTTATTACCAGTTTTGCACATATAACATGTTCCACAAGCAATATGAGTCTCAGCAGATACATAATCTCCAACTTTAATGCTTGTAACTTCTTTACCCACCTCAACTACTTCTGCTGCAAATTCATGCCCAATAACTCTTGGCGGTTTTATATTTTTAACTGCCCAATCATTCCAATCGTAAATATGAATGTCAGTTCCACATATCGAGGCAGCTTTTACCTTTACAAGTATCTCTTTTGATCCTAATTTTTCAGGAATAGGAACCTCTTTTAGAGTAACACCTGCACCTGGCTTTTCTTTGACAATAGCTCGTTGAGTTTTCATTTATCCCCCTTAAATAAAAGGCACTAAAATATATCAATCCAAAAATAAAAATAATTATTATATGACTTTAAGTTCCTTACCGATTTTACAAAATGCGTTATAAGCATAATCTAGATCATCTTTTGTATGTATAGCATGGATCATGACTCTAATCCTTGCTTTACCCATAGGAACAGTAGGATATCCTATCGCTTGAGCAAAAATTCCATTCTCAAAGAGTTTCGAAGAGAACTCTCTTGCAAGCTTCACATCACCAAGCATTATGGGTGTTATCGGAGTTTGTGTTTTACCTATATCGAAACCACTTTCCTTCATCTTATTTTGAAAATATCTTGCGTTATCCCAGAGATTCTTAACAGGCTCTGAGCTTGATTGCAAAAGATCAACAGCAGCAATGGCAGCACCTACATCTGCGAGAGTAACAGCTGAAGAGAAAAGAAAAGGTCTTACCTTCTGTTTTAAGTAGTCAACAAGTCTTCCACTCCCTGCTGCAAACCCACCAACTATACCAAAAGCCTTTGAAAGAGTCCCAACTTCGACATCGACTATATTATGTAATTTAAAGTGATCTACAATACCGGCTCCATTTCTCCCTAAAACACCTTCTCCGTGGGCATCATCAACATACACTATTGCATCATATCTCTTTGCGACTTCGGTTATCTTATCTAAAGGTGCAATATCACCATCCATAGAGAACACACCATCTGTTATAACAAGTTTTCTGCAAGTGGCAGCTTTGTATAGTTTTAACTGATTTTCAAGATCTTCGATATCGGTATGTTTGTATCTGACAATTTTTGCCTTTGAAAGTCTGCAACCATCGATAATCGAAGCATGATTTAGCTCATCTGAAAAAATAAGATCTTCTTCACCTACAAGACTTGAGATGACTCCCAAATTTGCGCAATAACCACTTTGAAGATGAATTGAACTTTCAACATGTTTGAATGCAGCAAGTTTTTTTTCAAGTTCAAGGTGTTTATCTGTGGTTCCTGCTATAGATCTAACAGCTGCAGGGCCAACACCATACTCGTCAATCATCTTTTTTGCAACTTCTTTAAGTACTGGATTATTAGCCAGTCCAAGATAGTTATTGGAACACATATCTATGACTTTTTTTCCATTAACTACAACATTTGATGACAATGAACTGGATATTGTTCTGATAGTATTGTATAAGCCAGTTTCCTTTAACTTAGAAATCTCTTCATCAATAAAATGTAAAGGATCCATTCAGCCTCCTGAATAAATAAAATTTTTATTTTAGAAATGAATTTCATCATAATTATCTAAAATTTTTGCAGATAGATAAAAAATAGGCTCTTAGCATCTCAGCGTGAGCAAATATGAGAAAAAAATTCAGTATATTTTGCTTTCCCTTTGTTTTTATGCTATTTTTCTTAGTGTGGCTCGGTAAAACAAACTAAGGAAGAGATTATAAAAATTTTCCTTTACTTTAGATTTTAGATTTTAACTTATGATTTTCGATTTGAGACTCTTATATAAAAATATTATTCCCCGACTTTCAACTTTAGACTGTTATAAACAACAAAGAGCGCAAATATATAATAAATAATCTTGTTTTTTTAAATTTTGCAAGCTATTTATATATTGTTCTTTTATCTACTATCTTATATAAAGTAGAAATCTTTAAAAAAAATGCAATAAAAATGATGATTTTATCAAAAAAAATTATTTTAATTAATTTTTTTGAGTTTTAATTTATGACCTCATAACCATTTAAATTAATTTCAAAATTCAGAAAAATTTTTATTTTATCTTTCTGTTTTTAAACCTTAATAACTGCATTTAAAAATTTGAATTTTATGAAGAATAATTTATATTTGATTTAAAGATTTAAAAATGAACATACCAATTTTATTGCTGGGACTGTTTGCAATTTTTTATAGATTTATGCTATAGTGAGATTTCAATAGATCATCAACAGATTCTTTTTATAGATTATGCCATGCCAAAATTTAAGGAATGGAAAAATATGAAGAGAATAAATTATGATATTTTTATACTAATATTATTTTTACTTACTTTTCTATCTTTTTTCGCAACTTTTATTCATTCACAGGATTATCTTATTAGCCTGTCAAATTTTGAAAAACTTGATGAAAGCAAAAAGCAAGGCTTTTTGAAGGAAGCTATTGAAAATTATCCCTTTGAATCAAAACTTGTTTATTACATTCATAGAACCAAAAAAGTTGAGTATTTTTTTACGATCTGGGAAGAAAAAATATATAGTTTAACTCGAGGAAATCTTGATAGCGAAATTATAATAAAAAGAGAACAGATCCTTCTTATTATAAGTGCTTTTTCCGGGAAAGCTTCATATCTTGAAAGGAATTTTATTAAAATTCAAAATATTGATAATACTGAACTTGAATTTGCAAAAAATATATACAATTTTTTATATTCCTTCGAAAATTCCAAAAGCTATCTTGAGGCTAAAAAATATCTTCTTGAGTTTTTTAAAAAGGATAAGGTCATTGCATATTATTTTTTTAACAATACAGATCTGGTAAAGATCCAGCAACTAATACTCAGTAATTTTGAAAATTTTATAGATATAATACCTGATTCCCTTCTTATTGCAAAATTGAAAGAGAGTAGATCCGAAGAAAGCACAAAGTGGATAATAAGTATTCTTATTGAAGAAAAACCTTCTCTTATAATGCAAGAGTTTGAAATTATATTAAGCACCAGCAGTAACGATCTAAATGCCTGGTTTATAAGACTTCTTGCAGAAAAAAAAGATAAGCTTGGTAAGAATGATAAAAAAAAGATCGGTGAACAGCTTAACAGAACATTAGGGATTTCTTCCTCTTTCGTTGTTTTGCAATCCATATATTTTTATTTTTCTTCTGTAGAACCACAATATTATATTAAGCAATTCAATTCTTTTTATAATAAAGCTTCAGATCTACTTAAAGTTGAAGTTGTAAGGTACCTTCTTAATGTTAACCTTCCTCAGCAGTTTGAAGTTCTTTGCAATGTTTACTCAAATGAAACTATACAGTGGAATAAAGATAGAATCTACGAACAACTTCTCTCTTATTCTCAAAAAGAATTACCTTTAGATCTTGCTTATAATTTTTTACAGGCATTCTCAGATCTAAACGAGGATAGATTTACAAAGATAAAAGCTAATTTTTTATTCTATTTTAACAATGAACAGCAGGAACTATCAAAAAAAGTTCGTCTTGAAGCATTAAAATCATTAAAGATTAATTTTTGTGAATCTATCTATCCTGAAGTTCAATTATATATCCCGCAGGAAAAAGATGTTGAACTTTTAAAATTCACCCTTCAGATTCTAGTCGATAATGGAAAAGAAAATTTACTAAAAGAACCAATTTTTAAGATCACGCAAAAGCCTGTATCGTTTGAAGAATATACAAAAAATCCACAATATTACAATTTTATTATTGAACTATTAATATTATCTCTGGATAAAAATCTTGTTTACAGATCTTTAAACTTTTTGAAACCAGTTTTACAGGAAATTACATCCAGACCAGATATATTAAGTAAAACAGACTTAGAAGATCTTAAAAATCGAATTGATGGTTTATTTTCTAAAGTTCAACCATTTATAATCGAGAATAATGAAACTAATCTTAATCTCAGAAAGACAATCTTTAAAGTTTGTTATTTTCTGGATTTAGATAACTCTATAAATCAGATTTTAAGATTTGAAAATAACGAAACCTTATTTTTATATATGCTAGATGTAATATATCAAAACCCCAAGAGATCTGTTGCCAGTGGTCTTATAAAGTCTTCTGCAAACTTTGACTCGGATATGATTTTAAGAAAGATTTCATCTACTATGATCAAAATAATAGAACAAAACCCTGGCCTTAATCCATTTATATTTGTTCTGGACAATAGTATATGGACAAACCCAAATTTTCTTTTAGCATCTTATTATATTATTTATGAGACAAACAATTACGATTACCTTAAATCCTTTTCAAATACCTATAAAAACATAAACGAAGATAAAAAAACCAGTCAAATCTTATATAAAATGTTTCAATCTTTTCTCATAAAAGTTAAAGATGAAAAAAAAATTCAGGATATCACTTCCTTCATTTTAGATTTTGAAAAAGTAAGATCTATTTTTTATCTGTCTTTACTTGAAAAAGAGATAGAGATTAACAATAAAATAGTTGTCATTGAACTTTTAAAGGATAAAGAATGCTTTGATTGCGTTGATACACTTTTGTATCTGGCTGCCACGGTAATAAAATCGGGTGGTACAAAATCTACTAATCTAGATTTTAACCTTGTGATAAAGCTTAATACAACTATAATAGATACAATCTCGAAGTTAGGAAATTCTTATACTTTTTCAAAACTTTTGCCAGTTGCTGAATACTATCATGAAAACAGAGATATTCAGTACTCTTTTGCAAAAGGTGCTTATAGCAATATGAGTCTTGATATTACCCCATATATAATCAAACTTACAGTTTATCCTGACCCCATGGTAAAAGAAGCTGCTCTTCTTGCTCTGGGTATGTTACCCCTTGAAAATACTCTACCTATATTAATCCAGCAGTATAAACTTGATAAAAATCCAGAGCCTTTGTTATTGTATTTCAGTAAAGCTGATAATGATCTTAAAAAATACTGGATATCGAGCATAATTGAAAACTTTGATCAAAAAAAATGTCTTTCAATTATTTTAGATGGAATTTATCCCTATAAAATATTAAAATTTGATAATGTGATTCTGGAAAGTGTACTTCCTATGGTAGATCAAGATTTTTACTCAAACCTTGTTATTCTAAAATTGAGTAAACTAAGTACTGATGAGCTGAAACAGGCTTCGGAACTTATTCCTTTCATCATTATTTCAAATGATTATAAAAGAGCAAGACCGTATCTTTTGTTTTTGATAGAGACTAAAAATTATGATCTTGCAAAGTACACTTTTGTATCAAAATCTGCCAATCTGGTAAATTATTTCCTGGATCAAAGTAGCCAGATTAAGGGGATAAATTGGTCAACATTATTTGATTTACGTTACAGTTATTATGGTGTAGATGGTTTCAAAGAGTTGTTTCCAATATTATATGAAAATTCAAAATATATTGGTTCAAGTAATATTGTTCATCTTTTTGATTTACTTCCTATAAGAGAGCAAACGGTTACTCTTCTTATCAGTCTTTATCCTTTGAAATTTAGTGAAGAAGATCTCAACCTGATAATATCAAAGGATTTAACTCTTCTTCCAGTTATTTTAAATCAGATAAATTCTAAAATAGAAGAAAAAGAGAAAATACTTAAAATTGCTCTTTATAATAGCTTTAAATTTTCAAAAAGTGAAATGCAATCTTTATTGAACTTTTCTAATCCATTTATTCCTGATGACTTTGAGCAAATTGCGCTCGACTTTTATAAACTGGAAGAGAGAGAAGAGATTAAAGCAATTGTATCACATTATTTGATAGAGTTTATCGATGATGAAACAGAGCTAACATCCACTATAGAAGAAAGTATTGTAGAAAATTTGTATATTAACGATACTGAATCAGCAATAAAAGCCATATCTTTATCGTCGAATGCCGGATTTATTCCACAAATATGCAAATATATAGATACAAAAGATATTTCCTGGAGCTTCTTTTTTTCAAAGGTAATTTTAGCCAGAAATAACAAAATAAAAGAAAATATCTTATTTTCTCTGTTTTTGTTAGACACCAAACTCTTTGAAAATATAGCAACTTCAACCAGAATTACTATATCATCTCCATATATATTAAAATACATTGTGCTTCAATATGAATCATTGGACAAAAATATGTATGAAATAATTTTTAACTCTATTATGAAGATGTCTGATAAATCTTTAAATATAAATTATCAATTTGAAAAAGAAAAGATTTTTTCTTCAAAAATCTATTTACTCGATGACATTTATAATAAAGCTTTGCAGAATCTTGACAAAGACATGAAAACAAAAACATTATCCTATTTATTACACATTTTAGATATAAAAGATGATAATGAAAAAGAAGTACTGATATTTTTAAGGGATCTTTCAATATCAAATCTCTCTATTTCAGAATCTGTCAATTATCTAAATAAACTTATAAATAAGACAGAAATCAATGAGATTGAAATTTTTAATTTGTGCAAAAATATTGACAGTGGATATTTACTTAATATTTTACCTCTTACAAGCCTATCAAACTTTGATTTTGCTACATCATACTACCTATCTTATCTTGAATCGATAGGGATGCCCTATCAATATGCTAAAATATTATTTTTAAAACTCGACAAGAAACAGGTTGCAAGTTTTCTTCTTTCAAAAAATTTACCCTATGAACAGTTAGTTCGATATATCCCTTTAGTTCCAGAAATACTATTACAAAGCGATGAAATTAAATCTAAATATCCTCTAGAACAACTTATAAAAGTTTACTATAAGGAAAAGAGTTACCAGCTATTTCTGTATCTTGTTGAAAATAAACTTATTACACTTGATGATTTGATAAAGCAGGCCAGAAAATCTTATGATAAGAAAACTATCTTTGATCACACCATTATCTATAATAAAATAGAAAATTTATCTTTTTCATCAATCAATATTCTCATTAACGCTTTAGATGTCCATTCAAAAAAACTATCTAAAAGTGAAAAACTTAAAGAGCTTGATGTTGTTTTAAGGCTATTATTTTACAATATAAAAAGCTATGATGAAGTTGATGAAATCATCGTTATAAACAATCTGCTAAATCTAGTACCGATAGATTTGTTGATTACTAAAAGAAATGATTTAAATTTCTATATTGAAAACACTCAAAATTCTGAGGATATCTCTTTTTTATTGCTAAAATGCTCATTTTTTATAGATGAAAATAGGATTTCCGCTTTCGCAAATTACTGTAATTTACCTTTATACACAGGATTCAAAGATATACTCAGGGTTGATTTTGAAAAACTAAAAACTCTCGTGATAAAAAATGATATCATAAAATCTAATAGGGTAAAATCTATATCTGATTATGATTACCTGCATTTTATCTCCGATGTTCTTATCATACTTTTAAAAAACTATCCCGATAGTAAACTAATAGACGAAAATGTGGTGGTTTACCTTAAGGATAATAACGAGATGGTAAAAACATTCTGGGAGATTGTTATTAACCTGAAAATCCCTGGTCTGGAGTTTTTATTCGATAAGTACTTTGGAGGAGCTAAATGGGAAAAAATAAAAAAAAGCTATATTTCTATCTGGCAATAATTATAATAATATTTATTGTACCTTTTTCTTTTGATGTAAAGGCAAATCAGAACCAGCAAAGTTCAATCTCTATTTTTATCAATTCTTACCCCTACAAAGCTGATATTTACCTTAACAAAAAGTATGTTGGACAAAGTCCCATAATAGTTCGCGATATTGTATCTTCCAAAATAGAGGTTAAAATTATCAAAAAAGACTACTTCCCATTTTCAACAGACCTGAAGATAGAAAAGGATGAAAAGTACAAGAGTCTATATATAGTACTTTCCAATAAAAAAATATCTTTAAGTTCCCTGGATAGTAAAGTTAACATAAAAAACAATACATATGATTCACCAGTCAGCATTGAAAACATGCCATCGGGATTTTACAGGATTTATAAGAAAAATGATACAATATATATAGTACCGGATAACTTCAAATTTTTTATCTCGTTATTATCCTATTTTTTAACCGGTTTCAGTACATATTTAACAATAAGTAATCCATCAAATGTTAATCTTATTGTTATGACAGTTGCCAGTGCAGTTTTATCGATATACTTTCTTTTCACAACGGCTTTTCCAAAAAAGGTAGATCTCACTGTAAATACAAATCCTCAAAATAAACCGGATGAAACTCTTTTTTTAAAGGGGCAAAGTCTCATAAATCAAGGAGAATATGACTTGGCAATAGATCAATTTCTGGCAATAATCGATAATTTCCCAGAATCTTACTATATTCCACATGCAATATACTATATTGCCTTTTGCTATGATGCCACTTCTCAATATGAAAAAAGTAAAAATTACTATGAAAAACTTTTGCAAGAGTATCCAATCATAGATTTTTATGATATATCATATTATTCTTTAGGGAAAATATATTATGATTCCAAACTCTATGAAAAAAGCATAAATTACTTTCAAAACATTATATTTATAGATGAAAATATTATTTCACGAGCAACAGTATATGCTTATCTTTTGTTAAACTATATAAAGCTCAATCTTTCAGGACAGGGTAGCTATACAAATGAGATAGATTTTTATTTCGAACAGGTAAGTGGAATGCGAATCGGAATACTACGAGGCGAAGTTTACTATAATATGGCTCTTTATTATCTATCTCAAAATAAAATAGAAGATGCGAAAGTCCTTTTGCAAAGAATAATAAGCGATGAACTAACATATATGGATGAGGCTATTGCCTTGTTAAAAACGATTAAGTGATCATCACCAAATTTTTTATTACTTTTATTAAGTATATAGCGTACACTGTAAAGCATTGAAAACTAATCAATTTTAAATAATTTTATCGAACATAATGTTTTATTTCATAAGCGCGATTAAAAAGCATATATTATTCATCTAAAAAGAGGCTTTTCACTTTTTTTGTTTTTATAGGCAACCTACAAATAAGCGAAAAGCGTAAAAATAAGCTCTTTAATAAAATGAAGAGGTTAAAAATCTCATTGCTAAATTTTCAATTTATGTTTGTAGTTTAAATGTATATATTTAATCTACTTTCTATTAAAATTATTCTATCAAGGGGGAATTCTAAAAGTGGGGTATAAATACCTTTTTGGACCTGTACCTTCAAGGCGTTTAGGCATCTCTTTAGGAGTTGATCTTCTTCCTTTTAAAACTTGTTCTTTTAACTGTATCTATTGTGAATGCGGAAAAACTACGGATTATCTTATAGATAGAAAAGAGTTTTACCCTATCGATGAGATTTTCTCTGAAATCTCAGATTATCTTAAATCGAACAATACACCTGATTTCCTTACATTTTCTGGTTCTGGTGAACCTACACTTTATTTGAAACTTGGTGAATTAATAGAAAGATGTAAAAAATCATTTCCCGATGTCAAAGTTGCTATATTGACAAACTCATCATTATTTTATCGAGAAGATGTTAGACTCGATTGCAGTAAAGCTGATGTTGTTCTTCCATCGCTTGATTCAGCAAGAGCTGAAACTTTTTTGAAACTTGATCGTCCAGCTGAAAAAAATATTCTTGATAAAATCATAAACGGTCTTATAGAATTTCGTAAAGCTTTCGATAAAGAAATCTGGCTTGAGGTTTTTTTCGCTAAAGGGATAAATGATTCAAAAGAAGACCTTGATGCATTGCATGATGCACTCATTAAGATAAACCCTGATATAGTTCAACTAAACACTCTTGACAGACCTCCTGCCGATAGTTCAACTCTTCCTGTTTCAAAAAAGTTTCTTAAAGATGTTGCGCTGCTCTGGAAGGATCTCCCGGTTGAAATCATCAGCCGATATAAGGATAGAAGCGAAATAGAAAATTATTCACCTGAGTTTGAAGATCAAATAATTTCAACTTTAAAAAGAAGACCTATGACGAGAAATGATCTTGTCGAGATATACAAAAAACCGATGTATGAAATAGGAAAATACCTTGATATCCTTGAAAAAGAAAAAAAGGTAAAAAATGTTATTATTGGCAATAAGATTTTTATTCAACTTCAAAGCTAAGTTTTTTACTTTCCCTGTATTGACTTCAGAAGATCATTTAAAATTTTTATCTCTTTTTCTTCAATCAGTTTATCAGATTCATCAAAAGGTATGTTTATCCCTTTTTTTATTATTTCTCTGGCTTTCTCATATTTTTTCTGATCAATAAGGAATTCTGCATAGAATCGATAATTTACCCTTCCAGTTGGTCCATATTTTAAAGATAATTCATAGTATTCTGTCGTTTTTTCTTTGCTTTTACCGGGAACTTTCTGGTATACTCTGGCAAGAAGCATGTATGGCCCTCCCTTACTGAAATAAGGGTCAAGTTCTATTGCTTTATTTGCAGCTTTCTCAACAGAGCCAACTGAAGATAAACTTGCAAGGATGCCATTTACTTCCCCCCATGAACCAAGACAAACTCCATAATAGTAAAATCCTTCTACACTACCAGGATTTAGTTTTGTTGCATTTTCAGCAGCGTTTTTTCCATCTGTAAATATCTCTTTTTTTAATTTATTCTCTTTCACAAATTCATTTGCATAAAAATGAGCTGCTCGTGCGTATTTCCAGGCAGCCTCGTAAGAACCAGGATTCTGTTCATATATTTTTTTATAGTATTCATAAGCTGCTTTTGCACCAGCTTCTGTGTTTCTATTTAACCATGCCGTATCATCAAATGAAAAGAAAAGTAAAAGGATAACCAGAGTTACAATAGTAAAAAAATATTTTTTTTGCATGATTCCTCCAGAGTTTTTTTGCATCACATTTTCACATATTATAATTTTATTACCAATTTTATAATTTTTCAAATATTTTTCGAATATTAAATATGGTTAAAAAATTATGCAGGATTTAAAAATAAATGCAGGTATAGGTTTTGCAAATACTGGAAGTGCATATCATAAGATTAAAGCCATTAAAAAAATAATAGATTTTTTCATTTTAAAAACTCCTTTCTTTTAATTTCTTTTTCTTTTCTGTCAAATGAATTTAGCTTTTAGCTAAAAAATCTAAACCATAAATGCTAAATAATAAAAAACTCTTTTATCTCTGGTATTCATAAATAAGGTGTTATGGATATAGAAGTTGAAATAATACTGTTAAATACTACGGTTAAATTTAGCTTACACTGGATACTATAACTTTGAGTTCAGTTACCCTCTTTATTGACTATAAGATCACTTGAAAATGGTAAATTATTCTCATTAAGATTAAAGGTAAAACAGTTTGTTATTAAAAGAAAAAAATTAAATAGTATACGAAATACAAGAGAAATTTTACTTAAATAAATAATTTTAAAAGATAAAATAGAAAGATGCTTATTATATTTGCCTGAATTTAAAATAGAAAAATGTTTTCCAGGAATTTTAGACTTAAATACCAATAGAAAAACTAAGATCTCTTAATCTTAAGATTGATAACTTTCGATTCAATAGAAATTCAATCTTATTTAAAGTTCTATTTCAGTACCTCATAAGAGATAATATTATTATTTTCATCCATTATCAAAAATCCTATCGTTCCATTTTTGCATCCTGAATAAGAGCTTATTTTAATAATAACAGTATTTGAAGTTGCAACAAACTCAGCTGCTGGGTCATCAGTAGAGATTGTTATTCCCCCAATATTATCTTTGATTGATATTTCTGAAGTATAGATATCTGGTATAAAAGTTGTACCATTTTCAAAAATCTGGAAAAAAAGATCCTGGATGTAAAATCAGCATCATAAACCTCAGAATTGTACTTATCTGCTAAAAATACTTTGTACTTTTTGTTCATAATCAGGTTGACTTTAATTAATATTTGCTCTTTATCGACTATCTCTATTGAATCCAATTTTATATTCTTTTTTTCTAGATTTTCTTCAACTGTATTCTCGTATACTATTGGTTTAGCCTCTTTCATTGAAACTGGTTCAAGCACTTCACCTTTGCTTTCAAGTTTCATGGCAAAACTACCTTCATATATAAGACTTATTGGTTCAATAAGTATATTAACAGTATCACTTCTAGCGTCAAATACAGCTGCCGGCTTAAATTCAAGTGGAGTTATACCTCCATCCTCAGCTTCTGAAGTATAGATACTTTCATAAAGGAGATCATGTTCATCAAATACATGAAACCATAAACCCTCAAGCGTGCAGTAAGTTCCAAATATTTCATTATTATATGAATCAACAAGAAAAAGACTGTACCTTTCTCCTTTTTTTACCTTAAATTCAAATGATAAAGCTATGTTTTCTTTTAGATAGTAGGACTTAAGATTATACTTTTTCATAGCCTGCATATTTAACTGGTCAAAAATATGTGCTGAAATTTTTGGAGTGATCTTAACATTTTTTGAATCAAGCAAAGCAACACCAAAGGTACCAGCTGATTTCATAAAGGTCCCACGAATATAAAGGTAAACAACATCATCTATCGCGTAAAATCTAGCTGCTGCCTCTTTATCTTCTGTAGTAACACCACCCTCCTTATATGAAGAAGCATAGATTTTTGAGGGATAATAAGTTTTTTTATCCTTCTGGTACAATGCAAATCTGGCATATTCAAGGGTATGATCTGTCGAAAAGGCAGGGGCATTAAATGCATCCACAATAAATAGACGATATTCATAACCTTTTTTTACTGAAAACTCTAAAAAGTAGTCTTTTCCGGGGTCAATATTGTAAGTATCAAACATTATAGCCTGCTGAAAAGAGAAAACGAAAATAATAGAGAACAGACATAAGATAACAAATGATTTTGATAAAATATGATTTGATCTTTTAGATATTGAATGATTGAAATTAAAGTTATGGCTCATAAAACCTTTCCTTTACAAACGAACATTATCGAAAAAACTTTTTGATAAATGCTCAACTTTATTTAAAGAAAAACATCCAGTTCAAATAATATCAAATATGATTATAAGATTACACTTTAAATTTGTAAATATTATTTAATAGGTTTTGCTTGAAAAATATGATAAAAGATTAATCGCTTGAAATTTTCAGATTTTTATTAAATCAATAGTACAAAATAAAAACAGTTCCATCATCCTTTCTTGATAGAACTTCAAGATGAATCTGATAGGTTATGCAGATATGCTTGACTATTGAAAGCCCAAGTCCTTTACCTTGAAATGAACCCCTTTGTTCATCTTCCTCTTTGAAGTATTTATCGAATATCTTCGGAAGATTTGAGCCACTTATTCCATCTCCATTATCTATTATGACTATAATGAATCTTTTTATTTTAATATTGCGCTGATTTTCATTTTGATTAATAGCATTATAATCTTCATTAGAATCAATATCTTTGTTATCAGAAGCTTTATCTTCATAACCATCTTCACACATAGGAAGATAGTAGTTCTGATACTCCTTTTTATCAAACTCATCTTTTATACTGTTATAAAGTTTACCAGCATCCTTTTCGTTGTTTATAAAAATTTTTACTCTTTTTTCCCTTTTACTGTTGTGAATAATAGAATTTTTTACGATATTTTCAAGTAAAGATCTGAAGTGATTTCTTCGAATCGGGAAGATGATTTCATCACAGCAGGCAAGTTCTATATCTATATCTTCGTTCTGAAATAAAGATGAAATCTACTTTGCATAAATTTCTATCTCGGAAGTAAGATTCAATAAGGGTAACTTTTCTGTTTTATTTTCCCTTGATGAAAAGATATTGAAATCATCTATCAATTCCAGAATTCTCTCAATCTCTCCATCGATTAAAGAAACAGTTTCACCATTTATCGGAATGACTTTATCATTGATACCATATACATAAGATCTTATAAGATTTATCGGTGTTGTGATATCATGGGTTACCTGAGTCACAAGCTGTCTCTGGAATTGCTGGATAGAATATAATTTTTCTGAAAGTTCGTTGAATGCATCTATCAATAAACCTATCTCATCTTTTCTCTTGATATTCAAAGTATTTCCATACTTTCCAGAGGTCAGTTTGATAGTTTCTTCAGCTAGTTTTCTTATAGGATTTGAGAAATTTCTGGCTATAAAATAAGTTAAAAATAATGTAATAACAATCATCACCACATAAAATAATATGAAAATAGATTTTATCCGATTTAAGAAGTCTCTGGCACCTTCATGATAGATCATTATATTCACAGTATAAACCATCGACGAGTTAAGCCTGAAAACGTAAGTTTCATTTAAAAATCCAGATCTAAGTTTGGGTGGTGGTTTAGGAAAATCTTTCATACCCGGGTTATTTCGCAGAAAACCATATGGATTATTGAAAGGTTGTGGCATAAGTGGTGGTATTGCTATATCTGTTTTTCTATATGAATAAATTAAAAAACGATTAACATAAACAGTACCACTAACAAGAAAATTATACTCTTTAAAGATATTTTGCATCCTGTCTATAGTTTCTACAGGAACTTGAATATGTATCTCTGTCTCTGTTTTCTCTTTCAAGATAGTAGAATCTATATCAGATAGTACTTCCTTAATGGAGTCAATAACTTTATTCTTTTCCTTTTCAATATCTTTTGAAACAAATAGCTCGAATTGAGATCTTACTATTTTTTGTATGAAAAAATAAGATACAACTGATGATAAAAGTAAAAGCAAACTTATCACAATAAAAAGTTCAACCCATAAGTAGACTCGTTTAATCTGGAAAATTTTTATAATTCTTTTAAAAATATTAAACTTAAATGCCATATTTTCACTCTATTTTATAATATTCTAACGCTCTTAGCTAAAAAGTGCAAGTAAATTTTAGGCTCTTCGCCTTTTTATAAGGATTTTATTTACCAATAGCTTTTAGCGAAGAGCTGATATTAAGGCTTTTCACTAAAAGATTTGACTGGATAATACAAAAAGTTTTAAGATCCAACTTTTAATCTTTATCTATCTTATATCCTAAACCAAAAATAGTTTTGATATAATCTCTGTTTATTTTTTTTCTAATATTTTTAATATGTGAATCGATGGTTCTATCAGATATTATTGTTCCATCGGAAGTCATAGCATCCATAAGCTGGTCCCTTGTAAAAACAACTCCTGGATTTGAAGCCAATTTAAAAAGGATTTCAAACTCAGCTTTGGTCAGATTAACCTTTTGTTCATCTATCTTGACCTCAAATCTTTTTCTATCAAGTTGCATGTCTAAAAATTTAACAATGTCTTCGTTACTTATAGTTCTTTTTAGTATTGCCTTGACTCTTAGTACCACTTCATAAGGGGTTACAGGTTTTACAACATAATCATCGCTGCCAAGTAAAAGTCCCTCTATCCTATCGTCATCTGTTCCTTTAGCTGTAAGCATAAGAACCGGGATATTTTTTTTCTCCCTGAGTTTTTTGATAAACTGATCTCCAGACATAGCTGGAAGCATCCTGTCAAGTATTATACAATCTATCTCTTCTTTTTTAATTATTTCAAGCCCATCCTCTGCATTTAAGGCTGAAAATACCGTAAAGCCCTCTTTTTCAAAATATAAACGCAGTATTACCTGAAATTTTTCTTCATCTTCTACTATCAGTATTTTCATATCTAACCTTCTTCATAGTTTAACATTAAGGTTACATTTAATAACTTTCAAAATGTAGCGAAAATTCCTCTTTCAATGAATATTTTAACAAAGTCAGGATAAAAAGCTTTAATCATATAATAATACTATCATTTAGAGACACAAAGTAAATAGTACGTACTACATTTAATATTTAACAAACTTATAAAGAAATTATGAAGAAGTTTTGAAAAATTGGAAGATTTATTTTAATAATTATTTTTTTTCAATTAAAGTCATTTATTATTGACTGAAATTATTAAAATGTTATCGTTAAATCGATATTTTATCGGTTAACATGATAAAATTTGCAAATATCACTGTTTATCAACTTTTATTATATCACTCTTAACTAAACAAGTTTTTTAAAATTTATTCTTCGCTTTTATAGATAAACTCGGGGACTTTTTCTGCAACTAAAAATTTATAGTTTTAAACTAAAAAAATAGCTAAGATAGAAAAATATAAACTACAACTTGAAAAATTTCAAAAATTTTAGTATTGTCCTTTTTTTAATTTTTTTAAAAGGAGATTTTATGGTCGATCAAATTGCTAAAAAAGTATTTGAGTTATCAAAGGCTGAACAAACAGAAATTTTCTTTTACGATGGAGTTGAGGCACTCACTCGATTTGGTCAAAATCAAATCACTCAAAATGTTGAATCCCAATCTCAAAAGATGAGCATAAGGATGCTTGATAAGCAAAAAACTGCATCAATGGAGATTTCAAACTTTTCTGATAAAACTATTAAAAACGCAGTCGATAAACTTTATCAAATTTTACAGCATCAGGTCCAGGATGAAAGACTGCAACCATTGCCAGAAGATCTTAATTTTAAAGCCAATGATACTATCCCAGAATCATTTAAAAAACTGGATGAAAACATTAGAGCTGAATATGTTAAAAAGGCACTTTATATACTTAACAAACAATCTGTATCTGGAGCAGGGATATGCAGTCAATCAAAATATAATGTAACACATATGACTTCTAAAAATTATTCTCACACATTTTATGATTGGAAGTTCGCTTTCTCCCTCAGCGCTAAAAATGAATATGGTATAACCCGTGAAGAGTTTCAGGGAACTACACTTGATAATTTTAATATAGATAAACTTGCCAATAAATGTATCGATTCACTCAATTTTTCAAAAGAAAAAGACAGGATTGAAGCTAATAAATACGATATAATTTTTACACCAGAGGCTTTTGCCGAACTTATACAGTATCTTTTTTATTTCAGTTTCTCAGCAAAAGAATTTTATGAAAAAACTTCTTTTATGGCTTTTAAAAAAGGTCAGCAAGTTTTTTCGCCTCTTTTGACAATATTAAATAATCCTCACGCTACAGATAGCTCTGCTTTATATTATGATTTCGAGGGATCTCCAACAAAAGTGGTCAAACTTGTTGATAAAGGTTATTGTAACAATCTTATATCAAATCGTTACTTTTCTAAACTATTAAACATAGAAAACACCGGGAATGGCCTTTCTCCAACCACTTTTGATTGCTTTCCTATTAATCCTGAAATCGAAGGCGGGAGTAGGTCTCTTGAGCAAATAATTCAATCTTCAGATAATGCCTTGCTGATAAATCGTCTTCATTATCTTAATATCATAGATCCTATTACTTTAACAGTTACTGGTATGACAAGAGATGGTGTTTATAAGATAGAGAAAGGTAAAATAACCACTTCTACGAACAACCTGAGATTTACAGAGTCTATATTAACAGCACTATCAAATATAGAAGAACTTTCAAGCGATAGACAGCAGTGCGAATGGTTCATAGGGTTTATGAAAGTTCCGGCTGTAAAAATAAAACAGTTTAATTTTTCTTCTGCTACTGATTTTTAACTTTATAATATTTCTTTTTAATAGTTAAATATTATTTATTTTGATATAGGAGGCAATATGTTCGATTTTTGTGATAAAGTATTAAATTATGCAGAACTTTTAGGTGCTTCATATGCAGATATAAGAATAATTATTCGAGATATAGAATCTCTCTATACAAAAAATGGAAAGCTGGAGAATTATTCAATAAACAATATTGAAGGCTTTGGTGTTCGTGTTATATGTGACAACGGTTGGGGATTCGCTTCTTCTTCAAATCTAGATAGTTCCCAGATAGAAAAAACCGTAAGAAAAGCTGTTTCGATAGCTAAAGCCTCAAGCAAAGTTAGAAAGGAACCTATAATACTCTCAAAAGATCCACCTTTTCAGGATAGATGGGCATCCACATATCTTATTGACCCTTTTACAGTCCCATTTGACAATAAACTTCAAACCCTCTTAGAAATCGATGAAATACTTAGAAATGAACCTTCAGTTAAAATTGCTGAAGGATATATGGAATTCAGACGAGAACATAAATATTTTGCAAGTTCTGAAAATGCAAGAATACTTCAGACCACTATCGTTTCAGGTGCAGGATATAGCGCAACCGCAGTTGGAAACGAAGATGTGCAAACCAGATCCTACCCAATGTCCTTTGGAGGACAATATATGCAGATGGGCTGGGAGCTTGTTGAATCCCTCAAATTAAAAGAAAATGCACAGCGTGTTGCTTCCGAAGCAGCAGCTCTTCTCAATGCAAAAGAACCTGAGCCAAAGGTAAGGGATCTGATAATTGGTGGCGAACAATTATCCCTGCAGATCCATGAATCCTGTGGTCATCCATCTGAACTTGATAGAGTCTTAGGTTATGAAGAAAATTATGCTGGTAGTTCGTTTATAACAGTAGATAAGTATAGAAATCTTCATTATGGTTCTCATAAAGTTAACATAGTTGCTGATTCCACTTTACCAAATGGACTTGGAACATTTGGATATGACGATGATGGAGTTAGAGCTCAAAGGTTTTTTGTAGTAAAGAATGGACTTTACCAGAACTATTTAACAAATCGAGAATTGGCTTATACCATCAATGAAGATAGAAGTAGAGGTTGTAGCCGTGCGGATAATTTTAGTTCAGTACCAATAATCCGTATGATAAACCTCTCTTTACTTCCAGGAGACGATAAGTTTGAAGATATTATTGCTGCAACAGAAGATGGTCTTTATGTTGATGGTATTAAAACCTGGAGTATAGATCAGATGAGACTAAATTTCCAGTTTACCTGTCAGATAGGTTATCTTATAAAAAATGGAAAGATGATTGAGATGGTCAAGAATCCTACTTATCAAGGGATAACACCAAATTTCTGGCAGAGTTGCGATATGATTGCCAGTGAAGAATATTGGAAACCCTGGGGTGTCATAAACTGTGGAAAAGGTCAACCGGCACAGGTCATGATGATGACTCATGGAGCAGCTCCCGCCAGATTTAAAAATGTTATGACAGGGATTGTAAGGCATTAATATTTTTTTAAGTTTTACAAAAAGTGAATAATCCATCTATTCACTCACTTTTTCTGCTTGACAATTTTACTTTTTTATAAAGGATTTTTATTATCGAGGTTCAGGTGATTGGTTATCTTCATCCCCTTAGTAGTATATTATATCCTGATGAAAGGTTATTTGTTTCATCGTCTTATTGTGCCTTTTGTCAAAATTTGAAAAAAAGAAAGAATAATCTTGCACGATTATTTTTAAGTAATGACATTATCTTCTTTTATTCCCTTTTTGCATCATGCCTTAACAATTTTACTTTCCATGTTTATCCTTTTTATTGTTACGCAACTATGTCAAATAGATTTTTAATAAAGGATAATGGGCTATTGGATTATTTTACAGATTTCACTCTTCTTTTTACATCTCTCAAATTTTATGATAACTATATTGATTCTAAATTTCCAAAATCATTTATTTCAAATCTTATTTTCAAATTTTTCTTTAACTCCATAAAATATATTAATAAAAATCTTTCTGTTGAAAATAATGATTTTTTTAATTCTAAAACTAAAAAAATTTTTTTACTGAATAACAAATGCAACAAAAGTTCTGTTAATTTAGAAGATGAAATGCTTCAGCTTCAGTCTCTTTTCGAGACGATCCTTCCACTGGACCTTTTACCATACTCTGCAAAACTACAGGTCAGTTCGATAGTTTCTCAAACTATTAGATTGCTATATATTATTGATTCTATAGATGATTTTGAAAATGATTTAAAGAAAAACAAAGATAACCTTATACTAAATTATATGGATACGCCAGCATCTCAAAAAGATCTCCAAAAAAAGAATTCCAGGGATTTCGTTGATTTTAAGCTTAAAGATAATAGAGATGTTATTAATAAGATTGAAAAGATGAGCACATTATCTTTAAATTACTGCATTTCACAACTTGAAAATTTAAGAGTTTATAGATTTAAGCATCTATTAAAACACTATTTTTCAGATCTTATACCTTTGCAACTGGATAGAGCATTAAACAAAAATAATATCGCTTCAAGATTTATTAAAAGTTAGATTTTATTCCTTAATCTTAAGAGGAATTTGTAAAATAAATCTGCCTTCTTTTTCTGATTTATTTATTTGTTCAAATTTAAAATTTAATTTCTCTGATATTTGAATAGCCTTGTTTAAAAATTGTTGCCCTTCATAAGAAATATTGAATCTCCCGGAACTGAATATATATTCTATACAAAGATTAATGAATGAATTTTGCTGATTTTCAAGATTTAAGGTTATTTTTTCAATAACCGGGCAGATATTAACAAGATAAAGAAAAATGAGTATAATAATCCTCCTAAAATTTGTTATATCAGCAAAGTAAGCTACTTTTAATTGATCTTCTGTAATATTTGTATTGATAACAAGTTCGGTATCTTTATCTTTAAATATTCCTTTAAAATAGTGATCAATTAAGATTAAAAAACTGCTGAAGCTAAATTTTATTGATATCGAATCTATATGAAGATCACTTAATCTGCTCAAAAATATTATATCATCAATAAAGTTCATAAGTTTTTGTGCAGAATCATTTATAATCAGGGCATCATTTTGTATTTCCTTAAGATCATTTCCCTCAACTCCATCTATTAAAATCTGAGAAAAACCAAGCACTGAATTTAATGGAGATCTGAACTCGTGAGCAAAATTTGATAAAAAGTTAGTAATACTGTTTTCAGGAAAATCGCTTCCAGCCTCAGGATTTAAACTATTCTCGGAAGGTATGAAGATCAGTATTTTTTTATTTGATATTTCACAAATTAATGTATTAAAAGGGAAATTAAATTCGAGTAGTTCAACTTTAACCGGTTCTTCATTAACTTTCTTAAGTCCAGAAGATTTAATCATCGAATCTATCTTTAAACTATAAAGATCGAGATTATTCTCTTCATCTTTTTCTTTTTCATTTTTTGTAGTTGGAAATTGTTGCTCATAAAACTTTGTAATGATATTGTATCCTATGGTATTTGCATCTTCATAGAAGCCTTCTTCATTGAATAAAACTATTCCCACAGGTAATTTATCTAAAAGTTTTTTTTGAAATATAATAAGTGAATTATAGAACTCTCTTCTTTCTTTAAGTATAACAAGCAAATTATTAAGGCCATACCGAATACTATCCATCTCACTTATTGTTTCAATTTTTTCATTTTTTATATATTTACCTTCCAGCATATTTTTAATATGAATATATTGCCTTGTTGTCGATGCAACAATTTTTTGTTCTAGCTTTGAGAAAAAATAGATCATAGCCAGTAAAAAGCATACAAAACCAATTAAACAAATCGAAATGATTCTAAAAGTTGATTGGTATAGGACAAATTTAGGGATAACCATTACACAGACTCTTGATAAATAGCTTTCACAAAAAAATATTCGATACTTTCCTTCATCTATTATTCCATCTCTATTCGAAATAAAAATATTATCATACTTATCAAGTCTTACTGGAGCATTTTTTGTCAATGTTATTTCATAATCTCGAAAAGGATCTCTAAACATTATAGAAGCATCCCGCTGGATAAACTTATTTTCATCAATTACTTTATATATTTTTAAATCTTCAGTTAAATTTGCAATGAGTTCTATTTCATTTTTTATTGAAATTATGTTTCTTTTGTATTCATAAATAGTAGAAGTGACGGTTACAGTTAAAAATATAACAAAAACTATTATTACAATAGGTAAACAGATCTTTAAAAATAAAAATCGTTTTAAAGAAATTTTGTTTTGCTTCATTTATGACCATCCACAAATAGCATTTAATAATATTGAAAAGTTAAGGTCAATTTTAACAATCAAATGAACTCTTATTCATTATTTTTGAGTTAAAATAAAGCTAAAAGAGTCCATATATATTTCCATTTTCATCGATATCTATTTTCTTATATGCAGCATCCTGTGGTAATCCTGGCATACGCATTATCTCTCCGGTTATTGGAACAATAAAACCTGCACCTGAAGCAACTTCAATCTGTCTCACAGTTACAAGAAAATCTTTTGGTCTCCCCAGCAATTCTGGATTATCTGAAAGAGATTTCTGTGTCTTTGCAATACATACGGGCAATTTATCAAAACCAAATTTCTTGATCATCTCAAGGTCTTTTTTTGCATTTGGTGTGAAATCTATAGCTTGTGCCCCATACATAGTGGATGCGATTTTATAAATTTTATCTTCAACTGGCATATCAAGGTTATATAAAGGACCTCTACTTGAAACTTTCTGCTCTGAAAGTTTAACAACTAATTTCGCTAAATCTAACATTCCATCACTGCCCTGAGCCCATCCTTTACACAAAGCATAAGGCATGTTCTTTTGCTCAAGTAATTTGAAAAGTCTTTCAAGTTCCTCAGGATGGTCAGAATCAAAATGATTTATTGCCACGACAGCAGGAACTCCATAGTACCTTATATTTTCAATATGTTTTTCAAGATTAGGAAATCCTCTTTCCACAGCATCCGGGTCATTTTCATTTATTTGTTTCAACTTTTTTCCACCATGAAATTTCAATGCTCTTGCTGTTGCTACAAGAACAACTGTAGAAACTTCAAACCCTGCTTTACGACATACAAGATCAAAAAATTTTTCGGCACCGAGTTCAAATGCAAAACCAGCTTCTGTAATAGCATAATCCCCAAGACTCATAGCAAGTTTAGTGGCAATAATAGAATTAGCTCCTTGAGCTATATTGGCAAATGGGCCTCCGTGAATAAATACTGGGTTGCCTTCTAGTGTTTGTACAAGATTGGGCTTTATAGCATCTTTTAAAAGGGCAGCAGCAGCGCCATGAACCTGCAAATCCCGGCAATAAACTGGTTGCCCATCTATAGTAAAACCTATTAAAATATTACCAATCATTTCTTTAAGCTCTTTATAATTTTCAGCCAGACAGAGAATAGCCATAATTTCGCTTGATGCTGTTATATCAAACCCTGTCTCTCTTGGGTAACCATTTACAGCTCCACCTAGCCCTATTATTATACTTCTCAAAGATCTATCATTCATATCCATAGATCTTCTCCATCTTATGGCTCGTAAATCTAGCTTAATCGAACCTTTATTTATTTCATTATCAACAGCTGCTGCTATAAGATTATGTGCTTTTTCTATAGCTGAAATATCACCCGTAAAATGAAGATTGATATCCTCCATGGGTACAACCTGCGAATAACCACCACCAGTAGCTCCTCCCTTTACACCAAAAACAGGGCCAAGAGATGGCTCTCGTAAGGCAAGAAAAGAATTATGACCAAGTTTTCTCAATCCATCATGAAGCCCAATTGATGTAGTGGTTTTTCCCTCTCCAGCTGGAGTTGGAGTTATTGCTGAAACAAGAACAAGCTTTCCTTTTGGGTTTTGTATCATCCTTGAGACATAATCAAAAGAGATCTTGGCTTTGTAATTGCCATAAAGTTCAAGATTATCATCAGGAATTCCATTTTTTGATGCAACTTCTTTGATGTTCTTCAGTTTTGCGTTTCTTGAGATTTCAATATCTGCTAGATGAGCCATATACATACTCCTTTAAAAAAATTTATTTAAAAAAATTTCTGGAGTTTAGAAAAAATAATAAACCAAGTATAGTTTTATAGTTCTTTTTAACTTTTAATATTATTTAACTTAAATTTTCTGATACATCAAAGGATTTCTTAATATAATATATTATTCACTTTTAAATTATATTCAAGAATTTTATTTTCCCGTATAAAACAAACTTTATACCCATTAAGCATGAAGAATATATCTCAAACCTGATTTATTTACCTATTGCAAAAAGATTATCTGATAAATGTTAAAGATTTTCTGTTTTATTAACTTAATTCTTTAAAAGGTTACCATTATTTTTGTATTTCTTTGAATATTCTATTTTGGCGCTAAAACAATTGCTTCCCCCGTTAAGACTACTTCATTGTTTTGATTTAAAATATCTGTTGTAAGAATAACCCTATTTTTTTCAGTAATTAACTCTTTAACTGTGACCCTTGCCTCTATTGTATCTCCTATATAAACAGGAGCCTTAAAATTGACTGATTGTGATACATAAATAGTTCCAGGGCCTGGTAACATAGTTCCAAGAACAGTTGAAATAAAGGATGAAACAAGCAAACCATGAGCAATCCTTTTACCAAATTTTGTTTGTTTTGCATGAATCTCGTCGATATGTGCCGGATTTGTATCTCCCGTAATACCAGCAAATAGATAAACATCAGTTTCAGATATTGTCTTTCTAAAGGAAGCTGTCTGACCAACTTTTAATTCTCCTATTTTAATACCTTGCATTTTTACTCCTAACTATTTTTTGTAAAATAAATAATTGAGAATTTACAACTAAATAATAGTTTAACTTTGTATATAGTAAAGGATTTATAAGGTAATTTTGCAGAGAAATCATAAAATAAAAAAATTCTGTAATTTCCGTAATTTCTTCCACTATTATATAATTGAGAAGTAAAAATGAAATTAAAAGGAAGGTTTTATGAAAGATCTTAACATCACTGTTATTAGTGGAAGACTCACCGCTGATCCTCTTTTTAAAGAAACAAAAAATGGAAAAGGTTACTGTTTGTTTGGCTTAGCCTCAAATAGTTTTATTAAGAACCCCGATGGATGGCAGAAGATACCTACCTTTGTTCTTGTAAAGTGCTGGGATAAACTTGCTGCAACGAGCTTTGAAACTTTGAAAAAAGGAACTCAGGTCATCATTTACGGAACTTTGAAGTACTCTGTTTACAATAGTGCCGATTCAACAAGAAAAAGTCTCAATTACATCCAGGCTCATAAGATCGAAAGGGTTAGTTTTCAACCTTTTGTTAGAAAAGAAGACAAAGTTTCAGAAGATGTTATTCAAGAAGACTTCCATAATGGTAAAAAAAAGAAGGTAAAACAGATTTTTGTTGAAGAAGATAATCTTGTCAGTGTAGAAAACTGACGCGCACTTTGATAAAACTATTCTGGCAGCAAGTTATACAACACCCCTCAAATTTGAAGGGGTGTTGTATTTTTTATAGTCTATAAACTTCTTTGAATATTTAAGCAAAAGATATTAAATCTATGAAAAACTTTTTTATTTTTCCAGTTACATATCTTGCGTTATAACATACTAGAAGATAAAGAATACTATTAATTAATTTTTGATTTAATTTAACTTTTTAAATATTTGACATTGTTAAAAAAAAACATATAAATATTTAAAAGGTTTATTTATTATTTTTTACTTAAAATTTAAGGAATTTTAATGAAACTTTTGTATTTCGGCGAGAAAAATGAATTCACACAGGTACTGGGAAAGTTTTTAATAAATGATGGATATGAATTTGTTATGACAGAGGGAAAAGTACCAATTATTGATATTACAAAAAAGTATATTCCTGATCTTATACTTGTTGATTCATCTTTGTCGATTATCTCTCCATATGATATCATCAAATCAATTAAACAGGATGAACTTCTTAAACATTCACCGGTATTTTTGTTAACTGAAGAAAATGAACTTAATGATTTAAATACACATATAGATCTTGGTGTTGATGAGATTATTCTCAAACCTTTTGATTTGAGATATTTTTCAAACAGAATTAAACTTTTTTACAGAATGTTTATTGCTAAAGATAATAATCCTTTAACAGGTTTACCTGGTAATCTGGCAATTTCCAGGAAAATTCTTAATCTTATACAAAACCAGGCAAGTACAAAATTTGCAGTTATTTATGCTGATCTTGATAACTTTAAGCCCTATAACGATATTTATGGATTTTCCAAAGGTGATGAAATCATACTTTACACAGCGAATCTTTTAAGCTTAGCTCTAAAAACTTTATCAAACACATCTCTTGATTTTTTAGGTCATATCGGAGGAGATGATTTTATACTTATCACGACGCCAGAATTTATCGAACCTATTGCAACTTATATAATTTCTGAATTTGATAAAAATATAAGAAAATTTTACAATGAAGAGGATCAAAAAGCTGGTTTCATAATTTCAAAAGACAGAGAAGGAAATACAAAACAGTTTAAATTTTTATCTATTTCTTTAGCCATAGTGACCAACAACTCGCGCATTTATGAATCCATCGCAGATCTTAGCAAAGTTGCTGCAGAGGTAAAAAAAGTAGCCAAAGCAAAAGAAGGATCATCATGGTATGTTGATAAAAGAAATGGCGATAAAGAGAAGGAAGCTGATTATCTTCAAAAACATTCAAATCAAGATAGAAGAAATGTTACATCTGCAGATAAATCTAAAGGCTTAATCTTAATTATAGATGATAATAGAACCATACTTGATATGCTATCTAACATTTTAGAACTTGAAGGCTATGAAGTTGACTCAGAGCTCTCTGCACAAAAAGCTCTTTTTAAAGTTAGTTTTAAAAAATACAGTGTTATCCTGACAGATATTGCGATGCCCGATATGGATGGCTTGACTCTTATAAAAGAAATTAAAAAAAGCAAATATGGCAACTCGGTACCAATAATAGTTATTTCAGCCTTTGGCAAAAAAGAGATCATACTTGAAGCATTTAAACTTGGGGTTAAAAGATTTTTTGTAAAACCATTTGATAGTAGTGATTTGATTAAAACAATAGATACTATAGTCCTTTCATCTCAAGATTTGAAATAGCGTTATTTCTTTAAATTTATGCATATTTCAGCATAAATTTATTATGAAAAACATTATAAAAAATAACATAAGCAAACCTATTGTCATTTTATATAGAAATATTACTATATGTTAGTATTATATAGCTTTATAAGGTAATATTATGGTATATGGTAAAGATTCAAAAAACGACAAGAAATTCCCTGAAAACGAAACTAATGCCTTGCTTCCTTTTCATAGCAGCGAATTAATGAAATTCAAAAGTGATGAAACAACTAAAGACGCTGTTATTTTTTATGGTGTTCCCTTTAAAAATCCTTCAAAAAAGGATAAAATTGTGATTTCTCCGACGATGTTTTCAACATCCAGTATATTTTACGAATTTAGCATAGCTGACATAATAACCTGGGATGAAGTTGAAAAGATCGTTAATCCATCCGGTACATCATTGACTCTTATAAAACTCTACGTAAGAAGAGGTTGTGTTGCTATAAGATATGAGCCTGTTCTAATAGAATAATTGCTATTTTATATACTATTATTTTTATATTATTTTTATATTATCTCAATTTCATCAATTATTCCACCTGCAAGAAGAAAATCGTCTTCATATATTACCAGAGACTGACCTTTTGATGATGCTTCCTGCAGCTCATTAAATTCAACTAACAGCTTGTTATGGTTACCAGCTCTAATATAATTAACTTTTGCATCAGCCTCTTTAGACTGATATCTTATCTTGCACTTATAGAACTTATTTGCTTCAAAATAATCTGGATTTACAAAGAGATTGATTTTATTGGCAACTATTCTTTTAGTCTTCGGTTTATCACCCAGTTCAATCTCATTTTTTAAAGGGTCGATTCTCCTTACATACATTCGTTTACCTGCTGCAAATTTCAATCCTTTTCTTTGACCAATGGTATAATTAATTATCCCATCGCTCTCATCCAGTATATTTCCCTTAGTATCAACAAAATGTGCATGTTTTGGAAAGTTTTTTTTCAATTTTTCTTCAAGGTATCGCTTATAATCATTATCCGGAATAAAACAGATATCAAAAGATTCTTTTGCAATATTCAAATTTTTGATATTGTAACTCTTTACGATACTACGAATATCTTCTTTCTTCAATCTCCCACATGGAAAATCCAGAAAAGGTAATAATTTATGTGAAATTCCCCATAAAAAATAAGATTGGTCTTTACTTGTATCATAAGCTTTTTTAAGAAGCAAATTTGAATTTTTAATTTCTTTTTGAACATAGTGACCAGTCGAAAATAATTCAATATTATGGTTATGCAAAATATGGTAGTATAACACGCCAAATTTTATAAATCTATTGCATCTTATACATGGATTTGGAGTTTTTCCCATTTTATATTCTTCAATGAAGTTTTTTTGTACAATTTTTTCGAATATACTCTGGATATCTACAAACTCCAATGGGACTTTTAGTTTCAATGCAATTTCGATGGCATTATCGAATGTTTTACCTGGAATCTTAAATGTAAAGGCTCTGACATCATAGCCTTTCTCAAGAAGATAGATCAAAGAAAATGTTGAATCAACACCACCACTAAATGCGACAGCTATTTTTTGTTTCATAAGGTCCCTTTACATTAAATAATAATAATAATCACAAAATCAAAAATAAACTTTTTTAACATTGTTCCACAAATCCTTGTCATAAAGATAAAAAATGTTAATTTGGCTTTAGAAATTGCTCATTTTATGTTGATCATCCTGTTTCTATTTTTCTTAATAAAGTACAAAAATTTTTGAAAATAAATTCTTAATTTTTAGATCAATTTCATTTTAAAGGCATCAGTTTATGAATGATAGATTAATCTTATGTATAAAAAGAGACTCTATTTCATCTTTGTTCAATCAAAAAATATCATTAATAAAAAAAGAAAAAATAAATTTTAACTCTAATTTTATGAATGCAAAATATTTATTTTTGCCAAGAGAAGAAGTAGAGAACAAACCAGAATACAAACAATTAATTCCATATATAATTATTATTGATAATAATGATAATGTACTACTGTATGAAAGAGCTGGCAAAGAAAAAAGGCTTCATGGTCTATATTCATGCGGGATAGGAGGGCATATAGATATCGAAGATACAAATGAAATAAATGAACTTAAAAATATTCTTCGCTCTTTAAATTTTGATACAGATAATTTTTATAAGAATTGGTTCAATTTAAACATGGAAGTTTTACAAAAGATAATCTATCATTGTGCAATAAGGGAAATTTATGAGGAAACAGGTATTATAGTTAAAGAAAATAATAACGGTTCTATGACCGAGACTCCTGATAAAACTCATAAAAATCTTGAGTTTATCGGTTTAATCAATGAGGATGAATCTTCGGTTGGTAATGTTCACCTTGGCCTGGTTTACATTTACAAAATAGGTGATCTGAAAAAAACAAAAATTGAACCCAAGGATAATGAAATAAAAAAGCATATTTTTTGCAAAAGTTCGAATATTTTAGAAAGGTTTACAAATCTTGAACTCTGGTCAAAACTTGCATTAGAATTGATTCGAACAAATTAAAACTTATTACAGAGGCATAAATGGATAAACTTTCTCATACACAAAAATCAGGAAACATAAACCAGAAGAGCTTGTTTATGACCATAGCAGCACCTATACTGTGGAGTTTTGGAGCTCTTGGTATAAGAAGCGTTGAAGCATCATCGTGGAGCATAATCTTCTATCGTTCGATAGCTATGAGTATAGCGGTATTTTTGCTATGCTTCGTAATTTATAAGAAAAATGTAATCAAAGTATACAGAAATATTGGTAGACCAGGATTGTTGGTATCTATATTTTTAGGTATCACAACTTTATTTTATGTACTTTCTTTATCTAAAACAACTGTTGCAAACGCTCTCCTCGTACAGGGGACAGCTCCAATATGGGCGACAATTTTAGGTATAATATTCTTGAAGGAAAAAGTAAAAATTTTAAACTGGTTAACAATAATTGCTTCATTTATTGGAATCATAGTTCTTGTAGCCAATCAGGGGATTAAAATTCACTTTCTGGGTGATATTTTTGCGCTTATAACAGCTTTTGGGCTAGCCGCACAGATACTTATTATAAGAAAAAACCCCCATATTGAAATGATTCCCATAGCAAGCATTGGAGGTTTGATTGCAGCTATTTTTTCACTTTTTTTTAAACCTTCATTTCAAGTTAACTTTCATGATTTATCTATTTTGATCTGTCTTGGAACTTTTCAGATAGGACTTGGATATATACTTTTCTATCGAGGTAGCAAAGATTTACCGCCTTCTTTATCGAGTTTGATAACGCTTTTAGAAACAGTGCTTGGACCTATCTGGGTTCTTATTTTTTTAGGTGAAAAAATTAGTAGTAACGCAGTAATAGGAGGATTAATAATAATTATCTCTCTTGTTTGTAACACATTGATCACTACACGAATTCCTTCAAAAACCAGTGAGACCAAATAACAAACTTTATAAACTATATTCTACTACCATCTCTTAACTAATATCTCTTGTATTTCTTTTTCATTTTGCTTTAAACTCTTTAAATGCTATGATTTATATAAATATCACAATATAAATCTCTGTGCTGCCTACTATAGTCTACAGTAAAGTTCGGTAATAATATTTTATAAATACAGTCAAAAGTTGGAAGAAACAAATTTTTCCTTATTTTTTCATACTTTGTTGCCTAGATCAAAATAAAACGTAACATAAAATTTTCCGCTCTAAAAGCTACCAAAAGCCAGCCTTGCTCCAAATACTGGTGATGAATTATGAAATTCTGTATACATTGGTCCCGGAATAAGATTACCTACAGTTTGATAACCAATATAAAAGAAAAGACACATCCATTTCTGAAGTTTAATACCAATCTCAAGGTTAACTTCAGCATAATAGCCAAAAAAGCCACTACTATCTTCAGCATTTCCGATACCAAAACCTCCAAGACCCAGCCAGACCATGAGATTTATTTGAATAAATCTATCAAGTATCTTATAACCTGATATCAACCCTCCAAACCCACCGGCAACACCATCAGCTTCAGTCCAAATTGAATTACTAAGAGTAGCAAATCCAAAACCACCTATTATACAATTATTTGAAACACCATAACCATATAATCCAAAATATGATAAACCACTTGATATATTTGGCAGCGGAAGCTGGCTAAATAACAAATTTGTCCCCTGAGCACCATAAAATAGACCACCTGCTCCACCATAAGGGAAAGCATATGTGACTGCTGAAGAACAGATAATAAGCAAAAAAATAAATAAGGATGATAAAATAGGCAAAAAGTTAAAATTTTTCTTTTGAAACATTTTTTTCTCCTCTAAATTTTGCACTTATTTGATTAACTTTTAACTGAAAAAGAAAAAGCCCTAAACCTATGATTTTAAAATATAATCACTTCTATCTAAAAGAATTAGTTTTATATATTTATTGTCATAATTTATTAATTAATTAAACTAGTTGATTATTTACTAAATATAGCACAACAAATTTAAAT